>Ga0105090_10000033_pt1 | contig 48290 bp, 39 predicted proteins | sample PPLLak3March2015_FD_79110 | JGI IMG/M metagenome (GOLD analysis project Ga0105090, IMG submission 79110) | Freshwater sediment microbial communities from Prairie Pothole Lake near Jamestown, North Dakota, USA - PPLs Lake P7 Core (1) Depth... | ecosystem: Environmental > Aquatic > Freshwater >...
GCATCGCTCGATCCGTATTGAGCCAGAAACGCCGGAAACCTCTGCTGCAGTGGATGGTAGTAGTTCTCGAGCCAGCAGCTTTCGGGCAAGACGAAGTACCCAAGCGGCACATAACCGTTGCGCTCAAGCACGGCCAGCTTCGATGAGGCCGTCCCGACTTCCGGGTAGTGTGCGGACCAGTGCGCCTCCAGTTCGGCCGGTCGACTGGCTGTCAGCCAGGTCAGCTCGGAGACAGCCAGGATGCCACCAGGCCTCAGGAACTGGCGCCACCGCCTCACGCCGTTCTCAAAGCCAATGTTGTAGATCGCACCCTCGGACCAAATCGCGTCCAGGCTATCTGCCTCGAACGGCAGCAAGTCCATGGATGCATTCACGGTGGTGACGCGCTCGACAACACCGGCCCGCGCTGCGCGCATCCTGAGCACGTCAAGGAAATCGGACAGGGCGTCGATCGCGATGATCTGGGCGTCGAGATCTGCTGCAAGGACAAGTGTCGACGCCCCGGTTCCACAGCCAACGTCGGCGATCTTCAGACTGCGTCGCTTAAGCAGACCGGACAGTTCGATGGCGCGGCGCGTTTCCGCTACGTCACCGGGTCCTTGCCGTTCCCCTTTGATGTGAAGTTCTATCAATAGTCTGAGGCTGTCCAAGCGCTAATCCTATCGTGCCACCAATCTCATGGCTCACTGCCGCATCGATCGCTGCTAATAAGTACGACCGCTTCCAGCGATCATTGCATCGACCTACCGCGGTCCGCTCGTGGCCAGCTTGCGCCTTGCTGCTCGCACCTGCGTTGGGTGGCTCGCGGCTACTCTGCCACTCCGCCATTGGCGCCGACAACGGAAGTCGAACCCTGCGGTTGGCCGCTCTCGAACACATCGCGATAAGCAACAAAGCCGGTCGCTGTTGCCCACACGGCAAAAAGCAGCAGTCCCACGCCGTAGCCCCAGAGAATGGCCACGGCAGCCAACACACCCGTCACGAGGAGAGTGACGAGCAGCGCGGCGGGCGAGCCCAACATCGTCTCGACGCTGATCCTCGCGGCGACAACCGGCCGCTGGCAGGCGAGCCCCACAAGGAGCCCGAAGAACATCAGCAAGGTCGCCGGTATCAGACCGGGCAGGATGAGTGTCAATAGGAAGCGAGAGTCAAGCAACTCACGATGCTCTTCCGCACGGCCAAGGACGGCGACATCGATGGCCACGTCGCCATGGATCAGGTATCCGATCAGGATCTGCGTGACATAGACAAGAAACGAGATGATCGCCAGTCCGGTCAGGCGATTCCAACCGAGCGAGCCCAGCCGCCGGGTCGCCCTGGCAAGATCAACCGCTCGCGCCTGAACGAAGTTGTCGTACGCCAGGTAGACGAGAACCACAGCTACCGGCGTGGCGAGTTTGGAGAGCACGATCCCCAGCGTCGGTACCAGTTGGAATGCGATCTCCACCACCATCGGAATCAGCGGAAGCAGCGAAAGGCGCAGCGGCGCCTGCCCAAGGAAGGCGAGACCTCCCGTCCACCAACGCAGGGCTCGGACTGCAGCAATACGGGTGACGGGGACATCGGTATTCATCGGCTGTCACGGAAGCACATGGCGAGTGGGACCGCGATGGTAATCATGGAGTCGCCACACAAGGCCGCGGCGGCGCTTACGTGTGCGCCAGAGATGTCAGTTTTGAGGCCAATCGTGCGGCACAACGCGACGAGAGGACTTAGCGGTAAAGCGCAAGTATCGACTCGACGGACTTGGCAACGAGTTCCTCCAGCACGCTACGGTCAACATCACTCAGGCGGCGTATCGAAAGACACGCCTTTCCCATTTTGTGCTTGCCCAGCCTAGCCAGCAGTGCCTCCTGTTCGGGGAAGCTGGCCGTCAGGTAAACGCTGATGTCCGACCGGCGCGAAGAGAATCCCGTGGCACAGGAGTCGCCTTCACGGCCACTTTCGTATTTGTAGTGGTAGCTGCCGAAGCCAACAATGCTGCTGCCCCACATCTGTGGTCGCTGCTTCGTGATCTTCTGCATGATCCGTAGCAGCACTTGGCAATCGGCACGACGTTCTGGGTCGGCGATCGAGGCCAAATAGTCGTCGACGCTGGCGTCGTTGGCTTTCGTCTTGTTGCTGGACACGCGGCCCCCGGTTTCGGCTTTCGGGAGATTCTGGAGGGAGCGGGAGAGGACCGCAAATGGCCGCAAGCCCCCTGCCTGCTTCAGCGTCTTGAGAAGAGGGTCTTCATTGCGAGAGCGATGCCCACGACTCCCAGCGACCCACCGATGAACCACAGAACCAGGATGGCGACGATCGTCCCCGGCGATCCCGGCGTCTCAGGGACATAGTGCGGTGCCACTAGCCCGACAAGGCACGCGCCGACCAGCAGAGCGATCGACTTGCGCCAACCTTCCTTGGAGTCTTTCGTCATGCCTTCTCAAATCGTATTGTCAAACGCGGCCGCGTTCTGGAACTCTGGCGACTTGTACCCATGGCAGCCCGTGGCCGATAGCGCGCACGATTTGCCACGCGGTGTCGCAACTGCCCCCAGGAGGAGGCGACGGTGCAACCCGGTGGCGCTCGCGTAGTCGTGAGAACGGCGCCGACGAATCAGTACCTGCCTGGGAGTCTTGACCGCTCTCGACTGCGGTGGCTGCATCGCTGAGCTGACCTCTGACGGTCGGTTCACGACCGCACCGTCCCCGGGGCCGATGAAGTTGATACCGCTCACGGGCAGCGCGGCTCACGGCGGCGCTGCCGGAGTGCCACCCCACCTGTGCCGTGCAAGACATCAGCGACCCGCCACGCCGCTCGCCATGACGGCAGCGATGCGGAACAGCGCGTCGTGCGCGCAGCCGTCCTGCAGCGGCCCGCCGTGCCCGCCGAAGGCGGCCACCAGCGGGCCGATGTCAGCGACACCGGCGTCGGCCCGCGCACCAGGCTCGAGCCGGAAGATGGTCTTGCCTTCCTTGACCGTCTCGGTGACCCGGATGTCGGCGAGGGTGGCGGGCTCGACCTTGGTCGGGTCCTTCGACAGGATCACGAAGTCGGCCAGCTTGCCCATCTCGAGGCTGCCCTTGGTCTTCTCCTCGAAGTGCTGGTAGGCCGGCCAGATCGTCATCGCCTTCAGGGCCGTGATGACGTCGACCCGCTGCTGCGGCCCGACGATGCGGCCCGAGCCGCGCGCGCGCCGCGTGACGGTGGCGTCGAGCACGCGCATCGAGTTGGGGAAGGCCACCGGCGCGTCGTGGTGACTGGTGAAGATCATGCCGCGCTGGCGTACCCAGCCGGTGGGCGAGATGTTCATGCCGGCCTCTGGGCCCACGGTGTGGTCGAGGTGCCAGTCGCCCCAGTAGAAGGTGTGCATCGGGAACAATGACAGGAGCACGCCCAGCGCCTTGTAGCTGTCGACCTGGTCTTCGCGCAGGAACTGGCCGTGAATCAGCACCGGGCGCGTGGCCCTGGCTTTGGGAAAGCGCGCCTGGGCCGCGCGGTGCGAGGCGATCAACAGGTCCGAGGCACGCTCGCCGTTGGCGTGGGTGATGATCTGGATACCGTTTTCCGCGGCCCAGCTGACCGCGCCCATGACGTCTTCCGCGGACGCGGCCGGGTAGCCCAGGTAGCCCGGCGGGTAGTTGCCGACCGGCTTGTAGTACGGCTGGTCGCGCCACGCGGTGAAGCCCTGCGGGCTGCCGTCGATGGTGAGCTTGGCCCCGGCGATGCGAAAACGATTGGTGTAGGTCGCGCTGGTGCCCGACTTGATCAGTTGGCGGTCGATGAGCACGTCTGGATAGGTGGCCACATCGATCGCAAAGCCGCCTTCATCGGCCACCTGCTTCATCAGCGCCACCGTGCCCGGCGTGGAGCGCCCCTCCTGGGCGGTGGTGTAGCCGAAGCGCGCCCACAGCTTGGCACCTTCGCGTGCGAACACCTTCATGCCCTTGGGACCGACTGCCGGCAACAGCTTATAGGCCGCGTTGATGTGCGCGACTTCCTCCAGCACGCCGTTGGGCTCCTGGCTGCCTTCACGCCGGCGGATGACTCCGCCCTCCGGGTTCGGGGTCGCTGCCGTATAGCCTACGACCTCGAGCGCCTTGGAGTTCAGCGCCGAGAGGTGCGCGGATTGGTGCACCACAATCAGCGGGACGTCCTTCGACACGGCATCCAGATCGTCGCGCGTCGGATGGCGCTGCTCCTTGAGTTGCGCATCGTCGTAGCCGAAGCCGATGATCAGCTTGACCTCGTTGACCACCGCAGGGTTGGCAGCCATCCACTCGCGCAGCGTGCGCTGCAGGCCGGCGATGTCGGTGACGCCACCGTCGGGCGGCGCGAGCAGGTTGGCCGACAGCGCCTGCAGTCCGCCCATCATCACGTGGCCGTGGGCATCGACGAAGCCGGGGAGCAACGTGCGACCCTGGAGGTCCACGAGCTGCGTGGCCGGGCCCTTGAGCTTCATGACCTCGCTTGCGCGTCCGACGGCGAGGATCCTGCCGTTTGCCACGGCCACTGCCTCGGCGCGCATGGCCTTGTCGTTCATGGTGAGGATGGATCCACCAAACCAGATGGTCTCGGCGGTCTGCCGGGCCCAGGCCGGCGCGGCGAGCGTCATGCACACGGCCAACGCTGCGGCGACGGCCAGCGAGTGCAGTTGAAGTCGTTGCATCATCGTCCTGTCCCTTTCTTCATGTTCACTTTCTGACTCGGCGCGATCAAGCGCAGAACGCGCCCTTGCACCAACCAACCTGAGAGACGCGTTCGCACCGTTTGCAGGATTGAACCACCGCCCGCTGGCGGCCAGGCGCCTCCAAGACACCGCTCTGACGGTGTCATAGGCCTCGATACCCTGCTCATCGTTCAGGCGACCGGGAGGCGGAATCTTCGTCCGCCATCCGCCGCCGCAGTGTCGGCAGCCCCACACCGGCGGCGTCGAAACCGCCATCGACGGCCAGCACCTGCCCATTGACGAAGCTCGCCGCATCGCTGCAGAGGAAACCGACGACCTCCGCCATTTCATCGGTCGTGCCGTAACGGCCGAGCGGGATCGCGTCGTAGTAGTCGGAGCGGATCGCCACGCTGTGCACGAGCTTGGCCATATCGGTGTCCACCGGGCCGGGAGCGATGACGTTGACGCGAACGCCGCGGTTGCCGAGCTCGACAGCGTGCTGCTTGGTCATATGGATCAGCGCCGCCTTGCTAGTGCCGTAGGCCACGCGCAGCGTACTGGCGCGCAAGCCGGAAATGGAGGCGATATTGACGATGGCGCCACTGCCACGTTGTGCCATGTCCGCGCCAAAGGCCTGCGTGCAGAGGAAGGCACCGTCGAGATTGGTGGCCAGCACGGTGCGCCAGTCCTCGAACGTCGTCTCGAGCACCGGCTTGAACACGGCGACGCCGGCGTTGTTGACCAGCGCATCGACGCGGCCAAAGCGCGCGATCACGCCCTGGGCCGCCTGCGCGACCTGCCCCGGGTCCGACACATCGCAAAAAACGGCGAGCAGCCGATCGGGCATCGCCAACTCGGCAGCGGTTCGTTCGAGCGTCGGGCGGTCGCGGTCAAGCAGTGCAACACGATGATCGTGGCGCAGGAACCACTCGCCAATGGCGCGTCCGATGCCCCGCGCGCCTCCGGTGACAACGGCGACGCGTGCGTCAATCTGGGCGGTCATGGGACATTTGCCTCGGTGCTGTGCTCAACGACACGGACGGTGCGCGTCCTACTTCGCTGTGCGGCGATTCTCGGCCCGATCAGCCGCGCCTGCAATCACGGCGCGGCTCGCCTCAGAGCCCTTCGCGCCACTCGGCATTGAAGACCTTCCAGCTGCCCTTCTCGCGCCGCCACGAGGAGTCGAACTCCCAGGTCTGGCCGCGCTCAGGCAGGAGCCCCGCGCCGCCGGTTGCAATCACGCGTACCTTCGCGAAGGCGCGATCGCCCTCGACGCGCACGTCGGTCACGACCGCGCTCAGCTGGATGCGCTCGTTGCGTAGCAGGACCCCCGCCAGTACGCGCCGCGCATCCTGCTTGCCGAATGCACCCGACTCGCGGCTGAAGTCTTCGGACAGCGCATCGAGAAAGTCCGCCGGCTCGCGCTGCTCGATGGCGCGCGCCATCTGCGTGACGGTCGCACGCAACTCCCGCTCGGGATCGCTGCGACCGCACGCCACCAGTGCCAGCAACGCCAGCAGCCCCAGCAGCACCTGCCGCCTAAGCACGGCTCGTCCCGGCAGGCGACTCGCCCATCAACCCAGGTTCGGCGCCAACCAGCGCTCGAGTTCGCTCACGCTCTGCTGCTTGCGGCGCGCAAGGTCTTCCAGCTGATCGCGGCCGATGCGACCGACGTTGAAGTACCGGGCCTGCGGATGAGAGAAGTAGAAGCCGCTGACGCTCGACGCCGGGTGCATTGCGTAGTTCTCGGTCAGCATCATGCCGATCTCCTCCGCACCCAGCACATCGAACATCGCGCGCTTGACGGCATGCTCCGGGCACGCCGGGTAGCCCGGCGCCGGACGGATGCCCTGATAGGTCTCCTTGATCAGCTCGTCTCCGGTCAGGGACTCACCTGCGGAATAGCCCCAGAGATCCCGGCGCACGCGCTCGTGCAGCAACTCGGCAAAAGCCTCGGCGAGGCGGTCGGCGATGGCCTTCAGCATGATCGAGCCGTAATCGTCGTGCTTCTGCTGGAACAGCGCCTCGCGCTTTTCAAGGCCGAGGCCGCTGGTGACCGCGAACAGCCCGAGGTAGTCGGCGAGCCCGCTCGACTTCGGCGCGACGAAGTCCGCCAGCGACTGGTTCGGGTTCGGCACGCCGTCGAGCACCGGCTTCTTCGTCTGCTGCCGCAGGCCGTGCCAGGTGAAGAGCACTTCGCTCCGCGTCTCGTCGGTGTAGAGCTCGATGTCATCGCCCACGGAGTTCGCCGGGAAGAAGGCGACGGCACCGTTGGCTTGCAACCAGCGCTCGGCGACACAGCGCTCGAGCATCTTCTCGCCCTCGGCGAAGACCTGACGCGCGTGCTCGCCGACGACTTCGTCGGCCAGGATCTGCGGGAACGGGCCGTGCAGGTCCCAGGTCTGGAAAAACGGGCCCCAGTCGATGTACTTGGCGATCATCGCCAGGTCGTAGTTCCTGAAGAACCGCCGGCCAAGGAACTTCGGCTTCGGCGGGACATACCCGGTCCAGTCGATCCGCGCTGCGTTGGCGCGCGCTGCGGCGAGGCTGATCAGTTCGGGGCCCTTCTTCGCCGCGTGCTGCTCGCGTACACGTGCGTACTCGGTCGTGAGATCGGCGATGAACTTCGAGGCCGCATCGTCGGATGCCAGGCTCTGGCAGACCCCGACCGAGCGGCTCGCGTCGGACACGTAGATCACCGGGCCGTTCGTGTAGTGCGGCGCGATCTTCACCGCCGTGTGCACGCGGCTGGTCGTGGCGCCACCGATCAGGAGCGGCAGCGTGAAGCCCTGGCGCTGCATCTCACGCGCGACATGCTGCATCTCCTCGAGCGACGGCGTGATGAGGCCGGAAAGTCCGATGATGTCGGCCTTCTCGTCGCGCGCCGTCTGCAGGATCTTCTCGGCCGGCACCATGACGCCCATATTGACGACGTCGAAGTTGTTGCACTGGAGCACGACCGAGACGATGTTCTTGCCGATGTCGTGCACGTCGCCCTTGACGGTGGCGATGACGACCTTGCCCTTGGCCTTGGCCTCGCCGCCCGCCGCGACATGCGCCGCCTTCTCCGCCTCGATGTACGGCACAAGGTGCGCCACGGCCTGCTTCATCACGCGGGCTGACTTCACCACCTGCGGCAGGAACATCTTTCCGGCACCGAAGAGGTCGCCGACGACGTTCATGCCATCCATCAGCGGCCCTTCGATGACTTCGATCGGACGGCCGCCGCGCGCCGCGATCGCGGCTCGGCACTCCTCGGTGTCTTCGACGACGTAGTTCGTGATGCCGTGGACCAGCGCATGCGCGAGGCGCTTTTCGACCGGATCGGCGCGCCACGCGAGGTCTTCTTCCTTCTTCCTGCCGCCGGCCTTCACCTGTTCCGCAAACTGCACCAGCCGCTCGCCGGCGTCGGGCCGCCGGTTGAGCACGACATCCTCGACGCGCTCGCGCAGTTCGGGCTCGATGTCCTCGTACACCCCGAGCTGGCCCGCGTTGACGATGCCCATCGTCATGCCGGCCCGGATCGCGTGATACAGAAAGACGGTGTGAATCGCCTCGCGCACGTGGTCGTTGCCGCGGAAGCTGAAACTGACGTTGCTGACGCCGCCGCTGACCTTCGCATAAGGCAGGTGGTGCTTGATCCAGCGCGTGGCTTCGATGAAATCCACCGCGTAATTGTTGTGCTCTTCGATGCCGGTGGCGATCGCAAAGATGTTCGGGTCGAAGATGATGTCTTCGGGCGGGAAGCCCACGCGGTCCACCAGCAGGCGGTAGGCGCGCTCGCAGATCGCGGTCTTGCGCGCGAACGTGTCGGCCTGGCCCTGCTCGTCGAAAGCCATGACGATCGCCGCCGCGCCGTAGCGCCGGCAAAGCTGCGCCTGGCGGATGAACTCGTCCTCGCCTTCCTTCAGCGAGATCGAATTGACGATGCTCTTGCCCTGCACGCACTTGAGCCCGGCCTCGATGACGCTCCACTTCGAGCTATCGATCATCACCGGCACGCGCGCGATGTCGGGCTCGCTGGCGATGAGGTTGAGGTAGCGGGTCATGCTCCTGGCCGAGTCCAGCATGGCCTCGTCCATGTTGATGTCGATGACCTGGGCGCCGTTTTCGACCTGCTGGCGCGCGACGGCCACGGCCTCCTCGAACTGCTCAGCGAGGATCAGGCGCGCGAACGCCTTGGAGCCCGTCACGTTGGCGCGCTCGCCGACATTGACGAAGAGGCTCTCGTCGCCGATCTTCACCGGCTCGAGCCCGGAAAGCTTCATCAGGTGATCGTGGGCCGGCACGGCGCGCGGAGGCAGTGCGTCGATCGCCTGCGCTATCGCGCGGATATGGTCGGGCGTCGTGCCGCAGCAGCCGCCGGCTATGTTGACGAAGCCCGACTGCGCAAACTCCTGCAACAGGCTCGACGTGACCTCCGGCGTCTCGTCGAAGCCGGTTTCGCTCATCGGGTTCGGCAGGCCCGCGTTCGGATATACGCTGACGAAGCAGTCCGCGACATTCGCCAGCTCCTCGATGTACGGCCGCATCAGCGCGGCGCCCAGCGCGCAGTTCAGGCCGACCGCGAACGGCTTCGCGTGGCGCACCGAATGCCAGAAGGCCTCGACCGTCTGGCCGCTCAGGATGCGGCCCGAGGCGTCGGTCACCGTGCCCGAGATCATCACCGGCACGCGCGTGCCGCGGCGCTCGAATTCGGTCTCGATGGCGAAGATCGCTGCCTTGGCATTCAGCGTGTCGAAGATCGTTTCGACCAGCAGCAGGTCGGCGCCGCCGTCGAGCAGTCCGCGCGCCTGTTCGCCGTAGGCCAGCGCCAGCTCGTCGAAGGAGACGTTGCGCGCACCGGGGTCGTTGACGTCGGGTGAGATCGACGCCGTCTTCGGTGTCGGGCCCAGCGCCCCGGCCACGAAGCGGGGCTTGCCGGGCGTATCGAAGCGCGCCGTCGCCTCCTTGGCGATGCGGGCTGCCGCGACGTTCATCTCATAGGCTAGATGCCCCAGCCGGTAATCGTCCTGCGCAATCGAGGTCGCGCCGAACGTATTGGTCTCGATCAGGTCCGCGCCGGCGGCGAGGTACTGCTCGTGGATCTCGCGGATGACGTCCGGGCGCGTCAGCACCAACAGGTCGTTGTTGCCCTTGAGATCGACCTTGTGGTCCGCCAGGCGCTCGCCGCGGAACTGCGCCTCGCCGAGCTTGTAGCGCTGGATCATCGTGCCCATCGCGCCGTCCAGGATCAGGATGCGGCGCACGAGCAGCTCGCGCAGGCGGCGCTCGGTGGTGGGCAAAGTCATGGCGACGGACGCGGTCATCAACGGCTTTCAGCGGAGCCCGCCATTGTAGTGGCCGCGCTCTGGCGGCCGCGCGACCTGCACGCATGTGCTCATGACCGCCAGGCAGAAGCCCAGCGGGCAGGCGGCCGGCTACCGCGCTTCGGCCAGTGACTCGAAGCTCGGTGCGCGGTGCCCGGTCTCCACTTCGCCCGAGCGGAGGGCCGGCCCGCGACGGATGAATTCAACGGTGCGCTCGGCGATCATCACGACCGGCGCATTGGTGTTGCCCGAGATCAGCGTCGGCATGATCGATGCATCGACGACGCGCAGCCCTTCGAGTCCGCGCACCCGCAGCTGCATGTCGACGACAGCGCGGTCGTCCGATCCCATGCGGCACGTGCCCACGGGGTGGTAAATGGTGTCCGCGCGTGCGCGGATCGCGGCCCGGATCTCGTCATCGGTGCGCACTTCGCTGAAGTAGAGCTCGCGCGACAGATCGCCACCGCCGAACGCCGCAAAGGCCGGCTGGGCGAAGATGCGGCGCACGAGCTTGAAGCCACGCACCATCGTTTCCAGGTCTTCTGCGTCGGAAAGGAAGCCGGGATCGATCCGCGGCGCTTCGTGCGGGTCGCGTGAAGCGAGCGTCAGCGTGCCGCGGCTCTTCGGTCGCAACGGACATGAGTGGCAGCTCATGCCATGACCCCAGTGCAGCGTGCGGTTGTGGTTGTCGACCATGCCGATGACGAAGTGCAGCTGCACGTCGGGGCGCGTCAGCTCGGGCAGCGTGCGGACGAAGCCGCCGGCTTCGGCAAAGTTCGAGGTCAGCACCCCGCGCCGCTCGCGCCGCCAGCGCTCGATCGCGCGCAGCAGCTTGACGGCGCCGACCGGCGACAGGCCGAGCAGGTCGGTGTCGTCGACCCGGCGGTTGATGATCACATCCAGATGGTCCTGCAGGTTGCGGCCCACCGGAAGGTCGGCCACGACCTCGATGCCGAGCTGTTGCAGCTCGGCGGCCGGACCGATGCCCGACACCATCAGCAGTTGCGGCGACTGCAGGGCGCCAGCCGCCAGCAGCACTTCGCGCCGCGCACGCAGCGTGCGGCGCGTGCCGCCCTGATCGAACTCGACGCCGACCGCGCGCCGTCCTTCGAACAGAATGCGCGTCGCGATCGCGCCGGTTTCGATGTGCAGGTTGGCTCGCCCGCGTGCCGGATCCAGGTAGGCGCGCGCGACCGACCAGCGCTCGCCATTTTTCTGTGTGACCTGGTAGTAGCCCACGCCTTCCTGCGTCGCACCGGAGAAGTCCTCGTTGCGCGGCAGGCCGGCCTGCAAGCCGGCCTCGATGAAGCGCGCGGCGAACGGATGCGGTGAGCGCAGGTCAGCGACATTCAGCGGGCCCCCGACGCCGTGCCAGGCGTCCGGGCCGCGCTCGTTGTTCTCGGACTTGAGAAAATAGGGCAGCACGTCGCGCCAGCCCCAGCCCGTTGCGCCATTCGCGGCCCAGTCGTCGTAATCCTCGCGCTGGCCGCGCAGGTAGACCATGGCGTTGATGGCCGATGATCCACCGAGGCCTCGTCCCCGAGGCTGGTATCCGATCCGGCCGCCCAGCCCGGCCTGCGGCACGGTGGAGAACGCCCAGTTGCAGGCGTTGCGCTTCATCATGTAAACGGCAGCGCCGGTGGGCACACGGTTGAGCACCCCGTCGTTCGGGCCACCGGCCTCGAGCAGCGCCACTTTTACCGCGGGATCTTCCGACAAGCGCGCGGCGAGCACGCAGCCGCCCGAGCCGCCACCTACGACGATGTAGTCAAACTCCACCACGCCTCCCGTCAGCGCCCGTCGTCGCAGGCGCTGCTTTGCTATGGGTGAATTGTGGCGCTGACCGGCAGCCGCGGGGGTGCCGCCAGTAGACCGGATCCTCGAAACGCGAGGGGCAGGAACGCCGGCGCTGAGGTGCGCCGCGCCGCGTAGGGTTGGGAGGTGCGGCCGGACGGTGGGTTCAGTGCAGGACGACCGGCTGGGTCATCAGCCCGCTGAAGCCCTGCAGGAAAGCATCCACCTCGTCGGCGGTGGGTCCCTGCTCGATCAGTTCCTGCACGCTCTTGCGGAAGTTCTCCGCATCCTGGCCGCCAAGAAAGATCTCGCGCCGGAGCTGCTTGTCCATGATCTCGTAGCCACCGATGGCGCGATCGCCCTCGCGGCTCGAGCCGTCGAACTCGAACACGCAGTACTGCGGGCTGTTGTAGATGATCGTCACTGACATCGGCGGCATCCTCTTTGCGTCTTGCCCGCATCGGGTTCACAAGCGGGCTTATCTGCAATATCGGTACCGAGCCGAAAGATTCAAGCCATGCCACGCAATCCAATCAGTGAGGCGCGAAGGGCGAGAGTAAGCGCTAACTGTTAGCGATCAGAAAGCTACGTAGCAGCACATTGAAGCGCTCCGGCTGCTCGATGTTCGACAGATGCGCCGCCGCCGGGATGACTTCCAGCCGCGAACCGTCGATCGCACGGACGATTTCTTCGGCCATCGCCGGGGGTGTGCCCTGGTCGTCAGCACCGACGATGACCAGGGTCGGGCAAACGATCGTGGGCAGCCGCGCGGTCAGGTCGATGCGCGAAATCGCGTGCGCGCAGCCGATGTAGCCCGCAACCGGCGTCGCCCGGATCCTCGCCGCGATGCCCGCCACCGTGTCGATGTGGCGTTCCCGGAAGGCGGCGGTGAACCAGCGCTCCAGTGTCGTGGGGACCAGCGCGCCCATGCCCTGTGCGCGCACCAGGGCGATCCGCTGCTCCCAGACGGGACGCGCTTCGGCCGGGTAGCGGCTGGTCGTATCGGCCAGTGTCAGCGTCGCCATCCGCAGGGGAATGCGCAGCGCCAGCTGCTGCCCGATCATTCCGCCCATCGACAGGCCGACGAAGTGAAAGCGCTCGATGCCCAGCGCGTCGAGCAGCGCGTGCGCGTCGGCGGCGAGCTGGTCCATTGCGTACTGGCCGACCGGCGCCTCCGAGGCGCCATGGCCGCGCGTATCGAAGCGCAGCAAGCGGAAGTCGCGCAGCGCTTCCATCTGCGGGTCCCACATCGTGTGGTCGCAGGCGAGCGAGTGGCTCAGCACGACCCATGGCGCGGCGTGCGGCGCGCCGTCAATGCGATAGCCAAGTTCGACCCCGTTGGCGCGGATCTTCTGCAGCATCGTCATCCGTCGAGTTCGAAGCGTACGCCCAGGCTGCCATCGGCCAGCAAGGCCCGCACGCGCGCCAGATGATCGCCGCTCGCCAGCACCAGCAGTACAACGTCGGGGCGCAGCGCACGCACCATGCGCGTCAGGCCGACGCGCAGCGGTACCTGGCCCATGCAGCAGACGCAGCCCGCGCCCATCCGCGTCACCGGAACTTCGGGCGGTACATCGAGCGCGCTGAAGGCGCCTTCGATGAGGATTGCCCGTCGCGACGAGGACGTTGCCGCCAGCCACGCGTCGACGGCCGGTTGAACGTCACCCGTACCGACGGTGATCGTGGCCTTCATCAGCGACGCCAGAACTCCGGTGTGAACAGCACGAGGACTGAGAACATTTCAAGTCGGCCGATCAGCATCGCGAAGGTGCAGACCCAGGTCTCGAAGTCGTTCAGCACGGCGTAGGTGGTCGCCGGGCCTACCTGGTTCAGGCCCGGGCCCGTGTTGTTGATGCAGGCAACGATCGCGCTGAACGCCGTGATGACATCGAGCCCTGACAGCAGCAGCAGGAACGTCAGCCAGATGATCGACGCGCCATAGATCAGCATGAACGCCAGCACGGCGAAGATCACCTTGTTCTCGAGGACCTGGCCGCCGACGATCACCGGATTCACGGCCCGCGGATGCAGGATGCGCGTGAACTCGCGCCGCGCCTGCTTCAGCAGGATCAGGCCACGGATCATCTTGATGCCGCCCCCGGTTGAACCGGCGCAGGTCGCGAATCCGCACAGAAAGAGCATCAGCACCGGCGCGAAGATGGGCCACTGGTTATAGTCGGTGCTGGCGTAGCCCGTGGTCGTCGCGATCGAGACCACGTTGAACGTCGCGTAGCGCAGCGCCTTCCACTGGTCGTCGTAGACATCGCTGTGGTACAGGAACGCGGCCACGGCCAGGCAGGCCGCGACCAGCGTGAACAGATACGCTTTGGACTCCGGATCGTTCCAGTACGGCACGAGCGATTTGCGCCGCCATGCAATGAAATGCAAGGAGAAGTTGAACCCGGCGATCGTCATGAAGAAGACGGCCGTGTAGTCGATCAGCGGCGAATTCCAGTGGCCGAAGCTGGCGTCGTGCGAGGAGAAGCCCCCGAGTCCCATCGTCGAGCACATGTGCATGAACGCGTCGCTCCACGACATGCCAGCCCAGCGATACGCCAGAAAGCAAACAACGGAAATGCCGAAGTAGATTGAGTACAGTGCCTTGGCCGTGTCCGCGATCCGTGGCGTGAGCTTGCTTTCCTTGAACGGTCCGGCGGTTTCCGCCTTGAATGCCTGCGCCCCGCCGACACCCAGCAGCGGCAGGATCGCAACCACCAGCACCAGGATGCCCATGCCGCCCATCCAGACCAGCAGGTGCCGCCAGACGTTGATCGACAGCGGCAGCTGGTCGAGTCCGCTCAACACGGTGGCGCCGGTCGTCGTCAGGCCCGACATGGCCTCGAAGTAGGCGTCGGTAAAGCTGAGACCCTCGATGTGCAGCAGCAGCGGCAGTGCCGCGAACGCCGGCAGGACGGTCCAGCACAGCGTGACGAGCAGAAAGCCGTCGCGCGGCAGCAGTTCGCGCCGGTGGCGCCTCGTCGCGAGCAGCAGTCCTGCGCCCGAGACGGCCGTGGCCGCCAGTGCGATGTCGTAGTCCTTTTGAGCCGCTTCGCCGAAGATGAAGGCCACGCCCAGCGGCACCAGCATCGTCCCGGCGAAGATCAGCAGGACGTAACCGAGAACGTTAAAGACCGGAAGGATCGAGCGCGCGAACGCCTGCATGGTGCCGCTACGTTGTTTGCGCGCGGATTATGCGCCCGGCGCCGCGCTCCGGATCCGCGTTGGCTCAGGTTCCAGAACCGGTATGCGCCCGGTTAAGGCCGCCGCGCCACGACGGCCTTCGTCCTTCATCGTCCGTACAGCACGCTCGGCAACCAAAGGCCGATTTCCGGGAATACGTACAGCAGGAAGATCGCGACGATCTGGATTCCCATGAACGGCAGCATGCCGGCGAAGATCTGGTTGAGCGTGACATGCGGCGGGGACACGCCCTTCAGGTAGAACGCGGCCATCGCGACCGGCGGCGACAGGAACGCGGTCTGCAGGTTCAACGCGACGAGCAGGCCGAAGAACAGCGGGTCGATGCCGAAATTGTCGAGCAGCGGAATGAAGATCGGCATGAAGATGACGATGATCTCCGTCCATTCCAGCGGCCAGCCCAGGATGAAGATGATGACCTGCGACAGCAGCAGGAACTGGACCTTCGACAGTCCGAGCGACAGCACCCACTTCTCCACCAGTTCCTGTCCGCCGAGCAGCGCGAATGCGGCTGAGAAGATCGCACTTCCGACGAACAGCCAGCACACCATGGCGCTGGTCTTGGCGGTCAGGAAGACGGATTCCCTGACCTCGCTTTGAATGCCGGCCTGTCGATAAGCCAGTAGCGCCCAAAGCGCGACCCCGACCACCGCCACGATGCCGAGGAGGGAGGGAACTGCAGGCTTGATGACGCCGCCAACGTTCAGCATGAACCAAATGACCGACACCAGTGCGGGCGTCCAGAGCAGCAGCCACAGCAGCAGCTTGCTGACCACGTTCGGGGTGCGCTTGCCGATGATTGAGTAAACGGCCGCCAGCAGGTAGCCGCCAAACGCTCCCACGGCCGCCGCCTCGGTCGGCGTGGCCAGGCCGAACACGATGGAACCCAGCACCGACAGGATGAGTATCAGCAGCGGGAAGAAGCTCGACAGCAGCATCTTGAACACTTCGAGCCGCTGGAAACTCAGGATCGCGTAGAAGGCGACCAGGGCCAGCAGCCCGACGGCCGTACCGATCCAGAAGCCGGTACTCGCCGGCTGGCGCGCGGCTGTGGCCGGCGCCGCCGCCGAAGCTGCGGCATCGCCCGGTTCACGCAGCGATGACGTCGTCGCTTCCTTCGCGCCTTCGCCAGAACCCGGAGGCGCCGCGAGACCGCCGCTTCCGGGGGGCTCCTTGACGCCCTCGGATGCGCCCGGGGGCTCCTGCAGTCCCCCACTGGATCCCGGCGGTTCGGCGAGCCCGCCGCTTCCCGGCGGTTCCCTGAGGCCGTCGCTCGACCCGGGAGGCGTGGCCAGGCCTCCAGAGGCGCCCGGAGGTTCCTGCAATCCGCCCGGGGTGGCCGGCTCGCTGACCGCACCCGCCGGCTCGGACAGACCTCCACCCATCGCGGCCGGCAGCGGCTCCACCGCGCGTGGCGCTGTATTTGCGTACCAGGCAAGTCCGAACACGGCGGCGAACAGCAGCGCCGGCAGCAATGCGACGCCGAGCTGCTTCACGAGGTAATCGCTGGGCACACCAAGACTGCGCGCACCGTTCAGCGCCCGCACCAGCGCCGGCAGCGCGCGGTTCGAAATCGTCTTCGACACTTTCTCTGTCAGTGGCGGCAGCGGCACGAAGCGCTGCTCGGCCGTCAGCGGCGGCATCAGCGCCGGCTTCAGCTTCGCGAGCACGATTACGTACCCGATGTAAAGGCCGGCCAGCATGATTCCGGGGAAGAACGCGCCGGCGTACAACTGCACGACCGAAACCCCGGCGGTGGCGCCGTAGACGATCAGCAGAACGCTCGGCGGGATCAGGATGCCGAGGCACCCGCCCGCCGTGATCGCCCCCGCCGAGACGCGCACGTCGTAGCCGCCCTTCAGCATCTGCGGCAACGCCAGCAGGCCCATCAGCGTCACCACGGCGCCGACGATGCCGGTGGCCGTGGCGAACACCGCGCAGGTGAAGATCGTCGCCACCGCAAGCGAGCCCGGCACGCGCGCCATGGCCAGATGAAGACTTCTGAACAGCTTTTCGATCAGGTTCGCGCGCTCGACCAGGTAGCCCATGAAAACGAACAATGGGATCGAAATGAGCACGTCGTTGCTCATCACCTTGAAGGCAGCCTGCACCATCAGGTCGAGCGTCCGGGTGATGTCCCGGTCGTAGGCAAGCCAGGTGAAGAGCATGCCCATGCCCATCAGCGTGAAGGCGGTCGGGAAGCCCAGCATGATCGCGACCACCACCAGCGCCAGCATCATCAGTCCGAGGTGGCCGCTGGACAGCGTGTCGGCGGAGAGCAGCATCACCGCGGTGCCCGCGATGATGAGCCCCATGATGATGAAGCCGAACCAGAGTTCCTTGCGGATCTTCATTGCGCGGCTCCCGGCTTCGCTTCCTGAGCAACGACCAGCTTGTCGAGGGCCGCGATGTCCTCATCCTTCACATGGACCATCTGCTTGAGCTTGTCGACGTCCACTTCCTCGACGTCCTGCTCACGCGACGGCCACTCACCCGTCTGCAGGCAACGCACGCAGCGAACGATCTCGACGACGCCCTGCAGCAGTAGCAAGCCACCCGCGAAGGGGATGACGAACTTGAACGGGTAAAGCGGCAGCGGCGTGGCCGAGAAGGTCTTCTCGCGGATCGCCAGCGCCTCGTTGGCATAGGTCCAGCCCGCATACGTCAGCGCGACGATGCCCGGCAGGAAGAACACGATATAGAGCACGAGATCGATCGTCGCCTGCGTACGCGGCCGGAAGAAGCCGTACAGCACGTCGCCGCGCACATGCCCGTTCTTCGAAAGCGTGTAGGCACCCGCCATCATGAAGAGCGTTCCGTACATCATGATCTGCAGGTTGAGTGCCCAGTCGTGCGGTGAATTCAGCACATAGCGGGAGTACACCTCCCAGCTGATCATCAACGTCAGCAGGATGATGGCCCACGCAAACACCTGGCCCAGCCACGTCGACAAGCGGTCGACCGCCAACAGGAGTTTCTGCATCGCGCTTCCTTCAGGGGAAGAAAAAGGGCCACCGGCCGTTGCTGCTGGCGGGTGGCCCGTCGGACCTCAACCGGCGCTGACTATTTCTTGCCGAAATAGTAGTTGGAGGCGATCTTGAAGTCGACCATGTAGTCGTTCTGCCAGGGAATCGCACGCTGTGCGAAAGCGCGCTGCGAGTCGAGCACCTTCTTGAACAGCGCATTTTCGGCCGATTTCGCCTTCATGATCTTGTCCCACGAGGCGAGCTGCGCGCGCAGGATGGCGTCGGGCGTCTTGTAGAACTTCACGCCCATCTTCTGCAACTCGATGTAGTCCTTCGAGTTGCGGTCGATGGCCTTCCAGCTCATGTCGGCGCTCGACGCCTGCACCGCGTAGTCGATGACGGACTTCAGATCGGCCGGCAGCGCGTCGTACTTCGCCTTGTTGAACGTGATCTCGAACTGCTCGCCGCTCTGGTGGAAGCTCTGCAGCATGCAGACCTTGGACACGTCGGGGAAGCCGAGCAGCTTGTCCGACGACGCATTGTTGAACTCGGCGCCATCGATGAGACCGCGGTCAAGTGCCGGCACGATCTCGCCGCCTGGCAGCGGGTTCACCGCGGCGCCCATGTCGGTGTACATGTCCACCGCCAGGCCGACGGTGCGGAACTTGATGCCCTTGACGTCCTCGACCTTGGCGATCGGCTTCTTGAACCAGCCGAACGGCTGTGTGGGCATAGGCCCGTAGAGGAACGAAACGACGTCGACGTTGATGCTCTTGTAGATCTCGTCGAGCAGTGCCTTGCCACCGCCGAAGTAATGCCACGCCAGCAGCATGTTCGGGTCCATGCCGAATGACGGACCCGAGCCCCACAGCGCGAGCGCCGAGTTCTTGCCATAGTGGTAGGCGACGACGCCATGGCCGCCGTCGAGCGTGCCCTTGGCGACGGCTTCGAGCAACTGGAACGGCGGCACAACCGAGCCCGCCGGCAGCACCTCGATCTTCAGCCGATTGCCCGCCATGTCGTTGACCTTCTTGGCGAAGTCGGTGGCGTACTCGTGGAAGATGTCCTTCGACGGCCAGGTGCTCTGAAAGCGGAAGGTCGTGGTCTGGGCCTTTGACACCATCGGGAAGCCCAGCGCGGCGGTACCGGCCGTAGCTGCCGCAGCCTTTGACAGAAACTTGCGACGCGTCGGCGCTGCGTCCTTGCTGTTGACGAAATCCATGTTGTCTCCTTGGCGTGAAACGGGAAGGTTGCTGCGACGCTCGCGGCCTGAGGCCATCTCATGTCCGCGCGGCGACTGTAATCGAGGTCGCGGTCTTATGCCGGCCTCATCATTCTAGTGAATCAGGCCCCCGTGCGGTCGGCAATTCGGCAGGACCGGGAGGATGCGGAGCGACCGGGGCTTTGCCGCAGCGCAGCAACGATGCGTCGGCCGCGCACTAGAAGAACCCCACACCCACGGTGAACAGGCGCTCGACCCGCTGGATCAGGCGCTTGTTTTCGACGAATACGATCAGGTGATCCTCGGGTTCGATGACTGTGTCGTGGTGCGCCATCAGCACGCGCGTCCGCTCACCCTGTCCACGCACCACGGCGCCGAACGTCACCCCGCGCGGCAGCTCGATCTGCTCGATGGTCTTGCCGATGACGCGCGAAGTGCGGGCGTCGCCGTGCGCGATGATCTCGAGTGCCTCGGCGGCGCCGCGCCGCAGGCTGTGCGCGGCGACGACATCACCGCGCCGGACGAACTTGAGCACCGCCGACAGCGTCGCATAGGACGGCGAGATCGCAATGTCGATCTGCCCGCCCTGCATCAGGTCGCCGTAGCTCTTGCGGTTGATCAGCGCGATGACCCGGCGCGCGCCCATGCGCTTGGCGAGCAGGGAACTCATGATGTTGTTCTCGTCGTCGTTGGTCAGCGCGATGAACAGATCCGTCTCGTTCACGCCTTCCTGCAGCAGGAGGTCTTCGTCCGTGGCGTCGCCGTTCAGGACGATGACATTGGCCGACAACTGGTGCGCGAGAACCTCGGCCCGCCGCTTGTTGAATTCGATGATCTTGACGTTGAAGCGCTCGGGCGTGTCCATCCCCTCGCCGGTGTCGAGCGCCCGCGCCAGCCGCAGGCCGATGTTGCCGCCGCCGGCCAGCATCACGCGCCGCACCGGCTTGTCCATGCGCCGCAGCTCGCTCATCACGGTGCGGATGTTCTGGGAGTCGGCCAGGAAGAACACCTCGTCACCGGGCTGGACCATCGTGTCGCCGTCGACCCGCACGCTGGTCCCTCCGCGGAAGATCGCGACGATGCGGGCATCGACATTCGGCAGATGGCGGCGCAGTTCCTTGACGGGGTGCGATACCAGCGGACCTCCGGCGAAGGCGGCCACCGCGATCAGGCTGGCGCGGCCATCGGCGAACTCGAGCACCTGCAACGCTTCGGGGAACTCGATCAGCTTGAGCAGGTAGTCGGTGACGGTCTGCTCGGGGAAGATGACATGGGTCGCCCGGAATCCCTCTTCGCCGATCAGCTTCGGATGCTCCCGCAGCTCGACGTTGCGCACGCGCGCGATGCGTGTCGGGATGTTGTAGAGATCGGCCGCGACCTTGCAGGCGACGAGGTTGGTTTCGTCGCCGGCGGTCACCGCGATCAGCATGTCCGAGTCCTCGGCACCCGCCTGATGCAGCGTTGACGGCAGCGCGGCATTACCGACCATGCCGCGCAGATCGAATCGGTCCTGCAGGTCGGCCACGCGCGCCGGATCGGAGTCGATGACGGTGATGTCGTTGGCCTCGGACACCAGGCTTTCCGCCACGGAGGATCCGACCCGGCCAGCACCGATGATGATGATCTTCATGGACGTGCGCCGCGCGAGGCGACGAGGCGTGCCGGGTCAGTCGTCGTAGTCGTCGCGCTGGACATAGACGGGCGGCGGCACGGCCGCGACAGGCGTCAGTCCCGCCACCGCGGACGGGATCGACTCCTGCGGTCGATCGCGCCGCGCGCCGCGGCCCAGCTCGATGCCGAGTTGCTTGAGCTTGCGGTACAGGTGCGTGCGCTCGAGGCCGGCGCGCTCTGCGACGCGCGTCATGCTGTAGCCCTCGCGCGCCAGGTGGAACTCGAAATAGACCCGCTCGAACTGGTCGCGCGCCTCGCGCAGCGGCTGGTCCAGGGGCACTCCGTTGTGAGTATCGGCCGGGCCGCTGCTCGGCGCCGGCTCGACAGCGGCCGTTGTCAGCGCTTCCTCGGCCGCAGCGGGAGCGAACCCTGCCGGTAGCGGCGACCGCAGCGTGCGCATTACCCGCCCACGCTCCAGGCCGGAGCGGACGGCCGACAGCAGGCGCGCCATGGCGATCGGCTTTTCCAGGAACTCGAGCGCGCCGAAGCGCGTGGCCTCGACGGCCGTGTCGATCGTCGCGTGACCCGACATCATGATGACGGGCATCGTCAGTTGCCCGAGCGAAGCCCATTCCTTCAGCAGCGTCACGCCGTCGGTGTCGGGCATCCAGATGTCGAGCAGCACGAGATCGATCGGCTCGCGCGCCCGCGCGTCGCGGGCGCGCGCCGCGTTCTCGGCCGTGAGCACGGAGTGCCCTTCGTCAGTCAGGATCTCCGACAGCAGCGCGCGGATTCCGACTTCGTCGTCGACGACGAGGATGGTGGCCATGGTCCTATCGAGCCCGACGGGCGCGGTCGCCCCGTGCGCCGTGATTGCGGCGGGTGAGAGGTGCCGGCTCGCTCAGGCGGCGGGAAATTGAATGCATGCGTGTCATCGGTTCGTCGCGCGCGGCGGTCAGGCAACCCGGCGCGCCGCCTCGCCCGCAGTCGCGGCTTGCGCCAGCTGCCGGAAGACGATGGTCACGACGGCGCCTGCCGACTGTCCAACGCCGGCGCCGCCGCTGCGGTTGACGACTTCGATGTGGGCTCCGTGTTCGTCGACGATCTTCTTCACCATGGCCAGTCCGAGGCCCGTGCCGCTCGGCTTGGTAGTCACATAAGGCTCGAATGCACGCCGAAGTATATTCGCCGCGAAACCGGGTCCGTTGTCCTCGACAGTGAAGCGCACTGCCCGGACGACGCCGGCGCTCTCAACGAACTCGGCAACTTCGGTGCGCGCCACGATGCGCGCATCGGCGCGGCCGGTCAACGCCTCCTGCGCGTTGCCCACGAGGTTGTGAATGACCTGGCGCAGCTGTGTCGCGTCGCCCTCGATCAGCGGCAGGCCGGCCGCCAGCGTGAGTGTGAGCGGCGTCCCGGCGGTGCGATAGAGCGTCGCAATCTCCTCGACCAGCGCATTGAGGTCGAGCGGCAGCAGGCGTGCCGGGGGTACACGCGCGTAGTCGCGGAAGTCGTCGACCATGCGCTTCATCGCCGCCACCTGGTTGACGATGGTCGAGGTGCCACGCCGCAGCACATCCGCATCGCTTTCCGGCAGCTTGTCGACCAGCTTCATCTGCAGGCGCTCCGCCGCCAGTTGGATCGGAGTCAGCGGATTCTTGATCTCATGCGCCAGGCGGCGCGCCACCTCGCCCCAGGCCACCGCGCGCTGCGCCGAGATCACCTGCGTGATGTCATCGAACACGATGACATGGCCGACGCCGTCCTCCAGCGGCAGGCGCGAGCCGCGGGCGAGCAACAGCAGCGGCTCCAGCGCGCTGCCGCTCGCACGCTTGACCTCGATCTGCTGCTGCCAGGAGTCGCGCGGCGAGCCGGCCAGCGCCTGCTGCGCGAAGCCGGCGGCAAACGCCGAAGCGAGTGCCTCGTCCAGCTCCCCGAGTGGGCGCCCGATCTCCTGATCGAGCGCGCGGCCGAGGATGCGCGAGGCGCCGAAGTTCGCCGTGACCAGACGGAAGCCATGGTCGAGGACGATGACGCCCGCAGACAGGTTGGCCAGCACGCGCTCGAGGTAGGCCTTGGCGTTTTCGAGTTCGCGCTGCTTGACATCGACGGTGTCGCGCGCGTCAGTCAACTGCCGCGTCATCGCGTTGAACGACTGCGTCAGTAGGTTCAGTTCGTCGCTGCCGGGAAATTCGCGCACCGGCGCGTAGTTGCCTTCGGCCACTGCACGCGTGCCTTCGGCGAGTTGCAGCAGCGGCGCCGTCATCGAACTGGCCAGCAGCACGCTGCCGGCGATCGCGGCGAACACGGCCAGCAGCAGGGTCAGGGTCAGGGTCAGTCCATAGATGGTCTTCAGGCCGCTGCGCGAGAGCGAGAGTTCCTGATAGTCGCGGTAGCCGTTCTGCAACGCCTCGGCGTTCGCGGCGATCGTCGCCGGCACCGGCTGGATGAGCTGCAGGAAGCGCTGATCGGTGCCGGTTGCGATTCCTTCGGCGAAGGCACGCGGCGACTGTCCGCCGAGCGAATCGCGCGGCCGGCCGGCGGTCAGGTCGAGTGGGAGCAGTGAGCCGCTGGCTGCCACCGTGGCGGCCGGTATCGGCACGATCACGCGCGTGCGCAGGCCCTGGCGCTCCTCGGCCGCACCGGGTTCGCCTTCGATGACGGCAAACAGGCGCTGCATGCGGGCCTGCCTGATCTCGCCCGGCTTGGGAATTTCCGGCACCAGCTCGGAGACCTGCGCGCCGCTTGCGCCGATCAGCTGCCCACCCGCACCGACGAGCAGCGCCTCACTGATGCCGCCCTGCTCGCGCAGGCGGTTGAGCTGTGCCAGCTGCGCTGCCTCGGGCACGTCGGCTAGCTCAAGCGCCCACGCCCGCGCCTTGGCCGTCACATCGCTCTTCAGATTGTCGAGCGCCGCACGGCCGAGCGTCAGTCCCGAGTCGAGCGCCCGATCGACGCGCACGTCGAACCATGACTCGATCGAACGCGCCAGAAACTGCGTCGAAACGACGTAGATCAGCACGCCCGGCAGCACTCCCATCAGCGCGAAGGCCACCGCAAAGCGCGTCGTCAGCCGCGCCCCGAAGCGCTTGAGCCGGAGTCGCTTGACGAGGCGGCGTACCAGCAGCAGGACGAGCACGGCGAGCGCGGCCGCAATGACCCCGTTGACCGCCAGCAGGACCGGGTAGTTGCGCTCGAAGAACGCCGTGTTGCCGCTGGCCGATGCCAGGATGAACAGCAGCACGCCCGAAAGCGCGATGGCAATGAGCAGGCCGTAGCGGATGACGCGCGGCATCTCAGGCCGGCCGGCCGGGGCGGCGACGAAGCGCCATGACTGCGGCCGCGTCCGCCGCGCCGGGCCGGCTCCGAGTCAAGTTCATCGGAACGCGCACCGCAGGAGCTGGCCCGACCATCGCCTCAGCGCGCCAGCTCGGGCGGCACCGCAAGTTCGTGCCAATCGGAGGCCAGGCTCCACTCGCGGCTGGTAATGGCGTTGACCTGGAACGGTTTTGGCAGCTGATTGACGTCGAGCCGCATCCGGACCTGGGCGTCGTAGCTGTCGCCCGGCGAGAGCACGCCTTTTTCGATGACCCTCCATTGGCGCACGCTCTTCAGCAGCCCCAGCGCTTCCTCCAGCGAATCGAAGGGTTGCGACAGGCCCCCGCGGGCGAGCCGAAACTGGCGCGTGAGCGGACTGTAGGAAAGCCGGTACGTCAACGTGCTCGCGCTCACCTTGCGGTCGAGCCAGTACCAGCGCTTGCGATAGAGCTCGAATTCGATGTTGAAGTAGATCGCGATGCCCTTTTGCACCGCTTCGTCGAGGGCCTGGGGCATCTCGAACTCGAAGGTGGCATTGAGGACCGCGCCGCCCACCCCGGCAGGAGCGGGTTCAAGTTCGGCGGCAATGACCCCGATGCGCTCGTCGGCATGCGCCGGCGCGGCGCCTGCCAGCATCAGCAGCGCGATGACCGACCCGCGCAGCGCAGTAACGAGGTTCATCGGGACTTTTCGAGCAGTGCGTAGAAAAAGCCGTCATGAAGCGTTGGCCAGGGTCGCCCGGCCTCCCAGGCCACGGAACCCGGTGCGACGGGCAACAGGCACACCGTAGGAGAGCCGCCTGGCAAAGGCATCACAGCCGCCCCCGGGAGCCGCGCCACAACGTGTTCGACCTGCTCGCGACCTTCCTCTGGAAACACGGAGCACACGACGTAAAGCAATCTACCACCCACCCCCAGCAGGGGCCACAAAGCGTCCAGCAACTGCCGCTGCAACGTTGCCAAATGCGCAACATCAGCCTTCCGGCGTAGCCACGGGATGTCGGGATGGCGCCGCACGACACCGCTTCCGGTGCACGGCGCATCCAGCAGGATGCGATCAAAGGGGGTGCCGTCCCACCACGCGGATGTGTCCCGCGCATCCGCGACGAGGATCTGCGCCTGGCGGCCGATGCGATCAAGGTTTTCACGGATGCGCCGGGCACGTGCGGCATCCGCCTCGATTGCTGTGAGGTTCAACTCCGCGAGTTCGGTGAGGTGTGCCGTCTTGCCGCCGGGCGCGGCACAGGCGTCCAGCACCCGCATGCCGGCGCCCACACCGAGCCACGGCGCAGCCAGTTGCGCGCCGGCGTCCTGAACCGACACGATGCCGGCGTCAAATCCCGGAACCTGCCCGACCGGACGTGCATCGTGGATCCACACCGCCTGCTCGCCGACCCGCGTCGCCGCCAGGCCGAAGGCCTGCAGCTGCTGCAGGTAATCGCCGACAGAAATACGCGCCGGGTTCACGCGCAGCACCATGGGGGGCGCCCCACCGCCGGCGGCGAGGACGGCGCGCCATTCGAGCGGTGCCGCCGCGCGAACCTGGTCGATCCACCACGGCGGAGCGTTGTACAGCACGCCGTCGTCGCGATTCAGGCGCTCGACGATCCCGCTTTGCTGCCGCAGGAAGTTGCGCAGCAATGCGTTGACAAAGCCGGCCGCAAAAGCGGTTGCCTGATCGGCCCGCGCCGCTGTCACGGCCTGGTCGACGACGGCATAGGGGGCATGCCGGTCCGTCAGCAGCTGCGGCAATGCGACCGACAGCAGTGCGCGAACGCCGTCGGACGGGGCGCGCGCAGCCAGTTCGGCGATGACCCTTTCGCTGAACGCGCGTCGCCGCACGGCCGCGTAGCTCACGTCCTGTGTGGCCTGCCGCAGGCGGGAGCCGTCCGGCACCACCTCTCCGAGAGCCCGGTCCAGTGATCGGCCCGCCATGAAGGCCTGCCAGACCCGCGCCGCCCGCGCGAGGACTTCGGCAAGCGGCGGCGAAATGCCACCGGCCTCAGTCATGCGCAGGCCCGCGCTCGAACTGCTGAGCGGCGGCCAGCGGGAACCCCGCGAGGAACTCGCGCGCCGGCAGGCGCTTGCCGCCGGGCCGCTGCAGCTCCGTGAGCCGAAGGCAACCTGCGCCGCACGCCACGTCGATGCCACCGGGGCAGATTGCGACGATGGTTCCGGGCGCCGCCGCGGTGCTGTTCTCCATGGGCTCGGCACGCCAGATCTTGATGGGTGTCTCGCCCATCCTCGCGAGCGCGACCGGGAAGGGGTCGAAGGCCCGCACCTTGCGGGCGAGCACGGTGGCCGCCGCGGTCCAGTCGAGCCAGGCTTCGGCCTTTTCGATCTTGGCGGCGTAGGTCACGCCCGCCGCCGGCTGCGGCTCGGCGACCAGCGCCGCCACCGAGCGCAATGCCTGCACCAGAAGCTCGGCGCCGAGATCGGCGAGTCGTGCTGTAAGGCTTGCGGTCGTGTCGTCGGGCGCAATGTCGATCGCCTGAGCGAGGAGCATCGGGCCGGTGTCGAGACCGGCGTCCATCTGCATGATCGTGATGCCCGTCGTCGGGTCACCCGCCTCGATGGCGCGTGCGATGGGCGCCGCGCCGCGCCAACGCGGCAGCAGCGATGCATGCACATTGATGGCCGTGAGCCTCGGGTTCCAGCCGGTGCGCAGTCCGCGCGGGATGTCGAGCACGGACTGCGGCAGGATCAGCCCGTAGGCCGCCACGATCAGCACGTCGGGCGCCGCATCGGCAAGCCATCGGTGCGCGGCCGCCGCTTCGTCGCCCTTGCGAAGTGAAGCGGGTGTCGCAACCGGCAACCCGTGCGCCAGGGCGAGCGTCTTCACCGCGCTGGGCTGCAGCCTCAGTCCGCGGCCCGACGGCCGATCGGGCTGGGTCAACACCAACGGGATCGACCAGCCTTCCTCGGCCGCCACGGCCACCAGTGCTGTCAGGGACCGCGCGGCAAAGTCCGGTGTTCCCGCGAATACGATGCGCATCGCGTCATTCTAGGTGGGCACGGCAGCCTTCCGCTGCGTTTACCATCGCGGCTGCCGCACACGACAACGAGACGGCAAGGGAGACGCTTGAAACCACTGTCGGGCCTGGACTCGCTGTTTCTGCACCTCGAGACGCCGGCCACGCCGATGCACGTCGGCGCCGCCCACCTGCTCGAGCGTCCGCGGCGTGGCGGGGACTTCGTCCTGCGCGTGCGGCGCCACATCGCCAAGCGGCTGCATCTGTCACCCGTGTTCACGCGGCAGCTGGCGAACATGCCGCTCGATTTCGCCAATCCGGTGTGGGTGCGCGCCGAAACCGTCGACCTGACCAAGCATGTGGTCCGCGTCACGCTGCCCGCGCCAGGAACGATGGCCCAGTTCGAGGCCGCGATCGCACGCCTGCACGCGCAACCGCTCGATCGCACCCGGCCGCTGTGGCGCTTCCACGTGATCGAGGGTCTGCAGGACGGCGGACTCGGCTTCTACAGCAAGGTCCATCACGCGACGCTCGACGGTGCCTCCGGGGTGGCCTTCGCGCAGGCCATGCTCGATTTCGCGCCGACGCCGCGCGCGGTCGAACCAGCGCGGCGCCGCCGCACGGAACACCCGGGCGTCGTGGCGCTGATCGGTACCGCACTCAAGGTCAGCGGCACGCAGACGGTGAACCTGGTGCGGCTTCTGCCCGGTCTCGCACGTGCGGCGGCGAAGCTCGTCACCGGCTCGACCGGCTTCCGTCGCAACCTCAGCCTTGGACCGCGCACGGCCTTCAACCGCACGATCGACGCCGGGCGCAGCTTTGCCACGGCCTCGCTGCCGCTGGCCGAGGTGCGGCAGCTATCCAAGGCGAACGACGCTACGTTGAATGACGTGGTGCTGACGCTGGTGGGCGGCGCGCTGCGCGAATACCTCAAGACGCGCGGCGGCGTGCCCGCCAAGTCTCTGGTGGTTGCGATGCCGGTGTCATTGCGCGAAGCCGGCAACACCGAGGCCACGACACTCGCCACGATGACGCTGGCATCGCTGGCCACGGATATTGCCGATCCACTCGAGAGGTTGCAGGCGGTGCAGACTTCCACGCAGGCCGCCAAGGAAGTGACACGCCAGCTCAAAGGCCTGATCCCGACGGACTTTCCGTCGCTCGGCTTGCCCTGGCTGCTGTCCGCTGCGGCAAGCCTTTACGGCCGGACGTCGCTCGCCAATCGCATCCCGCCGATCGCCAACCTCGTGGTTTCGAACGTTCCCGGGCCCGACATTCCACTGTACCTCGCCGGCGCGCGCCTCAAGACGTACTGGCCGGTGTCGATCGTCGAGCATGGGCTGGGACTCAACATCACGCTGCAAAGCTATGCCGGGTCGCTCGAGTTTGGAATCATCGCGGCCCGCGTCGGAATTCCGGATGCGCGGCCACTGGCCCGCGCGCTCGAGCACGCCTTTGCCGACCTGCGGCGCGCGAGCGACGCGCGCGTGACCGCGCCGGCGCTGAAGCCCGCGCGCCGCAGCAAGGCCGAGCGCGCACGCGGAAAACCTGCCGCCTGATCTGCAACGTCCTCGTTGCCCGCTCACCGCTCCATGGACCTCACGCAGTACTGGTACGAATTCGACTGGACACGGCCGCCCGGCTTCGTCCGCATGGCGCTGGAGTGCCGCGCACCGTGGGAATATGGCGCAGCGATGCTTGCATCGCCCTGGCTCGACCAGGTTCCCGCGGGCGACGGGCATGCGGTGCTGGTCTTCCCGGGCCTGATGGCGTCAGACGCCTCGACCAAGCCGCTGCGCAGGTTCCTGGAAGGAAAGGGCTATGTGGCCTACGGCTGGGACCACGGCTCGAACCTGGGGCCGAAGGAAGGCGTGCTCGACCACTGCATGGAACGGCTGCGGCAGATCCGGCGCAAGCACAAGCGGCGCGTCAGCCTCATCGGCTGGAGCCTCGGCGGCATCTATGCGCGCGAAATGGCCAAGGACTTCCCGCGCGACGTGCGGCTGGTGATCACGCTGGGCACGCCGTTCACCGGCCATCCGCGGGCCACCAATGCGTGGCGGCTGTATGAACTCGTGACCGGCCACCGCATTGGGGCGCCGGAAATCCATGCGCCGCTGCGCGTTGCTCCGCCGGTGCCGACGACATCCATTTACAGCCGGACCGACGGCGTGGTGGCCTGGCAATGCAGCGTCGAGCGCCGCGGTCCGCGCACCGAGAACGTCGAGGTCGAGGCGAGCCACCTGGGGTTGGGGCTCAATCCGCTGGCGTGGTACGCGATTGCGGACCGGTTGGCGCAGCCGGAAGGCCGCTGGAAGCCCTTCGACCGCACTGGTGCACTGAGCTGGCTGTATCGCGACCCTGCGCGCAAGGCCTGGTTCTGACGCGATGACGCAGATCGCGGCGAATGGCCTGACGTTGGACGTCGAGGACGCCGGCGAGCGCGGCGCTCCGGTCGTACTGCTGATCATGGGGCTCGGCATGCCGGCGGCAGCGTGGCCCGACAGCTTCGTCGAGCATCTGGTGCGCGCCGGACTGCGCGTGGTCCGCTTCGACAACCGCGACAGCGGTCATTCAACCAAGCTGCGCACGACGCACCAGCCGAATCTGCAGTTCGCCATCGCGCGCGCGCTGATGCGACTGCCCGTCCACGCACCGTACACACTCGACGACATGGCCACCGATGCCGTCGAGCTGCTGACCGCGCTCGGGGTCGAGCGCGCGCATGTCGTCGGTGCCTCATTGGGCGGCATGATTGCGCAGGTGCTGGCGGCAAGTTTTCCACATCGCGTCCTGTCGCTCACGTCGATCATGTCGTCGACCGGAAATCCGAGCCCCCGCGTGGCATTCGGCAGCCCCCGGGCCCTGCGCGCGATCCTGCTGCGGCCGAGCAAGATCGACGACGTCACGGAGATGACGAACCATCTGATGCGGGTCTTCAGCGTCATTGGCAGTCCGGGTTTTCCGCCGGACGCGACGCTGCAGCGCGAGCATCTCGAGCGTGTTGCCCGGCGCGGCTACTACCCGGCGGGCTCGGCGCGGCAGCTGCTCGCCGTCCTTGCCTCGGGCGATCGGCGCACGCTGCTGGCCCGCATCGAGGCGCCGACACTCGTGATCCATGGCCGCGACGATCCCCTCGTCCCGCTGGCCGCCGGCATCGACACGGCCAACCACATCCGCGGTGCGCAGCTCAAGGTGATTCCCGGCATGGGGCATGACTTCCCGCCGGCGCTGCAGCCCGAGATCGCCGCGCTGATCGTCGAGCACGTCCGCCGCGCCGAAAACCTGCCGGACGGCCGCGCCGCGGCCTGAGTCCCGCGCGCGTCACATTTTCTGGAACAGGTGCGCGTACTGGTGCGCCACGGGGAGCTCACGTTCGTGGCCGCGGATGCGCACGTGCAGCGTGCCGGCCAGGTCGCGTCGAGTCCCGGCGACGGCGTGCTGGTTGACGATCACGGAGCGATGGATCTGCTGGAAATCCTCATGCCGTGCGGAGGGTGGATAGCAGCGGCATGGCTGCTATCAGCGAGCGAGCCGCGCCGGGGCTGCCCGCAGATCAACGGGCTCGAACATCGGCGGAGTTGAACCGGGTCGCATGGGTCAGAGCCATCAGGATCGATGCGTCCACACTGTACTGGGGGGCTCGCCGCCACCCAGTCCAAAGCGCCCGACCGCATGAAAACGGCGCGTAACGACATCCCACCGGCGCCAGTGGCCGGCCGCCGGCCTCAGGCGGCCTTGACCCGCCTCTTCTTCATCTTGGTCTTGATGCGGTCCTGCTTCAGCGGCGAGAGGTACTCGACGAAGACCTTGCCCTGCAGGTGATCCATCTCGTGCTGGACGCACACCGCCAGCAAGCCGCTGCAGTCCCGCTCGTAGGCCTTGCCCTGCGCGTCGAACGCCCGCACCCGGACCTGGGCGGGACGGGTCACAGCGTCGTACACGCCCGGCACCGACAGGCATCCTTCCTCGCATTCGACGACGTCTTCGGACGCCCAGACGATCTCGGGATTGATCACTACGAGCAGCTCATCCTTGGTCTCCGACGTGTCGATGACGATGACGCGCTCGTGGACGTCGACCTGGGTTGCCGCCAGACCGACACCCGGGGCGTCGTACATCGTCTCGGCCATGTCGGTCACCAGCCGGCGCAACCGGTCGTCGAACTCGGTGACGGGCCGTGCGACAGTGCGCAAGCGTGGATCGGGGTATTCGAGAATCGGGAGCAAAGCCACGTCATTTCTCCAACGCGCGGGTCAGCCGCCAGAGGCGTGAACCGGATAACTCCCCGGATCTGACCCTGCTTTTCCGTCGCCCGAGCGGCGGAAATAGTCGCCACACTGCGCCTTGGTAAACCATCGGCAGGGCCTCGTCCGACGCCGTCCCACGCCATTCGGTATCGCGCCTAGTCGGGATCAGTCGATCCGTCGATCCGTTGCGATATCAAGGCACTAGGGGCAGAATCTGACGTCCGGTCTTAGCTTAAGTAGCCATCGGCACTTCAAATTTCAAGCCGATGTCGCAAGCGTTCGGGACGGTACAAACCCCGCCGGACGGCCAGAGGGAGCTTGCATGAAGAAGACTAGCATGGGCGTTCTTGCCGCCGCCTGCGTAAGCATGACGGCAGCCAGCACCGCTCTGGCGCAATCGGCCACCAGCCGCTATCCGATCACGACCGAACAGCGGGCAACCGCCGACCAGGTGGCCCAGGCGGGCGTGCCGCTGGCGGCCCTGGCCCAGGATGCCCCCGAGCTCTACACGGTCAAGTCCGGCGACACGCTCTGGGACCTGTCCCGCATGTACCTGACAAGCCCTTGGCGCTGGCCGGAGTTGTGGGGCATGAACAAGGAGCAGATTGCCAACCCCCACCTGATCTATCCGGGCCAGCAGCTGCGACTCGTCAAGGAAAACGGTCGTGCGCGGCTGGAAATTGCCGGCGGCAGTGGCGGCGACCCGCGCGAAGGCAGGCTGCAACCCTCGATCCGCGACCTCGGTGCCGAGCGGGCCGCGATCCGCAGCATCCCCACCAACCTGATCCAGCCGTTCCTGTCGCAGCCGCTGGTGCTCGACCCGTCGGCGCTGAATGACGCGCCTCGCGTCGTCGCCACGCAGGAAGGCCGCGTCTATACCGGCCGGGGCGACAGCGCCTATGTGCGCGGAGTCAAGGACGACGCGATCATCAACTACAGCGTGTTCCGTCCGCTCGCACCGCTCTTTGACGTTGACGACATCAACCAGAAGCGGCCGATTGCCTGGGAGGCGTTCTACCTCGGCAGCGCCAAGGTCACGCGCCCCGGCGAAGTGGCGAAGGTCGAAGTCACGGAGAGCAAGCAGGAGATCGGCGTCGGCGACCGCCTGCTGCCGGTCGAGCCGCAGACGCTGATCAGCTACGTGCCGAAGGCACCGGCCTCCCCGATCGAAGCCCGCGTCATCGCCATCTACAACGGCGTGCGCTTCGCCGGCGGCGGACAGATCATCACGCTGAACCGCGGTTCCGGCGAAGGACTGACGGTCGGCGATACGGTCCAGCTCTGGCGTGCCGGACAGACCATCGCCGATCGCACGCTGCCGGGCCGGCAGTTTGTCAAGCTCCCGGACGAGCAGATCGGTCTGGCCTTCGTGTTCCGCGTGTTCCCGTCGATTTCGTATGCGCTGATCCAGCGCGGTACGCAGCCGGTGGAAGTGGGTGACCGCGCGTCCAGCCCGACCGACGAACTCGACCTGCCGCGACTGCGGGCCACGGAGACCGAAGCGGACCGCGTGCTGCGGCAACCGCTACGCCCGCTCAACGTGCAGTAAGCGCCGGCGGCCGCGCCCGTGCAGCCAGCCGAGCGCGCTGCATGGCTGCGACTCATCGCCACCCCAGGACTCGGGCCGCGCACGGCGCGGCACCTGCTTGCTTCCTTCGGCCTGCCTGACGAAGTCTTCGGTGCCGGAGCCGGAACTCTGGCGCGGGCCGTGCCAGAGCCGCTCGCCCGCGTCCTCGCGGCGCGACCCAGCGCTGAAGTGCAATCCATCATTGATGCGACGGAACACTGGCTCGCCAGCGCGCCGAGCCATGGCCTGGTCACCCTGGCCGATGCCGACTATCCGCGCCTGCTGCTTGAAACTTCCGATCCCCCTGCGGTGCTGTTTGCCGTTGGACGCCGCGAGCTGCTGAGCCGACCGTCGCTCGCCATCGTCGGCAGCCGCAACGCCACTCAGCAGGGAGTCGCCAATGCCGAGGCATTTGCGGGCGCCCTCGCCCGCAGTGGCCTGACGATTGTCAGCGGCCTGGCGCTTGGCATCGACGCCGCCGCGCACCGCGGCGCACTGGACGCCGACAGTGATGCGGGCACGATCGCGGTCGTCGGCACCGGCGTCGACATCGTGTATCCCGCCAGCAACCGAGCACTGACGCAGCGCGTACGCGAAGAAGGTCTCGTTCTCTCCGAGTTCCCGTTGCGCACGCCTGCCATCGCGCACAACTTCCCGCGCCGCAATCGCATCATCGCCGGGCTCACACGTGGCGTGCTCGTCGTCGAGGCGGCACTGCGCTCGGGCTCCCTGATCACGGCCAGGCTGGCTGCTGACGCGGGGCGCGACGTGTTTGCGATTCCGGGCTCGATCCACTCGCCACTCGCCAAGGGCTGCCATCGCCTGATCCGCGATGGCGCCAAGCTTGTGGAGTCCGCCCACGACATCGCGGGAGACCTGGGTCTGGAGCGGACGACGCAGGCGCCACCGGAGGTCATCGCGCCGGGTCCGAACGCCGAACTGCTTGCGCTCATCGGGCACGATCCGGTCGACCTCGACACGCTCGCGACGCGCAGCGGACGCGATGCGGGCTCCCTGTCTGCCGCTCTGCTGGAGCTCGAGCTGGCCCAAGATGTTGAGCGTCTCCCGGGCAACCGCTACCAAAGGTTGAGGTAGGGCTTTACAGCGGCCCGCCCCTCGCATAGAGTTCGAAGAACGTGTTCGACGTCCTCGTCTACCTCTACGAAAACTACGGCGCGCTGCATGCGTGCCCGGACCCCGACTCCCTCTCGCGCAAGCTGACCGCTGCGGGCTTCGATGACGAAGAGATCAGCGAGGCGCTTGCCTGGCTGCAGGGGCTGCAACTGGTAACGCAGCAGTCGGTGGCTGTCGGCCCCGAAAGCAACAGCTCGTTTCGGGTCTTTGCCAACGTGGAAACCGAACGGCTCGGGACCGAGTCGATCGGCTTTCTGAGCTTTCTCGAGCACGCGGGCCAGCTGACGCCGACGCAGCGCGAGATCGTCATCGAGCGGGCACTGGCCATCGAGGAAACCCCCATTCCGCTCGAAATGACGAAGGTCATCGTCCTGATGGTGCTCTGGAGCCAGCAGGCCGACATCGACGTCCTGCTACTCGAAGAACTGCTGCACGACGGGTCGGAGCGGGACCTGCACTAGGCGCCGCTCGCATACGCGACCGCTACGCGGTCGCACGTGCACCCGGAGCGGCCGCGCGCTCCGCCGAAGTCCAACGGCAGGACACCTGCCCTGCCCTCCCGCCCAGCGGGAGGGTGCTGACAACCGACGCTTCCGGAGACCGCGCAGTGGCCGATTTCTCCCGCTGGGCCGGGCACTTGCACGGGTTTGCGGATTCGTTGTTATCCTGAAAAAAGACAATTCAGCTCATATAAGGACAGGCCGCCATGTGTTGGCGGCCTACTTTTCTGCATGTCCAAGGCACTGATCATCGCCGAGAAACCGTCCGTCGCCGCCGACATCGCGCGCGCCATCGGCGGTTTCACCAAGCAGCAGGACTTCTTCGAGAGCGACCGCTACGTGCTGTCCTCGGCGGTGGGTCACCTGCTGGAACTGAAGGCGCCGGAGTCGCACGACGTCAAGCGCGGCAAGTGGACCTTTACGCACCTGCCGGTCATTCCGCCGCACTTCGAGCTGGCGCCGATCGCCAAGGCCGAGGCGCGTCTCAAGGTCCTGTTGAAGCTCCTCAAGCGCAAGGACGTCGGCGAACTGATCAACGCCTGCGACGCCGGACGCGAAGGCGAACTCATCTTCCGCTACATCGTGCAGGCGGCCAAGGCGCGCCAGCCGGTGCGTCGTCTGTGGCTGCAGTCGATGACCCCGGCCTCGATCCGCGAAGCGTTCGAGACGTTGCGCAGCGACGACGAGATGCTGCCGCTGGCCGACGCCGCGCGCAGCCGCTCGGAGGCCGACTGGCTGGTCGGCATCAACGGCACGCGCGCGATGACCGCCTTCAACAGCAAGGAAGGCGGCTTCTACCTGACGACCGTCGGCCGCGTGCAGACCCCGACGCTCGCGATCGTCGCCGAACGCGAAGACAAGATCCGCCGCTTCGTGGCCCGCAATTACTGGGAAGTGCGCGCGAAGTTCGACGCCAAGGCCGGGCAGTACGAAGGGCGCTGGTTCGACGAGACATTCAAGAAGAGCGATGACCCCGATGCACGCGCCGAGCGGCTTTGGGAGGAGAGGAAGGCTGCCGCGATCGTGGCGGCGTGCACCGGCAAATCGGGCGACGTCAGCGAGGAATCGAAGCCCAGCACGCAACTGTCGCCGCTGCTATTCGACCTGACGTCGCTGCAGCGTGAGGGCAACAGCAAGTTCGGTTTCTCGGCCAAGACGACGCTGTCGATCGCGCAGGCGCTGTACGAGAAGCACAAGGTGCTGACGTACCCGCGTACCGACGCGCGCGCACTGCCCGAGGACTACCTCGCCGTCGTCGGCAAGACGATGCAGGAGCTCGGCGCGCAGTCCCCGTACAAGGCCTTTGCAAAGCAGGTTCTAAAGAACGGCTGGGTGCGGCCGAACAAGCGGATCTTCGACAACTCGAAGATCTCCGATCACTTCGCGATCATCCCGACGCTGCAGACCCCGGGGCACCTGTCGGAGGTCGAGGCCAAGCTCTACGACCTGGTCGTCAAGCGCTTCCTCGCAGTGTTCTTCCCGGCAGCCGAATACCTCGTGACCACGCGCATCACGCGGGTCGAGGGCCACGCGTTCAAGACCGAGGGCAAGGTGCTGATCGAGCCTGGCTGGCTTGCCATCTACGGTCGCGAGGCCATCGAGGAACAGGGCGCATTGGTGAAGGTCGAGGCCGGCGAGAAGGTGCAGACCACCGAGATCGAGTCGGTCGCACTGGCGACGCGTCCGCCGCCGCGCTACACCGAGGCCACGCTGCTGACCGCGATGGAAGGCGCCGGCAAGCTGATCGAGGATGACGAGCTGCGCGCCGCCATGGCGGGCAAAGGCCTCGGGACGCCGGCCACGCGCGCGCAGATCATCGAGAACCTGATCGATCAGCGCTATGTCGTGCGCGACGGCAAGGACCTGCGACCCACGCGCAAGGCGTTTGACCTGATGACGCTGCTCAAGGGTCTCGACGTGCCGGAACTCACCGCGCCCGAGCTGACGGGCGAGTGGGAATTCAAGCTGGCACAGATGGAGCGCGGCAAGCTCAAGCGCGATCGCTTCATGCATGAGATCGCCGGCATGACGCAGAAGATCGTCGAGCGCGCGAAGAGCTACGAGTCCGACACGGTGCCGATCGAAGACCCGGCCCAGCTCAAGACTCCCTGCCCCAAGTGCGGCAAGACAGTGGTCGAGAACTATCGCCGCTTCGCCTGCACCGGCTGCGACTTTTCGATTCCGAAGCATCCCGGCAGCCGCTCACTCGAGGTCGAGGAGGTCGAGGAACTGCTGGGCAAGGGCACGATCGGGCCGATGTCGGGCTTCATCAGCAAAATGGGCCGGCCTTTTTCGGCGGTGCTGAAGCTGACACCCGAATACAAGCTGGAGTTCGACTTCGGCCAAGGCAGCGACGATGGCGCCTCGGACGAAGCAGTCGACTTCACCGGCCAGCAGCCACTCGGACCCTGCCCGAAATGCGGCGGCCGCGTGTTCGAGCAGCCGATGAACTACCTGTGCGAGCGTGCCACCGGCCCGGCGAAGACCTGCGATTTCCGCTCGGGCAAGGTGATCCTGCAGCAGCCGATCGAGCGGGCGCAGATGGAAAAGCTGCTCAACGAAGGGCGCACCGACGTACTGCGCGCTTTCATTTCAAATCGCACACGGCGCAAGTTTTCCGCTTTCCTGGTACGCAAGCCCGATGGCACGGTCGGCTTCGAGTTCGAGCCGCGCGCCAAGACCGCCGCCAAAGCGCCAGCACGAACGCGCGCCGCGGCACCGGAAGAGCAGACGCCAGCACCGGCAGCGCGGACCACGAAGTCGGCCTCCCGCACGGCGGCTGCCGGCGAGGATGTCAGTCCGGCGAAGACAACGCGAGCCACGGTCAAGCGGGCCGGTAAGGTCGCGGCCAAGAAACCCGCCAAGTCGGCTGCCAAGCGGGCCACCAAGACCGCGGCGCGCAAGGCCACCAAGTCGGCGGGCTGATGCGCGCCGTCGGGTCAGCGCGCGCAGCGGATTGCGCGCGCGGCCCGAACGCCGGCGCCGCTGATCCCCGGGACGTCAGTCCGCGCCACCCCGGCGCTCGGCTATGCTCGCCGCATGCAGCGATTCCTCATCATCGCCGGCATCGTGGCGATCGCGCTCGGCGTCGCCTGGCCGTGGCTGGCCCGCCTCGGCCTGGGCCGCCTGCCAGGCGACATTCAAGTCGAGCGTGATGGCTTTTCCTTCTACTTTCCGCTGACGACGACGATCATCGTGTCGATCGTCGTCAGTCTGCTGGTCTGGCTGTTCCGACGCTGAAGCCCCGATGAACGATTTCGTATCACGCCGGTTCACGGCACTGCGCGCCGCCGCGGCGCTGGCGGCGATGTTCCTGCTGACAGGCGCCTTTATCTCCTGCGAAGGCACTTCGGACGAAGACGGGAACGACGGTTCAGGTGGTTCGGGCGGCACGCGCCCGGACAGCGCGGCGATGTCCAAGTGGACGCCCAACACCGACTTCGATACCTGCACCAAGGATTTCCACGACACCTACTACGTCATCGGGCCGGACGGCAAGAAGTACCCCACCTGGCATCCGCCGACGGCCACCGACCCGGCGACCGGAAAGATCTGCTCATTCGGCCATGAGCACGGACGCGACCCGCGCGGCTCGGCGCTGTGGGCGACGCTCCGTAGCCACTACGCCCACGACACCAACGGCAACGGCACGATCGACACCACCGAACGCGATGCGAGCGGCGTGCCGTTCGGCTATGCGGCGGAGCAATTGCGCGCCTTCAACACCGCCAACGGCATCGCGAACGCCAATCGCGACGAGGAGCACGTCGGCTACAAGATCGCGTGGGAAAACGGGATTGTCCGCACGCGCACCGTGAATGGCCAGGTGCAGACCTTCGATCTGTCGTGCGACGCGCTGTCGGTGCTGAATCAGGAGACGTTTTCGGCCGACCCTTATGCGAGCAATTTGCACGAAGTGATTTACGCGATCGACTGCAGCCGCGGCGCTGACGCCGCGCGTTTCGGCGGCAAGGTCATCGTCAGTGCGATGGCGACCTTTGGCAACCCCGGCGAGTTCACCGTCGAGCGGCCCAAGGGAACGTTCACGACCCTCCGGTACGGAACATCACAGCCGCTCAACTCACCCGCCGGCGGCGGCGAACGCGGGCGGGTGACTCCAACGACAGACGGTGTCTACGCCGCCGTGCTCGTGCCGGTCGGCCAGACATCGGACTTCGCGGCCGGACTGGCCGAGACCTGGTATTCGGGCCTCGCACTGAGGCGCAGCGACGGCACCGAACTCGTCTTCGTCGACCCCTCGTATGCGGTGGCCTCGCCATCGCGCTACTTCAACGTCGCCAACTTCAACGGGCTCGCGCGCACAGTCGACCTTTGCTACATCGGGTTCAGCATCAGCGGCGAACTGATCGACGATCCCCTGCGCGCCGCGCCGATCGTGCGGCAGGCGCGCGGTCCAGAATGCTCGGGCATCGCGCCCAACGGCCCGGCGACACCGCGCATCACTCGCATCCCGTATGACGATCCACGCAGCGTGTTCAACGGGTGCCGCCGGCACGTGACGCTGGGGGCCACGCGCATCACCAACGGCGGTGGCTCGACGATCTGGTACAGCGACCCCTACGGCCGTGCTGCGCGCGCCGGCAGTTTCACCGGAGGCGTCAAGCAGTACGTCGAGGTCGTCAACAACAGCACCGCCGGCGAAGTCGATCGCGTCGCCTTCGGCGCCGACCTCGATCCCTGCCTCTCGGGCAGCAATGTTCACGCGCCAAACTGAGCATCGCTCGCGTACGCGACCGCTACGCGGTCGCACGCGCACTCGCTCCGGAGCGCAGCCGACTGATTGGTGTTGAGCGCGCGCATTGCGCGCGTACCGGTCCGAGTGCACGTGCGACGCGCGCAGCGCGTCGCGTACACGAGGACCGCTCGGTAGAATCGCGCGCTTTGCCCCGGGCCGCTCGGCCACCTGATGATCCTCTTCGCGTCCACGATCCTGCTGTCGGCGTTCCTGCTGTTCCTGGTGCAGCCGATCATCGCCAAGCAGATCCTGCCCTGGTTCGGGGGCAGTTCCGCCGTCTGGATCACCTGCCTGGTGTTCTTCCAGGTGGTGCTGCTGGCCGGCTACACCTACGCGCACGTCATCACGCGCTTCTCGCTGCGCCGGCAGACGAGGCTGCATATCATGCTGCTGCTGGCGAGCCTGCTCTTCCTGCCGATCATCCCGAGCGCGGCGCTCAAGCCGACGGCGGATGCCGATGCGGCGCTGCGCATCCTGGTGCTGCTGGCGGCCACGATCGGCCTGCCGTACTTCCTGCTGTCGACGACGGGACCGCTGCTGCAAAAGTGGGTGGCGCCGAAGTTCCCGGAGAGATCCGTCTACCGGCTGTTCGCACTGTCGAACTTCGGATCTCTGATCGGCCTGCTCGCCTTTCCCTTCGCCGTTGAACCCTTCGCCACCTCCGCTACGCAGTCGATGGTGTGGAGCGCGGCTTATGCGCTGTTCGTCGGCGTCTGCAGCTGGTCGGCATGGAAGGTCGGCCGGCAGGAGGGGCCGCACATCGCAACGCTGGAGGCCGTCTCTGCCTCCCCCGGCGAGCCGGCAACCGCGCCGCACGCGCGGGACTATCTGCTGTGGCTGGCGTTCTCGGTGCTCGCTTCGGTCATGCTGCTGGCATCGACCAGCCACATCACGCAGAACATCGCCTCGGTACCCTTCCTCTGGGTGCTGCCGCTGTCGCTTTACCTTCTGACCTTCGTCATCGCCTTCGAAGGGCGCGGCGGACGGGGCTGGTATGAACAGAACTGGTGGCTGTTCATCACGCTGCTGCTGATCGTCGGCATGGCCGCCGGGCTGTCGGCGGCGCGCGGCGTCATGGATGTCGGCCTTGCGGTTCCTCTTTACACGCTCGGCATGTTCATGGCGGTGCTCTTCTGCAACGGGGAACTCGCGCACCGCAAGCCGGCACCGAAGTACCTGACGCACTTCTACCTGACGGTTTCCCTCGGCGGCGCTCTCGGCGGGTTGTTCGTCGGACTGGTTGCGCCGCGCATCTTCCCGGCGTATCTCGAACTCCCGCTCGCGCTCGTGCTGCTGGCGGGCCTTGCGGTGGTCGTAGCCTGGCGCAACAAATGGCTCGTCGGTCCGGCGATCGTGGCCTCGCTCGCCACGCTCTGGTATGCGGGCGAGTATCTCCAGTTCATGCGCGACGACGTGGTGTTCATGCAGCGCAACTTCTACGGCACGCTGCGCGTGCGGGAGCAGGGCAGCGGCGACTACCAGGTGCGCCGGTTGCTGCACGGCGTGATCCTGCACGGCGAGCAATTCACGATCAGCCCCGACCGGCTCGAGCCCGGCACCTATTACGCGCGCACCTCGGGGGTCGGCCGCGCCATCGCTGCCAAGCAGGCCGCGGGTCCGGTGCGTATCGGTGTCGTCGGCCTCGGCGTCGGTACGCTGTCGGCCTACGGACGGGCGGGCGACGTGGTCCGTTTCTATGAGCTCGACCCCGACGTGCTGGCGCTGGCGAAGAGCCACTTCGGTTACCTCAACGCGGCACCAGCCACGCTCGAGTTCGCCATCGGTGACGCGCGGCTGTCGATGGAGCGTGAACTGGCCGCCGGTACGCCGCAGAAGTTCGACGTGCTGGCGATCGATGCCTTCTCCAGCGACTCGATCCCGGTGCACCTGATCACGCGCGAGGCGATCCGGCTCTACATGCAGCAATTGGCCCCCGGTGGCGTGCTGGCGGTGCACATCTCCAACCGCTTCCTCGATCTGAAGCCGGTGCTGGCGAACATCGCGGCGGCCGAGCGCCTGCAGGTGCGGCTGGTCAGCGATCACCCCGCCGAACCGGCTTCCATGACCGACTGGGTGCTGCTAGCAGCCACGGCAGATCCCTTCAAGGCAGAAGCACTGGCGGGGGCCGAACCGATCGAGCCGACACCCGGCTTCTCGCTCTGGACGGATCAGTTCAACAACCTGCTCGACGTGCTGAAATCCAGTCCGCTCGAGGAGTTCAAGCGCCTGTTCACTGGCTGAGCCCTGCGCAGCGACGATCTGAGATACTTGCGACTGCCGGCCGGGCCCGGCATCGCGACACCGCCTTCGTCACCACGCCTATTTCGCAGGAATCCCCGATGTCCCAGACGCGCAAGCCGCGCATTGTCATACGCAATTCCAAGATCCATGGCCGCGGCGTGTACGCCGCCCGCAAGCTCGCCTCCGGCGAACGCATCATCGAGTACAAGGGCGAGCGCATCACCTGGAAGGAGGCCGATCGCCGCCCGCCGTCGGATCCGGATGATCCGAATCACACATTCTTCTTCTCGCTGTCGGACGGCAAGACCGTCATCGACGCCAACGTCAACGGCAATGCGGCGCGCTGGATCAATCATTCGTGCGAACCGAACTGCGAGAGCGAAGAAACCGACGACGGCCGTGTCTTCATCGAAGCCCTGCGCGACATCCGCCGCGGCGAGGAACTCAATTACGACTACGGACTCATCATCGATGAGCGTCTCACGCCGACGCTGAAGAAGCAGCACGAGTGCCGCTGCGGCTCGCCCAAGTGCCGCGGAACGATGTTTGCCCTCAGGACCCGGAAGAAGAAGGACGCCAAATGAACCTGATGTATTCGATGTCGGTGCCGGTCTTCGCCAAGACGCTCGGCAACCTGTCCGCCATCCTGGACAAGGCCGCGGCCCATGCCGAGGCGAAGAAGATCGACCCGGCCGTGCTGCTGGCGTCGCGGCTCTATCCGGACATGTTCCCCCTGACCAAGCAGGTCCAGGTGGCGTGCGACTTCGCCAAGGGCACCGTGGCGCGCCTGGCGGGCGAGGAGCCGCCCAAGTACGACGACAACGAGACGACGATCGAGGCGCTCAAGGCGCGCATCGCGCGGACCGTCGACTACGTGCAGGGCTTCCAGGCGGCGCGTTTCGCGGGCGCCGAGGAGCGGGACGTGCAGATGAAGATCCGCGACCAGACGCTGAGCTTCAAGGGACTGCCCTATCTGGCCCACGTGGCGCTGCCGAACTTCTTCTTCCACGCCACGACCGCCTACGACATCCTGCGCCACAACGGTGTCGAGCTCGGCAAGCGCGACTTCATCGGCGCGATCTAGGCCGCACGACCGTCGGGCCCAGCGCGAACCTCCGGCCGCCGATCCGGTCGAACCCGCCATGGCTCGTTCGTCCGCCCTTTCCCTGCGCCGCTGGCTGGCGGCGATCGCCGCCACCCTCATCGGGCTGGGAGCCGTTGCCGGCTGCACCTCGCTCGACGAGTGGCAACGCCAGGCGATCTTCAATCCCGCGCGCGACAACCCGCGCTGGTTCGCCGAGCCACTCGCGGGCACCGAGGAGTACGACGTCCGCCTCGCCAACGGCGACACGCTGCACTTCTGGTACGTGCCGCAGAAGGGGGCCACAGGTGCACCGACCGTGCTCTACCTGCACGGCGCCCGCTGGAACATGAACGGCAGCGTCTTCCGCATCGCGCGGTGGCACGACCTCGGCTTCAATGTGCTGGCCGTCGACTATCGCGGCTTTGGCCGGAGCACCGAGATCCTGCCCTCGGAGGCTACGGCGAGCGAAGACACGCGCGCGGCCTTCGACGAACTGGCGCGGCGGCAGCCGGACGCCGCCCGTCGCTATGTCTACGGGCACAGCCTGGGCGGCGCCCTGGCGATCGACCTGGCCAGTCAGTTGTCGGCCGACCAGGTGGCGGGCGTGGTCGTGGAAGCGACATTCACGTCGATTCCGGACCTCGTGAAGGGCATGCGCTGGGGCTGGGTGCCGGGCATCGGCCTCGTCGTCACGCAGCGCTTCGATTCGTCGACGCGCATCGGGAAGGTCACCGCGCCGCTGCTGATCCTGCACGGCACGGCCGACAACGTCGTGCCGCACACGATGGCCGACGAGCTCTATCAGCGCGCCGGCAGCCGCGACAAGCGCATCGTCAAGCTGGAAGGTGCAACCCACTCGGGCATGCGTGGGTCGGCCTCGGCCTATCGCGAGGCCGTGCTGTCGTTCACGCAGGCGTCTGCGACTGCCGCGGCGTCTTCGGCGGCGGCCAGCGCCACCGTCGTTGCGGACTGACGCCGCGGATCACGGAGAGTCTGTCTACCGGCCCGCGCGCCGCGGCCGTTCCTTGAGCCCGGTAACCGGGCCGATACGCCACGGCCGCATGCCGAGCGCCAGTCCCACCGACTGACGCTGCTCCGGCGGCAGCGTGCTGTCGAGTTCGGCGAGCTCGTTGAACTCCGCCGCCAGCCGGTCGATCTTGCGCTCCAGCACCGCGAACGAGGCCGCCGAGACATCGCGGAACTCGAAACGGAAATGCCCGCCGTGACGGTCAAACTCGACGGCGAGAAATTCCGCCATCGCGCGCTGGCCGTGCCGGGCGCGGATCGCACCGCTCGGGCGCAGCCGCAGATGGCGGCTGACGCGTAGCTTCACGCGGTTGCCGGGCAGCAGTTCGATCAGTCCGAGCCGATCCAGCCGCGCCAGCAGTCGCGTGAGTCCCGGCTCGCCGAGTTCATAGCGCTCCAGGATCCGCGCCGGCTGCCAGTCATTGAACAGAAGGTAGAACACCCCCATCAGCTGCGGCTCGGCCGCGAGCGCATGCTCCTGTGCCTCGGTCATCAGTTGTGGCACGTCGGTCGCGCCGCGCGCCAGCCGGGCCAGCTCGAAGAAATCCATCTCCAGCCACCGCAGCACGTGTTCCAGCCGCTCCAGCGTGAACGTGCGCTGTGAGAAGAGCCGCTTCACGCTCGCTTCTGACAGTCCGACCCCGGTCGCCAGGTCGGCATAGGTCAGGCGCCGGCTCTTCAGCACACGCTTCAGCGCGTCGATCAGCTGCTCCGTCATACGTGTCGCCCCCACCGTCTTCCGGTATCGGGAAACGATACCGGATCGAACGAGGCTCAGATTCCGGCGATTCCGCGGCACCGTGGCGTCGCCGCGATGTCGCGGCTCACCGAACGAGCACTTCATGAGTACCCTGCTAGTACAAGGCGTCGCCACCGTCCTCCTGGCCGACTTCGTATCCGGTGTCGTGCACTGGGCGGAGGACGCCTATGCGCGGCCGACGACACCGCTGCTCGGACGCGTCGCGCGGGACAACCTGCGCCACCACTGGCGACCGCGCGAGTTCCTGGCGCGCTCCTGGCTGCAAAGTTCGTGGGACCTAGCGCTCGGCGGCGCCCTCGTCGTCGGCATCGCCGCGGCAACGGGCTGGCTGTCGTGGCACGTGGTCCTGTTCGCCGTGCTGGTGGCCAACGCCAACCAGATCCACAAGTGGGCGCACATGAACCGGAGCGAGCTGCCCTTCCTCGTCGGCGTGCTGCAGCGGCTCTACCTGCTGCAGACCGCGCGTCATCATGGACGCCATCACGCCGGCACCCGCACGACGCACTACTGCGTCATCACCAACTTCCTGAATCCGCTGCTCGAGGAGATCGGTCTGTGGTCGCGACTCGAAGCCGCGATCGAGCGGTGGTCCGGGGTCAGGCGCCGCAACGAAGCCGAGGAACTGGCGTTGCTCGGCCTGCCGGCGCGCAAGACCGCGCCCACGGCCTGCGCGCATTGCGCGATGCAGGCCGGTTGAAACCTAGGCGTCAAAGGGCCCTGCCGCGCGCAGATCGATGACGAACGGACCGGGCTGGCGGTCCGAGATCTGCAGCCCCAGCGCGACGATCAGGCGCGGATCGAGCGGCGGTGCGGCGACCTGACGACCGCGCAGGCTGGCCGAGAACGCGGCGAGCGGGAGCCGGATCTCCTGCTCGCCGCCGGCGGCTTCGAACTTCCCCTGGTAGTGGTACGGCTCGCGCGCATTCGTCGTGGCGCTGCGCGTGAAGATCGTCAGGCGGTAGTGCTTGCCGTCGCCGCGCACCCGCAAGGCAAATCCGCCGACTGGCGCGCGGTCCTCCGTTATCGGCAGCGAGTAGGCACAGCGCGCCGAAGCAAAACCGCCCCCGTATTGCAGCGAAACCACGCCTTCGAATCGCACTCCACCGCCGGGCGCGGCGACCACCCGCGACATCGACATGCCGCCCATGACGCCGTCGTTGACGATCTGCCACTCGGCCGGGTCCAGGGTGATTCCGCTCGTGGACGTATCCATTGCAAGGTGCCGAACCGACCACATTTTAAGAAGAGGACTTGGGACGCGGATGCGCTTGACCCCGCTCAAGCGCGTAACTTACCCGGCGATTGCCTGCCGTGCGAAGGATTACAGTCCCCACGATGGATGATTCGCGCACCGCCGCCACGCCGCCGGGCCCACCGGCTCCGGCGCTCGACCGTCTCGTGCTGCCCGTGCAAGGCATGACCTGCGCCAGCTGCGTGGCCCATGTCGAGAAGGCCCTCGCCAAGGTGCCAGGCGTCGAACGCGTCGCGGTCAACCTCGCCACCGAATCGGCCGCCGTTGAAGGGCATGCGCTCGATACGCCATCGCTGACGCGCGCCGTTGACGCCGCGGGCTACGCGGTGCCGATGCAGACGATCCGGCTCGAGATCGAAGGCATGACCTGCGCCACCTGTGTCGCGCGACTCGAGAAGGCGCTGCGCGCCGTACCCGGAGTGTCGAACGTCGGCGTCAACCTCGCTTCCGAATCCGCCCAGGTCGAACTGGTCTCCGGTGTGGCGACCGCGCGCGACTTGATCCAGGCCGTGACCGCAGCCGGCTACGGCGCGACGGCGACCTCCGACGCCGCCACCGCAACGCCCGTCGACCGCACACGCGGGCTGCAGCGCGATGCACTGCTCGCGCTCGTGCTCGCGCTTCCGTTACTGGTGGGAACGCACCTGTCTCTGTTCGGCATTGCCTGGTCCATGCCGGCCTGGCTGCAGTGGCTGCTGGCAACGCCGGTCCAATTCTGGTGCGCGCGCCGCTTCTATATCGCCGCGGCCAAGGCTGTGCGGGCTGGCACTGGAAACATGGATCTGCTGGTTTCGCTCGGGACGCTGGCAGCCTACGGCCTCTCGCTCTACCTCTGGCTGGAGGGCGGACAGGAGCATGGCGCCACACATGCACCGCACCTGTACTTCGAGGCCGCGGCCGTGGTCATCGCGCTGGTGCTGCTCGGCAAGTGGCTCGAGGCGCGCGCGAAGTTCCAGACGTCCGAGGCCATCCGCCTGCTCGCCGCGTTGCGGCCGACCGTTGCAAACGTGCTGCGCGACGGCCACACGGTCGAAGTCCCGGTCGAAGAACTGCGCCTGGGCGACATCGTCATCGTGCGCGGCGGCGACCGCGTCCCGGTCGACGGCCTGGTCCGCGCCGGCACGTCCAGCCTGGACGAGTCGATGCTGACCGGCGAGAGCCTGCCGGTGGACAAGGCGCCGGGGGACCGGGTCAGCGCCGGCTCGATCAACGGGCCCGGCCGCCTCGAGGTCGAGACGCGCGCCGTCGGCGCCGAGACGATGCTTGCCCGCATCATTCGCATGGTCGAGGACGCCCCGTCGGCCAAGGCGCCGATCCAGCGGCTGGTCGACCGCGTCGCCGCGGTGTTCGTGCCGATCGTGCTGGTCATCGCTGCGGCCACCATAGGCGGATGGCTCTACTCGGGAGCGTCGCTGGAGACCGCGCTGATCAACGCCGTCTCGGTGCTGGTCATCGCGTGCCCGTGTGCGCTCGGACTCGCCACGCCGGCGGCGATCATTGCCGGTACCGGCGTCGCCGCGCGCCATGGCATCCTCATCAAGGACGCGCAGGCGCTCGAGCTGGCGCGCCGCATCGGTGTCGTCGCCTTCGACAAGACCGGCACACTGACCGCCGGCAAGCCGCGCGTCGTGGCGATCGAGAATGATCAACTGTTCGATCCCAAGACGGTCCTGGCGTTGGCCGAGGCGGCGAGTGCCGGCAGCAATCACCCGCTGGCCGGCGCATTGCGCGAGGCCTATGAACGCGAGTCCGGGCGGCATCCCGAGATGCTTCACCGCAAGGCCCTGGACCATCGCGTGCTGCCAGGCCGCGGCATCAGTTCGCGCCTGACGGACGAGACCCATCCCGGCGGCGCGATCGAACTTGCCTTCGGCAATCAGCGCCTGATGTCGGAGTGGAAGGTGGACATCGTTCCGCTCGCCACGCGCGCTTCGCACTTCGAGGCCGAGGGGCGGACGGTGTCGTGGCTCGCGCAGCGCACGCCAGCCGGATCGCAGTTGATCGGGCTGGTCGCCTTCGGTGACGAACCGAAGGTCCACGCACGCGCTGCGATCGCCGCACTGAACCAGCTCGGCATCGACACCACGATGATCTCGGGCGACAACGAAGGTGCGGCGCGTCACGTGGCGAAGTCCATCGGACTGGCGCACTACGAAGCCAATGTGCTGCCCCGCGACAAGGCCAAGCGCGTCGAAGCGCTGCGGGCCGGCGGACGCGTCGTCGCCATGGTGGGCGACGGCATCAATGATGCACCGGCACTGGCGGCGGCCGACGTCGGCATCGCGATGGGTTCAGGAACAGACGTCGCGATGCACGCAGCCGGCGTCACGCTGTTGCGACCGGATCCGCGCCTCGTGGTCACGGCGATCGAGATCTCGCGCGCAACGGTTCGCAAGATCCGGCAGAACCTCTTCTGGGCCTTTGTCTACAACTGCATCGGCATCCCGCTGGCGGCGTTCGGCGTGCTCACGCCGGTATTTGCCGGCGCGGCGATGGCGCTCTCGAGCGTCTCGGTCGTCAGCAACGCCCTGCTGCTGAAGCGCTTTCGCCCGCGCGCCGAGTTTGAAGCGCAACGCGCACACGCTCCGCACGCCGCGCCACACTGAAGCAGCGAAATCCGGGAACGGACTCAGCCGGGCAGCGGCTTCTCGAAACACACGCTCGTCGGGTCGCCGATGTA
>Ga0105090_10000034_pt1 | contig 47838 bp, 42 predicted proteins | sample PPLLak3March2015_FD_79110 | JGI IMG/M metagenome (GOLD analysis project Ga0105090, IMG submission 79110) | Freshwater sediment microbial communities from Prairie Pothole Lake near Jamestown, North Dakota, USA - PPLs Lake P7 Core (1) Depth... | ecosystem: Environmental > Aquatic > Freshwater >...
CACCGTGCCCCCCACCGCCACCTCCGCGCCGCGCCCGCTGCTGCTGCTGCCGACGCCGCAGCCGCTGCCGGCGCACGGCGAGCAGCCGCTCGACCGTGGGCCACTGACGCTGGTCACCGGCCCTGAGCGCATCGAGTGCGGCTGGTGGGATCTCGCCGGCCCCGCCGCCGGCTCACGGGCGCGCGCCGTGCACCGCGACTACTTCGTTGCCCGCAACGCGCACGGCCAGTGGCTGTGGATCTACCGCGAACTCGCCGCCCCGCGCGGCTGGTTCCTGCACGGGCTGTTTGCCTGAGACACGATGACACCCTCCTACGCTGAGCTGCATTGCCTGTCGAACTTCTCGTTCCTGCGCGGTGCGTCGCACCCGGAGGAACTGGTCGAGCGCGCGCTGGCGCTCGAGTACACGGGGCTGGCGATCACCGACGAGTGTTCGTTCGCAGGCAGCGTGCGCGCGCACCTGGCGCTCGCCGAGGCGCGCGAAACTGACGAACCAGCGCGTGCGTTCCGGCTGATCCACGGCACCGAGATCCAGCTCGTCGAGGGTGAAGGCAGGCAGGCTGCGCCCGGCGCGAAACTCGTGCTGCTCGCACAGACGCGCGCCGGCTACGGCAACCTGAGCCAGCTCGTGACGCTGGCCCGGCGGCAGGCCGCCAAGGGCAGCTACCGGCTCAGCGCGGCCGACCTCGAGGCCCACGCCGCGTGGCTCGACGACGTGCTTGTACTGCTGCTGCCGCTGCGCCACTGGCGCGAGCCGCTCGATGCCGTGCGCGTCGGGCAGGAAGCGCGCTGGCTGGCGGAACTGCACCCCGGTGCGAGCTGGATCGCCTGCGAAGTGACGCGCAGCGGCGACGACGCCGCGCAGCTGGAGTCGCTGCAGTCGATCAGTGATGCGACCGGTCTGCCACTGGTGGCCGCCGGCGACGTGCAGATGCACACGCGCCGCCGCAAGCGCCTGCACGATGTGCTGACCGCCGTGCGCCTGAAGACGCCACTGGCGCAGTGCGGACGCGCGCTCGCCCCGAACGCGGAGCGCTATCTGCGGCCGCTGTACCGGCTCGCGCGCATCTATCCGGCCAAGTTGCTCGCGCAGACGCAGGCGATCGCTGAGCGCTGCAGCTTCTCGCTCGACGAGCTGCGCTACGAGTATCCGGAGGAAATCGTGCCGCCGGGCGAGACGCCGGCCACCTGGCTGCGCCGCGCCACCTACGAAGAAGCGAAGACACGCTATCCGGAAGGCATGCCGGAGAAAGTGAAATCCACTGTCGAGCACGAACTTCAGCTCATCGCCGACCTGCGTTACGAGCCGTATTTCCTGACCGTCTACGACATCGTCAAGTTCGCGCGCTCGCAGGGCATTTTGTGCCAGGGGCGTGGCTCGGCGGCCAACTCGGCGGTGTGCTACTGCCTCGGCATCACCGAGGTCGATCCGGCGCGCATGTCGGTGCTGTTCGAGCGCTTCATCAGCAAGGAGCGCAACGAACCGCCGGATATCGACGTCGACTTCGAGCACCAGCGCCGCGAAGAGGTGATGCAGTACATCTACGCCAGGTACGGGCGCCAGCGCGCGGCGCTGACCGCGGCGCTGCATACCTACCGGCCGAAGGGCGCGCTACGCGACGTCGGCAAGGCACTCGGTCTGTCGCTCGACCAGGTCGACCGGCTGGCGAAGACGATGGCATGGTGGGACGGCCGGAAGATCATTGCCCAGCGGCTGGAGGAAGCCGGCTTCGATCCGACCAACCCGGTGATCGCGCAGCTCGCCGAACTCGCGGTCGAGGTGATCGGCTTTCCTCGGCATCTGTCGCAGCACTCGGGCGGCTTCGTCATCGCGCGCGAGCGGCTCGACCGCCTCGTGCCGATCGAGAACGCGGCGATGGACGAGCGCACGGTGATCCAGTGGGACAAGGACGATCTCGACGCGCTCGGTCTCTTGAAGATCGACGTGCTGGCGCTCGGCATGCTCTCCTGCGTGCGGCGTGCGCTCGATCACCTGAACCACTTCTATGGGAGTTCAAAGTCCAGCCGGCGCTGGCAGCTGCAGGACATTCCATCCGAATGCCCCAAGGTCTACGACATGCTGTGCCAGGGCGATTCGCTCGGCGTGTTCCAGGTCGAAAGCCGCGCGCAGATGAACATGCTGCCGCGCCTCGCCCCGCGCTGCTTCTACGATCTCGTCATCGAGACCGCGATCGTTAGGCCGGGGCCGATCCAGGGCGGCATGGTGCATCCGTACCTGCGGCGGCGGCAGAAGCTCGAGGCCGTGACCTATCCGTCGGAGGCGGTGCGCGCAGTGCTCGAACGCACGATGGGCGTCTCGATCTTCCAGGAACAGGTGATGCAGCTCGCCGTCGTCGCGGCCGGGTTCACGCCGGGCGAGGCCGACAAGCTGCGCCGCGCGATGGCCGCATGGAAGCGCAAGGGCGGCATCGGGCCGTTCCGCGACAAGTTGATCAGCGGCATGCTGGCGCGCGGCTACACCGCCGAGTACGCCGAGCAGATCTACAAGCAGATCCAGGGCTTCGGCGAATACGGTTTTCCGGAAAGCCACGCGGCGAGCTTCGCGCTGCTGGTGTACGTATCGAGCTGGCTCAAGTGCCACGAGCCGGCGGCGTTCTGCGCCGCGCTGCTCGACTCGCAGCCGCTGGGGTTCTATGCACCGGCGCAGATCGTGCGCGATGCGATGAACCACGGGGTCGAAATTCGACCGATCGATGCCACCGTGAGCGACTGGCACTGCACGCTCGAGGAGTCGCGCGCCGACGCCACTAAACCGGCGGTACCTGCCGTACGACTGGGACTCGAACTCGTCGCCGGCTTCAACGAAGCGGCCGGCGAACGCATCATGGCTGCACGGCGCGACGCGCCCTTTACCGATGCCGAGGACCTCGCACGCCGTGCGCAGCTCAATCGCGGCGAGATCAGCGCACTCGCCAGGGCCGATGCGCTGGCCACGCTGACCGGCCACCGCCGCCGTGCGCTCTGGACCACGCTCGGCGTCGATGCCGACGCGCCGCGCACCGCGCCGCTCGCGTCGCGCTCGCGCCGCGAGGCGCCGGTCGACCTGCTGCCGCCGACCGAGGGCCAGGACATCGTCGCCGACTATCACCACACGGCGCTGACGCTGCGGCGGCACCCGCTGGCGCTGCTGCGCGAGCGCTTCAACGCGAAGGGCTATCTCACGGCCGCCGGCATCGGCGCCGCGCGCGACCAGCAGCGCGTGCGCACGACCGGCATCGTCACCTGCCGGCAGCGCCCGAGCACCGCGAGCGGCGTCACGTTCGTCACGATCGAAGACGAGACCGGCACCGTCAACGTGGTGGTATGGAACACGACCGGCGAGAAATACCGGCGCGCGCTGCTCCATTCGACACTGATGACCGTCTACGGCCACGTCGAGCGCGTCACGAGCGGCGTCGCCCCGATCGTGCACCTGATCGCCTCACGGCTGGAGGATCACTCGCCGCTGCTCGGCGCGCTCACGCTGCCGAGCCGGGACTTTCACTGACTGCAGGCCGACGCTCTCGGCCTGCGCGTACCACGCTGCGGCAGGGGTTGAAGCCGATCGCATACGCAAGGTCCGCCGGCCGCTCGACATCCCACAGCACAAAGTCCGCCGCCTTCCCGGCCTCGAGCGTGCCGACGTCGGCCTGCAAGCCGAGGGCTCGCGCCGCAACAGCCGTGGTGCCGGCCAGCGCTTCCAGCGGCGTCAGGCGGAACAGCGTGCAGGCCATGTTCATCGCCAGCAGCAGAGACGTCAGCGGCGACGTTCCGGGATTGCAGTCGGTGGCCACCGCCATTTGCACGCCCGCCGCGCGCAACGCATCGACCGGCGGCACGCGGGTCTCGCGCAGCACATAGAACGCGCCGGGCAGCAGCACGGCCACCGTGCCGGAATTGCGCATCGCCGCGATACCCTCTTGCGAGAGGTACTCGAGATGATCCGCCGACGCTCCGCCGTAGCGCGCGACGAGCGTCGCACCGCCCTGGTCCGACAGCTGCTCCGCGTGCAGCTTGACCGGAATGTCCAGCTTCGCCGCCGCTCGAAAGACGCGCTCCGTCTGCGCGGGCGTGAAGCCGATCGACTCGCAGAACGCATCCACCGCGTCGACCAGACCTTCGCCGACCAGCACCGGCAGCATGCGCTCGCAGACCTCGTCGATATAGTCGTCGGCCCGGCCTACGAACTCCGGTGGCACGGCGTGCGCCCCGAGTAATGTCGTGCGTACGCTGACCGGCAGCTCGTGTCCTATGCGGCGCGCCACGCGCAGGAGCTTCCGTTCGGTCGCAAGATCGAGCCCGTAGCCGGACTTGATCTCGAGCGTGGTGACTCCCTCGGCCAGCAGTGCCCGCACACGAGGCACGCTCGCGCGGAACAGCTCGTCTTCCGACGCCGACCGTGTCGCACGTACGGTCGAGACGATGCCGCCGCCGCGCTGCGCGATCTCGGCGTAAGTCGCTCCGTTCAGCCGCGCCTCGAACTCGTCGCTGCGGTTGCCGGCGTAGACGATGTGAGTGTGGCAATCGATCAGGCCGGGAGTGATCCACGCCCCGCCTCCATCGAGGATCCGATCCGCCTGCAGTTCGGCCGGCCGATCCGCACGCCGCCCCAGCCAGACGATCCTTCCCGCGCGCACAACCAGGGCTGCATCGCGGATCTCGCCGTACCCGCGTGTCGATCCCGTGATCGATCCTGTTTCGGCCATCGTCGCCAGATGGACACCGGTCCACAGGCTATCGCAGTGCACGCACGACTCCGTTGGCAATCCGGGCGGCGATGCGCGCGGCCACCGCGGCGGTCCGGCCGTCGGCGTCGAAGCGTGGGTTCATCTCCGCGATGTCCGCCAGCCGCACCTTGCCGCTCGCGCAGACGACGTCGATCAGGGGCTCCAGCACATCGAGCGCGACGCCGCGCGGCGCGGGTGAACTGACGCCCGGTGCCACCGCGGCCGGCAGTACATCGAGGCAGACAGTCAGGTAGACATCGTCGACGTCCGCAATGAACGCCGTCAGCGCGGTGCTGCCACCGGCTGCGTCGAGAGTCTCGTCCAGTTGAATCCACACGCCCAGTTCGCGCGCGCGCTCGAAGAGCGCTTCGGTGTTCGCGTAGCGGCTGACGCCGAAGCACGCATACCGAAACTCCCAGCCGCGCGCCCCGCAGTCCTGCGCGATCTGCAGGAACGGCGTGCCGGACGTGGCGCGGGTGTCGCGCCGCAAGTCGAAGTGCGCGTCGAGGTTGACGATGCCGACGCGCGGCGCACCTTCGGTCATCGCGAGATGCGTGGCGAGTCCCGTGAACGACCCCCAGGCCATTTCGTGGCCGCCACCGAGGATCAGCGGAAACCGCCCGGCGTCGAGTTGCTGCACCACCAGGGCCGCGAGCGCCTGCTGCGCCGATTCAAGCTCATCGCCCGCGCAGCGGATGTCGCCGCCGTCCGCGAGTTGTGCGCACTCATGGACCGGCATGTTGCGCAACGCGCGCCGGATCGCGAGTGGGCCTTCGGCGGCGCCCACGCGGCCGTGATTGCGCGCAACCCCTGCGTCGCAGGCGAAGCCGAGCAGCACCGTCGTTCCGGGTGCGGCGCGCTCCGCGTGCGATTGCATCACCTGATGCCAGCGGCGCGCGCGAGGACCTTCGGCGTCGTCGACGCGGCCCTGCCACACGGACATGTCAGGCGTGGTCACGCGACGGAGGCAAACAGATCGCGGCAGCCGGCGCTGAGCGCTCCCGCGGCCACCAACTCCGTGGCGGCCGCGATGTCAGGCGCGAGAATGCGATCGACCTCGTAGAACGGCACGCGCTCGCGCAAGCCCCGATGCACGGCGGCCAGGCGCGGCGAGGTGGCGAGCGGCCGATGAAAGTCTATGCCCTGCGCGGCAGCCAGCAGCTCGATGCCGACGATCGTTGCCGTGTTGACTGCCATCTCGTGCAGCCGACGCGCCGCGAAGGTCGCCATGCTGACGTGATCCTCCTGGTTGGCCGAAGTCGGCAGGCTATCCACACTCGCCGGATGCGCGAGCGACTTGTTCTCCGAAGCGAGCGCCGCGGCGGTCACGTGCGCGATCATGAAGCCCGAATTCACGCCGGGGTCGCGCACCAGGAAGGGCGGCAGTCCCGACAGCGTCGCGTCGATCAAGAGTGCAATGCGACGCTCCGACAATGCACCGACCTCGGCGATCGCCAGCGCCAGCGTGTCAGCGGCGAAGGCCACCGGCTCGGCGTGGAAGTTGCCGCCCGACAGGACTTCGTCGGCCGCGTTGGCGTCGCGCCGCGCAAACACCAGCGGGTTGTCGGTGACCGCGTTGGCTTCAGTCAGCAACGTGCGCGCGGCCTGCGCGATCAGATCGCGGCACGCGCCCATCACCTGCGGCTGACAGCGCAGGCTGTACGGATCCTGCACGCGATCGTCGTTGACCAGATGCGAGGCGCGGATCGCGCTGCCGGCCAGCAACTCACGGTACGCCTGCGCCGTTGCGATCTGGCCCGCATGCCCGCGCAGTTCGTGCAAGCGCGGGTCGAACGGCGCGTCGCTGCCCTTGGCGGCATCGATCGCCATGGCGCCGACCACGACCGCGGCCTCGAACACGCGTTCGGCCATGAACAGGCCGTGCAGCGCCAGCGCGGTGGAAATCTGCGTGCCGTTGATCAGCGCCAACCCTTCCTTCGCGCCGAGGACGACCGGTGCGATACCGGCGGCGGCCAGCGCTGTGCGCGCAGGCTGGGGCACGCCGTTGACGCGCACCTCGCCCTCGCCCAGCAGCGCCAGCGTCAGGTGCGACAGCGGCGCAAGGTCGCCCGAGGCCCCGACCGAGCCCTTGGACGGGATGCACGGCACGATGCCGGCGTTGACGAGCGCGATCAGCGCTTCGACGACCAGCGGCCGCACGCCGGAGTGGCCGCGCGCGAGGCTAGCGATCTTCATGACCAGCGCCAGCCGCACGACGGCGTCAGCGAGCAGCTCACCCGTGCCGACCGAATGCGACAGGATGAGATTGCGCTGCAACTGCTGCAGTTCCGCGTCCGGGATGCGCTTCTTCGCCAGCAGTCCGAAGCCGGTGTTGACGCCGTAGGCCGCATGGCCGCGTGCGACGATGCGCCCCACCGCCTGCGACGAATTTTCGATCGCCGTCCAGGCGCCGGCGGCGAGCGACACGATCAGCGGCTGCTGCCACACGCGGCGCAGGTCCGCGAGTTGAAGCCGACCCGGTTCAATCACCCATGCAGCGGCCACGCGCTTGCCCTCCTCAATCCTTCACCATGGGCAGCTTCAGTCCATTCCGCTGCGCGCAGGCGATCGCGGCCGTATAGCCTGCATCGGCGTGGCGCATTACTCCCGAGCCCGAATCATTGACCAGCACCCGCGCGAGGCGCCGCGCGGCGGCGTCCGTCCCATCGGCAACGATGACAACGCCGGAGTGCTGCGAGTAACCCATGCCGACACCGCCGCCATGGTGCAGCGACACCCACGTCGCACCGCCCGCGGTATTCAGCAACGCATTGAGCAGCGGCCAGTCGGACACGGCATCGCTGCCGTCCATCATCGCTTCGGTTTCACGGTTCGGACTCGCGACCGAGCCGGTGTCGAGGTGGTCGCGGCCGATGACGATCGGTGCCTTCAGCTCTCCCGTGCGCACCATCTCGTTGAACGCGAGCCCGGCGAGATGACGCTCGCCGAGCCCGAGCCAGCAGATGCGTGCCGGCAACCCCTGGAACGCGATGCGTTCACACGCCATGTCGAGCCAGCGATGCACGTGCGTGTTCGCGGGGAACAACTGCTTGATCTTCGCGTCGGTCCGGTAGATGTCCTCCGGGTCGCCGGACAGCGCGACCCAGCGGAACGGTCCCTTGCCTTCGCAAAAAAGCGGACGGATGTACGCGGGCACAAAGCCCGGGAAGTCGAACGCATTCTTCACGCCCTGGTCAAGCGCGACCTGGCGGATGTTGTTGCCGTAGTCGACGACCTTCGCACCCAGCGCCTGGAAATCGAGCATCGCCTGCACATGCTTCGCGCACGAAGCGGCCGCCTCCGCGGCCAGTTCGGCATGCTGCGCCGGATCGGCTTGCGCGGCCTGCCAGCGCTCCACGCTCCAGCCGGCCGGCAGGTACCCATGGACGAGGTCGTGCGCCGAGGTCTGGTCGGTGACAAGGTCGGGCATCAGGCCGCCCGCGCGGGCGCGCCGCACCAGTTCGGGCAGGACTTCGGCCGCATTGCCGAGCAGACCAATGGAGACCGCCTCCTTGCGCGCGCAGTACTGCTTGACGAGAGCGAGCGCGTCGTCGAGGTCGCGCGCCTGCCTGTCGAGATAGCGCGTGCGCAGGCGGAAGTCGAGGCGCGATTGCTGGCACTCGATGTTCAGCGACACGGCCCCGGCCAGTGTGGCGGCCAGGGGCTGCGCGCCCCCCATGCCGCCGAGGCCCGCGGTCAGGATCCAGCGCCCGCCCCAGCCTCCACCTTCAGCCCCGCCGAAGTGCTGCCGCCCGGCCTCTCCAAAAGTCTCGTAGGTGCCCTGCACGATGCCCTGGCTGCCGATGTAGATCCACGAACCGGCCGTCATCTGCCCGTACATCATCAGGCCCTTGCGATCGAGTTCGCTGAAGTGCTCCCACGTGGCCCACTTCGGCACCAGGTTCGAGTTCGCGATCAGTACGCGTGGCGCGTCGGCGTGCGTCTTGAACACCCCGACCGGCTTGCCTGACTGCACCAGCAGTGACTCGTCGTCGTCCAGTTCGCGCAGCGTCGCCAGGATCGTGTCGAAGCACGCCCAGTCGCGCGCCGCACGGCCGATGCCGCCGTACACGACGAGCCGCTTCGGGTCTTCCGCAACCTCCGGATCGAGGTTGTTCTGCAGCATGCGGTAGGCGGCTTCGGTGAGCCAGCTCTTGCACGAGAGTGCCGGGCCGCGCGGCGCGCGGATTTCGCGCCGCTCGTCGTAGCGTGGATCGGCCGCCATCCGTGATTGTTCAGACGGAGCATTCATCGCTGTCCCCTCCCTCGGCATCAGTCCGGAATCGCAGCGCCATCCGGCCCGATGAATAGTCTCGCACGGATAGGCCGGCCGCAGGCTGCACGCGCGCCTGCGCCCGGGAGGTCAACGAAGCTTCGTAGGCGGGTCAGCCGTTGCCGCGAGTCACGGCCCCGGCGCTATTTCAAGGCGCCGTTGGCAGTCCCTGCGCGACCCACTCTGGCATGCCGCCGCGCAGCCAGTACACGCGCGTATAGCCGGCATCGCGGGCGGCCTTGGAGGCCTTGAAGGACTTCCAGCACTCCGCACCGTTGCAGAAGAAGACCAGAGCGTCGCTCTTGTTCAGGCTGGCGAGGCCGGTGAACTGGTCCTTCTTGGCGTCGTAGTCAATTTCCTTCAGGCTCTTCTCGACGTAGGGAAGATTCACCGCGCCGCGTGCATGCCGCGTTGCGTATTCCTTTTCGGTGCGGACATCGATCAGCTTGGCGCCTTTTTCAGAGAGTTCGTAGGCCTCACGGGCACCGATACGCTGCACGCCAGTGAGCTCCGCCGGCGTGAAGATCCCCAGGCTCGCCACATACTCGTAGGGCGCTGCATCGCTCGTCGGCCGCATGCGCGGCACGCCGGGGATGACGAAGTCCGGCGAGGTCACCCACTGCACGACCGCCGTCTTCACATTGGCCGGGAGCGACTTCTTGACGACGACCGAGAGCCCGCCCGGCATCGACTGGGATACCGCCAGCACCTGGCCCGGCGTCTTCTGCGACTTGCTCCACTCCAGCCACTCGCTTTCGAGAGCGACGGTGGCTTCGGCGCCGCCACCCGCCACGGTGAGCAGGCCGGCACCGCTGGTCTGGCCGTAGGTCACGGCCTTCAGGGACCGGGTTGTCAGGCCCTCCTGCGCGAGCAGGCCGCGTGCCACGTAGCTGCGCAGCGAGTCCTGCTGGGGAAAGTAGGCGCGGCGGCCCTTGAGGTCGGCCAGCGACTTCATGTCACCGCGCCCGACCAGCACGTACTTCGAGACCGTACCGGTCGATGCGACGAGTTCATAGCCGTGGATCAGTGCCGACGCGGCCACGTGCGGTGGCGCAATGATGATGTCGTTCTCGCCGGTCCGCGTGGAGCGCATGGCGTCGGTGAGATCACGCTGCGGCAGGATGACGGCTCGCGCACCCGCCAGCTTGCCCAGGCCGGTATTCGCCACGGCCATCGTCAGGAAATCGCTCGACAGGTCCGACGAATCCAGTACGACCACGGCACGCAAGGTGCCGGTGGCGGCCGCCGGCGCGGGAGCCTGGGCAAACGCCGGAACGATCATCGCGCAGGCAAGCGCGATTCCCGACAGATGACGATTCAAGCGAACGTTCATGTCCATCCTCCCTGGCCAACCTTCCCGCGTGCCCGCCGGGCCATCCGCGGGGAGTCAGAGTGTCCCGTCAAAGTGGCCTCGACTGCGCCCCGAAATGTGCCCCGAAACGACCCGACTTTTGAATCGCGCGGACGCGCGTCATGGGCCTCGGCCCACGCGGGATTCCGCGGCGACTCCCTGATCCCCGTTCGCCCCCGGCGCCAGCAGGGGGATGTCAGGCCCCCAGTTCAAGGACCACGCGCCGGGTTCGGGCACTCTTCTTCTCGATCTTGGCAACCCGCATGTCGCCGATCTCCGCGGTGTTCCTCACGTGCGTGCCCCCGCACGGCTGCAGGTCGACGTCGTGCACGCGCAGCAGCCGCACGCGCCCGAATCCGAGCGGGGGACTGACGCTCATCGATTTCACGAGTTGCGGATTGGCGAGCATCTCGTCGTCGGTGATCCACTCGCAGCTGACGGCATGCCCGGCTGCGATCAGCCGATCGAGTCCGGCCTGCACCTCGGCCTTGTCGAGCAGGTCGGTCATCGCAAAGTCGAGGCGCGCATAGTCGCTGGTGATGCTGCAGCCATCGACCAGTTGCTTCACCACCGCGCACAGCAGATGCGTGGCGGTATGAAAGCGCATGTGGCGGTAGCGCCGCTCCCAGTCGATTTCCGCGTGCACCGCACTGCCGACACGAAGCTGACCCTGCCAGTCGCTCGCCGGATCGAGCAGATGAACCGCGTCATCGGGCGTGGCATCCGCGCGCTTGCTCTTGCGCGTATCGGTGACACGCAGGCGTGCACCGCTCGGCGTGACGAGCCAGCCGGTGTCGCCGGCCTGTCCGCCGCCCAGCGGATAGAACACCGTGCGATCGAGTTCCACGCCCCCTTCCGTGACCACGGTGACCGTGGCGTCGCAGGAGCGCAGGTAGGCGTCGGCGCGGAACAGCGCTTCCGTCGGCATCTCAATTCGCGCTGCGCGCCGCGGCGAACGCCGACTTGCGCCGTCGCACGCCAGCCGGGCGTGCCGCGGGCTCGCCCGCCGACGCGGCATCGCTCGCAGCAACCGCTGCCGCGTCGGGCGGCGCCACACTGCCCTCCCCTGGCGGCGTCGCCCGGGCACCCGCCGCCTTGCGCCGCGTCCGGCCCCTGCGCGGTGCGCGCTCTGGCGCCGCGACCGACGGGAAGAGCCAGCTCTCGGCGCTGTCCGCATCGACGGCGCCTTCCCACGGCAGCATGCAAAGGGTCAGGACGAGCTTCTCGAATTCGGGTTCGAAGCGATCGATGATGCGCTGCGGGTCGTCGCACAGGCGCTTGTCGGCAATCAGGCCGAACTGCACCCCGCCCGCATACGACAGGATCGAGACGCCAATGCCGATATTGCCCGACTGCGGCACCCAGAACATCATGCGCCGGACCTGTGCGCCGGCCATGTAGAGCGGCTGCTCCGGGCCGGGAACGTTGGTCATTACCGCAGTGGCCTTCTTCGCCAGGAAGTCGAGCGCCTGCTTCTGTAGCGCGCGCGGCACCAGCCCCGCGGCGCCAAGGATGCCCATCGTGAGCACGGCGGTGTAGCTCTGCTTCAGCTGATCCATGCGGCGCCGCACCTCGTAGACGCGCGCGATCGGGTTGGCCATCCCGACCGGCAGCAGCAGCGGCACGAGGCCAAACTTGTTGCCAAGCTCCTTCCACTTGCGGGGGTCGCGCAGGTTGACCGGAACCATGGCCCGCAGCTCGATGCCGTCGACCTCTTCGCCCTGCTGCTCGAGGTACGACCGGATGGCTCCGGCAACCGAGGCGAGCAGTACGTCGTTGACGGAGCAGCCGAGCGCCTTGCATACGGCTTTGACGTCAGCGAGCGCGAGCGGCTCGTTCCAGGCCACGACCTTCGATCCCGAAGGCACGCCCTTCAGACTGGTGACCGCGTCGTTTTCCATCAGGGCGATGCCCGCCAGATCCTTCGCGACCTGCGCCGCAAGTCGCGCTGCATCACCGGCCGCTTCGCCGACCGAGTCCGGGTGCTCCAGCAGCGCGGCCGAAGCATGCAATGCCCGGACCGCTGCGTCGCTGGTCGAGTCGATCGCCTTCACGGTCGCCTCAGTAAAGGGGCGCAGCAGTGCGTCCCAGGCTCCTGCCGAGCGGGTTGCCTTCATGCGCACGGCGGCCGGTTCGGTCCCGCCCTCGGCCGGATCGTCGGATGTCAGAGCCAGCAGCACTCCGATCAGCGCGATGCCATCGGCGATGCAGTGGTGGATACGGATGATGAGCGCCTGGCCGCCGTTGTAGTTGTCGACGAGGTGCATTTGCCAGAGCGGCCTGCTCGCATCCAGCGCGGTGGAAGCGAGGCGTCCGACCAGCCGCTTGAGATCTGCGGAACTGCCCGCGCCCGGCAACGCCGTACGCGCGAGGTGGAGGTCGAGATCGAAGTTGTCGTCGACTTCCCAGGAGTAGCCGGTCGCGTCCTGCACGACACAGCTGCGGAAGCGGTCGTGCTGCAGCAGCCTTTCCTCGACCAGGCGCCGCAGGCGGTCGTAATCGACCTTGCCTTCGAATTCGTAGACGCCGACGATCAACATCAGATTCGCCTGCGAGTCCATCCGCAGCCACGCCGTGTCCACGGACGACATCCGCTCGCGCTTTCCCATGCTGTCTCCCGTACGCGCCCGTGCGGCTCGGTGGATGCCGCTCGCCCCTGGGGTCGCTGGCAATGATACGACGCGCTATCCTGACAGGCGCGGATCGGTTCCGGCCGGTACCACCGTGAAGCCCGTAGTCACAACATCAGAAAAGAGGAGACATCGTGAGCGACCTGAATGCGAAATTCGAGAAGGCCGTCGCCGATTCGAAAAATCTTCCCGAACGCCCCGACAACCAGACGCTGCTGAAGCTCTACGCCCTGTTCAAGCAGGCGTCGAGCGGCGATGTCGAAGGCAAGCGGCCCGGGTTCACCGACATGGTCGGGCGAGCCAAGTGGGATGCGTGGAACGAGATGAAGGGTACCGGCGGCGAAGACGCGATGAAGCAGTACATCGCGCTGATCGAAGACCTCAAGGGCTGACCGCCCAGAGCCGGGACACGGCCCGGTTCGGGCGCTGCGCCGCGCGTGAATCCCTGGCCGGGCTCACGCAGACCGTTTGCGGGCGGTCTTCTTGACGGTCTTTGGCGCCCCCTTCTTGACCCCGGCGTCCGTCCCGGCCCGGTCCTTCGACGGAGCGTGCGGTTTGGCCGAACGGTGTTCGGCGTGCGCCTTGGTGAGCAGCGTGTCGAAGTTGTGCTCGATGTGCTCGACGAATTTGGCCTTGAAGGCCTTCAACAGAAACCCCAGCGTGACCTCGAGGTGTATCTCGGTCGACGAGACGTTCATCTCGCCCTGCACACCACTGCGACGGAAGTGCAGCGCATTGCCGGCCCAGTGACTGACGAGGTCATACTCGCTCGCGAGGTCGTCCGCCGCCTTCTGGACCAGTTCCCGCGCCTGCGCCATCGGCAGCGAGTGGTACTTGATCATCTTGATGTCCGCCATCTTGCCTCCTGATTTCAGCGGCGTCGATTCTGCAGCACTTCGGGGTTGACGAGCGACGGCGGCACCTGCCCCGCCAGCGCGGCGCGCAGGTTGGACATCGCGAGATGCGCCATCGCCGTTCGCGTCGCGCGCGTACTTGACGCAATGTGCGGCGTCAAAACGACATTCTCCAGCTCCAGCAGACCAGGATGCAGCGCCGGCTCGTTCTCGAAGACATCGAGTCCCGCGGCCGCGATGAGCCCGTTCCGCAAGGCAGCCACCAGCGCCCGGTCGTCGACGACACCACCGCGCGCGATGTTGACCAGCACCGCCGTCGGCTTCATCTGCGCCAGTGCGGCGGCATCGATCAGGTGATGCACCTCCGGCGAGTACGGCACGACCAGCACCAGGTGATCGCTTTCCCCCAGCAGATCGGGCAGAGCGACATGGCGCGCCCCACCCTCCAGGTTCGCAGGCAGCCGCGTCCGGTTGTGATAGATCACCGGCATCGAGAAGCCGGTCGCGCGCCGCGCGATCGCACGACCGATGCGCCCCATGCCAAGGATGCCGAGAGTCGTGCCGCCGACCTCGGCACCCGTGAACATCTCGAAGGTCCAGCGCTTCCACAGGCCTGCGCGCAGCCAGCGTTCGGACTCGCCGACTCGCCGTGCGGCCGCGAGCAGCAGGGCCCACGCATGATCGGCCGTCGCCTCGTTCAGGACATCGGGCGTGTTGGTCGCAAGCACCCCATGCCGGGTGCACGCCGCCAGGTCGAGGTTGTTGATGCCGACGGCAATGTTGGCGACCACCTTCAGGCGCGGGCACTGCGCCAGCAGCGCCTCGTCGACACGATCGCCCGCCGTCAGCAACGCGCCATCCGCATCGCCCAGCGCGGCAGCCAGCTCGGCGGCATTCCACCCGATGTCGTCCTGATTGGCGCGAACGTCGAATTCCCGCTGAAGTTCAGCGATCAGCGCAGGAAAGATGCGGCGCGAAACGACGACGCGTGGCACGGAGTGGTTCCTTCCTACTTGACTTGCTGGATCGCGGGCGGAGCCGCAACGCTGCCACGCGGCGTCGACCCGGGATGAAATCCGATCAACGCCAGCATGACGAAATATCCGATGACGTAGGCCAGCGGCACATGCCACCCGTGCCGCAGCCACTGCCCGACCGAGCGTGCCTGGGCAAACATGTTGGAGATCGCGACACCCGCCGAGGAGCCGAACCAGATCATCGAACCGCCAAAGCCGACCGCGTAGGCGAGGAAGCCCCAGTCGTAGCCGCCCTGCTTGATTGCGAGCTCGGTCAGCGGAATATTGTCGAACACCGCCGACACGAAACCCAGACCGAGTGCGGTCTGCCAGGACGCCGCTGGAAGCTCTTCCACCGGCATCATCGAGGCCGCGAGCACCAGCGAGATCAGGAAGATCGTTCCCCGCAGCGACAGCGGAATCAGCCTCCAGTCGGGGCGGCGAACGTGCCCGCCGATGAAGATCGCCATCCAGACAGCAACACCGATGAACGGAAAGCTGTCGGCAAGCTCGTTCCAGCGCAGGTTCACGAAGACGTTGACGCTGACCGCTGCGGCGAGAATGAAACCGACAACTGCCAGGGACCAGCCGTCGATGCGGACATTGACCTCCGCTTCGCGCTGGATCGGATGGAAAGCATGCTGTTGTCGTGCCGCGAGAACGCCGAAGATGACCAAAGCCACAGCGGAGGCGATGTAGGCCTCGACGACTTCCTGCGGCGAGATGCCGGAGATCCACATCATCGTCGTCGTCGTGTCTCCGACCACGCTGCCGGCGCCGCCGGCATTCGAAGCCGCCACGATCGCGGCGAGGTAACCGATGTGTACCTTGCCGCGGAACACCGTCGCGGCGACCGCACCGCCGATCATCGCGGCGGCGATGTTGTCGAGGAACCCCGACAGCACGAAGACCAGGACAAGCAGTACGAAGCCACCCTTCCAGTCGTTCGGGAGGTACTTGGGCAGGATCGCCGGCACCCGGCTTTCTTCAAAGTAGCGCGCCAGCAGGCCGAAACCGAGCAACAGCATGGAGAGGTTTGCAAGGATGACCCACTCATGCCCGAGGTGGGCGAAGAAGCCCGCAAGGCCGGCTCCGGTCCGGAATGGCGAGAACGCCATCTTGTAGAGCGCGATCACCGCGGCGCCGGTGATGGCGATCGGCATCGTGTGGTGGTGGAACAGGGCCACAGCGAGAAGCGTGGTCGCGAAAAACACGAACTCCAGCGGAATGCCGGCCACCGTGGGGCCGGCAAACCCGCCGCCCGCCGCGAGCGCCAGCGACGGCGCGATCAGCAGCATGACGGCAGCCACGGCGCGCGCCGCATGCTGCATGACTGTCTCCCTGACTCTGTTCTAGTTCTTAGGCGGACGTTACGACAATGATGTGGACGCGGTACGGCCCATGCGCTCCCAGCACGATCGTCTGCTCGATGTCGCCGGTGCGCGAAGGTCCCGACACCATGTTCACGGCCCGCGGCATCATCTGCTGCGCCCCGCCATTTTCGCGACGCATCAGCTCAAACGCCTCTTCCATCGTCGCGACGACGCGGCTCGCGGCAACCAGCGCGACATGAGTCTCGGGCAGCAGATGCGTCGATGCCGGCGAATCGGCGCCTGACAGCAGCACCAGCGTCCCGGTCTCTGCAATCGCGCAGTAGCAGCCGGTGATGCCGACGACATCGGCGCCCTGCGATTCGTCGCGCCGCGGAGGCCGGAACTCCACCGCGAGGTTCGCCGCCTCCCATGGCAACTCCCGCAGCAAGGGCCACACGACCGCCCGGGCCGCCACACCCTGGGCTGCCAGGTACCGCGCGACCGCGGCCGGCGCATCGCGCATCGCGCCGACCGGCTCCACGGTGCTTGCCATGCGTTCGGCCATCGCGGTGAACTGTGCGAGCAGGTTCGCATAGGGCGCAGGAAGCGGCCCCGGGGGATGGGCGGCGAGGTAGTCGTCCGCGGTTGTGCGATCGTGGGCGGTCGGCGCCTCGCGCTTCTGGGCGGTGCGGATCCGCCGCAGGATCTCGGCGCGCGCCTTCGACGTGTCGAAGCTCATCGGGTGGCCTTTCGCATGAACGCGTCGATGCGCGCCACGCCCTGCTCGATCGCTGACTCGCTGGTCGCGTAGGAAAACCGGATGTGCTGGCCTTCGCCCTCGATGCGCGATCCAAAGTGAATGTCGGCCAGCACCGCCACCCCGGCCTCGAGCAGCAGCCGGCGACGCAGTTCCTCGGAATCACGCGCGCCGATCAGGGCACAGGCCTGGGTGACGTTGGGCCAGGCATAGAAGGCGCCGCCCGGCGTTGCGCAGCGAAAGCCCGGCACCGCGTTGAGCAGGCGCACGATCAGGTCGCGACGTGCGTGAAAGCGCTCCTTCATCACCTCGGCGTCGCCCTGCGGCCCGGTCAGGGCCTGCAACGCGGCCCACTGGCTGATCTGCGACGCACACGACTCGGTGTTTGTGATCCAGCGCGTGAACACCGGCGCGAGCGCCTTGTTCGCGGTGAAGCCGATGCGCCAGCCGGTCATCGCGTAGGTCTTGCTCGCGCCGTCGGAAATGATCGTGCGTTCGCGCATGCCGGCCAGCGCCGCGATCGAAACGAATTCGCCGTCGTAGACCAGTTTGCTGTAGATCTCGTCGGCATAGACCCAGACGTCGGGATGGCGCCGCAGCACCGCGGCAATGGCCTCGAGATCTGCCCGCGTCAGGAGCCCCCCCGTGGGGTTGTGCGGTGTGTTGAGGATCAGCAGCCGCGTCTTCGGGCCGATGCGCGCCTCCAGCGCCGCCGGGTCGAACGCGAAGCCGCGTGCCTCGGCAAGCGGCAACGTGACCGGAACCGCGCCATTGGCGACGATCTGGGATTCGTAGATCGGGAACCCGGGCACGGGGTAGATGACCTCGTCGCCGGCGCCGTAGTCCGTCACGGACGCAATCGTGTAGCCGATGAATGGCTTTGCCCCGGCGCCGACGACAACTTCGTCGGGTTCGATGGCCAGGCCGCGCAGCTTGCCCATCGACTCGGCGGCCGCCGCGCGCAGCTCATCGATGCCGGCCGACGGCGTGTAGCCGTGCCGGCCGCTGCGCACCGCCTCGACCGCCGCGTCCTGCACGTGCACCGGTGTCGGGAAGTCCGGCTGACCGATGCAGAACGAAACGATGTCGGCACCTTCGCGGATCAGCCGGTTGACTTCGGCCAGCACGACGAAGGCGTTCTCGGTGCCGAGAGCTTCGGCGCGACGACTGAGCTTGGGCATGGCGGGCGATTATAGGTTCGCGACTGCGCCCGCGGCGATACTTTCACGCCACGTCCGGACACAGGCGCGCGCCAGGGCCGCCGTGGAGTCGATGCAGTGCGCGCGCAGCGGCGATGCGATCGCGTCGAGCGCCACCGGCAACTCGGTGCAGGCCAGTATCACGCAGGACGCTCCCCGCTCTCGCAGAGCAGCGATGACCGGCGTGAGCCGTCGGCCTGCGTCGGCCGCCGCATTGCGCTTGACGGCATCGATGGTGGGCTGGACGGCACCCTCGAACTGCTCTGCATCCGGCCTGAGCCACTCGATGCCGCGGTCGAACCGCCCCTCGTAGATCCTGGCCGCCAGCGTCGCCGCGGTCGCGATGATGCCGATCCGGTGCGCGTCCGGTGGCAGCTCGGCGCCGACCGCATCCGCGATGTGCGGAAACGGTACCCGTGCGTCGGCCGCGAGTTCGTCGTACCAGTGATGCGCGGTATTGCACGGCATGGCGAGCATCGTGGCGCCGGCCGCCAGCAGGCGGTCGCGCGCCGCACGCAGCGCCGGCAGCGGCGACTCGCCGCCGCTCAGAATGGCGGCCGGCCGCGAAGGCAGCTGAGGCACGGAATGGATCAGCGTCGGGATGTTGTCCTCGTCCCGTTTGGCGCCCGTCGCGAGGATCAGCTTGCCAAAGAAGTCCGCCGTCGCCAGCGGGCCCATGCCGCCGATGACACCGAGCATCAGGCGAGTCCGAGCCGCGGCCCGAAGGCGTGCACATAGCCGAACAGGCCCACGGCACCGCCCGTATGCAGGAAGACGATGTTCTGCGCCGGCGCGAACTGGCCCTTGCGGATCAGGTCGATCAGGCCGGCCATCGCCTTGCCCGAGTAGACCGGATCGAGCAGGATGCCTTCGGTGCGCGCGACCAGTTCGAGCGCTTCGAACATGCCGTCGGTGGGCACGCCGTAGCCGCCGCCCACGTAGTCCGAATTGGCAAGGACGCGCTCACGGGCCACCGCACCCGGCACCCCGAGCAGATCCGCCGTGCGTTCGGCAAGCGCGAACACCTTCTCCTCCTGCACGGGTTTCGGCGCCCGCACGCAGATGCCCAGCACCGGGATGCCGCTGCGGCAGCCTTCGAGCCCGGCCAGCAGCCCGGCCTGCGTGCCCGTGCTCCCCGTGGCGGTCACCAGAAGGTCAATGTCGAGGCCACAGCCGTTGGCCTGATCGACGAGCTCGAGCGCCGAGGTGACATAACCGAGTGCGCCCACCGGATTCGAGCCGCCCCCCGGGATCACATACGGTCGCTTGCCGAGCGCACGCAGTTCGTCGGCGCGGCGGGCCATCGCAGCGTCCATGTCGGTGCCGCCGGGCACATGGTGAAGCACGCCGCCGAGCAGCCGATCGAGCAGTACGTTGCCCGAGAGCCGATAGTCCGCTTGCGTCGAGCCAGTGCGATCCTCGAGCAGGATCTCGCAGTCCAGCCCGAGCTTCGAGGCCGCGGCAGCGGTCTGCCGCGCGTGATTCGACTGCGTCGCGCCTTGAGTGATGACGACATCAGCCTTCCGGGCCAGCGCCTCGCCCATCAGGAATTCCAGCTTGCGGGTCTTGTTGCCGCCGGTCGCGAGCCCCGTGCAGTCGTCTCGCTTGATCCACAGCTGCGGCCCGCCGAGGGCCCGGGTCAGGTTGGGCATCGGCTCCAGCGGCGTCGGCGCGTGCGTCAGACGGACGCGCGGAAAGCGTGCGAGTTTCATCTTTTCCTCTCAGCCGGCGGCCGGCTGCGGCGCCGGCGGCTTGATCTCGAACACCTGCCGCAAATAGGCGAGATAGGCCGGATCGTCACACATGTTCTTCTCCGGCGAATCCGACAGCTTGGCCACGGGCTGTCCATTGCAGCGGACCATCTTGATGACGATCTGCAGCGGCGTGTAACCGAGATCGTTGGTGAGATTGGTCCCGACTCCGAACGCGATGCGCGCACGGTCCTTGAAGCGCGTGTAAAGCTCGATGACGCGCGGAAAGTCGAGCGAATCGGAGAAGACCAGCGTCTTGGTGCGCGGGTCGACACGGTTGCGCTCGTAATGCTCGAGCAGCCGCTCGCCCCAGAGGATCGGATCACCCGAGTCGTGGCGCGCGCCATCGAACAGTTTGCAGAAGTACATGTCGAAGTCGCGCAGGAAAGCGTCCATGCCATAGACGTCCGACAAGGCGATTCCGAGGTCCCCGCGATACTCGCGCGCCCACACCTCGAAACCGAAGGTCTGCGAGTCACGCAGGCGCGGCCCCAGCGCCTGGCAGGCCTGCAGGTATTCGTGCGCCATCGTGCCCAGCGGTGTCAGGCCGTGCTTGGCGGCAAACATGACGTTGCTGGTGCCGGCGAGGTTCTCGCCCAGCTCCTTCTTCAGCGTCATCAGCACTTCGTCGTGCCACAGGCGCGAGAAGCGCCGGCGCGTGCCGTAGTCGGCGATGCGGCAGCCGGCGAGTGCCGGGTTGTCGCGCACCAGCGCGACCTTGGCCCGCAGGCGGCGCCGGCCCTCGGCGAAGTCCGCCTTGGGCTGTGTGTTGCGGAAGTACACCTCGTTGACGATGGCCAGCACGGGGATCTCGAACAGGATCGTGTGCAGCCACGGGCCCTTGATGACGATGCTGATACCGCCATTCGCCTCGGGGCTGCGTTCGACCCGGATCGACTTCATGTGGAGCTGGAACAGCCCCAGGAAGTCCACGAAGTCGCTCTTGATGAAGCGCATGCCACGCAGATACTCGAGTTCGGACTCGCGGAACCGGAGCAGGCACAGGTAGGCGATCTCCTCGCGGATCTCGTCCACGTAGGGCGCGAGGTCCACGCCCCGGGTGCGGCAGTTGAAGCGGTATTCGACATGCGCGCCCGGAAAATGATGCAGCACGACCTGCATCATCGTGAACTTGTAGAGATCGGTGTCGAGCAGCGACTGGATGATCATGCGTCGATTGTAGGGTCGGCCCGCACCCGGCGGCTATTGCTCGATGCCGAGCACGCGCCGGATCGCCGCGCTCGGTTCCTCGATCTCATCGCGGGTCGCGGTACCGACGATATGCCCCTGTTCGATCAGGACGGCACGGTCGGCGAGCCGCGCGACGAACGCGAGGTTCTGCTCCGAGAGCAGGATCGCCACACCCCGCTTCCGCATCGCCTGCACGGCCTCCTTCATGCGTGCGACGACCAGCGGAGCGATGCCTTCGGAAGGCTCGTCGAGCAGCACGACGCGCGGATTGGCGGCCAGTGTGCGCGCGACCGCCAGCATCTGCTGTTCCCCACCGCTCATCTGGCTCGCCGGCCGGTCGAGCATCTCGGCGAGGTTCGGGAAGATCTCGAGCAGTTCGCGCTCGCCGAACCCGCCGGCCTGCGGGCGCACCGCGAGCAGCAGGTTCTCGCGCACCGTCAGGTCCGTGAAAATGCGGCGGTCCTCCGGCACATAGCCGAGGCCGCGCCGCGCGCGCTGGTACGGCGGCAGACGCCCGACGGGCTCGCCCGCCAGTTGGATATCACCTTCGGCGCGTGGCATCAGGCCCATCGCCGCGCGCAAGAGCGAAGTCTTGCCGGCACCGTTGCGGCCCATCAGCGCGACGACCTCGCCCGCTTCCACGCCGAGCGTGGCCCCGTAGACGACCTGGGCCGCGCCATACCAGGCATCCACCGAGCGCAGCGCCAGCAGGCTCACGTGCGCACCTGCGCGCCGTTCATCGTGCATGCATCGCTACTGGAGACGACCGCCTTCACTCCTCACTCCCGAGGTAGATCGCCTGTACTTCAGGGTTGGCACGCACCTGCGCTGCACCGCCGTCGGCGATCAGCCGGCCGCGCGACAGCACCAGCACGCGTTCGGCAAAGCCGAAAACGACGTCCATGCTGTGCTCGGTGAACAGCACCGTCATGCGGCGCTCGCGCACCTGCGCGACGACCAGCGCCATCAATGCCGTGCGCTCGCCGGGCGCCATGCCAGCGGTCGGCTCGTCCATCAGCAGCAGGCGCGGACCGGCGGCCAGGGCGAGTGCGAACTCAAGGCGCTTGAGGTCACCGTAGGCGAGCGCCGCGGCCGGCGCGTCACCACGATCGCCCAGACCCACCTGCTGCAGCAGATGATCGGCTGCGTCCGTCGCGCGCCCTGCCAACGGCGCTCCCACCGAATAGACGTGTCCCGCCGCAGCAGTCAGCGCAAGCTGCGCGTTCTGCCGCACCGTCATCGAGGCAAACGTCCGCGCGACCTGGAACGTCCGGCCGATGCCTGCGCGCGTTCTGGCCGCGATCGGCATATCGACCAGCGATCGCCCCTCGAACTCGATGATGCCCGCGTCGGGCGCGAGCTGCCCATCGATCAGATTGAAGAGCGTCGACTTGCCGGCACCATTCGGACCGATGAGCGCCGTCACCGTGGCGGGTTCGAGTGCGAAGCTCACGTCGTCCACGGCCCTCACGCCGCCGAAGGAACGCGACACACCGTTGATGCGCAGCGCACTCATCGCCACCGCGCTGCCCGTTCGCGCGCGAACCCGACAATGCCTTGTGGAAAGGCGATGACGAGCACGACGATGACAACGCCGAGCAGTGCGCGCCAGTACTCGGCATGGCGGATGAGTTCGGTCGACAGGCCGTGGTAAGCAACGGCCCCGACGATCGGACCGGACAGTGTCTGCAGGCCGCCCAGCAGCACCATGACCAGGCCGTCGACCGAGATCGGGATCGAAAGCGCGTTCGGAAACACCGCGCCCTTCTGGAACGCCTGGAGCCCGCCCGCCAGTCCGGCGAACGCGGCACCGGTAACGAATGCCACCCAGCGCACCCTTCGCACGTCGATGCCGAGCGCTTCCGCGCGCTCCGAAGCGTCCCGGGCCGCCCGCAGCGCGTAGCCAAAAGGCGCGAGCGCCGCGCGCCGCAAGGCGAGCAGCGACGCCGCGACGATGCCGAGCGTCAGCAGGTAGTAGGCGAGCCGCGAGGCACTCGGCGGCCATACCCCCAGGATGCCGTTGTCACCGCCGGTGACCTCGACCCACTGCACGGCGATCGACCACAGGATCTGCGCAAAGGCGAGCGTCAGCATCGAGGCGTACACCCCCTGCGCACGCAGCACGAAGAAGCTGGCGACCAGGGCGGCCAGCGCCGCCACCAGGGGCGCCGCGCCCAGTGCCAGCGCGAACGGTGCCCCGATCGACTGGACGAGCAGCGCAGCCGCGTAGGCGCCGAGGCCGAAGTAGGCCGCATGGCCAAAGGACACCAGGCCGCCGTGGCCCATGAAGAAGTGCAGGCTCGCAGCGAAAAGGGCCAGGATCGCCATCTCGGTGGCGATGACCAGCGCATAGTCGCCCAGCCACAGAGGCAGTGCGGCAAAGGCTGCAATCAGCACCCCGCCCAACATCCGCGCGCGCCCCGGTACCGCGTGGAACGGAGGGTGCGTTCTGTCGCCGGCGCCGTGTGTCGCGACCTCGGGCCGTCCGAGCAGTCCGTAGGGGCGCACGATGAGCACAGCGGCCATCACGACGAACACCAGCACCAAGGTGGACTGGGGCAGCAGCCAGATGCCGAACGCGTGCAGCACGCCGATGATCAGCGAAGCCCAGAATGCGCCCGTGATCGAACCGAGACCCCCGACCACGACGACCACGAACGCCTCGACCAAAATGGTCAGATCCATCTGCAGGTTGACGGTCTCGCGCGGGATCTGCAGGGCGCCCGCGAGGCCCGCGAGCGCCGCACCCAGCGCAAACACTGTGGTGAACAGCAGCCGCTCGTTGACGCCGAGCGCGCTCGCCATCTCGCGGTCCTGCGTGGCGGCACGAACAACTCTGCCCCAGCGCGTGCGATGGAACAGCCACCACAGCACGCCGAACATCAGCGGACCGACCACGGTCAGCAGGAGGTTGTATTCGGGAACGAACGCGGTGCCGATCTGGATCGCGCCCTTCAGGCCGGGCGCCCTCGGCGCGAACTGCTCTTCGGATCCCCAGATCGCGAGCACGAGATCCTGGATGATCAGGGCGACGCCGAACGTCGCCAGCAACTGAAAGATTTCAGGGGCGGCGTAGATCCGGCGCAGCACGATGAATTCGACGATCACTCCGGCGGCGCCGACCACCAGGGCCGCGAGCAGCACGCCGCCAAAGAAACCGAGGGGGGTGGCGGGCAGCGCTGACGTGAACGTGAGCGCGAGGTAGGCGCCCAGCATGTAGAGCGCGCCGTGCGCGAAGTTGACGACGCGCGTGACACCGAAGATCAGCGTCAGCCCGGCGCTGACGAGAAACAGCGTCGATCCGAAGGAGAGCCCGGCGAGGAACTGACCGAGGATGAGGTCCACGAACTCGCCGGAAGAAGAACCTACTTCATTGCCTCAGGGGGACGGCGGCTTCTGACTTCCGCGTCGGTGGGCAGGTAGTTGCGACCGTCGGCGTAGCGCCAGTCCACCATCGTGCCCTTGCCTGCACGCTGGTCGAGCCTGCCGACGTAGGCGCCCATCGTCGACTGATGGTCGAGCGCGCGGAACGTAGCGGGCCCAAAGGGCGTGCTGAACGTCAGGCCGCGCAGGGCGGCGATCAGCTTCTCGGTATCGGTGGACTTGCCTTTGCGGACTGCGTCGAAGATCGCGGTGAAGGTCGCATAGCCGACCACGGAGCCGAGCCGCGGCGTCTCGTTATAGCGCTTGTAATAGGCATTGAAGAACTTCGAATGTTCGGGCGTGGCGATCTGGTCCCACGGGTAGCCGGTGACGATCCAGCCTTTCGGTGTCTCGTCCTTCAGCACGTCCAAGTACTCCGGCTCGCCCGAGAGCAGGCTCACCACCGGAACACGCGGGAACAGCCCGCGCAGATTGCCCTCGCGCACCAGCCGCGGCAGGTCAGCACCGAAGGTGACGTTGAAGATCGCATCCGGACGCGCCGCGATCAGCGCCTGCACGGTGCCGGCCGCTTCGAGCTTGCCGAGCGCCGGCCATTGCTCGGCGACGAATTCGACGTCGGGCCGCCGCGCCTTCAGCAGGGCCTTGAAGCTCGCCACCGCCGATTGCCCGTACTCGTAGTTCGGAGCGACGATCGCCCAGCGCTTGCCCGGCAGGCGAGCCGCCTCCTCCACCAGCATCGCCGACTGCATGAAGGTGCTGGGCCGCAGCCTGAACGTGTAGCGGTTGCCCTTTTCCCAGACCAGCGCGTCGGTCAGCGGTTCGGCCGCGACGAACAGCACCTTGTTGCGCAACGCAAATTCCGACACCGCCAGCCCGACGTTGGACAGGAACGTGCCGGCCAGCAGCGCGACCTTCTCGCTGGAGACCAGCTCGGTGGCCAGCCGGATCGCATCATCGGGCTTGCCAGCATCGTCGCGCGAGATCACCTCGACCTTGCGGCCGAGCAAACCGCCGGCCGCGTTGGCCTCCTCCACCGCCAGCTGCCAGCCCATGCGGTACGGGATCGTGAACTGCGGAATCGTGGAGTAGCTGTTGATCTCGCCGATGCGCAGCGGTGCCGACTGCGCGCCTGCAGTCCCCGACAGCATGGCAGCGGCAGGTAGTAACAGCACTTCGCGTCGTGTGGTCATGCAACTTGCCCTTGCGTGCAGAGGGAAATGGACGCGGGACGGCGGCGTCCGTCGGCTAGAATACCGGCTTTGGCAGTCGCCAATTTTCCCGTGCCGGCCACTCGCGCCCGAGCCGAACGTACAGGAGTTGCTCGATGACGCATGTCGTCACCGAATCGTGCATCAAGTGCAAGTACACCGACTGCGTCGATGTCTGCCCGGTCGACTGCTTTCGTGAAGGCCCGAACTTCCTTTCGATCGACCCCGACGAGTGCATCGATTGCGCGGTGTGCATCCCGGAGTGCCCGGTGAACGCCATCTACGCCGAGGAAGACGTGCCCGAAGACCAGCGCGACTTCATCAAGCTGAACGTCGAACTGGCCAAGCAGTGGCCGTCGATCACGCGCATGAAGCCCCACCCCGCCGACGCCGACGAGTGGAAGGACGTCCGGGACAAGCGCCACCTGCTCGAGCGCTGATCCGGTTGCCTCGCGCGGCCGGCCATCGCGCGCGATCCGGCGGCCGGATCCCTGGACGGCAGGTTGCCCGGCCGTCCGGAGCGACGACCAACAGCGAAAGCGGCCTGACCAATTTGGTTTACTATGCCCTCGCTCGTTGGGAGGAAACCCCTGTTGGTCACCGGTGCGTTGAACGGAGAGTGGCGTGCTATATCACCTGCATGAATTGCAGCGCCGTTTTCTGAATCCCCTGTCGGTGTGGGCCCAGGCCACATCGGAACTCTTTTCCAGCCCCTACAGTCCGCTTTCCTATACACCGCTGTCGCGCCGGCTTTCAGCCGGCTACGACCTGCTGCACCGTGTCGGCAAGCACTATGAGAAACCCGAGTTCGGCCTGAAGTCGACCCGCATCGGCGAAGCCGACGTGCCAGTGGTCGAGGAAGTGCAGATCGAGAAGCCTTTTTGCCGGCTGCTGCACTTCAAGCGCGTCTTTCCCGCCAAGTCCAAGCGCCCGGCCGATCCGAAGGTGCTGATCATCGCTCCGCTTTCCGGCCACCACTCCACGCTGCTGCGCGACACGGTGCGCGCCCTGCTGCCCGACCAGGACGTCTGGATCACCGACTGGACCGACGCCCGCCTCGTGCCAATTACCGCCGGGCCGTTTCACCTCGACGACTATGTTGACTACGTCATCGAGTTCGTCCGCGCTCTCGGGCCGGACGTGCACCTGATCTCGGTGTGCCAGCCGACGGTGCCGGTGCTGGCGGCGGTCTCCCTGATGGCCAGCCGCAACGATCCGAAGATGCCGAAGTCGATGACGATGATGGGCGGTCCGATCGACACCCGGAAGAGTCCTACGCAGGTCAATGCGCTGGCCAAACGCAAGAACTTCGAGTGGTTCGAGAACAACGTCATATTCAAGGTGCCGTCGGCCTACCCGGGCTATCTGCGCAAGGTCTACCCGGGCTTCCTGCAGCATGCCGGCTTCGTCGCGATGAACCCCGACCGGCACCTCAATTCCCATTGGGACTACTACCTCGACCTCGTCAAGGGCGACCTCGATGACGTCGAAGGCCATCGCGCCTTTTATGACGAGTACAACGCCGTACTCGACCTGCCGGCCGAGTATTACCTCGACACGATCAAGATCGTGTTCCAGGAGCACCGGTTGCCCAACGGAACATGGAAGGTTCGCGGCGAGCTGGTCAAGCCCGAGGACATCAAGACGGTGGCGCTGTTCACCATCGAGGGCGAGCTGGATGACATCTCGGGAAGCGGACAGACGCAGGCCGCACATGACCTGTGCAAAGCCATACCCAAGGCGCGCAAGAAACACCTGACCGCCAAGGGAGCCGGGCACTACGGCATCTTCAGCGGTCGTCGCTGGCGCGACGAGATTTCGCCGCAGATCAAGAGTTTCATCCGCGCGAGCGCCTGAGTCGCGCGGCGCGCGCCGCGCGAGTTTCCGTTGTGAACTGCAGACCCGCTGTGACGCAGCCCATGTCCAGCCCCACCGCACTGACGCTCGCCGAGAGGATCGACGCGCTGCTGCCCCAGACCCAGTGCACGAAGTGCGGGTTCGACGGCTGTCGGCCCTATGCAGAAGCCATCGCTGCCGGCAGGGCCGAGATCAACCAGTGTCCGCCGGGAGGCGCGCCCGGGATTGCCAAGCTCGCCGCATTGACGGGGCAGCCGCCCCTGCCCCTGAATCCGGCCAACGGGCTGGAACAGGCGTTGCGCACGGCCATCATCGACGAATCCCTCTGCATCGGCTGCACACTGTGCATCCAGGCGTGCCCGGTCGATGCGATCGTCGGCGCGCCGCGGCGCATGCACAGCGTGATCGCCGCGTGGTGCAATGGCTGCGACCTGTGCGTCGCACCCTGCCCGATGGACTGCATTGCGATGGTGCCCGTGCAGCCACCGCGCGTCTGGGCCGAAGCCGACGCCAGCGAATCGCGCGCCCGCCATGAAGTGCGTCGACGACGGCTCGCCGACGAGCGCGGTGCCCGTGAACAACATCTACTCGGCAAGGCTTACGCCAAACTCGACGAACTGCAGGATCGCCCCGATCTCGCGCCTGCGGAACTGGCCCGCAAGCAGGCCACCGTGCATGCCGCGATCGAGCGGGCCCGTGCGCGGCGCCAGGCAGCCAAGCCATGAACGCCGCCAAGCGCCGTGCCATCTATGAGCGGCTGCGCAGCCTGAATCCGTACCCACGGACCGAGCTCGAGTACGAAACGCCGTTCCAACTGCTGGTGGCGGTGGTGCTCTCGGCCCAGGCCACCGACAAGAGCGTCAATCTGGCCACGCGCACACTGTTCAAGGCCGCCGCGACCCCGGCGGCCATCGCCAAGCTCGGTGAGGAGCGGCTGGCCGAGTACATCAAGACGATTGGCCTTTACCGCACGAAGGCGAAGAACGTCATCGGCCTGGCGCGGCAGTTGCTCGAACGCCACGGTGGTGAGGTGCCGCGCGACCGCGCGGCACTCGAAGCCCTGCCGGGAGTCGGCCGCAAGACGGCCAACGTCGTGCTCAATACGGCTTTCGGCGAACCGACGATCGCCGTCGACACGCACATCTTTCGCGTCGCCAACCGTACCGGCATGGCGCCGGGCGCCAACGTCGAGGAGGTGGAGCGGCGCCTGGAGAAGTTCACGCCGGACGAGTTCCGCAAGGACGCTCACCACTGGCTGATCCTGCACGGCCGCTACATCTGCAAGGCGCGTACGCCGGAGTGCTGGCGCTGCCCGATCAGCGAATGGTGCGAGTACCGGCCCAAGACCAAGGCACCGGTGCCTCCCCGTTCCGGCTTCCCGCCACGCACGGGCTCGTAAGCATGTTCACGCCAACGAAGGACGAAGTCCGGCGCTTCTTCCGCGAAACCTGGCGCAAGCACCGGGCCGCCGAGCTGCTGTCGCCGATCGAAGCAATGGCGCTCGACTGGATCATCGAGCATCCCGAGTATCACGAAGAACTGGCGCAGACGGGCGAAGAACCCGAGTACCGCGTCGAGGACGGCCGCACGAATCCGTTCCTGCACCTGTCCATGCACCTGGCGATTGCCGAGCAGTTGTCGATCGATCAGCCGCCCGGCATACGGGCGGCGTACGAGCGGCTCGTGCGGCGCCGCGGGGACGCGCACCGGGCCGCGCATGCCGTGATGGAATGCCTGGGTGAAGTCGTCTGGGCCGCCCAGAGAGCCGGCCAGGCGCTGCCGCCGGACGAGATGAGTGCGCGCTATCTGGACTGCCTCGCGCGTCAGGCCGGACAGAACTGAACTATCACTGTGCTGCGTACGCGACGGCGAGTCACCGCGCCGCCGGCGTTCAGCGCTTGGCGTTTTCCAGCGGACCGGGCAGGCCACCCAGATAGGCGGCGAGGTTCTTGATATCGGCTCGCGACAGCGGCTTGGCCAGCCCCGCCATGATCGCGTTCTTGCGTGCGCCGGTCTGGTAATCGCGCAGCGCCTTCTCCAGATAATCCGGATACTGGCCCGCAAGCTTCGGATAGCTCGGGTCGACCGGGCTGGCGAAATCCTTGCCGTGGCACGCCGCACACTGGGCCTGCGCGAGTTCCTGACCCTTCGCTACATCAGCCGCCTGCGCGCAGAGCGCTGCGGACGCCGCGATGGCGGCAACAAGACATTTCGTTTTCATCATGGCCACTCGCTTACTTGCCGCGTGCCGCGTAATAGGCGGCGACGGCGGAGATCTGCTGGTCCGTCAGGCCCTTGGCGATGCCGGTCATCGTCGGGTGAGCACGGGTGCCCTGCCGATATTCCTTCAGCGCCGCCTCCAGGTACTGCTGCGACTGCCCACCGATCTTGGGCACGCGGTAGACCTGCGGGAATGAGGCCTGGTATCCAGGGATCGAATGGCAGCCGATGCACATCGACACCGGCGCATCGCCGGCCGGTGCAGGCGCGCCCGCCTTCTTGTCCTGCGCCGCCGCCAGCAACGGCAGGGTCGCCGCAACAGCGGTGAGCAGCAATCGATAAGTCTTCATCCGCGGCATCCGTATGGTGTTCGTTTCGAAGCGCAACTCGAGGCCCAGACCCGCAGCGCGGCCGGCCTATCTCCTCTCCAAGCCGGGCGCGATTGTAATCGACTCGGCGCTGCGGTCCGGGCGGTCGTCCGGGGCCGTCCTCGGCGCGGACCCGTGCGTATACTCGACCGACCCATTTTCCGGCCCGCCCAGCCCATGTCGCGCTTCGAAGGCTCGTCCACCTACGTCGCCACCGACGATCTGAAGCTCGCCGTGAATGCGGCGCTCACCCTGCAACGCCCGCTCCTGATCAAGGGCGAGCCCGGCACCGGTAAGACGATGCTGGCCGAGGAGGTGGCGCGTGCACTGAAGATGCCGCTGCTCGCCTGGCACATCAAGTCGACGACCAAGGCGCAACAGGGACTTTACGAGTACGACGCTGTGAGCCGCCTGCGCGACTCACAGCTGGGCGATGCGCGCGTCCAGGCCATCGAGAACTACATCGTGCGCGGCGTGCTGTGGCAGGCCTTCACGTCGGAAGAGCCGTCGGTGCTGCTGATCGACGAGATCGACAAGGCCGACATCGAGTTTCCCAACGACCTGCTGCGCGAACTCGACCGCATGGAGTTCTACGTGTACGAGACGCGGCAGACGATCAAGGCGAGGCATCGTCCGCTGGTTGTCATCACATCGAACAACGAGAAGGAACTGCCGGACGCATTCCTGCGTCGCTGCTTCTTCCACTACATCAAGTTTCCGGACAAGGACACGATGCAGGCGATCGTCGACGTCCACTTCCCGAAGCTGCGCAAGGAACTGCTGGCCAACGCGCTGGCGGTGTTCTTCGGCGTGCGTGATCTGCCTGGCCTCAAGAAGAAGCCGTCGACCTCCGAGTTGCTCGACTGGCTGAAACTGCTGGTGGCCGAACAGATCCCGCCGGACGCGCTGCGCTCGAAAGACGACAAGATTGCCGTGCCGCCGCTCGCCGGGGCGCTGCTGAAGAACGAGCAGGACATGCATCTTTTCGAGCGGCTTGTCTTCATGGCGCGCAGCAACCGCTGAAGTCATGCTCACTCCGCAGCCGGTGACGCTCGAAGGCCACGGCGTGCGGCTCGAGCCGCTGGCGCGCGCGCACCACGACGGGCTGGTCGCCGCCGCGCACGATGGCGAACTGTGGAAGCTCTGGTTCACGTCGGTCCCCGAGCCAGAACAGACTCACGCCTACATTTCCGCCGCGCTTGCCGGGCAGGACGCCGGCCACATGCTGCCGTGGGCCGTGCGCGACGTCGCTCACGACACGATCGTCGGCGCCACGCGCTACCACGACATCGTCGCCGCGGTCGACCGCGTCGAGATCGGCTACACGTGGTATGCGCGCCGCTGCCATCGGTCGCACGTGAACACCGCCTGCAAGCTGCTTCTGCTCGGCCACGCCTTCGAGACCCTGAAATGCGCCGTCGTCGGCTTCCGCACCGACAACTTCAACTTCGCATCGCAACAGGCCATCGCCGGGCTGGGCGCGAACAAGGACGGTGTCATCCGCCATCACCAGCCGCGCCGCGACGGCAGCGTGCGCGACACCGTGATGTTCAGCATCCTGGCAGGCGAGTGGCCTGACGTGAAGCGCCATCTCGAACTCAGGCTCGCCCGTAACCGCTGATCCGATGCTGATCGACTTCTTCTTCCATCTGCGGGCGGCGAAGCTCAAGGTCTCGATCAACGAGTTGCTGACGCTGCTCGATGCGCTGAAGCGCGGCGTCATCGGGCCGTCCATTGACGAGTTCTATTTCCTTTCTCGGGCCGCGCTGGTCAAAGACGAGACCCAGTTCGACAAGTTCGACCGCGCCTTCGGCGAGTATTTCAATGGCGTCGCGACGACGTTGGACTTCTCGAAGGAGATTCCCGACGAGTGGTTCAAGAAGGTGCTGGAGCGCGCGTTCACGCCGGAAGAGATCGCAAAGCTCGAGAAGCTCGGCTGGGACAAGCTGATGGAGGAGTTCAGGAAGCGCCTTGAGGAGCAGGACGGCGCCCACCACGGCGGCAACCGCTGGATCGGTTCCGGCGGCACGTCGCCCTTCGGCCACGGCGGCGCGCATCCGGAGGGCATCCGTGCCGGCGGCCCGAGCAAGGGCAACAGGTCCGCGGTCAAGGTCTGGGAGATGCGCGGGTACCGCGACTACGACGACAGCGTCGAGCTCGGCACGCGCAACATCAAGGTCGCGCTGCGGCGCCTGCGGCGCTTCGCACGCGAGGGCGCCGACCTCGAGCTCGACATGCACGGCACGATCGAGTCGACCGCCAAGAATGCCGGCTGGCTCGATCTGAAGCTCGTTCCCGAGCGGCACAACACGGTGAAGGTCCTGATGCTGCTCGACGTCGGCGGCACGATGGACGAACACATCAAGGTCACCGAGGAGCTGTTTTCGGCCGCCAAGAGCGAGTTCAAGCACCTCGAGTTCTATTACTTCCACAACTGCGTCTACGAATACCTCTGGCGGAACAACAGGCGCCGCTACACCGAGCGTTTCGCCACCTGGGATGTTCTTCGCAAGTATCCGCACGACTGGAAGCTCGTGTTTGTCGGCGACGCGACCATGAGCCCCTACGAAATCCTGCAGCCAGGAGGCTCGGTCGAGTACAACAATGAAGAGGCTGGCGCCGTCTGGTTGCAGCGCTTCTTCACGACCTTTCCGAAGTCGATCTGGATCAACCCGGAACCCGAAGGGCTCTGGCAGTACCGCCAGTCGGTCTCGATCATTCGCCAGCTGGCCGGCGGCCGCATGTTTCCGATGTCGCTCGAAGGTTTGACGCGAGCGATGCGGCAGCTCTCAAAGTAGCTGGCAACGCGATCGCCGGCATGCCGGCAGCGCTCCGTTGCCGCAGCAAGGTTTGGAGCCTGCGTTAAGAGAGACCCGAGGCCGAGTTCGACCTGAGACAGTCATCGTCGGCGTCACTGTGCCGCCGTCAACGGCTTGCGCAGAAGCGAAGCACTGTAAGCGTCACGTCATCGGCGTTGCTCGCGGCAACTTGTAACGGCCGTCCAGAACGCTCACCCCCGGCTTGTAGACGCGCATCAGGTAGTTCCACCCTTCGGTGACGTCAAGTCGGTTGGCGACGTTTCCGCATGCCTCGCGGGAGCCGAAGTAAACGGTGAACGTGCCGTCCGGGTTCATCTTGGCCTTGGACGAGTTGACGATGGCGTTCGCGGACTTCATGTAGCCGTCGCCGCCATAGACGGTGATCGACCAGAAAGCGCGGTTCTCAGGCACCGTGTACGTGGCGCGGTGGCACACCCGATGGTCGTGATTGCCGCTGTAATTGAGGTACGTCGCCTCCTGTTCCGGGTTCAGGCCCCAAGCAGCAGCGGCCGCAAAGTGGCGTGTGCTCTCGTCGACCGTCCCACGCGGGCCCATCATCCCTTTCCAGCTTGGGAACTTCCTCGACTCGCGCTCGTAATGCTGAGTCAGGTCCTTGAGCGACGCGGCGTCCCACCGCATCGGAGGCAGCGGGTCCGCGCTCTTGGCGTCAAGGCGGATCTGGTCCTGCAGTCGATTGACCAATGCCAATTGGTCAATCGACTGCGGAACCGCTCACCGAGCCCATCCATCCAACCGTTTTTGGCGCTGCTGCGGGCCGCGCACCAACAGCGGAAAAAGAGGATGCGGCTCTTGAGAGCCGTTGGGTAATGCCTGGGAGCGCGGAGGCGAGTAAGGCGAAACGCACCGCCGGTCTTAGGCGCTAGGCCCCCGGTCCGCTTTTGGGCAAACGAAGCGACTCAACGGATCGGCCGGTGTTGGCCTCGTTACGCCTCTCGCCGCGCAAGCGCCAGGTAAGCGCCAAGCCCCAGCATTGTCATGCCCGATAGGCGAGTCAGCAGCCGGGCACGAGCCGCGCGGGCCGTGCCCGACTGCAGCAGACGATCCGCGGCGAACACCGCGACAACGTCGACCAGTGTGTTGAGCATCACGCAGATGCTTCCAAGCAGCACCAGCTGCGGCACTAGCGGTTCACCCGGAGCTACGAACTGCGGCAGGAAGGCGAGAAAGAAGAGCGCGGTCTTTACATTCAACGCCTCGACGAGGACCCCTTCGACCAGCGCTCGCCGGGCACCTTGCGAGGTCACGCGATCGATCTTGAAGGCGTCGTCCCTGCGCAGCAGCAGCCGAAGGCCGAGGTAGATGAGGTACGCCGCCCCGAGGTACTTGACCACACTGAACGCGACCGCCGACTGGGCGACGATCAGCGACAGACCCAAGGCGGCAGCGACGACATGGAGCATGCCGCCCATGCCGGTGCCGAGGCACGAAGCCAGCCCTTCAGTGCGCCCGCCCGCAACGGTGCGCGCCACGACATAGGCAATGCCGGGACCGGGCGTAACGGCCAGGATGACAGCGGCGACCAGGAAGGCAAGAAATGACATCGAGAGTTTTCGTAGGGTGGCCAGCTTTCAGGCGAATCTGACCCAGGTTGCAGACGGCTGTCGTTAGCCGCACCCAACCAACACGAACAAACTTCGAGCACCCGCTCGGCCACGATGTGCCGGCGTCGGCTCGACCGCCACAGTCAGTTGTTAAATGGCGGTGCCGCCTTCAGCACCTCGTCCATGGTGGTGACACCCTTGGCGATCTTCTCTGCGCCGGAGACGCGCAGCGAGCGCAGACCGTCGCGCGCGGCCTGGCCGCGTAGCTGGACGAGGTCGGCCCCTTCAGCGATCAGCTTGCGCATGGCGTCGGTCATCACCAGCATCTCGATCAGTCCGGTGCGACCCATGTAGCCCGTGCGGCGGCACTCGAGGCAGCCGACCGGGTGGTAGATCTTCTCCGGCACATTGGAGCGCCAGGGCGCGACCAGTTCCTTCCACAGCGTCGGGTCGACCGGGTCACCGACGGCCTTGCAGTGGGGGCACAGCGTGCGCACCAGCCGCTGGGCGAGGATGCCGATCAGCGTCGCATTGACGAGATAGTTCGGTATGCCGAGCTCGAGCAGTCGTGCGATCGACGCCGCGGCGTCGTTGGTATGAAGCGTCGAGAACACCAGGTGGCCCGTCAGCGCGGACTGCACCGCCATGTCGGCGGTCTCCTTGTCGCGGATCTCGCCCACCATGATGATGTCCGGATCCTGCCGCATCAGCGCGCGCAGGCCGTCGGCGAAGCCGAGGTCGATGCCGTGCTGGACCTGCATCTGGTTCAGCGCCGGATCGACCATCTCGATCGGATCCTCGACCGTGCTGACGTTGACTTCGTCGGTCGCGAGCTGCTTCAGCGTGGAATACAGCGTCGTCGTCTTGCCGGAGCCCGTCGGCCCCGTGACCAGCACGATGCCCGAGGGACGATGGATCAGGTCTTCCCAGACCTTGGCTTCCTCGGGCGTGAAGCCGAGTTCGGCGTAGCTGCGCACGACGACTTCCGGATCGAAGATCCGCATGACCAGCTTCTCGCCGAATGCCGTCGGCAGCGTCGAGAGCCGTATCTCAACCTCGCGGCCGGCGTTCGGGCCGGTGGACACCTTGGTCTTGATGCGGCCGTCCTGCGGTCGGCGCTTTTCCACGACATCCATGCGGCCGAGCAGCTTGATGCGGCTCGTCATCGCGGCCATGACGCCGGAAGGCACCTGGTAGACCTGGTGCAGCACGCCGTCGATGCGGAAGCGCGCAATGCCCTGCTCGCGGCGCGGCTCGAGGTGAATGTCGCTGGCACGCTGGTCGAACGCGTACTGCAGCAGCCAGTCCACGATGTGGATGACGTGCGCATCGTCCGCCTGCACCTTGCCGCCGAGTTCGACCAGCTGCTCGAAACTCGAGACCAGCGGCGAAGCGCCCGTCTTGGCCGCACCCTTGACCTGCTGCGCCAGCTTGTAGAACTCGGTCGTGTAGCGCGCCACGTCGAGCGGATTGGAGACGACGCGCTTGACCTTCTTCTTCGTGATCTGCTCGATCTCGCGTTCCCACCCGGTCTGGAAGGGCTCGCAGGTCGCGATCGTCACCTCGTCGCCGGTCATCGCCACCGGCAAGATCGAGTAGGTCGTCGCATAGGACGAGGACATCACGTCGACGACGCGCGTGAAGTCGACGCGCAGCGGATCGATATGGAAGTAAGGCAGTGACGACTTTTGCGCCAACCACTGCGTCAGAGCCTCGAGGTCGAGCAGCTTGCGCTCGGCGTTCGGCGTGCGGTAGTTCATCTCCGCCAGGTTGACGAGCGGATGGCCAGCGCGGTCGCGCCCGCCGGAGATCTTGAAGCGCTCGGCGTCGGCCGTGGCCAGCAGGCCGTCGGCCACGAGCTGCTTCAGCACATACCCGCCGGTAACGCGGCCGTTGGGCACCGCCGCGACAGAGTGCCGCTCCCGCGCAGGCGGCGGGGCGGCAGCCTTCAGCACTGCTGCGCCGTCCTTGGGATTCATGCAGGAGTGTTCACGCGGCAGGCTCCGACGCCTTGTACCGTTTGGCCAGGTTGGTCGCGCGCTCGGGCGCGCTCTCGAAGTCGGCGACGACCGCGTCGACGGCCCGCTTCGTCAGCGCGACGCTTTCGAGCGGTTCAATGTACTTGCGTGCCAGGTAGGACTTCAACATGTCGGCCGACAGCACGTGGGCCTTGTGATCCTGCTCGCCCGCGAACAGGAAGAGCGTCCGTAGTGGGCTCATCCAGCGCAGCTTGACGCGTATGAACTCGGTACCGTCCCACAGCTTGAACCAGTTGCCGCGCTGCCAGCGACCAATCTCTTCCTGCACGCGCGCATCTTCGACGGGGTCGAGCCGCGCGATGTCGGTCAGGGGATCGGGCATGACGATATCGGCGTGATGTTCCTTCGCCGCGCGCATGATCTGGCCAGTCGGCACGCGGATGCCGCCCGGCACGGTCGTGACCGGGAACATGCCCGACAGCTGCATGCCGTCGATCTTGGCGCGCAGTTCCGAAGTCAGCAGGCTCGACTTGATGTAGGCCGCCTGGTCGACCGGCTTGACCGCCATCGCATGGGATTCCATCAGCTTGCCGAAGAACTGGTCGCGATCGCGCTCCGAGACGTTGACGAGCGACAGTCCGTCGCGCAGCACCCGGACCATCCCCGGGATCATCTTGACCAGCTTGTTGCGGTCCTCGGTGCTGGCCTTGGGCTGCACTGACCACACGAGTTCGTGGATGACGTCGCGGAACGCCTTGGCGAATCCCGGCTGGGACTCGCTGCGCACGCTGGCCGTGACCAGCACCTTGACCCAGGGACCGAGCAGGAATTCCTTGATGTAGGGCTCGAGGTCGACGCGCTCGAACGCCCGCCGGACCTGGATCGTCGTGTTGATCGTCAGGATCTCGTGCTTCTCGGCGGCCTCCAGCGCCTTCTTGGCGCGCGAGACCGGGTCGCTGTCCTCGACCGATATGTCCGAGACGAAGCGGTCGAACTCCGAGTAGACCTTGTCGAAGACGCCCAGATCGGTCTCGAAGTTCTTCAGGATCTCGGCGATGACGCGGTCGACTTCTTTCAGGTACTTCTGATTGTCGTCGCCGTAGGGTTCCCAGCCCGTTGACGTGCCGGCGATGCGATCGATCAACTTGCGCGCCGGATGTGCGCTCGACGCAAAGAAAGCCGCGTCCATCAGGGCCGCCTTCAGCACCGGGAACTGCAACCGCGAGATGCGCGCCTTGATCTCGGCTGGCACCTGCTTGTCGGACATGACATGGTCAAACAACATGCCGACCAGCTCGATCGTGAGCTTGTCGACCGTGCGGGTCGACTTCGTGATCAGCTCGCCGCGCACCGCACTGATCGACTGGGCCTGCGGCACACCGGTGAACTCGCCGGTCTCGATGAATTCGTCCAGCCCGTGGCGCTGGATCTCGCCGATGGACGACAGCAGCTCCTCGGGCGCGGGCCCAAACGACGGCATGGCCGGCAACCGCGAGCCACGGGCGTTCGACTGCAGGCGCGTCAGCAGGCCGCCGAGTACCTCGTCGGGCTCATCCGACGCCGGCTGGCCACGCGACGGTCCGCCTCCCGCCGGTGCGCGCCCGGGTCCGCGTGCCGCGTCCGAGCCGGTCCAGTCCGCGGGCGTCGCGGAGCCGGCCGCCGGCGGAGCACCGCCACCGCCCCCGAACGACGGCGCCTTGGACGATGCGAGGTTGCGTCGCACCGCTCGGACGTCCACACCGTGGTTGGCAAAGTGTTCGATCAGCTGCTGCACGACGCGGGCCAGTTCCTCGCCGAGCGGCTTCTCGAACCGCGTCAGAAGGAACTCCCACGCTTCCTTGTGCAGGTCGCACTGCTCCGCGGCCCGCAGCAGTGCGCGTACGTAGACATTCGGGCCGAGCGGATTCTCGGAGTTGCGCACCGCACTGCGCCCGATCACGTAGGCGACGACGAGATTCAGGTCGCGCCAGCGCAGGTCCGCATAACCCGCCACCTTGTTGGCGTGGCGCTCGACCACGGTGTTGCTTTCCACCGAGATCGAATCGACCAGCGACAGCGTCTCGGCGTCCAGCGCCGCCGGCGCCAGCTGGACCCGTCCGACGGTGATTTCGTGAAACGTCTGGTCCTGGGCTTCCCTCAGGTGATCGAGGAACGCGTGTGTCAGTTCCGTGGACTTGGAGGAAAGCAGCCGCTGCACCAGCGGCGAACTCACATCGAAGTCCCACGTTCCGGAGAGCTCGTCGAGAATCGACTTGCAGATGTCCGGGAAAGCGACCGTCATCAGCTCGTTGGAGATCGCAAGCGCCGACTTCATCAACGCCGAAGCCTGCGCGGCGGTGATGCGCGCAAGCTCACCGGCTGGGCGGGGCACTTCGGGGTTTTGTTCGAACTCCATCGAAATTCTGGCGACGTGTGGGCCATGCGGCCCTGGAAGAGGCTTCGACTCTATCGGCGTGGGGCCGTCTGTCAAGTTACATATGGGCGCGAGAACCTGTCAATTATGGGGCTTGCGTCATATCTTCAGTCGATCGCCGAGGCCGTTGACCTCCGCCAAATCCTGCAACCAGCTTGCAAAGGGCAGCCGCCACGCCGCTTCCAGGGAGCGCGCCCGCCGCTGCACTGCTGAAATGGGCTCGTCGAGGCGCGGTCCGGCGAGGCCAAAGACGATGCGGTTGCCTTCATCAACGCGGGGCAGCACCAGCACCCGGTCGTCGAATGCGTCGCTGATCGCCCGGAAGCTCGGATCGAAGTGGCTGCCGAACAGGTTGAAGCACGCCACGCCCGGTCGCCGCAGCATGCGCCGGCACAGGCTGTAGAACTCCGCATCATCGAAGACGGGACCCCGTGCGCCGGCGTCGTACAGGTCCACCTGCAGCCAGTCGGTCCGCCCCGCGCGGCGCCGGTCACCGAGGTACTCGCGCGCATCCGCCTGCACCACTTCGAGCCGCTCGTCGTCGGGCGGCAACGCGAACGAACGACGCGCCGTGTCGATGACCTGCGGGCTGATCTCCACGACCGTGATGTGCGTGGACGGCAAGTTCCGGTAACAGAACTTCGTCAGCGCCGCAGCGCCAAGTCCGAGTTGAACGACACGCTCCGGGCGGGCGATGAACAACGCGCAGGTCATCATCTGCTGCTGGTAAGCGAGTTCGAGCTGCCACGGACGCGCGATCCGCATGGCCCCCTGGACCCAGGGCGTGCCAAAGTGCAGGTAGCGGACGCCGTCCTCCTCGGACAGCGTGACTGCATCGCGCCCCCGCCGGCGCACGTCAGGCCGGCTGCGCCGCGGGTGCGCCGAGGTCGCGCATGACTTCGCCGACGGCCCGCTCGAACAGCCGCGACTGTTCGGCGGCACGTATGCGGCCCGCGCGCACATAGCCGCGCAGAACTACCGGCGCCAGCGAGTGCGCCTTGCCAGTCTCCGCCGACGTGAAGAGATAGAAATTGCGCCGCGGGCTGATCCAGCGCAGCCGCACGCGTTCGACCTGCTGCCCGGTGTAGAGATCGAACCACGAGCCGCGCTCCCACTGCTCGATCATCTCGTCGATCTGTCCGTCCGACAGTTGCTCGATCGGGATCATCTCCTCGGGAGCCACGGTCGGCGGCGAGTCGAGCACGTTGACCTCGGCCTGATTGGCCGCGGCCGCGCTCTGGATCGCCGAAGCCGGGATCGTCAGATGCTCGTGCTCCTCGCCGGTAGCCGGCGGTGGCGGCTCCTCGATCTTCACCTCGTCCAGCCGCTGCTTCAGTGCCGCAGCGTCGACCGGCGGCGCGGCGCCGTAGGCAACCTCGAGCGCCTTGACGGCCTGCGCATGCGAAGACATCAGCCGCGTGAAGAATTCCTGGGTCTGCGTCGGCGCATGCTCGATCAGCTGCAGCCCTTCCCGCAACGTGTTCAGCACGGCCGGAATCGTCTTGACGAGCCGCTTGCGGTCGTCCGGATTGATCTTCGGCTGCACGCTCCACACGAGGTCCGGGACCATGTCGCGGAACTTCCGTGCGAAGTCCGGCTGCGACCGCTCGCGCATCGTCGAGGTGACCATGACCTTGACCCAGGTCTCGAGCAGGAACTCGCGCAGGTAGCTTTCGAGCTGAACGCCGTCAAACGCACGGCGAATGCCGATCGCCGCGTTGATCGACATCACCTCGCGGTTTTCGGCTTCCTCGAGTGCGCGCTTGGCACGGACGACCGGGTCGTCATCACGGCCACGCTCCTCGGCGAGGTACTTTTCGAACTCCTCGAGCGCCTTCTCGAAGACCGACGGCCCTTCGTTGATCGCCACGACGACCGTATCGACCGCGCGATTCACCTCGGCGAGATAGCGCTGGTTCTCCTCGCCCTCGGGAATCCAGCCAACGGCCGTGCTGGCGATGCGGTCCATCAGCCGCCGCGCCGGCTGCAGCGGCGAGACGAACAGATCCGAGTCCGACAGCGCGACCTTCATGATCGGGAACTGCAGTCGGGAAAGTGCGGTCTTGATCTCGCCCGGCAGGTGCTTGTCCTGGTGGATGCGGTCGAACAGCATCCCGACCAGCTCGATTACCAGCTTGTCGATCTGCTTGGTGGCACGCTCGGCGACGTGCGCACGCAGTTGGGCCTCGTCGCGCTCGCTGATGGCGACCGCCGACGCCGAGCCGCTGCGGGCCGCCACCGCGGCCAGCGCGTTCAGGCGCTGGACTTCGTTGATCGAGGCCAGCAGACCCGGGTCGATCGCCGCAAACTGCACCGGCGTTCCCGGTGCAACGACGGCGCTGGCCGGCGCCCCGACGCCGGTGTTGGCGAACCCCGCACCTCCGGGCGCGACTGGCGTCGCCAGCTCGGCGCGCTCGAACAGCGGCCCCGTCGGCATGCCGGTGGCCGGCGCAACAGGCACCGCCCCGGTGGGCGCCGGGCCCACCATCGGAACCTTCATGCGCTGGTACAGGGCGCTCAGCAACTGTTCCGCCGTCGCGCCAGTGATGGCGCCCACCGAGCCACCGCCCTGCGAGGGACGACCCGCGGCGACGAAGGTGTTGCGGAAGCCCGCCATCGAGTTCTTGAACGCCGTGGCGGCACCGCTACGTTCCTCGATACCCTGCTGGCGCAGTTGCCGGGTCAGTTCGCCATACATTTCGTCCAGCGGGTGGCCGAGCGCGTTGTCATAGGCCTTGATGACCGCCAGCCGCTGGTCCCCCTTGAAGCCCAGCGCGTCGACCGCCTCGGCCAGCGCGGTGCAGTAGTGGATGGGGTGGAACGGGTTCTGGCGATCCCCGAGGCCGGGCACCTTGAGCGCAACCGCCAGCAACTGGGTCAGCTCCGAGTAGTGCTCCTGGACCGAATTCCGGATGCGCGCCGCGAAGCGGTCGAGCATCATCTTCTCTTCCATCTGGTCGTAGCCGACGAGCGACAGCGCGCCGGCGCGAACCTCGGGCTTTTCCTGCGGCTGCGCCTGCTTGTCAGCCCCCTCGCGGAACAGTTCCTCGAACGCCGCGTCGACCTCGCGATCGACCGCCGTGAAAAATGCGCTCGAAAACTCGCGCTGGTCCACCAGCAGACGGCGCACGGACTTCTTCAGCGTGGCCGAGGCCTGCTCGTCCTCGTCGATGACCTGGATGGCGTCGCGCGCCGCCGTGGGCAACAGCGGCTCGAGCGCCTTGCGCATCGTGGCGCGCAGCCAAACGATGACGCGCTGCGATGCCGCGCGCGTGGCCTTCCCGGTTCCGGCTGTCGTTGCAGTGCTCATTCAGACTCGAAATTGTCCCCTCGGCACAACGGGTGGGAAGGGTAGCCGATCCCGGCTCCCAACGTACTCCGGTCTAGCCGCCTACCGCAGACGGCCGCCACCTGCGCTCAACGCGCCTCGCGCCACCAGGCCGCCCATAGCTCGAGCTTCTGCTCGAGGCTGCGGCCGGCATGGGCAGGACTGGTGGACGGTAGCACCGCCGTCACGAACCCCGCTTGCTCGAAAAGCGGCCGAAATCGACCGGCTGCCAAGCCATTGAAGGCGACCGAACGCAGCCGCGGCGCCAGGCGACGCAGGCGGTCAAAGGCGTTCGGCTGCGGGTTGCGGATCGCCGTGTCGGCGCTGCCGTCCCGGTCGCAGGCGCCGTAGACGTCCCAGATGCCGACCCGGTGCATGAGAACCCGACGGACGCGCTCGGCGTACGGCAGCGCCGGCAGCGGCTCGCCCAGCAGCCGGCCCAGGATCGGCCAGAACTGGTTGCGCGGATGCGCGTAGTACTGCCCTGCCGCGAGCGAAGCGGCAGAAGGAAAGCTGCCGAGGATCAGCCGCTCGACGCCGGCGTCGATGACGGGCGGGAATCCCTGCAAGGGCTCGCCGCCCGCCACGGCAGGGCGGCCGCGGTCATGCCGGTCCCTACTTCGTGCCGGCATCCAGCAGCAGGCGGTTCATGCGTTGGACGAAAGCGGCCGGGTCTCCCAGCTGGCCGCCCTCGGCCAGCAGCGCCTGGTCGAACAGCATCTGTGCCCAGTCCCCCAGTTCCGCCCCACCCGCCTTCAGACGAGCGACCAGCGGGTGCGTGGGATTGAGTTCCAGGATCGGCCGCGATTCCGGCGCTTTCTGTCCGGCCGCCTTCAGCAGACGTTGCAGGTGCCCGCTCATTTCGTTTTCGTCGCTCACCAGGCAGGCGGCGGAGTCGGTCAGCCGGAACGTGACGCGCACGTCCTTGACCCGCTCGCCGAGCGCCGCCTTGACGCGTTCCACCAGTTCCTTGTATTCGTCTTCGGTCTTCTGCTGCTCGGCCTTTTCCTGTTCGTCGGCGAACGCGTCAAGGTCGAGGCCGCCCTTGGCGACCGAGGCCAGCGCCTTGCCCTCGAATTCATGCAGGAACGAGAGCATCCACTCGTCGACCCGGTCCGTAAGCAGCAGCACCTCAATGCCCTTCTTGCGGAAGATTTCCAGGTGCGGGCTCGAACGCGCGGCGTCGAGCGTGTCGGCGGTCACGTAGTAGATCTTTTCCTGCCCCAACTTCATGCGCCCGGCGTAATCCTTCAGCGCAACCGTCGGCTCCTCGCCGGCCGGAGCCGTCGAGGCAAAGCGAAGCAGGGCTGCAATGCGCTCGCGGTTGGCGGCATCGTCACCGATGCCTTCCTTAAGCACCTGGCCGAACTCCTTCCAGAGGGTCGCGTACTTGTCCTTCTGGTTCTCGGCCAGGTCCTCGAGCAGCGCCAGAACGCGCTTGGTGGAACCCTCGCGGATCGCCTTGACGTCGCGGCTCTCCTGCAGGATCTCGCGCGACACATTGAGCGGCAGGTCGCTGCTGTCGATGACGCCGCGCACGAACCGCAGGTAGGGCGGCATCAGCTGCTCGGCATCGTCCATGATGAACACGCGCTTCACGTAGAGCTTGATGCCGTGGCGCTGGTTGCGATCCCACAGGTCGAACGGCGCGCGCGCGGGAATGTAGAGCAGCTGCGTGTACTCGGTGCGCCCTTCGACACGGCTGTGGGTCCAGGCCAGCGGCTCGCCGAAGTCGTGCGAGACATGCCGGTAGAACTCCTGATACTGCTCGTCGGTGATGTCAGACTTGGCGCGCGCCCACAGCGCATTGGCCTGGTTGACGGTCTCGTCCTCCTCGGCGGCAACCATCTCGCCCTTGTCCTTGTCCCACTTCTCCCCGCGCATACGGATTGGCGCGGAGATATGGTCCGAATACTTCGAGACGATCGACTTCAGCCGGAACCCTTCGAGCAGGTCGCCCTCGTCCTCGCGCAGGTGCAGCGTGACATCCGTGCCGCTTTCCGCGCGCTCGGCCGGTTCGACCGAGAACTCGCCACCGCCATCGCTCTCCCAGCGCACCGCGTCGGCAGCCGGCGTGCCGGCACGGCGCGTGATGACGGTGACACGGTCGGCGACGATGAAGCTCGAATAGAAACCGACGCCGAACTGCCCGATCAGCTGCGCGTCCTTCTGCTGGTCACCCGTCAGCTGCGCGAAGAATTCGCGCGTGCCCGACTTGGCGATCGTGCCGAGATGGTCGATCGCCTCCTGCCGGCTCATGCCGATGCCGTTGTCCGACACCGTGATCGTCCGCGCCGCCTTGTCATAGCCAACGCGGATCGCGAGCTCGCCGTGCCTTTCCAGCAGCGACGGCTGCGCAATGGCCTCGAAGCGCAGCTTGTCGAGCGCGTCGGAGGCGTTGCTGATCAGCTCGCGAAGGAAGATCTCCTTGTTGCTGTAAAGCGAATGGATCATCAGCTGCAGCAGCTGCTTGACCTCCGCCTGGAATCCCAGGGTTTGCTTCATCGCCGCATCACCCGCGCCCATCTGTGCTCCCATTTGTGTGACGAAAGTTGGACCGCTGCGCCTGCAGGCACCGTTCCGGCCTCGAAACCTTGAATTCTGCCGACGATTGAGGCGGAACACCGGCTTTTCAAGGGGCGACGGCCGCCGGCGACGGCATGAAGTATCGTCGAGAGCCGCCCCATCGACCCGACGCGACCCTGCGGCCCGAAAGACGACCGACGATGCGACCCAATCCGCTGCGAACCCTCTGGTCCGAAGGACGTTCCGTCATCAATGGCTGGCTGACGATCGCCAGTGGCTTCGCCGCCGAGACGATGGCCCACCAGGGCTGGGACTCGCTGACGATCGACCTGCAGCACGGCATTGTCGACTACGCCGCCGCGGTCGAGATGATGACCGCGATCTCGACCACCGCCACCGTGCCACTGGTGCGCGTGCCTTGGCTCGAGCCCGGCATCATCATGAAGACACTGGACGCCGGCGCCTACGGCGTCATCTGCCCGATGATCAGCACACGCGCCGAGGCCGAGCATTTCGTGGCCTGCACCCGCTATGCGCCGCGCGGCACCCGCAGCTTCGGCCCGCAACGAGCGCTGCTCTACGGCGGCCCCGACTACCCCCAGCATGCCGACGCCACGATCGTGCGCTTCGCGATGATCGAGACCGCCCAGGCACTCGACAACCTCGACGGCATCCTGTCGGTCGAGGGACTCGATGCCATTTACGTCGGCCCTTCCGATCTGTCGCTGGCGCTCGGCTGCCGGCCGGTGCTCGACGACGTCGAGCCACCTGTCGCCACGGCGATCCAGCACATCCTCGCGCGGGCGCAGGAGCACAACGTCGTCGCCGGCATCCACAATGGGACGGCCGAGACCGCGCGCCGGCGTCTCGAGATGGGTTTCCGTTTCGTTTCTATCAGCTCCGATGCACGGCTCATGGCGGCCGGAGCGCAGCAGACACTGGCGCAGGTGCGCCGCTGAGCCGTCACAGCGTGCAGGCCGGCAGGTCCTGGTAGAAGCGTGCCCGCGCATGCCCAAAGCCAACGCTCCGTCTGCGCAAACGACACGCGAGTCGCGCGGCCTGCTGCTCGGCTTCATCGGCGTGCTGATCTTCAGCCTGACCCTGCCGATGACCCGTGTCGCCGTCGCCCAGCTCGATCCCTGGTTGATCGGGTTCGGGCGCGCGGTGCTGGCCGCGATCCCAGCCGCGATGTATCTCGCCTGGCGTCGGGCGCCCCGCCTGATGCGCGCGGACTGGCGGCCGTTGGCGGCCGTCATCATCGGCGTCATCGTCGGCTTTCCGGTGTGCTCGTCCATTGGCATGCAGACCGTGCCCGCCTCGCACGGCGCCATTGTCATCGGCGTGCTGCCGCTGGCCACGGCCCTGTTCGCGGCCTGGCTGGGTGGTGAACGGCCGTCGCGGGCGTTCTGGCTGTGTGCGGTCGCCGGCAGCGTCGTCGTCCTCGTGTTTGCGTGGCGCTCCGGCGGCGGCGGGTTCGTCACCGGTGATCTGTGGCTGCTGGCTGCCGTCGCGCTGGGAGCGCTCGGCTATGCGGAGGGCGGGCGGCTGGCGCGCACCATCGGCGGCCCCGAAGTCATCTGCTGGGCGCTGGTCGTCAGCGCGCCGCTGCTGCTGCTCCCGGTCGCCTGGCTCGCCGCGCGACAGACATGGCCCGTTGACATGACGGCCGTGCTCGCCTTCGGCTACGTCACGCTGTTTTCCCAGTTCCTCGGATTCTTTGCCTGGTACCGCGGACTGGCCGAGGGCGGACTGGCGCGCGTTGGACAGGTCCAGCTGCTGCAGGTGTTCCTGACGATCGGATTCGCCGGGCTTCTGTTCGGTGAGTCGATCGATCCCGCGACCTGGGGTTACGCCGCTCTCGTCGTCGCGCTGGTTGCGGCGGGTCGGCTCACGACGATACGGAGGTCACGCGCATGAGCTACGAGTACTGCACGCTGGATGTCTTCACCGACCAACGCTTTGGCGGCAATCCGCTGGCCGTCGTGCTCGACGCCCGCGGCATCGACGATGCCACGATGCAGTCGATCGCGCGCGAGTTCAACTACAGCGAAACCACCTTTGTGCTGCCGCCGTCGGATCCCGCGCATGCCGCGCGCGTTCGCATCTTCACTCCCGGAGGCGAGCTGCCCTTCGCCGGCCATCCGACCGTCGGGACGGCATTTGCGCTCGCGTCGCTCGGCCGCATTGCGCAGGACATCCGCGACCTTGTCTTCGAGGAAGGCATCGGCCCGGTACCGGTCAGCATCGAACGCCGCGGTGACGGGTCAGTCAGCCGCTGCACGCTGACCACCGCGCAGCAGCCCACGTTCATCGAGGCGATCGACCGCTCAGAGGCGGCCGCGATGCTCGGGCTCGCGCACGACGCAGTGCCTTCGCCGCCGGAGGTCTGGTCGTGCGGGGTGCCGTTCCTGGTCGTGCCGCTGGCCGGCATCGATGAACTGTCGACGGCTCGGCTGGATCTGCCGCGCTGGCGCGAACTGCTCGAGCACCGATGCACGCAGAAGGTCTACCCCGTCGCACGCGCCGGCTCGAACAGTCTGCGCGTGCGCATGTTCGCGCCAGGGCTGGGTGTGCCGGAGGATCCGGCGACCGGTTCCGCGGCCGCGGCGCTGTCTGGCTGGCTCGCCCGCCACTACGGCTCCGATGGGCCGCAGCACTGGCAGATCCTGCAGGGAGAAGAAATCGGCCGCCCGAGCATCATCGCGCTCGACTATGACCAGCGAGGCGGCAGCGCAGCGCGCGTCCGCGTCGGCGGCAGCGCGGTCATGCTGGCCCACGGCACGCTGAACGTCTAGCGTCTAGAGCAGACTGCGCCCGATCGTGGCCACCGCCGTGGTCACGAGACCCAGCACCAGGTTCGTCAGCACCAGCTTGCGGATCGTGTCGAGGTTGCGGGCCGCCGTCGGCCAGTCGGTCGCCACGATGGCCCGCTGCAGGCGGGGAAACGGCGCAAGACGGATGTGCAGGTAGATCGCCATCATCGTGAGCCCGATGACGAACATCACGTGCACTGAAAGATGCGCGTTACCGAAACCGCCGGCGCCAAGGATCAGTCCGATACCACTGGCGAGGATCGCGACGATGGCGATCGACACCCAGAAGAAGAACCGTC
>Ga0105090_10000036_pt1 | contig 45847 bp, 42 predicted proteins | sample PPLLak3March2015_FD_79110 | JGI IMG/M metagenome (GOLD analysis project Ga0105090, IMG submission 79110) | Freshwater sediment microbial communities from Prairie Pothole Lake near Jamestown, North Dakota, USA - PPLs Lake P7 Core (1) Depth... | ecosystem: Environmental > Aquatic > Freshwater >...
CCTCCAGGCCGGCGGCCGCATGGCGCAATCCACCCCCGAAGTCCGCGCCGAGCGCCGCCGCCTGCGCGCCCTGCGGCGCGCCTTGCGCGGTCCCGCGCGACTCGAGGCCGAGCGTGCGATCGACGCGGCCCTCGGCCAGCTCGGCGTGTTCCGCCGCGGCGCGCGCGTCGCGGTCTATCTCGCGATGCCCGGCGAAGTCCGCCTGCGCTCGTGCTTCGAGGAAGCGGCGCGGCGCGGCGTCCGCCTCTACGTTCCCCGCATCGTGAACCGCCGTGCCGGGCGCATGGTGTTCGTGCCCTGGACACACGGCCGTGCGTCCCGCCGCAACGCGTTCGGGATCGCGGAGCCCGAGGCCCTCGGCGGCTCGATTCCCGCGCTCGGTCTCGATACGGTCGTGGTGCCGGTGGTGGGCTTCGACCGGCGCGGCCATCGACTCGGCATGGGCGCGGGCTACTACGATCGCGCGCTGCGTCGGCGACTCACCGCGGACCGCGCGTGGCGCCGGCCCCGGCTCGTCGGCGTCGCCTTCTCGATCCAGGAAGTGCCTCGCATCGAACCGTCGCCCTGGGACGTGTCGCTCGACCTCGTCGTCACCGAGCGAGGCATCGTCGCACCGGACCGCGGCCTGCCCGGCGGGAGGACAACGTGAACCACTGGCTCTTCAAGTCGGAACCCGACACCTTCGGCGTCGACCACCTCGCGAAGTTCGCGGACCGCACGACGCCGTGGGACGGCGTGCGCAACTACCAGGTGCGGAACATGATGCGGGACCAGATGAAGGTCGGCGACCTCGGCTGGTTCTATCACTCGAGCTGCGACGAACCCGCGATCGTCGGGGTCGTGCGCGTGGTGCGCGCCGGCTATCCGGAGCGGGCCGCGCTCGACCCGCGCCACCGCTACTACGACCCGGACAGCGACGCCGCGAACCCGCGCTGGTACTGCGTCGACGTGCGGCTCGAGCGCAGAGTGGACCCTCCGATCACGCTCGAGACGCTGCGCAAACATGCGCACGGAGCGCTCTCCGGCATGCTGCTGCTGCGCCGGGGCAACCGTCTCTCGATCACGCCGGTGACGCGCGAGGAGTGGCGCTACGTCGAGTCGCTCGAGCGCGCGAACATCTGAAATTCCAGCACGAGCGCTTCATCGTCGGAGCGATGCGAGTGATGCGAACCGCACGGGCGAGGGAGACGTCGATAAGAGTTTCGTGACATGCCTCTTGCAAAGAGGTTTTGATTTCTGTAAATACTGCGCCCGGACTAACCCGACACATGGAGAATTGAAATGGCTGCTAAGAAGAAGGCTGTGAAGAAGACGAAGGCGAAGGCGAAGGTCAAGAAGACCGCTGCCAAGAAGAAGTAAGCTTCTCGCTTGAGCTTCACGACTGTGCCCGCGAAAGCGGGCACAGTTGTTTTGGGGTCGGGGAAAACGCGATGGACCAGGACGAGAAGAAGCGGCGCGCCGCCGCCGCGGCCCTCGAGCACCTCGGGCGAGGCGGCATCGTGGGCGTCGGCACCGGCTCGACGGTCAACTTCTTCATCGACGCGCTCGCGGGCCTCGGGCGCCGCATCGAAGGCGCCGTCTCGAGCTCCGAGGCGAGCACTCGCCGGCTCGCGGCCCACGGTATCCGCGTCCTCGACCTGAACGAGGCCGGCGAGCTCGACGTCTACGTCGACGGCGCGGACGAGGCGACCCGCGCGTTGCACCTCGTGAAGGGCGGCGGCGGCGCGCTCACCCGGGAGAAGATCGTCGCCGCGGCCTCCCGCCGGTTCGTCTGCATCGTCGACGAGCAGAAGATCGTCGAGCGCCTGGGCCGCTTCCCGCTGCCGGTCGAGGTGATCCCGATGGCCCGCAGCTACGTCGCCCGCGAACTCGCGGCGAGGGGTGGCGACCCCGTCTGGCGCGAAGGCTGCATCACCGACAACGGCAACCACATCCTCGACGTCCGCGGCCTTTCGATCGCGGACCCCGTGGCCTTCGAGAGCGAGCTCAACCAGCTCGCGGGCGTCGTGACCGTGGGACTCTTCGCGCGGCGCCCGGCGGATGTACTACTGGTCGGAACCGGTGCAGGCGTCGTAACGTTGGAGCGTGCCGCCGGTAGCTGACCTCGCCGCAGAACTTCGCGCCCTCGTCGGCGAAGACGCCGTCCTCGTGTCGGTCGAAGCCTGCACCCCGTTCGAATGCGACGCGCTCAATACGCAGCGCCACCGTCCCGACCTCGTCGTCCTGCCTCGCACTGCGTCCGCCGTGCTCGACGTGCTGCGCGCGTGCCGGCGCCGGTCGGTGCCCGTCGTGGCGCGCGGCGCCGGCACCGGCCTCTCGGGCGGGGCGCTGCCCGTGGCCGGCGGCGTGCTCCTCGTGCTGTCGCGCCTCGATCGCATCCTCGAGATCGACGTCGCGCGCCGGCTCGCCCGGGTCGAGCCCGGCGTCACCAACCTCGGGATCTCGCAAGCCGTCGCGGGCCACGGGCTCTATTACGCGCCGGACCCGTCGTCGCAGGTCGCCTGCACGATCGGCGGCAACGTCGCCGAGAACTCGGGCGGCGTCCACTGCCTCAAGCACGGGCTCACGGTGCACAACGTGCTGGCCGCGCGCGTCGCGACCATGGACGGCGAGGAGCTCGTGCTCGGCTCGACGTCCGGCGAGGCGCCCGGGCTCCCGCTGCTCGCGCTCGTCACGGGTTCGGAGGGCATGCTCGGCGTCGTGCTCGAGGTGACGGTGCTGCTGAAGCCCCGGCCTGCGCGGGTCGAGCTGCTGCTTGCCGCGTTCGGCGACGTGCGCCGCGCCGCGGATGCGGTCGGCCGCATCATCGCCTCGGGCGTCGTGCCCGCCGGCCTCGAGATGATGGACGCGCCGGCGATCCGCGCGGCGGAGGCGTTCGTGCGCTGCGGTTACCCCGTCGACGCCGAGGCGTTGCTGCTCTGCGAGCTCGACGGCCTGCCGGCCGACGTCGAGCGTGACCTCGACGCCGTGCGCCGGTTGCTCCTCGACTGCGGTGCCACGAGCCTGCGCGTGGCCGCGAGCGAGGCCGAGCGCCTGCGGATGTGGTCGGGCCGCAAGTCGGCGTTCCCGGCCGTCGGGCGGCTCGCACCCGACTACTTCTGCATGGACGGCACGATCCCGCGCCGCCACCTCGCCGACGTGCTCGAGCGCATCGCAGAGCTGTCGCGCGAGGCCGGCCTCCCCGTCGCGAACGTCTTCCACGCCGGCGACGGCAACCTGCATCCGCTGATCCTGTTCGACGCCGGACGCGCAGGCGACGTCGAGCGTGCCGAGCACCTCGGCGCCGCCATCCTCGAGCTCTGCGTGGCCGTGGGCGGCACCGTCACCGGCGAGCACGGCGTCGGCGTCGAGAAGCTCGGACCCATGTGCACGCAGTTCGGCGCGGGCGAGCTCGAGGCGTTCCACGCCGTGAAGCACGCCTTCGACCCCGCCGGACTCCTGAACCCGGGCAAGGCGGTGCCGACGCTCGCGCGCTGTGCCGATTACGGCGCGATGCGGGTGCACGGCGGCAAGCTACCGTTCGGCCACCTGCCGAGGTTCTGAGTGCGATGGACGCGGACGTCACCCCGCAGCTGGTCGAGCGTGCACGCGCAGCCTCGGCCGAGGGAACGCCACTCCGGATCGTCGGCGGCGACACCCGGCGGTTCTACGGCCGGGACGTCGCAGGCGACGCGTTCCCGACGCGTGAGCACGCAGGGATCCTGCGGCACGATCCGGCCGAGCTGGTGCTCACGGCCCGCGGCGGCACGTCGCTCACCGAGGTCGAGGCGGTGCTCGCGGGCCGTGGCCAGCGACTGCCCTTCGATCCGCCGCGCTTCGGCGCGGGCACCACGCTCGGGGGCGCCGTGGCAAGCGGGCTCGCGGGCCCGGCACGCGCGTGGGCGGGGCCCGTGCGCGACTACGTGCTCGGCGTGCGGCTCCTCACCGGCGACGGCCGGGTGCTGCGCTTCGGCGGCGAGGTGATGAAGAACGTGGCCGGCTACGACGTGGCGCGCGTGATGGCGGGATCACTCGGCATCCTCGGCGTGCTGCTCGAGGTGTCGCTCAAGGTGCTGCCGCGACCCGCCGCCGAGCGCACGCTGGTGCTGGACGTCTCCGAGCACGAGGCGCTCGAGCGACTCGGCGGGCTGTCGAGCAGCACACTGCCCCTTTCGGCGAGCGCCTGGAGCGCCGGCCGCCTGCACCTGCGCTTCGAAGGCTCGGAGGCGACGCTCGACGAGATCGAGCGACGGATCGGCGGAGAGGTCGACGAGCACGCGGTTGAATTCTGGACGGCCGTGCGCGACCACACCGGTGCCGCGCTGGCCGGTACCGGACCGCTCTGGCGATGCACGCTGCCGCCTCTTTCGCCCGCACTGCCGATGGGGACGCCGCTGCTCGTCGAGTGGAACGGCCAGCAGCGCTGGTACCGCCCGGCGCCCGGCGTCGACGTGCAGGCCGTCGCCGCGGCGGTGGGCGGCCATGCGACTGCGTTCCGGCGCGACGCCGGAACGACGGACGCCTTCGCGCCGCTGCCGCCTGCCGTCCTGCGGCTGCACCGCGAGCTGAAGCGCGTCTTCGATCCCGCCGGCGTGCTGAACCCTGGCCGGATGTACGCAGGGCTCTGACGCATGCACGCGCAACCGTCACCAGACCTTGCAGGCACCGAGCGCGGCAACGTCGCGCAGGCGCTGCTCCGGAGCTGCGTGCACTGCGGCTTCTGCCTGCCCGCGTGCCCTACGTACCGCGTGACCGGCAACGAGCTCGACAGCCCGCGCGGGCGCATCTACCTCATCAAGCAACTCGTCGAGGGCGCGCCGGCATCGGCGACGACGCGGCACCACCTCGACCGCTGCCTCACGTGCCGCGCGTGCGAGCGGGCCTGCCCGTCGGGGGTCGAGTACGGTCGGCTGATCGAACTCGGCCGCGAGCTGATCGACGAGCGGGTGGCGCGGCCGTTGCCGGAGCGTGGCTTGCGCCGCGCGCTGAGCGAGACGCTCTCGAGGCCGACGCTGTTCGCATTGCTGCTCCGCCTCGGTCGCGCGGTGCGCGGGCTGCTGCCCACGCAGCTCGCCGCGAAGATTCCCGCGCACACGCAGGCCCCGCCCTCGATGCCGACGGTGCGGCACGCGCGCCGCGTCGTGCTGTTGGAAGGCTGCGTCCAGCCTGGGCTCGCGCCCGCGATCAACGCTTCCGCCGCACGCGTGCTCGACCGGCTCGGCTGGTCCGTCGAGCGACTCGCCGGCGAGCAGTGCTGTGGCGCACTGGGCCATCACCTGGGCTATGCGGACCGCGCGCTCGAGCAGGCGAGGCGCAACGTCGACGCCGCTTGCCCGGCGCTCGATGCAGGCGCGACCGCGATCGTGAGCACGGCGAGCGCCTGCGGACTGATGGTCAAGGACTACGGACGGTTGCTCGCGGACGATCCTCGCTACGCCGCGCGGGCGGCACGCGTGGCGGCCGCGACCCGCGACCTCGCGGAGATCATCGAGCCTGCCGATGTCGAACGGATGGGTGTGATCACCGATCGACCGAGACGGGTCGCGTGGCACGCGCCGTGCACCCTGCAGCACGGGCAGCAGATCGCGGGGCGCGTCGAGCCCCTGCTCGTCGCAGCGGGGTACGTCCTGGTGACGACGCGCGAGCCCACGATCTGCTGCGGATCGGCCGGCACGTACTCGCTCCTGGAACCGGAGCTCTCGCGCGAGCTGCAGCTACGGAAGATCGCGGCGCTCACGGGCGATGCGCCGGATGTCGTCGCGACCGCGAACATCGGGTGCCTCGAGCACTTGCGCGTCGCGAGCCCGGTGCCGGTGCGGCACTGGGTGGAGTTGCTGGACCTGGGACGCAACGAACCTGGGTACTAGGATTGCGCGCCCGCTCCGCTCCTGCGCGCCCCAGCCAGAAACGAAGAGGCCCGCCGATTGGCGGGCCTCCTCGTTTCTGGCTGGGGGACTAGGATTCGAACCTAGGTTGACGGAGTCAGAGTCCGTAGTCCTACCGCTAGACGATCCCCCAAAGGATCCGGGTCAGCGCTTGGAGAACTGCGTGCCGCGACGCGCCTTGCGGAAGCCGACCTTCTTGCGCTCGACCTCGCGCGCATCGCGCGTCACGAAGCCGGCGACGCGCAACGGCTTGCGCAGCGTCTCGTCGTAGTCGATGAGCGCGCGCGTGAGGCCGTGGCGGATCGCGCCCGCCTGGCCGGTGATGCCGCCGCCGTCGACGTTCACTTCGACGTCGAAGCGATCCGACATCTGCACCGCCTCGAGCGGCTGCCGCACGATCATGCGCGCGGTCTCGCGACCGAAGAATTCCTCGATCGTGCGATCGTTGATGCGGATGCGGCCGGAGCCGGAACGCAGGTGGACGCGCGCCGTGGAGGTCTTGCGACGGCCGGTGCCGTAGTTCGTGTTCGCAGGCATCGAGGGAACCTTACAGTTCGAGCGGCTTGGGCTGCTGCGCGGTGTGCGGGTGCTTGTCGCCCGCGAACACGTGCAGCTTCTTGTACATCGCGCGGCCGAGCGGGTTCTTGGGCAGCATGCCCTTCACCGCGGACTCGATCACGCGCTCCGGGTGCTCGGCCAGCACCTTCTCGAGCGTGCGGCTCTTGATGCCGCCGATCGCGCCGGTGTGCCAGTAGTAGACCTTGTCGGTGAGCTTGGCGCCCGTGACGCGGACCTTGTCGGCATTCAGCACGATGATGTGGTCGCCGGTGTCGACGTGCGGCGTGTATTCGGCCTTGTGCTTGCCGCGGAGCCGCATCGCGATCTGGGTGGCGAGGCGGCCGAGCGTCTTGCCCGACGCGTCGACCACGTACCAGTCACGACGCACCTGCTCGGGGCGTGCGAAAACGGTGGACATCAGAGGCTCCAGGGAACCGGTAGGCACAGCAAAGAGCCGGGAATGATACTGCAGGGTCCGGCCCAATGCAAAGCACCCGAACCGTCCTCCCGGAGGGCGGGGCTGGCCCGGGTCCGGGCACCCCCGGGGGCCCATATATGGGGCCCATATATAATGTCGCCGCATGCCCGCCGCCCCCCCCAGACCCGGCCTCCTGGACCGACTGATCACGGAATTCGACCGCGGGCTCAGGACCGTGGCGGCGGCGAACGTCGCGGCGCGGGAGAATCCGGCCGGGTCGCACCCCGAGACCGTCGCGGACCCGGCCGCCCGCCGGCACGCCGCGGCCCTGATGCGCGTGAACCACGCGGGCGAGATTGCCGCCCAGGCCCTGTACCACGGCCAGGCCCTGACCGCCCGCAACGAGCGGGTCCGCCGGTCGCTGCTCGATGCGGCCCGCGACGAGACCGACCACCTCGCCTGGTGCGAGCAGCGCGTCCGCGAGCTCGACAGTCGCACGAGCCTGTTCGCTCCCGTGTGGTATGCCGGCTCGTTCGCGATCGGCGCGCTTGCGGGCCTCGCCGGCGACCGCACCAGCCTCGGGTTCGTCGCGGAGACGGAGAAGCAGGTGATAGAGCATCTCGAGTCGCACCTGCACGAGCTGCCGGACGACGACGAGCGCTCGCGACGCATCGTCGCGCAGATGCAGGCCGACGAGGCGAAGCACGGGTCAGAGGCGCTCGAGGCCGGCGGCCGCGAGCTGCCGGGCTTCGTGCAGCGACTGATGCGGGGCACGGCACGGATCATGACGCGCACGGCTTACCGCATCTGAGCTTGCGGCAACCGCTGCGTTTCTATTAAATCCGCGGAGCTTTAACATAAATCGAAGGACGGGGAGCATGGAGACCGGCGGACGACCCTTGAGCGAGATCCCGGCCATCAACCGGTTCCTGAGCTACTGCCGGATCCGCACGGTGCCGTCGAAGACGGTGCTGATCCACGCGGGCGACGTGCCGGACGTCCTCTACTACGTCATCAAGGGCTCGGTCGAGGTGCTGATCGAGGACGAGGAAGGCAACGAGATGGTCCTCGCCTACCTCAACAAGGGCCAGTTCTTCGGCGAGATGGGCCTCTTCAACGAGCAGCCGCAGCGCAGCGCCTGGGTCCGCACCCGCAGCCAGTGCGAGCTCGCGGAGATGACCTACCCGCGCTTCCGCCAGATCGCCGCCGAGAGCCCGACGCTGCTCTTCGAACTCGCCACGCAGCTCGCGAGCCGCCTCGACCGCACGAACCGCAAGCTCGGCGACCTCGCGTTCGTCGACGTCACCGGCCGCGTCGCGCACGCGATCATGGACCTCTGCAACGAGCCCGATGCGATGACGCATCCGGAGGGCACGCAGATCAAGGTTAGCCGCCAGGAGCTCTCGCGGCTCGTCGGCTGCTCGCGCGAGATGGCGGGCCGCGTGCTCAAGGTGCTCGAGGAGCAGGGCCTGCTCACCGCCCGGGGCAAGACGATGGTCGTCTACGGCGTGCGCCCGCGCCTCAAGGGCAAGGCCGCGCAGATGTCCGCGCAGCCCTCGGCGCCCTCGCCGCTCGCGCTCCGCGCCCGCTCGAAGGCCGCGACCGCGGCGGACGACGAGGACGAGGACGACGACGAGTAGGCTTCTCGCGGACCTCGCTCCGGCCGGCTTCCAGCCTCGCGAACCTGCGGCTCAGAGCTGCGAGGCAAACACCGAGGACAGCTGCTCGAGCACCCGCTCGCGCCACGGACGGGCGAGCCACTCGTCGTGAGTCACGCGACGGGATCGCGCGAGGTCGGCTTCGAACACCCGTTCCACTTCCTCCGCGAACCCCCGGTCGTAGACGTTGAGATTCGCCTCGTCGTTGAGCCGGAACGAGCGGTTGTCGATGTTGGTGGAGCCCACCGACACCAGCAGCGAGTCGACGATGAGCGCCTTGCAGTGGAACATCGCCGGCTGGAACTCGTAGATCTCCGCGCCGGCTTCGAGCAGGCTGCCCCAGTCGGCGCGTGACGCCTTGCGCACGATCTCGGCGTCTGTGTAGGGCCCCGGCACGATGATCCGCACCCTGACGCCGCGCTCGAGCGCTGCGACGAGCGCGCGGCGGGTGAGCGCGTCCGGCACGAAGTAGGCGGCAGCGATGTCGATCGTTCGCTCGGCGGCGGTGAGCGACAGCAGGTACATGAGCTGCATGCTGTCCCCTCCTCCCTCGGGCGAACTCGTGAAGACCTGGCCGAGCACCGTGCCCACGGGCTCGAGCTGCGGGAAGTAGCCGGGCCCCTGCAGTACCTCGCCCGTCGCCTTGATCCAGTTGTCGATGAACGCTGCCTGCAGCTGCGCGACGCCCGGGCCGTCGAGGCGATAGTGCGAATCGCGCCAGTGCTTCCCGTCGCTCCCGTCGCCCTGCCAGTCGTCCCGGATGCCGACGCCGCCCGTGAAGCCGACGCGGCCGTCCACGACCAGCAGCTTGCGGTGCGTGCGGTTGTTCATGCGCGCGAGGTTGTACCAGTGCAGCGGGTGGTAGAAGTGCAGCTCCGCGCCCGCCGCCTTCAGCTCGTCGATGACCGACTGCTCGACGTTCTGGCTGCCGGCCCAGTCGAGCAGGACGTGGACGCGCACCCCCTGCCGGGCGCGCTCCGCGAGGGCGAGCGAGAACTGGCGGCCGATCTCGCCCGACCAGTAGATGTACGTCTCGAACGTGATGGTCGAGCGTGCCTGCCGGATCGCGTCGAGCATCGCCGGAAAGATCTCGACGCCATTCTGGAGGTCCTCGATGCGGTTGCCGTCGACGATCGGCGGGCCGAGCAGGATCCCGAGCTCGCGGCGGAACTGTGGATCGTCGATCCCATAGCGGTGCCGCAGCGTCTTCTCGATCTCGGCTTCGGACGTCGTGAAGTTGAGGGCGAACACCGTGCCGACGATCGCGACCAGTGCTCCCGCGAGGGCGGCGAACCAGCGGCGCTTGGTCCAGGCCATTCGCGACCCCTCCGTGGGTGCGACATCTTTCCAGCAAGCGTTCCCGCACCGAGGCGGAAAATCAATCGGACGACGGAGGGTTCCGGCGGAAGTGAACAGGGGATAGTGAATAGGGGGTAGTGAACAGGGGGGTCGTCGGAGCGGCTCGCGCCGCGTGGCGGGAGGCTCTCCGACGACCCCCCTGTTCACTACCCCCTATTCACTATCGCGCGCGCGCGATCCGCTCCCGCATCGCCGCGATCGTCGCCGCATAGTCCTTCGCGCCGAAGATCGCGGAGCCTGCCACGAACGTGTCCGCGCCGGCCGCGGCCACGGCCTCGATGTTGTCCGTCTTGATGCCGCCGTCGACCTCGAGCCGGATCGCGCGCCCGCTGCGGTCGATCATCTCCCGCACCTGCCGGATCTTCGGCAGTGCCGACGGAATGAAGGACTGTCCGCCGAAGCCCGGGTTGACGGACATGAGCAGCACCATGTCGAGCTTGTCGAGCACGTAGTCGAGGTACGAGAGCGGGGTCGCCGGGTTGAACACGAGGCCCGGCCGGCAGCCGTGCTCGCGGATCAGGCCGATCGTGCGGTCGACGTGCTCGCTGGCCTCGGGATGGAACGTGATGAACGTCGCGCCCGCCTTCGCGAAGTCCGGCACGATGCGGTCGACGGGCTTCACCATCAGGTGCACGTCGATCGGCGCGTCGATGCCGTGCTTGCGCAGCGCCTCGCAGACGAGCGGGCCGATCGTCAGGTTCGGCACGTAGTGGTTGTCCATCACGTCGAAGTGCACGACGTCCGCGCCCGCGGAGAGCACCGCGCGTACCTCTTCGCCGAGGCGTGCGAAATCCGCGGACAGGATGGACGGGGCAATCCAGGCGGGCTGCATGGCGAGGCTCCGGGTGCGGAAGATCCTCACTCTAGCAGCCCGCGGGCTATTTCATCCCACGGTGTTTCCGCAACAGCTCGTATGCGGCGATGAGCCGGCGCGTGCGCTCGTGCGCGGCCTCGATCATCGACTGCGGCAGGCCGTTCGCCACGAGCTTGTCGGGATGGTTCTGGCTCATCAGGCGGCGATACGCCAGCGTCACTTCCGCATCCGTCGCCTCGGGCGCGACGCCCAGGGCCTGGTAGGCATCGGCGAGTTCCTCCGCCGCACCCCGCTCCTCCCCGGCGGCGGTCGGCCCGCGCATGCGGAGCATCGCCTCCAGCGCGGCGAACTCGATCGCAGAAATCCCGAGCGCGTCGCAGACGCGGCCGAGCACCGCGCGCGAGCGGGCGCTCAGTCCCGCGCCCTGCAGCGCCGCTTCGAGCTGGATCTGCACGAACAGCCGGCGCAGGTCCTCGCGGCCCGACGTGGCCGCGCGGAACGCCCCGAGCACGTCCTCGAGCGGGAAGTCCGCGGCCTTGCCCTCGGTGTAGAAGCCGATCGCGCGCTGGATGTCGGCCTCGCCCAGCGAGAAGCGCCGCATCGCGGCACGGGCGGCGTCGATTTCCTGCTCCGTCACGTGACCGTCGACCTTCGCGACGTGTCCCATGACCTGGAACGTCCCGCGGAAGAACACCTGCTGCAGGTCGGGCGACGGCGGCGACGGCGACGGCGATGCGGCGCCGCGGCTGGACCCGGGCCGGGTCCCGGCCGTCGAGGCACGATCGAACAGGTGGCCGATGATGAACCCGACGATGGCGCCGAGCAGCCCGCGCCCGACGAGCGCACCCAGCACCGCACCGATCAGCTTGCCGTACCAGCCCATGGTTTCCTTGACCGCCCGGGAGCGCCCTTGCAACACTCGCCGTTTCCGGCGGCGACGTATGGTACCAGCCGGCCCTTCCACGATCCGGACACGTCCATGCCCCCAGCATCCTCGACACCGCCTTCGCCGCCGATGCACGAATCGAGCGTTCCCGGCCTGCGACGCGTGCACCAGGGCAAGGTGCGGGACATCTACGAGGCCGACGAGCGGCACCTGCTCATCGTCACGACCGACCGCCTGAGCGCGTTCGACGTCGTCCTGCCCGACCCGATCCCGGGCAAGGGGCAGGTGCTCACGACCATCTCCAACTACTGGTTCGACCGCACGCGCCACATCGTCCCGAATCACCTGGGCGACGTGCCGCTCGAGCGGGTCGTGCCCGACGCCGCCGCTCGCGCGCTGATCGCCGACCGCAGCATGGTGGTCCGCCGGCTCAGGGCCCTGCCGGTGGAGGCGGTCGTGCGCGGCTACCTGATCGGGTCGGGCTGGAAGGACTACCAGCGCACCGGCGAGGTCTGCGGCATACGCCTGCCTGCCGGACTGCAGCTCGCCGGCCGCTTGCCGCGCCCGCTCTTCACGCCGGCGACCAAGGCCGAGCGGGGCCAGCACGACGAGAACGTCGCGTTCGACGCCGTGGCGGCGACCATCGGGGCCGACCTCGCCGCCAGGGTCCGCGATACGGCGATCGCGCTCTACGAGTACGCCGCGGCCCACGCGCTCGCGCGGGGCATCATCATCGCCGACACGAAGTTCGAGTTCGGCGTCGACGACGCGGGCGCGCTCACGCTGATCGACGAGGCGCTCACGCCGGACTCGTCGCGGTTCTGGCCGGTCGACACGTACCGCCCGGGCACGAGCCCGCCGTCGTTCGACAAGCAGTTCGTGCGCGACTATCTCGAGACGCTCGACTGGAACAAGACTCCGCCCGCGCCGCGGCTCCCGGCCGACGTCATCGCGAAGACCTCGGATAAGTACCGCGAGGCGCTGCGCCGCCTGACGTCGTGACCGGCGTTGTTCACAGGCCGGCGTCGCGCATCGCCCAGCGGGCGATCACGCGATGCAGTTCCCGCACGCCGTCCGTGAGCGCCGCCGGGCCGGGCTGCAGGATGATCGATGACTTCACCTCGTGCAGTTCGCCGTCGCGCACGGCGGGCACGGCCTGCCAGCCCGGTCGCGCCTCGACGGCACGCGGGCTGAACTTCTTGCCGCACCACGACCCGAACACCACGTCGGGCGCCCGCCGTACGACCTCGAGCGGGTCCGCGATGATGCGGTCACGCCCGAGCGACTGGACGGCCAGCTCGGGAAACACGTCGTCGCCGCCGGCGATGCCGATCAGCTCGGAGACCCAGCGGATCGCCGAGATCTGCGGCGAGTCCCACTCCTCGAAGTAGACCCGCGGCCGACGCGGCAGCCCGGCCGCCGCGTCGCGCACGGCCTCGAGTCCCTGCTCGAGCTCCTCGACGAGCGCCTGCGCCCTCGCCTCGCAGCCCACCATGCCCCCGAGCATGAGCACGACGCGCAGGATGTCGGCGATGCTGCGCTGGTTGAAGACGTGCACCTCGATGCCACGCTTCACGAGGTCCGCGGCGATGTCCGCCTGCAGGTCGGAGAAGCCGAGCACGAGGTCGGGCTCGAGCTCGGCGATGCGATCGAGCTTGGCGCTCGTGAACGCCGAGACCCGCGGCTTCTCGCGACGCGCCCGCGGCGGCCGCACGGTGAATCCCGAGATGCCCACGATGCGCGCTTCCTCGCCGAGCAGGTACAGCGCCTCGGTGGTCTCCTCCGTCAGGCACACGATGCGGGACGGGTAGCGCGCGGAACCGGATTTCATGCGGATAATCTAGCACTTGCCCGTGCCGCCCCGCCGTGCAACCCTTGCCGCGCCTTGAGCACGCCCCCCATGTTCTTTCCCTCCCTGCGCCAGCGCGTCGAGCACTGGCTTTTCGACCTGCCCGAGTCGCTCGGCGGGGGGCCGCTCGCCTGGCTCGCGCTGCCGCTGCGCTACCTGTACGCGCTGGTGCGCGACCTGTTCCGCGGCGAACTGGGCCTCCGTGCGATGAGCCTCGTGTACTCGTCGCTCTTCGCACTCGTGCCGATCGTCGCGGTGTCGTTCGCGGTGCTGCAGGCCTTCGGCTACCACCGCCAGATCGAACCCGCGCTGTACGACCTGCTGCGCCCGCTTGGCGAACAGGGCCAGCACCTCGCCTCGAGCATCATGCGGTTCGTGGAGAACGTGCGGGGATCGGTGCTCGGTACCGTCGGCTTCGTCGTGCTGCTCTACACCGTCGTGTCGATGATCCAGAAGGTCGAGAGCTCGCTCAACTTCGTGTGGCACGTCGAGCGGCCGCGCAGCCTCGCCCGCCGGGTGACCGAGTACGTCGTAATCATGCTGGTCGGGCCCGTCGTCGCCGTGCTCGCGCTCGTGCTGCTCGCCTCGATCGAAGCGAGCGCCGTCGCGAGCCGGCTGTCCGGGCTCGCGGGCGCCGCGGACTCGACTCCGCACGTCACACCCTACGTGATGGTGATCGCGCTCTTCCTTTTCATGTACACGTACATGCCCAACACGCGCGTGCGGATCGGGCCCGCCGCGGTCGGTGCCGTGTCCGCAGGCGTCCTGTGGGCCGCCGTCGGCGCGCTGTTCGCGCGCTTCGTCGTCTACGCAACGCAGGTCGCCGCGATCTACGCGGGCTTCGCCGTCGTGCTGCTGTTCCTCATCTGGCTGCACCTGAGCTGGCTGATCCTGCTCGTGGGTGCGCAGCTGTCGTTCTACGTGCAGCACCCCGAGCACCTGCGCAGCGGCCACGAGGAAGTGCCGATGACGGGCGCGCTGCGCGAGCGACTCGCGCTTTCGGTGATGGCGCTCGTCGGGCGGCGATTCCTCGACGGCGGGCCGCGGTGGGACGTCGCGGCCCTCGCCGAGCGGCTCGAGGTGCCGGGAACGGTGCTGAGCGAGATCGTCGAGGACCTCGAGTCGCACGGCCTCGTGCTCGACGCCCAGGACGACACCGTGGCGCCTGCCCGCGACCTCGGCTCGACGACGCTCGCCTCGATCCTGGCCGCCGTGAGGCACGAGACGCCGGATCCGCGGCGGCCGGCGCCTCGAGCGGTGGCCGCAGCCGACGCGGCGGCGAGTGCCGCCGACGACGCACTGATGGCGAGCCAGCGCGACCGTACGCTGCTCGACCTGGTGCGGTCCGTCTCCTGACGCCGGGCTGCGCTCAGCCGCCCGCCACGGTCATCTGCTCGACCAGGATCGAACCCGTGCGCACGCCGCTGCGTGCGTCGACGTCGGAGCCCACCTCGACGACCTGGCGGTACATGTCGCGGAGATTGCCCGCGATCGTCACTTCGTGGACGGGATACTGGAGGCGCCCGCCTTCGACCCAGAAGCCCGCCGCGCCACGCGAGTAGTCACCCGTGACGCCGTTGACGCCCTGGCCCATCAGCTCGGTGACGTAGAGCCCGCGGTCGAGCAGCGCGAGCATGCCGTCGAGGTCGCGGCCGCGGCCATGCACGATCAGGTTGTGCGTGCCGCCGGCGTTGCCGGTCGTGCGCAGCCCGAGTTTGCGCGCCGAATACGTGCCGAGCACGTAGCCGAGCAGCATGCCGCCCTCGACGAGCTCGCGGTCGCGCGTGGCGACGCCTTCGTGGTCGAACGGTGCGCTCGCGAGCGCCTTCGCGAGGTGCGGCCGCTCGGACAGCGCGAACCAGTCGGGGAACACCTGCTGGCCCGCCGCGTCGAGCAGGAACGACGCGCGACGGTACTGGCTGCCGCCGCGGATCGCCCCGACGAAATGGCTCACGAGCCCGCGGGCCACCTCGGGCGCGTACAGCACCGGCACGCGCATCGTCTCGAGCTTGCGCGCCTCGAGCCGCCGGACCGCGCGCTCGCCGCTCATCCGTCCCACCGAGGCCGCGGCCTCGAGTTCGCGCCAGTCGCGCGCGGTCGTGTACCAGTAGTCGCGCTCCATCTCCTCGCCCTGCGACCCGAGCACGGAGCAGCTCACGCTGTGGATGGTGCCCGGGTAGGCGGCGAGGAATCCGTGCGTGTTTCCGTACGCGCGCATGCCCCGGTGCGAGCTCACGGTGGCACCCTCGGAGTTGGTGATGCGCGGGTCCACCGCGAACGCGGCGGCTTCGCACTCGAGTGCGAGCGCGCAGGCCGCCTCGGGCGTGAGGTCCCAGGGATGGGAAAGATCGAGGTCCGGCACGTCGCGAGCGAGCGTCTCGGGATCGGCGAGGCCCGCGCAGGCGTCCTCGGCGGTGTAGCGCGCGATGCTGCAGGCCTTCGCGACCGTCTCCCGGAGCGCCGCGGGCCCCAGGTCGGCCGTGCTCGCGGCACCCTTGCGCGTGCCGAAGTAAACCGTCACCGCGAGGCCGCGGTCCCGCTGGTATTCGACCGTCTCGACCTCGCCGAGGCGCGCCGAGACCGTGAGCCCGACGTCGAGGCTGATCGCCGCCTCGGCCTGCGACGCGCCGAGCGCGCGGGCTTCCCCGAGCGCGAGCTCGACGAGCGCGAGCAGGTCGGCGCCATCGGGGGTGACTTCGGTCGGGCGTTCGAGCGTCATGGCAGCGCCGGTCGGATGGGGTTCGGCATTCTAGCAGCGGGCCCGGCGGGCGCCGCGTGCTAGCATCCGGCGCGATGGGAGAGCCCCCGGACCGAGACGACGAGCCGCCGAGCAAGAGCGAGCTCAAGCGCCAGAGCCGCGATCTGCAGGATCTCGGCGAGTCGCTGGTCGCGCTGCCGATGGCCGAACTCGACGCGCTGCCGCTGCCCGAGGACGTGCGCGAGGCAGTCCTTGCCGGGAGGCGCATCACGAGCCACGGCGCAAAGGTCCGGCAGCGGCTCTACATCGGCAAGCTGTTGCGGCGTATCGACGTCGAACCGATCCGGGTCGCGCTCGAGCAACGGGCCGAGGTGGACCGCCAGCGCGCGCGTCGCGAGCACGTGATCGAAGGCTGGCGCGACAGGCTGATGGCGGACGAGCCGGGCGCGTGGACGGAACTCGGCGCGCTGGTGCCGCCTGCGGAGATTGCCCCGCTCCGGGCCCTGGTGCGGCAGGCCCGTGCCGAGAGCGCGTCGGCCCGCCCCCCGGCCTCATCACGGCAGCTCTTCCGAAGGCTGCGGGAACTGCTCGCGGAAGCCCCCCCACAGTAGGCCCGCTCCGCCCCGGTGCTACAATGCATCGGTGCAACCTCTCGTGGGCATCATCATGGGGTCGACTTCCGACTGGGAGACCCTGCGCAACGCGGCCGAGACGCTCGAGCGCCTCCGCGTGCCCCACGAGATCCGCGTCGTCTCGGCGCACCGCACCCCCGACCTGCTGTTCGAGTACGCGGGCAGCGCGCGGGAGCGCGGCCTCGAAGTCCTCATCGCAGGGGCCGGCGGCGCGGCGCACCTGCCCGGCATGGCGGCGGCGAAGACGTCGCTGCCCGTGCTCGGCGTGCCGGTGCAGTCGAAGACGCTGAACGGGCTCGACTCGCTGCTCTCGATCGTGCAGATGCCGGCCGGAATCCCGGTCGCGACGTTCGCGATCGGCGTCGCGGGCGCCACCAACGCGGCGCTCTTCGCGGCCGCGATACTCGCCAACACGCATCCCGCCGTGCGCGAGGCTCTCGACGCGTTCCGCGCCCAGCAGACCGCGAAAGTGCTCGCGCAGCCCGACCCGAGCCAGCCGCCCGTCGCACCATGAGGATCGGGGTCATCGGAGCAGGCCAGCTCGGTCGGATGCTGGCCCAGGCGGGCCATCCGTACGCGCTGCAGTTCCGCTTCCTCGACTCGAGCCCGGAAGCGCCGGGCGCGAAGGTGGCGCCGATCGTGGTCGGCGCATTCGACGACGCGGCGAGCCTGCGGAAGCTGTCGGCGGAAAGCGACCTGCTCACCTACGAGTTCGAGAACGTGCCCGTGGGGGCGCTCACCGACGTCGCGGCCGGCCGGCCCTGCCTGCCTCCGGTCGACGCACTGCGCGTGTCCCAGGACCGCATCCTCGAGAAGGAACTCTTCGGCCGTCTCGGCATTCCGACGCCGCCGTTCCGCGCCGTCGACACGTCCGATCAGCTGCACGCCGCGGTCACGGCAATCGGGCTGCCGTGCGTGCTGAAGACGCGTCGCCTCGGCTACGACGGGCGCGGGCAGGCGGTGCTTCGGCGTCCGGCGGACGTCGAACCGGCCTGGGCGCGGCTGGGCGGCGTGCCGCTGGTGCTCGAGGGGTTCGTGCCGTTCGACCGCGAAGTCTCGATCGTGGGTGTGCGGAGCACCCGCGGCGAGACGCGCGCATACCCGCTCGTCGAGAACGAGCATCGCGACGGAATACTCAGGGTCACGCGCGCCCCCTGGCGAAACGCCCGGCTGCAGCGTGCCGCCGAGCGCCACCTGCGCCGCGTGCTCGACCACTTCGGCTACGCGGGCGTGCTCACGATCGAGTTCTTCGTGCACGGCGGGCGGCTCGTCGCGAACGAGATGGCGCCGCGCGTGCACAACTCCGGCCACTGGACGATCGAAGGCGCGGCGACGTCGCAGTTCGAGAACCACCTGCGCGCGATCCTCGGCTGGCCGCTCGGCGACACGCGGCCGCTGTGTCCCGCGGCCATGGTGAACTTCATCGGCACGATGCCGGACCGCGGGCGCGTGCTCGCGCTGCCGGGCGTGCGTTTCCACGACTACGGCAAGGTCCCGCGACCCGGGCGCAAGCTCGGCCACGCCACGATCCTCGCGCGCACCGTGGCGGAGCGCGACAGGGTGCTGCGCCGGCTGCTGCGGCTGGTGCCCCGCTGATCCGTGCGGCGGCCGCGTCATCGGGCGGCCTTCCTGCGTCAGTTCGCCGTGCTGCTCGGCGCAGGCGTCCCGCCTGCGGCCGCCGTGCGCTCGCTCACCGCAGAATCACCGCCGCGTGACCGCGCGGGACTCGCCGTCGCGGCGGATGCGCTGGCCGACGGCCACTCCATCGCAGCCGCCTTCCACGCATCGGGCCTCGTCGACGGACGAGACGAGCGCCTGCTCGCCGCATTCGAGCAGATCGGCCGCACGGACCGCGCGCTTGCCGCGATCGCTTCACGCATCGAGCACGCGGATCGCCATGCAGGGCTCGCGGGCGCGCGCTCGCTGCTGCCGGTCGGCCTGCTCGTCGTTGCCGCCGCGATCGGACCGATGCCCGCGTGGCTGCAGGGCGACATCGACGGCTGGACCTGGCTCCGGGCCTTCACTGCGCCCCTGGCCCTGGTGCTCGCGATCGGCATCGCGGCGTACGCCATCTGGCGCACCGGGCGGACGCGATTGCTCGAGACCGGGCAGGCCCTGCAGGTGATCGCGACGGCACTCGAGTCGGGCCTGCCGCCCCACCTCTCCCTGCGGCTCGCCGCCGAACACGCGGCCCACCGTGGGGCTGCGGCCCGGCTACGCGACGCCTCGGGACTCGCGGCGGCGGGCCGCGCGCTGTACGACTGCCTCGTCCATGCGCGGCTGGTGCCCCGCGCGGACGACCGGGCGAGGGCACGACTCGTCGCGGCGTCCGGCGACGCAGCGATTCTGTCGGCGCTTGCCGACAGGCGGAGGCGCCGCTCGGACGAGCAGGTGGAGACCGCGTCCCTCTGGACGCCGCGCCTGCTGTACGCAGTCACGACCCTGTTGCTGTTTCTGTGACGGAGCGCTTTTTTGGCTCCCGGGTCCGCTCCCGTATAGTAGGCGTCGGAGCACTGCATGTACCTCGAACACTTCGCGCTCAAGGAACTGCCTTTCAGGCTGAGCCCGGATCCCGCCTTCCTGTACCTGAGCGCGATCCACTCTCGCGCCAAGGCCTACATGGAGTCGACGATCTGGTTCACGGACGGATTCGTCGTGATCACGGGCGAGATCGGCTCGGGCAAGACGACGCTGATCGAGACGTTCCTGAAGGAGATGCAGCAGGACGTGGTGGTCGCGCAGATCAACCAGACCCAGATCTCGCCGATCGAGTTCCTGCAGTCCGTGCTCGCGCAGTGGGGCTTCAATCCCTTCAAGATGCGCAAGGCCGAGCTGATCGCGACGCTGAACCAGTTCCTGATCGAGCAGTACGCCGCGGGCCGCAAGGTGCTCCTGATCGTCGACGAGGCGCAGAACCTCACGAACAAGGTGCTCGAGGAAGTGCGCCTGCTGTCGGGCGTCGAGACGACCAAGGAGAAGGTCCTGCGCATCATCCTGGCCGGCCAGCCCGAGCTGAACGCCAAGATCGACTCGCCCGACCTGGTGCAGCTGCGTCAGCGCGTGCGCCTGCGCTTCCACCTGTCGGCGCTCGGCGAGGACGATCTCGCAGCGTACGTGCGGCACCGCCTGAGCGTCGCGGGATCCGAAGGCCGGGAGATCTTCGAGCCCGAGACGTTCCCGGTCCTCTACAAGTACACGGGCGGCATCCCGCGCCTGATCAACACGCTCTGCGACACGGCGCTGCTCGCGGCTTTCGCACAGGACCGCCGGACCGTCTCGTCCGCGGACCTCGATGCCGCGATCGCGGAGCTGCAGTGGACCGAGTACGCGGCGCGCACGCTGACCAAGGCCGAGCGACTGTCGCTCGACGACACTGCGCGCCACGAGCAGCCTCCCGTGGGGCGCATCGCGGTGTCGCACGACGGACAGCCCGTTTCCGAACTGCTGCTGGTGCCCGGCCGGTGCGTCATCGGTCGCACTGAGGACAACGATCTCCGGATCGACAGCAGGGTCGTGAGCCGTCACCACGCGCAGATCGTGACGACGACCGACGGCAGCTGGGTCGAGGACCTCAACAGCACGAACGGCGTCTACGTGAAGGGCCGCCGCGCACGGCGCCACCGCCTCAAGCCGGGCGACGTCGTGCGCATCGGCCAGCACGACCTCACCTACCACCTCCTCGGCCAGGCTGCGACGGACTCCGACGACGCCGACGAGGAGCCCGGCGAGGCAGTGAACGAGGAAGGCGCCGAAGCCGCGGTCGAACGCGACGCCTGAAGCGTCAGTCGTCGAGCGAGCGGGAGTCGTACTGCTGGTGGCTCGAGCGGTAGTCGCGCCTGCGCATCCACAGCATGACCCCGGCCGTCAGCGCCACGACACCCGCCGCGAGCAGCAGGCCGCGTGGCCCGTGCTCAAGCAGCAGCGCAGCCGCCACGAGCACCGCGCCGACGCCCGAGTACACGTAGGGAATCGCCTCGTAGAGCGGCCGCGGAAGCCACATCACCGCAGGCCCCGGGAAGTCCGCCTCATGCAGTGCCGCCGACGGTGAGCCCGTCGACCCTGAGCGTCGGCTGCCCGACGCCGACGGGCACGTCCTGGCCCTCCTTGCCGCAGGTCCCGACGCCGTCGTCGAGCTTGAGATCGCTGCCGACCATCGAGACGCGGGTCATCACGTCCGGCCCGTTGCCGATCAAGGTCGCGCCCTTCACGGGCGTGGTGATGCGGCCGTCTTCGATCAGGTAGGCCTCGCTCGCCGAGAACACGAACTTGCCCGAGGTGATGTCGACCTGCCCGCCGCCGAAATTCCGGCAGTAGAGCCCCCTCGGCACCGAGGCCAGGATCTCCTCCGGCGCGTGCGGGCCCGGCAGCATGTACGTGTTCGTCATCCGCGGCAGGGTGAGATGCGCGAACGACTCGCGGCGGCCGTTGCCGGTGGGTGCGACTCCCATGAGCCGCGCGTTGAGCTTGTCCTGCAGGTAGCCGCGCAGCACGCCGTCCTCGATCAGCGTCGTGCAACCCGTCGGCGTGCCTTCGTCGTCGACGTTCAGCGAGCCGCGCCGCGCCGGCAGCGTGCCGTCGTCGACGATCGTGACGCCCGGGGCCGCGACCCGCTGGCCGATGCGGCCGCTGAACGCGGAGGTGCCCTTGCGGTTGAAGTCGCCCTCGAGGCCGTGGCCCACCGCCTCGTGCAGCAGCACGCCGGGCCAGCCGGCGCCGAGCACCACGGTCATCGTGCCCGCCGGCGCAGGTACCGCGGCCAGGTTCACCTGAGCCGTGCGCACGGCCTCTCGCACGAGGTCGCGCCAGCGGTCGCCGGCCAGGAATTCCGTGTAGGCGAAACGTCCGCCCGCGCCGGCGTAACCCTGCTCGCGCCGCCCGTCCTGCTCGATGATGACCGAGACGTTGAGCCGCACGAGCGGGCGCACGTCCGCCGCCAGCGTGCCGTCGCTCGCCATGACCAGGATCGTGTCGTGCGTGGCCGCGAGGCTCGCCATCACCTGCGTGATCCGGGCATCGAGCCGGCGCGCCTCGCGATCGACTTCCTCGAGCAGCTTCACCTTGTCGCGGTCGCCGAGCGTCTCGACCGGGTCGACCGGGAGATACAGGCCGCGCCCGCGCGTCGCGCGCCACACCTGCTGGCCGCCGGCCGACCCTGCCCGCGCGATGGCGCGAGCCGCGCGTGCGGCCTCGAGCAGCGCGGGAAGGACGACCTCGTCGGAGTACGCGAACCCGGTCTTCTCGCCCGAGAGCGCGCGGACGCCGACGCCGTGGTCGATGCTGTGGGCGCCGTCCTTGACGATGCCGTCCTCGAGCGCCCAGGACTCCTCGCGGGTCAGCTGGAAGTAGACGTCCGCGTAATCGACCGCGTGGCCCATCACGTCGCCGAGCACGCTCGCGACGCGGTCCTCGTCGAGTCCGGCCGGCGCGAGCAGGCTCGCGCGCGCGATGTCCATCGGGTCGTCGCGCCCCGGCTCGAGCAGCACGGGCGAGCGAGGCGAGAACAGGGCCGGCGGGATCTGGATGGGCATGGGTGTCAGGACGTCGACTGGCGGTGGGAGATGCTCGGGAAATTCTGCCTGACCTCGCGCTGGCGCACGAGGTCGATCGCGCCCACGACCACGCCGGTGCCACGCGGCAGCCGGGCCGTCACGCGGCCCCAGCAGTCGACGATCATCGAGTCGCCGTGGGTCTCCCGGCCGTTGTCGTGGAATCCCGACTGGGCGGGCGCGACCACGTGGCACAGGTTCTCGATCGCCCGCGCGCGCAGCAGGGTTTCCCAATGGGCACGGCCGGTGGGTGCCGTGAACGCGGCAGGGAGACAGTACCACTCCGCACCGAGGTCGAGCAGCCTGCGGAAAAGCTCCGGGAACCGGACGTCGTAGCACACGGCGAGCCCGAGCCGGCCCGCTGGCGTGTCGACGCAGACCGGCTCCCGGCCGGGCCGCACCGAGGCGGACTCCTGGTAACGCTCGCACCTGCCCGGAATCTCGACGTCGAACAGGTGGATCTTGTCGTAGCGCGCGACGCATCGGCCGGTGGAGTCGTAGACGAGGCAGGCCGCGGCGAGCCGCCGCTCGCCCGGAACCCGGAGCGGCACCGTGCCCGCGACGATCCACAGACCGAGCCCGCGCGCGACGGCCCCGAGCGCACGCTGGATCGGGCCATCGCCCTCCTCCTCCGCGATGCGGAACTTGTCCGCCTCGTCGAGTCCCATGAACGCGAAGTTTTCGGGCAGCGCCGCGACGGTCGCGCCGCGCCCGCGGGCCTCGCCGAGCAGGCGCTCGGCCGTTGCGAGGTTGCCGCCCACGTCGGCGGAAGAGGTCATCTGGATCGCCGCCACCGACGTCACGGTGTCGCCTCCCGCTGCGGGCCGCTCGCCGCGCCGGCATTGAGGTTCGGGCTCGACGCCGCCGACACGCGCTGCACGACGGGATTCGCCCAGGGCCCCGTCACGCGATAGTAGACCCGCGCGAGACCCTGCAATTGTCCCTTGAACAACTGCGACAGCACGAGCGCGCCGGCCGCGCCGACGGGCCCGCCGGCCAGGGCGCCCGCCACCGTGATCGCGCCGCTCGGGTTGCCGCTCACGATCACGGTCTGGTCGTAGTCCTGCGACGCGAGCCCCGTGCGCCCGACGACGCCGAGGTCGATCGAAGCGCCCTTCACCAGCAGGTTCTGCGTGTAGGCGTTGCCGGCGCGGACCTCGAAGTCGCCGCGCACCGTGTCGAATGCGAGTCCCTCGCCGGTCACGTCCCGGAAGTCGAGCGAGAGCCGGCGCGGCAGTTCCGCGATGCTGAGCAGGCCGAGCATGCGGCCCGCGCCCGGCTCGACGCCGCGCAGCTGGCCCTGGTCGAGCGCGACCGTCACCGTTCCGTCGGTGCGAGCGATGACGTCGGACGCCGGCCCGCCCGGCCACGTCACGCTCGCGACGGCCGACGCACTCTCGGCCTCGACGCCGGGCCGGTATCCCAGCGCACGCGCGGCCGCAGCGAGGTCGGTGCTCGAGAAGTCGAGCGAGAGACGCGTGCGGGACCCGTCCGGCTCCACGAACCAGCTGCCGCTGCCGCGCAGCTGGAAGTCCGGCGATTCGGTCGTGAGTCGCTCGAGTCGCAGGCCGAGCGGCTCGCGCGCCAGGTCCGCCGCGAGCCGTCCGAAGCGCCGGCCCTCCCAGGTGAAGTCGTCGACGCGCACGACGAGGGCAGGCAGCTCGCGCGGGTCGCCTTCGCGCGCCCGGCCTGCCGCAGGAGTCGATTTCGCCGAGCGCAGGGCGAGACGCCGCATGTCGAGGGTGAGGGCGTCGGGACCCTTGAAGTCGGCCGGCACGACGACGGTGCCTGCGGCCATGGGCCCGTCGACCACGACCTGCCACGACCGCTCGAGCGGCTGCAGGCGCGCGACCACGTCGTCGAACTCGAAGCCAAGCACGCGGACCCGGTCGAGGTGGACGTCCGCCGCGCCGAGCCACTCGTCGAGACGAGTCGTGCCGGGTTGCGACGGGCGCAGCGCGAGCCATTGGGCAAGGTCGAACTCGGGCCAGTCCCCGGCGAAATGGAGCCCGGGCTGTGGCGGCAGGCTGGCCGGCCGACCGTCGAATCGTGCGAGGCCGCGATCGAGCAGCCAGCGACCGTCGCGGCGCATCGCAAATGCGAGGGCGGCCCGCGCGGAGCCAGTCTCGAGCCGCAGGGCGGTTCGCCCAGGCACGGGTAGGTCGAGCGTGACGAACGTCGGGCGCGGGTCCGCAGGGGTCTTCGCAAACGGTGCGGGCGCGTCGATGCCGAGACCCCGAAGGTCGCTCTCCACCTCGAAGCGGCCCGGCCACGTCTCGCCCTCGGCACGCCGTTCGAACCGACCCTCGAGCTTCCACGGGAACGTTCCGCTCATGCGGATCGTGTCGGGCAGGCCGATGAATGCGGGCAGCCGCGCGCCGGCGGCGCGGCCCGTTCCGGAAAGCAGCACCGCGGCCGTGACCCCGCGGCCCGTCGGCCCGGGTCGCGCGCTGAGCTCGAACGGCCCGTCCAGGAAGTTGCCGCGCAGCGAGTCGGCGCGGATGTCCAGGTTGTGGATCTCGAACGAGCCGGTCACGTTGGTCGCGGGCGACTTGAGCACGGGCAGCGCGACGGTCGCGGCCTCGAGCGTCGCGCGGACCCGGTAGTCGCGCGACTCCGGATCCTTCGTGGGCAGCCTGAGCCGCAACGCATACTCGGCCCGGCCCTGCCCCGTGATCGACATGAACTGGCGGCCGAGTCGCGGCCCGAGCGGGCTGCCCTGCAGCACGGCGAGCGCCTTGGCGAGATCGCCGCGCGCCGCGGCGTCGATGTCGAGTACCGGCTCCTTGACGTCGGCGATGTCGAGCACTGCCCGGTCGAGCGCGAGCCCTCCGACGGCTCCCTTGCGCAGCGACGCGCGCAGGCCTGCGTTGCGGAACTCGACCGTGCCCGCGGCGTCGGTGAGCGGCGCAAAACCGGGAAAGTAATCGAGGCGTATGCCGTCGACCGTCGCGGTCGCGTAGAACTCCCCCTCGCCGTTGCGGAAGGGAAACTTGCGCGTGGGACCCCGGTAGACGAACCGCCCCTGGGTTGCGGTTCCCTGCCCGAATGCGGCACCGAGCCAGACGGCCGTGCGCGGCTTGAGGCGCCCGATCGGCAGAACGCGTCGGACCAGTCGGGCATCGAGGCGGTCCACGCTCGCATCGATCGCGAGCACGGGCGAGCGGCCGTTCATCGGCAGGCTCGCTTCGAACGAGCCGCGTACGTTCGCCTGCTCGTGGTCGATCGCGACGTCGCTCGAAGCGAGGATCCAGCCCTCGCCGTCGCGACGCCAGTCGACGTCCGCCACCACGAGTCGTCCCGTGATGGGCTCGCGAAACAGCCGCGGCCATTCGAACGACGGAGCGTCCGAGCGCAGTCCGAGGCGTCCTCGCTGATCGGTGCCCGACAGGGCGCCCGACAGCCCGGCAAGACCCGGCCAGCGCGACACGGGCCTCGCCGCGATGCCGGAGAACTCGGCCGCCACGGTCCAGCGCGGATCCGAGCCCGCGCGCTCGCGCGTGATCCCGGCCCGCAGACGGTCGATGCGTCCCGACGGATCGAGCCCCGACCACGGATCGAGCCCCGGCGGCGCGAAGGCGAGCGCGAGCGGCCAGGCCGCGGCGAGATCGAGCCCGTTCACATCGACGAGTCCATCGAACGCGCTGGCCGCGCGACCGCTCCATCGACCGGAGATGCCAGCCGGCGTGACGGGCTCGCCCGGCGTGCGCTGCAGCCGCAGGTCGATGGCGCGGAACAGCCAGCCGTCGCCGTCCTGGCGCAGTCGCAGGCGGCCGCCGATCGACGCGTAGCGCGCCTCCGCGGGCAGCGCGGGCGCCGGCCGCTCGACGAAAGTCGTGTCGGCCATGGGCATGCTGAGCGGCGACGAGCCTGCGGGCCGGTAGGGTGCCGAAAGCTGCACCGCGACGATCGCCGGCGTCGCACGCGCCGGCAGCTCGAGCGCGACGTCCGAGAGCGCGAGATCGAGCCGCGCCTGCCGCAGCTGCCCGTGCGACACGTGCAGGGAGCCGTTTGCCGTTCCCGAGCCGGAAAGGGGACGCGCACGGCCGGCCGGCACGAACTCGGCGAGCCCCGCGAGCTCGAGCCGATCCACGTCCAGCGACAGGCGGGCCTCGAGGTCGGTGAACCGGTCGAGCGCGCCGCGCAGCCAGCCGTCGAATTCGATCCGCGATCCGATCTGGCCGGGCAGCTGCGCGTGGCCGCGGACGTCCACCGAGCGCTCACCGCGCTGCAGCGAGACCCTCACGTGCTCGAGCGTCCACGGCCCGCGGCCGGTCCTGAGGTCGCGGAAGTGCACCTTCGCGTCGATGATCTCGAGCTCGCCGGCGGGCAGGCGGTCGAAGTCGAACGGTGGCCGGTCGGCCGGGCGCTCGCGGAGCCCGAGCAGGCGGATGCGGCCGTCGGCGAGCCTCACCACCGTCACCGCGGGCTCCACGAAGGCCACCCGCCCCGCCACGAGCTCGCCCGTGCGGAACAGGCTCCAGGCGTCGAGCGCGACCGTCGCCTCGCGCGTCTCGAAGAGCGCCTGCGTCTCGTCGCGGTCGAGCACGCTGACGCCCTTCAGCACCACCTCGGGGCCGTACCAGCGCAGCCGCGCGTCGACCGCGTCCACGTCGAGACGCAGCCCGGTCTGGCGCTCGATCCAGCCCTGGATCCGCGCGGCGTTGTCCGGCACGCGCGCCAGCGCGAACCGCAGCGCTCCGATCAGCAGCGCGGCGACGATGACCAGCGCGCCGAGGACGCCTGCGATCACCCGCCACGGTCCGGCGGACCCGCCGCGTCCGCTCGCGCGGCTCACATCAGCACCACGTCGTACTGGTCCGGCTCGTACAGCGATTCGGTCTGGAGCCGGATGGGCTTGCCGACCAGCACTTCGAGCTCGCCGAGGGCGGCGGACTCTTCGTCGAGGAGGCGCTCGATGACGTCCTGGTGCGCGAGCACGAGGAACTGCTGCAGGTCGAACTGGCCGGCCTGCCGCAGGATCTCGCGGAAGATCTCGTAGCATACGGTCTCGGGCGTCTTGAGGAAGCCGCGTCCCTCGCAGGCCGGGCACGGCATGCACAGCTGGTGCGCGAGGCTCTCGCGCGTGCGCTTGCGCGTCATCTCGACGAGACCGAGTGCCGAGACGGTCGACACGTGCGTCTTCGCGTGGTCCTTGGCGAGCGCCTTCTCGAGCGCCTGGAGCACCTGCCGGCGATGCTCCTCCTCCTCCATGTCGATGAAGTCGATGATGATGATGCCGCCGAGGTTGCGGAGCCGCAGCTGGCGCGCGATCGCGACGGCGGCCTCGAGGTTCGTGCGGTAGATCGTCTCCTCGAGGTTGCGGTGCCCGACGTAGGCGCCCGTGTTGACGTCGATCGTCGTGAGCGCCTCGGTCTGGTCGATGATCAGGTAGCCGCCCGACTTGAGCGCGACCTTGCGCTCGAGCGAGCGCTGGATCTCCTCCTCGACGCCGTGCAGGTCGAAGATCGGCCGGCTGCCGTTGTAGCGCTCGACGCGCGCCTCGAGCCCCGGCATGAAGGTCGCGGCGAACTCGCGCATCTGCTCGCACGTGCGCTCGTTGTCGACGAGGACCCGGTCGACGCCTTCGCCGACGAGGTCGCGCATCAGCCTGAGCGGCAGCGGCAGGTCCTCGTGCACGAGCGTGCCCTGCGCCGCGCCGCGGGCCCTGGCGGTGAGCAGGTCCCAAAGCCTGCGCAGGAACAGCATGTCGGCCCTGAGCGCGTCGCCCGAGGCAGCCTCGGCCGCGGTGCGCACGATGTAACCGCCCGCGGCGCCGGGCTCCATGTACCCCTGCACCGCCTCGCGGAGGCGCTGGCGCTCGGCCTCGTTCTCGATGCGCGCCGAGACGCCGACTCCCCGGCCGAACGGCATGTACACCAGGTAGCGCGAAGGGATCGTGATGAAGGTCGTGAGGCGGGCGCCCTTGGTGCCGAGCGGGTCCTTGAGCACCTGCACGAGGATGTCCGCGCCCTCGCCGACGAGCTCGCGGATGCTGTCCGTGCGCAGCGCCTCGCCGGCGCCCTCGGCATCGGCCGGCTGCACGATGTCCGAGACGTGCAGGAACGCCGTGCGCTCGAGCCCGATGTCGATGAAGGCCGCCTGCATGCCCGGCAGCACCCGCGACACGCGTCCCTTGTAGAGGTTGCCGGCGAGCCCGCGCCGGCTCGCGCGCTCGACGAAGAGCTCCTGGAGCACGCCGTTCTCCAGCAGCGCCGAGCGTGTCTCGCGCGGGCTCACGTTCACCACCATCTCCGTGCTCACGGCGCGCCGCTCCCTGCAGTGGGACCTAGCACCGGCGCGAGCAGTTCCCACGTCTCGTAGAGCGGCAGGCCCATCACGCCCGAGTAGCTGCCGGAGATGTGGCGGATGAACACGGCCGCCCGGCCCTGCACGGCGTAGCCGCCGGCCTTGTCGGCCGGCTCGCCGGTGCTCCAGTACCAGTCGATCTCGTCGCGCGTGAGCGGGCGCAGGCTCACGTCGCTCGTGCTCACCCGCGCCGAGGCGCCGCCGGCGTGCAGCACGGCGACGGCCGTGTGCACCTGGTGCGTGCGGCCCGAGAGCGCGCCCAGCATCTCGTGCAGCTCCGGCGCGCCGCCGGGCTTGCCGAATATGCGGCCGTCGAGGGCAACCGTCGTGTCGGCCGCGAGCACGGGCCTCGGATCGGCGGAGCCGAGACCGCGTCGCAGCGCGGCGGCCTTGCGTTCCGCGAGCCGCAGCACGTAAGCGGCCGGCGCTTCGCCGGGCAGCGGCGACTCGTCGACGTGCACGGGCCGCACCTCGTGCGCGACGCCGATCTGCCGGAGCAGTTCGCTGCGGCGCGGCGAGGCAGAGGCGAGCAGTACGGACGGCACGGTCGGGACGACGTGCATCGTCGCGATCAGGCGCTCGTGACCGTCACTTCGCAGTGGCGCTCGGCGACGAGCGAATTGCTGATCAGGCACACCTGCTCGGCGCGCTCCGCGAGCTGCCGGCCCTTGGCCTCGTCGCTGCCGGCCGGGACCACCAGCTTCGCCCTGACGACGATCCGCGTGAAGCGCGTCTTGCCTTCGACGCGGTCCAGCATCCCTTCGGCCTCGCACTCGAGCGACGTCCAGGCGTACTTGTTGGCACGGGCGACGCCGCGGAAGCTGAGCAGATAGCAGTCGGCGATGGCCGCGCACAGCAGGGTCTCGGGGGACCACCGGCCGCCGGGGCCGTCGAACTCCGGCGGCGGCGCCGTGGCGAGCGACGGAAGCCCTTCGGAGGTCACCGGGACGTCACCCTCCGGAAGGGAACTGGCCTGGACCTTGTAGACGTGCGGATACGGGTGCATGAGGCGCTTTCCTGATCGAGGGTCAATCCCGCATTCAATCGCGCCGCAGGGCCGGTGTCCACCGAGCGGAAGCCGGTTTCGGGCCGTGGAGTCAGGCCCGGTGGTAGGGCTGCCCCTTGATCACCGTGACGGCCCGGTAGAGCGCCTCGGCGGCGACCAGGCGGGCGAGCGCGTGCGGCAGCGTGAGCGGCGACAGGGACCACCGGAGACAGGCCCGCTGGTCGACGACCGGGGCGAGACCGTCCGGCCCGCCGATACAGAATGCAAGCGGCTCGCCATGCACGGCGCGTTCCTCGAGCCACCTGGCGAGCTGATCGGTCGTGAGCGGCCGGCCTGCGACCTGAAGGGCAACGATCGCGGTGCGCGCGCCGGCGGCGGCGAGCATCCGCTCCCCTTCCACGGCGACCGCCCGGCTCACGTCGGGCCCCGCGCTCCGCCGCCCGAGCTCGACCTCGACGAGTTCGAGCCGGTAGTCGCCGCGGAGACGGCCCGCATACTCGTCGCAGCCCGCCTGCACCCACGCCGGCATGCGCGTGCCGGCCGCCACGAGCTTCATGAGCACCGACGGGGCCCCGGGGCGTCAGGCTGCGGCGCCGCCCGACTCCCAGAGCTTCTCGAGCGCGTAGAACTGCCTCACCCGCGGCAGCATCACGTGCAGTACCACGTCCTGGAGGTCGAGCAGCACCCACTCCCCGTCGCGCTCGCCCTCGACCCCGTACGGGCGGAACCCCGCTTCCTTGCAGCGTTCGACCACCCGGTCGGCGATCGACTTCACGTGCCGGTCCGAGGTCCCGCTCGCGACCACCATCGTGTCGGTGATGTCCGTGAGCTTCCGCACGTCGAGCGACTTCACGTCGACGGCCTTCATGTCTGCGAGCGCGGACAGCACGATCTCCTGGAGCGTCGGCTTCTTCTTCGCCCGAGCGGCCGGACGGGTCTTCCGGGCTGCAGCGGCGGGCCGGGGCTTCGCGCCGGCCGTTCGGGAAGCGGTCGCGGTGCGTCGTGGGGTCTTGCGCTTCACTGTCATGCTCACCTCTCGGTAGTACGGGCGTAACACGCCGTGACGCGAACGATTTCGCGCACGGGATCGGGCAACAGGTACCGGGGATCGCGGCCGGACGCGAGCAGCTCGCGCAGGGCCGTCGAGGAGATCTCGAGGGGCGTCACCGGCTGGACGAGGATGCGGCCTGCGCACTCGGTGCGCAGCGCGGCTGCGTCGTCGGCGCCACGTTCGGCGAGCAGCCCGGCGAGCACGCCCCCGGCCGGCGCCGGCCAGCCAGGCCGGTGCGCGACGACGAGATGCGACAGCTCCAGCAGGTCGCGCCAGCGATGCCAGGTCGGCAGGCCGAGGAACGCATCCATGCCGACCAGCAGGCAGATCGGGCGCGCGGGCATCTCCGCCCGGAGTTCCTCGAGCGTCGTGACCGTGTACGAGGGGCCGCTGCGCCTGAGCTCCCGGTCGTCGACGAGAAAGCCTGCCTGGTCGGCCGTCGCGGCGCGCACCAGCTCGAGCCTTCGCATCGGGTCGCAGGCAGGCATCCCGCGGTGCGGCGGATCGCCCGCCGGCACGAAACGCACCTCGCCGAGCTCGAGACTCTGCATGAGCTCGAACGCCGTCCGCAGGTGGCCGAAGTGGATCGGGTCGAACGTGCCGCCGAAGACACCTAGCGGACTCATGCGGCCAGCGGAACGCCGGCAATCCTCGCGACCAGCGATTCGAACAGCAGCCACGGGTCGCCCCGGGCTCCGCCCTTCGCCGTGCGATCGAGCACCGCGGCATCCGCGAGGCAGCGGTCGATGTCGGGGCGGCGAAGTCGTCGCAGCGCGGCGCGGACCGCGTCCTGGCGGCTGCCCCAGCTCTGCTCGGCCCGCAGCGCGGCGTCGACGGAGCCGAGCCGCGCGGCGCTTTCCTCGACGCGGGACAGGAGCCGCAGCTCCTGCACGAGCACCCAGACGAGCAGCGGCGGCTCATGGCCCTCGGCCCGCAGTCCCGCGAGAACCTTGAGCGCCCTGGCCGCATCGCCGTAGAGCGCGCCCGTCACCAGATCGTAGACGTCGTAGCGCGCGCTGTCGGCCACGGCCTCGGCGACGCTCGCCACGTCGAGCGTCGCGCCCGGCGCCAGGAGCGCGATGCGCTCGATCTCCTGCTGGGCGGCGAGCAGGTTGCCCTCCACGCGATCCGCGAGCAGCGCGGCGGCGTCCTGTTCGATGCGGACGCCGCGGCTCTCGAGCCGGTCGGCGATCCAGCGCGGGAGCGCGGCGCGGGCGACGGGCTGCGCGACGACCACCACGCCGTGGCGCTCGAACGCCTGGACCCAGACGTTGCCGAGCGACTTGCGCTCGAGCAGGCCGGTCACGAGCAGAAGGCTGTCGGCGGGCGGCTGGGCGGCGAGCGAGGCAAGCACGTTCGCCGCGGCGGCGTCGGGGGCGGACGAGAACCGGAGCTCGATGAGCCGGCGCGTCGCGAAGAGCGAGAGGTTGGCGGCGTCGGCGAGCAGCGCGTTCCAGTCGAACCCGCGCTCGACGAAGTGCACCTCGCGGTCGCCGTAGCCTGCCGCGCGCGCCGCGGCCCGGATGGCGTCGCAGGCCTCGCCGACCAGGAGAGGCTCGCTGCCGGTGACGAGATAGGTGCTTTGCAGCCCGCGCCGCAGCTGCGCCGCGAGGCCTTCGGGCCCGAGCCTCACCGGGCTCGCAGCCGGGCCGCGGGACCCGCGTGGCGGACGGCCCGAAGAGGACTCGATACGGACGTGCCGATATGCATGTCGCGGCGATTATGCCGCCTTGACCGCAGCGGTGCTACCCGATAGTTTCGCCTGAAACCCGCCAGCCGAAGCCCGTTCCCTTGTCACCCGTTCCCCACACAGCGCGCCTGCTGCCGCACCCCGGCGCACCGCCGACGGCCCGTGCCGCCCGGCTGTGGGCCGTGGTACTCGTGCTCGCGGTCGCACTGTCTGCGTTCGTGCACGTGGCGCATTCGCACGATGCGCAGGGATCCGGGGCCTCGAAGCCCTGCCTCTGCTGGAGCGGGCACGATCGCGCGGCTCCGCCGCCCGCCGCGTCGACCCAGCAGCTGCCCTTCCTGCGACCTGCCGTCCCCGCAGTCGCGGCCGTCTCCCTCGAATTCACGGCCTGCACCGCCCGTCCCTTCCAGGCGCGCGCACCCCCCGAGCTCCGAGCCTGACGCACCGGGCCGCGCGGCCCTCGAACCATTCCAGCCTGTTCCGCCCGGAGCCGAGACGGCCCCGGGCCCTGCGTTACGGAGCCTTCGATGAACGTCTCTTCTTCACGCCTGTCCCTGGCGGTCGCGTCGCTGCTCGCGGCGTCCACCGCCTCCGCCGAATCCATGTCACCGCACGCCGAGCTCGAGGAGATCGTCGTGACCGCCAACCCGTTGCGCGTCGGCGCCACCGACCTCGTGCAGGCCGCCGTGGTGCTCGCCGGCGACGACCTCGCCCGACGCATCTCGAGCAGCCTCGGCGAGACGCTCGCCACGCAGCCCGGCGTCACTGCGAGCTTCTTCGGGCCGCGCGCCAGCCGGCCGATCATCCGCGGACTTTCGGGCGAGCGCGTGCTGATGCTGCAGAACGGCGTGAGCGCGCTCGACGTGAGCAACCTGAGCCCGGACCACTCGGTCGGCATCGAAGAAATCCTGGCCGACCAGGTCGAGGTGCTCAAGGGCCCGTCGACGCTGCTCTACGGCAGCGGTGCGGTCGGCGGCGTCGTGAACGTCGTCGACGGGCGCATCCCGGCGGCGCGGGATGAAGGCTGGTCCGGCGCGGCCGAGGTACGCGGCGAGACCGCCGACGACGAGTTGAGCGGCGCAGCCCGCGTCGATGGCCAGGTCGGCGCGGTCGGCCTGCACGCGCACGGCTACCTGCGCGAGACCGACGACTACGACGTGCCGGGCTACGCGTGGTCGCGGGCCGCGCGGCAGGAGGCGATCGCCGAGGGCGAGGAGCCTGACCTGACCCGCGGCACGGTGCCGAACTCGGACAGCGAGACCGAGGGTGGTGCACTCGGCGCGTCGTGGCACGGCGACGGCGTCACGGTGGGCTTCGCGTGGGGCCGGCACGAGACGAACTACGGCCTGCCGGGGCCGGGAGAGCACCACGAGGAGGAGGAGCCCGAGGCGACTCCGTCGGGTGCCGCGCCGCTCGCGCTGGACCCCGGCGCCGAGGAGGCGATCCGCATCGACCAGGAGCAGGACCGCTACGACTTCAAGGCGGAGTGGACGGAACTGGACGGCCTGCTCGACCAGGTGCTGCTGCGGGCCGCGTACAACGACTACACGCACGTCGAGCTCGAGGGCAGCGAGGTCGGCACCCGCTTCGACCAGGAAGGGATCGATGCGCGGCTGCACCTCGGCCACCGGGCGATCGGGGGGTGGGAAGGCACGCTCGGCGCGCAGTACACCCACAGCGATCTCGAAGCGGCCGGCGCCGAGGCGTACGTGCCGCCGTCGACGACGTCGGCGCAGTCGCTGTTCCTCGTCGAGCGCAAGCGCTACGACCTGCTGACCGTCGATCTCGGCGGCCGCATCGAGCTGCAGGAGATCGACACCGAGGCGAATCTCCGCGACTACGACGGCACGGCATACACGCTCGCAGGCGGCCTCCTGTGGTCGTTCAGCAACGAGCTCACCGGCGCCGCGCAGCTCACGCGCTCGCAGCGCCACCCGCAGGCCGCGGAGCTGTACGCCGACGGCCCGCACCTCGCGGTGCGGCGCTACGAGATCGGCGACGATCGCCTCGGCCGGGAGACCGCCACGACGCTCGACCTGGGCCTGCGCTCGGAAGGCAGGCTGCACTGGCACGTGTCCGCGTTCTGGAGCGACTTCGACGACTACGTCTACGCCGCCCCGACCGGCCAGGAGCTGGACGACCTGCCGGTGTTCGTCTACGTGCAGGAGGACGCGGAGTTCTACGGCTTCGAGGCCGAGCTGGAGTTCCCGCTGATCGAGACCGGCGACGGCGGCCTGCACGCCCGCGTCGGCGGCGACTGGGTGCGCGGCAAGCTGAGCGACGGCGGCAACCTGCCGCAGATCCCGCCGCTCAGGCTGCTCGCGGGACTCGAGTACGACGCGGGACCGCTCCACGCCGGGCTCGACGTGCAGTGGTTCGACGAGCAGGACGACGTCGCGACCGACGAGACGACGACCGAGGGCGGCACGCTGCTCGGCGCCGAGGTGAGCTATCGCTGGGAACTCGGCGGTCCCGACGTGATGGTGTTCCTGCGCGGATCGAACCTGCTGGACGAGGAACTGCGCAGGCACGTCTCCCCCCTCAAGGACTACGCCCCCCTGCCCGGGGTGTCGTTCCTGCTCGGCGTGCGGGCCGGCTTCTGAGCCGGCCGCTGCCGCACGACGCGGAGCGGATCCGCTATGCTGGACCGCGGGCGGCCAGGCGAGGTGGCGACGATGCAGGATTCCCGGGACGTGTCCGGGCGGCGCGGGCTTTATCCCGCGATCGAGCCCTACGAGAGCGGCCATCTCCGCGTGTCGCCGCTGCACGAGATCCACTACGAGGTCTGCGGTAATCCCCGCGGCAAGCCCGCCGTGTTCGTGCACGGCGGGCCTGGCGCGGGCTTCGACCCGCGCGCCCGGCGCTTCTTCGATCCAGCGCGCTACCGCATCGTGCTCTTCGACCAGCGCGGCTGCGGCCGCAGCCGGCCGCACGCCAGCCTCGAGGACAACACGACCTGGCACCTCGTCGCGGACATGGAGACGCTGCGCGAGCACCTCGGCATCGAGCGATGGCTGGTGTTCGGTGGCTCCTGGGGCTCCACGCTCTCGCTCGCCTACGCCGAGAAGCACCCGCGCCGCGTGTCGGAGCTCGTGCTGCGCGGCATCTTCATGCTGCGCAAGTGGGAGATCGACTGGTTCTACCAGTCCGGCGCGAGCGCGTTGTTCCCCGACCGCTGGGAGCGCTATCTCGAGCCGATCCCGAAGCGCGAACGCGGCGATCTCGTGGCCGCGTTCCATCGGCGCCTCACCAGTCGCGACGCCCGGACGCGCCTCGCCGCGGCCCGCGCCTGGTCGGTCTGGGAGGCGTCGACGAGCTTCCTGCACCCGAGGGACGAAGTCGTCGAGTCGTGGAGCGCGGACGATTTCGCGCTCGCGATCGCGCGCATCGAGTGCCACTACTTCGTGAACCGCGGCTTCTTCGACCGCGAGGACCGGCTGCTGCGGGACGTTAAGCGCATCCGCCACGTGCCGGCGACGATCGTGCAGGGACGCTACGACGTGGTCTGCCCGATGCAGACTGCGTGGGACCTGCACCGGGCGTGGCCCGAGGCCGACTTCCGCCTCGTCCCGGACGCCGGTCACTCCGCGCTCGAGCCCGGCACGACGCACGAGCTCGTGTCCGCCACCGACCGCTACGCCGCTACAGCGCCTGCAGGCGGCGCACCACGAGGTCGGCGAGATCGCGGGCCATCGCGTCGCGCAGCAGCGCCTCCTCGTGGTTCTTCGCGAGCAGCAGGCGCTCGTCGAAAGTGAAGTTGCGCGTGAGCTCGAGCGGCGGCGCTACGACCGGGTCGCTGCCGGGCCGCTCGATCGAGTAGTCGACCGCGTACCAGATCTCGAACTCCTGCGGCGTGTTCCGCGCCGACACCGACAGCACACGGCGGCCCGTGCGGTCGCGACGCACGCGGATCACCACGTCGGCGCCCTGCTCCGACGGGAGCACCTCGAGGCCTGCCCGCTCGAGCCCGCGACGCAGTTCGACCGCGAAAGGCGTGAGCAGGTCCGTCGCGGAGACGTGCGCGGTGCGCATGCCTTCGGGCAGGTCGCCCGGCGTCTGCAGGCGGAAGCCGCAGCCCGCGAGCCACAGCGCGAGGAACGGCACGAGCCAGAACCGCGGCAGCAGACGGGCGCGCATCGAGTTCACACCACCAGGTTCGCGAGCTTGCCGGGCACGTAGACGAACTTGCGGAGCTCGCGGCCCTCGACGTAGCGCTGCACGTTCGGGTCCGCCAGCGCGGCGGCCTGGACCGCCGACGCGTCCGCATCCACCGGTACCGTGACGCGCCCCCTCAGCTTGCCGTTCACCTGCACGACGACCTCGACGGACTGCCGCTGCAGCGCGGCCGGATCAGCGACGGGCCAGCGCGCGTCGACGACGGGCTCCTCGTGGCCGAGCGCGCGCCACAGCGCATGGCAGGCGTGCGGCACGACCGGAGCGAGCAGCAGCACGACCGAGTCGAGGGCCTCCTGAACGACGGCGCGGGCCTGGGGCGCGGCGGTCTCCGCGCGGCCGAGCGCGTTCATGAGTTCCATGACTGCGGCGATCGCGGTGTTGAACGTGCGGCGACGGCCGTAGTCGTCGGTCACCTTCGCGATGGTCTCGTGCACCTGCCGGCGCAGGGCGCGCAGGCCGTCGTCGAGCGCCGCGGGATCGAGCGCAGGCGCGGGCCCCGCCGAGACGTGCTGGTGCACGGCCTTCCAGAGCCGCTTCATGAAGCGGAACGCCCCGTCGACTCCCTCGTCGGACCACTCGAGCGACTGCTCCGGCGGCGCGGCGAACATCATGAACAGCCGCGCGGTGTCCGCGCCGTAGCGCTCGACCAGCGCCTGGGGGTCGACGCCGTTGTTCTTCGACTTCGACATCGTGCCGATGCCGCCGCTCTCGACGGGCGCACCGTCCGAGCGCAACACGGCGCCCACGCGCACACCTGTCTCGTCGACCTGGACGTCTACGTCGGCCGGGTTGAAGTAGGCGACGCGGCCTTCGGCGGGCTTGCGGTAGTAGATCTCGTTCAGGACCATGCCCTGCGTCAGCAGGTTCGTGAACGGCTCGGCGACGTCCGTGAGGCCGAGCTCGCGCATCACCCGCGTCCAGAAACGCGAGTACAGGAGGTGCAGGATCGCGTGCTCGATCCCGCCGATGTACTGGTCGACGGGCAGCCAGTAGCGGGCGCGCTCGTCGACCATCGCGCGGTCGTTGTCCGCGCATGCATAGCGGAAGAAGTACCAGCTCGAGTCGACGAACGTGTCCATCGTGTCCGTCTCGCGCCGTGCCGGAGCGCCGCATTTCGGGCAGCTGCAGTCGAGGAAGGCGCGGTGGCGCGCGAGCGGGTTGCCGCTGCCATCGGGCACCAGTTCCTCGGGAAGGACAACCGGCAGCTGGTCGTCCGGCACCGGCTGCACGCCGCACGCGCCGCAGTGGATCAGCGGGATCGGGCAGCCCCAGTAGCGCTGACGCGAGATGCCCCAGTCGCGCAGGCGGAAGTTGACGCGACGGCGGCCGCGTCCTTGGGCCTCGAAGAGCTTCGCGTACGCGTCGAAGGCCTCGTCGAAGTCGAGCCCGTCGAACTGCCCCGAGTTGATCAGTGTGCCGCGCTCGACCCACGCGCCCTCGTCGAGCTTCGCGAGCGAGCCGTCGGCCGGCTGGATGACCTGGTGGATGCGCAGGCCGTAGCGGCGCGCGAACTCCCAGTCGCGCTGGTCGTGCGCCGGCACCGCCATCACGGCGCCGGTGCCGTAGCCCATCAGCACGAAGTTCGCGACCCAGACCGGGATGCGGCCGCCGGTGATCGGGTGGATCGCGTGGACGCCGAGCGGCATGCCGCGCTTTTCCATCGTCTCGAGCGCCGCTTCCGTCACTCCCGTGCGCTGGCACTCGGCGAGGAACGCCTGAATGTCCGGATTGCCCTCGGCGGCGCGCTGCGCGAGCGGGTGCTCCGCCGCGACCGCCATGTAGGTGACGCCACAGAGCGTGTCGGGACGGGTCGTATAGATCGGCAGTGGCTCCGCAGCACCCTCGATCTCGAACTCGATCTCGAGCCCCTCGGAGCGGCCGATCCAGTTCTCCTGCATCAGCCGGACTCGCTCCGGCCAGCCGGGCAGCCGGTCGAGCGCGTCGAGCAGGTCCTGCGCATGGTCCGTGATGCGCAGGTAGTACATCGGGATCTCGCGCTTCTCGACGATCGCGCCCGTGCGCCAGCCGCGACCGTCGATCACCTGCTCGTTGGCGAGCACGGTCTGGTCGACCGGGTCCCAGTTGACGACGCCGGTGGTGCGGTAGGCGATGCCCCGCTCGAGCATCCGCAGGAACAGCCACTGGTTCCAGCGGTAATACTCGGGACGGCAGGTGGCGACCTCGCGCGACCAGTCGATGCCGAAGCCGAGGGACTTCAGCTGCTTCTTCATGTACGCGATGTTGTCGTACGTCCACCGCGCGGGCGGAACGCCGTTCGCCATCGCGGCGTTCTCGGCCGGCAGGCCGAACGCGTCCCAGCCCATCGGCTGCAGCACGTTGTAGCCCTGCATGCGCATGTAGCGCGCCAGCACGTCGCCGATCGTGTAGTTGCGGACGTGCCCCATGTGCAGGCGCCCGCTCGGGTACGGGAACATGCACAGGCAGTAGTACTTGGGTCGCGTCGGGTCCTCGGCGACCGCAAACGCGCCGCGGGAGTCCCAGTCGCGCTGGGCCGCGGGCTCGACGACGGCCGGTTCGTAACGTTCCTGCATGACGGACCCGAAAACCTCGTGTGGAGCCCGCAAGGATACCGGAGCCGGCCCGCCCCGGCTGCCCGGGCCGCTCGCGCGGCCTCAGGCTGCGGGCACGACGAACCGGTAGACGCCCCGGTCGTCCGCCTGCCGGACGAGTTCGTGCCCCGCGAGCAGGTAGTTGAGGTGCGCCACGGCCTCGCCGATGGCGAGCAGACGGTGGAACCCGCGCGGTACGCGCCGAAAAAGCGTCGGCAGCAGCTCGAAGGCGGTGCGGGGCTCGGTGCATGCGCCCCGCAGCGCGTCGAGCTGCTCGTGGTGGTGCCCGGCAAGGCCGGCGAGCCGGCGGTGCAGCCCATGGAACGGGCGTCCGTGCGACGGCAGCACGAGCGTGCCCTGCGCGCAGCGGCCGAGGCGGTCGATGGACGCGAGGAATTCGCGCAGCGGGTCGGCCCCGGGGGCCGACGAGAGCACGCTCACGTTCGGCGAGATGCCGGGCAGCACCTGGTCGCCGCTCACGAGAATCTCGCGCGACGCGTCGTAGAGGCACAGGTGTCCGCCGCAGTGACCGCCCGTGCGGACGACCTGCCACGTGCCCCGCCCGGCGTCGAGCGTCTCGCCGTCGTCGACCGCGTGCGAGAGCGCGGGCAGCCCGCCGAACCACTCGCGGTGATCGCCGCGCACGAGCGACGATCCCGGGGACACGTCGACGCCGTGCGAGTGCAGGAACCCGCCGATGCGCTCGGACAACACGCCCGGATCGATTTCGAGGAAGTCTCCCGCAGAGCGGTGCGCGTCACGCGACATCCACACGCCGGCGCCGTGCCGCTCCGCGAGCCAGGGCGCGAGCCCCATGTGGTCGGGGTGATCGTGCGTGACGAAGACGCGCCGCAGCGGGCGGCCGCCGAGCGCGTCCCGCTCGAGCTCGTACCACGTCTCGCGGCAGACGTCGTGAGCCATGCCGGTGTCGACGAGCGTCCAGCCGTCGCCGTCCTCGAGCAGCCAGAGGTTGATGTGGTTGAGTTCCATCGGCAGCGGGACGCGCAGCCAGTACACGCCTTCCGCGATCGGCCGGGCGGCGCCCCCGGACGGCACTTCGATGGGCAGGTACCTGAGCTCGTGGGGCGAGGCCGGATAGCGCTCGCCCTCGCGCGTGATCGAGCCGGCGCGGTCGCTCACGGGGCGCCACCTTGCACCGCCGCGCGGAGATTCGGGACCAGCCCCGCTGCGAGGCCGAGGAACGCCAGGAACAGCACCGGTAGGTTGCCGAGGCGCACGTAAGGCGTCTCGCCGACGCGCGGCTCGACCTCGCCCGCCAGCACGGCGGGCTCGAACTGCGGCAGGTGCCCGAGCAGCGAGCCGTCGTGCGCGATCAGCGCGGTGACCCCGTCGTTGGTCGCGCGGAGCATCGGCCGGCCCGTTTCGAGCGCGCGCATCCGGCTGATGTCGAGGTGCTGGTGCGGCGCCGTCGAGTCGCCGAACCACGCGTCGTTCGTCACGTTCACGAGCAAAGTCGACTCGCGCACGATCGGCAGCTGTTCCGCGGCGTAGGCGTCCTCGTAGCAGATCGTCGGCGCGAGGCGTTCGCCCGCCGCGACGAGCGGCGGCTGTATCTGCGGCCCGGCCTCGAAGTCGGAGTACGGCAGGTTCATGAGCCGCATCCACTCCCGCACCGCATCCGGCACCGGAAAGAACTCGCCGAAAGGGACGAGTCGCCGCTTGTAGTACCACTGCTCGCCCTCGGCAAAGGCCGCCATCGCGTTGTAGTACGCGCCCGATCCGGCATCGCGCTTCAGGAGGCCTGCCACCAGGGTGGAGCCGCGCGCCTGCGCCGCCGCCCGTATGCCGTCGAGGAACCCGCGGACGTCCTGCTCGAGGGCGGGCAGCGCGGCTTCGGGCCAGACGATGATGTCCCTGCCGTAGTGCGGCTCGGTGAGCCCCGCGTAGAGCGCGAGCGTGCGCTCGCGCTGGCCGGGCTCCCATTTCATCGACTGAGGGACTGCGCCCTGCACGAGCGCCACGGTGACGCTCGTGCCCGTGGGTTGCGTCCACTCCACGCGCGCGAGCAGCACGCCGGCGGCGACGATGCCGACCGCCGCGGCGACCGCGACGATCCGGTCCCTGCGCGAACCGAGCAGCATCGTGACCAGCGCGCCCGCGAGCACGGCGACCGCGAGGCTCGTGCCGTAGACGCCCCCGGCCGGGGCATAACCCGCGAGCACCGTTTCGAGTTGCGTGTAGCCGAGCGCGAGCCACGGAAATCCGCTCAGGAACCAGCCCCGGAACCACTCGACGAGCACCCAGCCGGCCGGCAGCAGCACGAGCCACCTGAGCACGCCCGAGGGCCTGCCCCAGCGCGCGACGACGTACCCGAGCACGGCCGTGTAGCTGCCCATGATCGCGACGAGGCCGACCATCAGGAAGAGCGCGATCCACACCGGCGCCTGTCCGACGAGGTGGATGCTGTGATACAGCCAGTACGTCCCCGCCAGGAACGTGCCCGCGGTGTACAGGAAGCCGCGCCGGGCGGCCGTGCGCGGCTCCGACCGGTGCCACAGCAGGAACAGCACCGCCGGGCTCGCGATCGCGAGGGGCCAGAATCCGACGGGCGCGAAGGCGCCCGCGAGCGCGATGCCGGCGGCAAAGGCCACCCAGTGGCCGCGTCGGTCGAGGATCGCGAGGATCTTCTGCATCAGGGTCGCGCGGGTGCGGCGACGGCGCAGGCCGCCGCCGGCCGCTCAGCCAGGTCCGGGCAACTGGACGTCGAGGTCGCGCGGCGTCGTGACGCGCAGCGTCTCGATGCGGCGCCGATCGGCTCTCAAAACCTTGAGCTCGAGCCCGCCGATCTCGATCGCCTCGCCGCGCCGCGGCATGCGGCCGAGTTCGTGCAGCACGAGGCCGCCGATCGTGTCGCACTCCTCGTCCGAATAGCGCGTGCCGAAAGTCGCGTTGAAGTCCTCGATCCGGGTGAGCGCAGGGACCGTATAGGTCCGGTCGCCCTCGCGGCGGATGCCCTCGCCTTCGTCGACGTCGTACTCGTCGCCGATCTCGCCCACGATCTGCTCGAGCACGTCCTCGATCGTGAGGAGGCCCGAGACGCCGCCGTACTCGTCGACGACGATGGCCATGTGGTTGTGGCTGACGCGGAACTCCTTCAGCAGCACGTTGAGGCGCTTGCTCTCGGGGATGAACACCGCGGGCCGCAGGCACTCGCGGATGTCGAACTGCCCGGGCTGCTCCTCGGCGAAATAGCGCAGCAGGTCCTTCGCGAGCAGGATGCCGACGACTTCGTCGCGGTCCTCCCCGACCACGGGGAAGCGCGAGTGGCCCGACTCGGTCACGACCGGCAGGATCTTCTCGGGCGGGTCGTCGCGGTGCACGACGACCATCTGCGAGCGTGGCACCATGACGTCGCGCACCTGTATCTCGGAGACCTGCAGCACGCCCTCGAGCATCCCGAGCACGTCGGCATCGATCAGCCCGCGCTCCCTCGCGTCGGCGAGCACGTCGGCGAGCTGCTCGAGGTCGCGCGGCTCGCCGGACAGCGAATCCGCGAGGCGTCGCAGCCAGCTCCCGCCTGCGCCGGGTCGGTCTTCAGCCATGATTCGCCGGTTCACGCGGTTGATACGGGTCCTGATACCCGAAACGACCCAGGATTTCCACTTCGAGGCGCTCCATCTCGAGCGCGTCGCGCCGCGCCTCGTGGTCGTAGCCGTGCAGGTGCAGCACGCCGTGCACGACCATGTGCGCCCAGTGAGCGAGCCACGGCTTGCCCTGGGCACGCGCCTCGACGGCGACGACGCGGGCGCACACGACGAGGTCGCCCAGGGACGCGGCGTGCCGCCGTTCCTCGGGCGACGATGGGAACGAAAGCACGTTGGTCGGCGCGTCCTTGCCGCGGAATTCGCGGTTCAGGCGGCGGCTCGCCGCCGGCCCCACGATGCGCACGCAGAGCCTGGCCGACGCGCCCCGGGCAGGACTCGATCCACGCGCCGGCCGCCCAAGGGCGGCCCGATGCGCGGCCTCCGCCCAGCGCCGCACCGCCGCAGCGGACGGCACCCGGGGTCGACGCGCAGCGAACTGCGTCTCGACGGCGAGCTGGGAGGCAGGCCTCATGGTCCCGGGTCCGATGCGACGCCGGGTTCGGGCGAGTCCCGTTCGTAGGCCTGCACGATGCGCTGCACGAGCGGGTGCCGCACGACGTCGCGCGCGTCGAAGAACGTGAACGCAACGCCGTCGACGCCGCGCAGGACCTCGATCGCGTGGCGCAGCCCGGAGCGCTGCTGGCGCGGCAGGTCGACCTGCGTGATGTCGCCCGTCACGACGGCCTTGGAGCCGAATCCGAGCCGCGTGAGGAACATCTTCATCTGCTCGACCGTCGTGTTCTGGGCCTCGTCGAGGATGATGAAGGAGTCGTTGAGCGACCGGCCGCGCATGAACGCGAGCGGCGCGACCTCGATGACCTGCCGCTCGACGTTGCGCGCGACGCGGTCGAACCCGAGCATCTCGTACAGCGCGTCGTACATCGGCCGCAGGTAGGGGTCGACCTTCTGCGCGAGGTCGCCGGGCAGGAAGCCGAGCCGCTCGCCCGCCTCGACCGCGGGCCTCACCAGCACGATGCGGCGCACGCTGCCCGACTGCAGGGCCTCGACCGCGCTCGCGACAGCGAGATAGGTCTTGCCGGTGCCGGCCGGGCCGATGCCGAACGTGAGGTCGCTGACGCGGATGCTGTCGAGATAGCGGCGCTGGTTCTCGCCACGGCCGCGGATGCCGCCGCGCTGGGTGTGCACGACCACCTCGCCACCGGAAGGCTCCGGGGCGCCCGGCTCGCGGAAGCCGAGTTCCTGTACGCACAGGTGCACGCGCTCCGGCGACATCGCCTCGCTGCCGGAGAGTTCGAACATCCGCGCGAGCTCGGCCTGCGCGCTGTCGACCACGCCCGGCGGGCCCGACACCCGCAGCTGGTGGCCGCGCCGGCGCACCTCCACTCCGAGGCGCTCCTCGACGTGGCGCAGGTTCTGCTCCATCGGGCCCGCGAAATTGCCGAGCCGCGCGTTGTCCGCCGCCTCGAGCGAGAGTTCCCGGACCTCGACCTCGGGCGTCACGCGATGCTCCGCTCGGGCTCCGCGAGCCGGCCGCGCAGCGAGTTCGGCATCGCCTCGGTGACGACGACGTCGACGTAGCGGCCGACGAGGCCGGGCGATCCGTTGAAGTTCACCCAGCGATTGTTCTCGGTGCGGCCGGCGAGCTGGCGGGCGTCCCTCCTGGACGGACGCTCGACCAGGACGCGCTGCCGCGAGCCGACCATCGCGCGGCTGATCGCGAGCGCCTGCTCGTTGACGAGCGCCTGGAGCCGTTCGAGGCGTCCCTGCTTGACGTCGTGCGGGACGTCGTCCGGCAACGACGCCGCCGGCGTGCCGGGGCGACGGCTGTAGAGGAAACTGAAACTCTGGTCGAAGCCCACGTCGGCGATCAGCGCGAGCGTCGCCTCGAAGTCACGTTCGGTCTCGCCCGGGAACCCGACGATGAAGTCGGAGGACACGCTGATGCCGGGCCGCGCATCCCGCACCCGGCGAATCTTCTGCCGGTACTCGAGCGCCGTGTGACCGCGCTTCATGAGCGCGAGCACGCGGTCCGAGCCGCTCTGCACGGGGAGGTGCAGGTAGCTTGCGAGCCGCGGCACGTCGCGGTACGCCTCGACGAGGCTGTCGCGGAACTCGACGGGGTGCGAGGTCATGAAGCGTATGCGCTCGACGCCCGGCACCGCGGCGACGTGGTAGATGAGCGCCGCGAGGTCGGCGTGACCGCCGCCCGTCGCGCCGCGATAGGCGTTGACGTTCTGCCCGAGCAGCGTCACCTCGCTCACGCCCTGCAACGCGAGGCCGCGCACCTCGTCCATGACCTGCGCGAGCGGCCGGCTCACTTCCTCGCCGCGCGTATACGGCACGACGCAGAACGTGCAGTACTTGCTGCAGCCCTCCATGACGGATACGAACGCCGTCGCACCCGCGGCGCGCGGCTCGGGCAGGCGGTCGAACTTCTCGATCTCCGGGAAGCTCACGTCGACGACGGCGCGTCCGTGGGATCGCAGCTGCTCGAGCATCGCCGGGAGCCGGTGCAGCGTCTGCGGACCGAACACGAGGTCGACGAAGGGCGCGCGGTCCGTGATACCCGCGCCTTCCTGGCTGGCGACGCAGCCGCCGACGCCGATCACGACGCCCGGCCGCGCCTGCTTGATGCGCCGCCACTGCCCGAGCAGCGAGAACACCTTTTCCTGCGCCTTCTCGCGCACGGAGCACGTGTTGAGCAGCAGGAGGTCGGCCCGTTCGGGATCGTCGGTAGGCTCGTAGCCGCCGGCGGCCCGGAGCACGTCCGCCATGCGGGCGGAGTCGTACTCGTTCATCTGGCAGCCGAAGGTCTTGACGTGGACTAGGGGCATCGGTGGAGGGCGCTATCGTAGCCGCTCCACCGGATTTTTGCCGCCCGGACCGTTGCCCGACCCGGCGCCCTGCGCCGCAGGCGGGCGCCGGCGTCACTCGCCCTGCGCTTGCGAGTAGCCCCGCACCCCGTCGAACTCGTAGAGATTCTCGGTCTTGACGACGTCGAGCCCTGCATCCGCGAGGCGGAGCAGCAGCGCGGCGATCGACTGCGGACTCGCCAGTCCCGCCGCCGTTTCGGGGAACCGGCAGCGCCAGTGGTCGGTGCGCAGGGTCTGGGAGTAGCCACCCGGATACACCTTGACGCCCCGGTTGGTGACGAGCGCGAGCCGGAAATCCGGCCCGGCGACCGCTTCGAGCCGGGC
>Ga0105090_10000037_pt1 | contig 45559 bp, 40 predicted proteins | sample PPLLak3March2015_FD_79110 | JGI IMG/M metagenome (GOLD analysis project Ga0105090, IMG submission 79110) | Freshwater sediment microbial communities from Prairie Pothole Lake near Jamestown, North Dakota, USA - PPLs Lake P7 Core (1) Depth... | ecosystem: Environmental > Aquatic > Freshwater >...
CCGATTCCGCACGCCGACGTGATCACGTCGACCACGCACAAGACGCTGCGCGGCCCGCGCGGCGGCCTGATCCTAATGAAGCCGGCACTCGAAAAGCCGATCAACAGTGCGGTGTTCCCGGGCATCCAGGGCGGCCCGCTGATGCACGTGATCGCGGCCAAGGCGGTCGCTTTCAAGGAGGCGCTGGCGCCTGAGTTCAAGACCTACCAGCAGCAGGTCCTCACCAATGCCCGCGTGCTGGCCGAGACGCTGGTCAAGCGCGGCCTGCGCATCGTGTCGGGCCGCACCGAGAGCCACCTGATGCTGGTCGACCTGCGCGCCAAGCAGATCACCGGCAAGGACGCCGAGGCCGTGCTCGGGCAGGCGCACATCACGATCAACAAGAACGCGATCCCGAAGGACCCGGAAAAGCCGATGGTCACCAGCGGCATCCGCCTGGGCAGCCCGGCCATGACCACGCGCGGTTTCAAGGAAGCCGAAGCCGAGCAGACCGCCAACCTGATCGCCGATGTCCTCGACAATCCGAAGGACCCCGCCACCGTTGCCCGTGTGCGCGGCGAGGTTGAGCAACTGACGGCACGGTTTCCCGTCTACGGCGCCTGACGACCCCCGGGCGCTGACTGCGAATCGACAGAACGATGGCTCAGTCCGCACTTCTGCCCTTGTCATCGGGCCGCTCGCCCGGCCGCTCCGAAGAGCGGCCCGCTGATCAAATCGGCCAAAGTGCACGTGCAGCGCGCAGCGCTGCGTACACTTTGGACGCCTGATGCGTTGCCCCTTCTGTCAGCACGCCGACACGCAGGTCATCGACTCGCGCGCGTCGGACGAGGGCGCCACGATCCGCCGCCGCCGCAAGTGCCTGTCGTGCGACAAGCGTTTCACGACCTACGAGCGGGTCGAGTTGGCGATGCCGACGATCATCAAGCGCGGCGGCGGCCGCGCCGACTACGACCGGGACAAGCTGCGTGCCAGCATGCAGCTGTCGCTGCGCAAGCGGCCGGTGCCGCGCGAGGCCGTCGAAGAGGCGATCGCCCGCATCGAGGACAAGCTCTTGTCATCGGCCCAGCGTGAGGTCAAGAGCGAGAAGCTCGGTGAACTCGTGATGCGCGAACTCAAGCGACTCGACAAGGTCGCCTATATCCGGTTTGCCTCCGTGTACCGCAGTTTCGAAGACGTCGACGAGTTCGCCGAGGTCGTCAAGGAGATCCGGCCCGGCAAGCGGGCGCGGCGGCGACCGGCCCGTAGCACTTAGGCGACAGGTTTCCGGCATCGCCCCGGGGGGCCTTGAAACGGTCCCCGACCGTCCCGAATTTGGAGCCATCGCAGGCGGCGACCTGCAGTCAGCCCAATCGGAGGTGCTCAATGAACCAGGTGACTTTGCGTCGCAACGACCCGTTTGGTGCGTTGGTCGACGATGTATTCAATGACTTCTTCCAGCGGGCCGGAGTGGTTCCGGCGCGCGTTGCCGAGTCCTCGACGGTCGCGCGAGCGCGCATGGACGTTGTCGACAAGGGTGACAAGTTCGAGATCAAGCTGGATCTGCCCGGCGTCAGCAAGGAGGACGTCAACGTCTCGGTGGAGGGCGCTCGCGTGGCCATCCAGGCCGAAAGCCGCAAGCAGCGCGAAACCAAGGACGGTGAGCGCGTGCTGTACAGCGAGCGCTCGGTTACGAGCTATGGGCGCAGCTTCGAGTTGCCGGTCGAGGTGACCGAAAACGGCGCCGACGCGAGCCTCGAGAACGGTGTTCTGACACTGGTGCTGCCCAAGCGTGCCACCGTAGCCGGCAAGCGCCTGACAGTCCGCTGACAGGAAGAGCGTCCGCCCGCGGTGCGGGTCGGCGCGATCGCCGGCTCGTTGGTCGACGGGCGCGGTGCCGCTTGACCTGGGTCAAGCGGCACCGCGCCGGCGGCTTGCGCGGGGTTTCATGGTCCCTATCTTGAAACTGAAGGCTCGCAAGGAGACGCGGGCCGTATTAGCGAGAGGAGGTCATATGGCGAATCTCCTGACACGTCGTCGTACCGATCCATTCGCGCCGCTCTTCGGCGACTGGATGGACGATTTCTGGAACCGTACCAACCTGGTTCCGATGCCACGTTACGCGGACATGCCGGCGATGGAACGCGCCCTGATGGACGTCGTCGACAAGGGCGAAGCCTTCGAGGTGAAGGTCGACATGCCTGGCGTGAAGAAGGAGGACATCGACGTCTCGATCGAAGGCACGCGTGTTTCGATTCGTGCCGAGACGCAGTCCACGAAGGAAGAGAAGGAAGGCGAACGCGTGCTGCACACCGAACGCTTTGCGGCGATGTACGCGCGCACCTTCGAGTTGCCGGTCGAGGTCACCGAGTCCGGCGCTGACGCACACTACGAGGATGGCGTGCTCACGTTGACGTTGCCCAAGCGGGCGCCGCTGGCAACCAAGAAGCTGACGATCAACTGATCCAAGTGGGCGCCGCTCAGGCGGCACGGCGCAACACCGTGCCGCTGGCGCTCAGGCCGCTGTTCCCGCAGCGGCCTTTTTCTTTTGAGGAGCCGCCTCGTGTCGCCACGGCTCCCCGACTCGCCCGGGCGAAGGTCCGTAGAATTCCGCCGATGATTCGCCCGCATCGCGCATTCGTACTTTGCCTTGCGGCGCTGGCGCTGGTCACGCTGGCGCCGCCGACGGTGTCTGCGCCGCTGGTCAGGAAGGTGTTCGATGCGGCATCGTTAAAGGCCGACAAGGCCGCGCCGGCGGCCTCGATCGCCGAGCGGCGCGCCGGGATCGAAAAGGCGCTGGACGCGGCGCGGAAGGCCGCCGCGGACGAGCGCACCGGAACGTACCCGGTGCCTGCGGGCGCTACGCCGAGCCAGGTCACTGACCTGGGGTTCCTGCTGCAGCGCTTGCCGGTTCTGCTGCAGGCGCAACTCGACGTGCTCGGAGAGATCGAGTCGGCGCGCTCCAAGCGCGCAGAGGAAGAAGAAGCGCTCGCCCGCTGGAAGGGGTTTGACGAGCCCGGGCCGTATTCGCTGACGCAGCTCGACCGCCTGCTCGACCAGCTCGACGCGGAGCGCACGCGTCTGCATGCGTTCCAGTCCGTTGCCACGCTGAACCTGGAAGAGGTGGCCCGCGTCGAGGCGCGGCTGAAGAGCACGCAGGCCGACGAGCGGCTGGCCTTGGAGAAGGCCACCGATGGCGTGGTGGCACCACTCGAACTGGCGCGGCTGCAGACCCGCCGGGTTACCGAAATGCGTCAGCTTCTGCTCCTGCAGGGCGAACTCAACGCTGAACTGACGCAGGCCTCGCGGGCGCGCGAGCAGCTGCTCGAACGGCAGGCGGCCGCCATGTCCGCCAACTATCGCTTCAACGAACAGGAGTTCGAACGCGTCATCAAGAACCTGCAGGCGCAGCAGCTCGTGTTCGATCGTCGCATCGAGGAAACCAGCGTGGCACGGAGCCGGTCGCTCACGGAGCGCGACCAGGTTCTGAAGGCTCTGGGAGCGCTCCCCGCGCCCCAGGCTGTGGACGAAGTGCGGCGCCACGCGGAGCTGCAGGCACGGCTGGATGCGATCAACGTGACGCTGGAGGCATTGAGAACCCAGCAAAGCGCGCTGTCGACGCTCAGGGGCCTTGCACCGATCTCGATCGAGGCCTGGCGCCAGCGCTACGCATCGCTCAGCGACCCGGATCCGGAGAAGCGGCGTACTGCCGAGAAGTCATTGGTCAGTTCGCTGGCCCGGGTGGACGCACTCAAGTCCTACGCGACCGACCTCTCGGCGGTTGCCGATGCTTCGGTCAAGGACCAGCAGCGCCGCGTTGACGGCCTGGACGAGAAGGCACCGGGCCGGCGCTACGCCCTTGCGGCGCTGGAAGCCACACAGAGGGCCGCAGACGCGGCGGACGAAGTGCAGGCGCTTGGACAGCAGCTCGCAACGGCGCAGAAGCGTTGGCGGCAGGAGTTCGCGGATGCCGCGGAGCAGCGTTCGGCCTCCGAGAAGGCCGCTGCGGTCTGGGCCGAGGCCAAGGACCTGGGTCGCGAGGTCTGGGACTTCGAACTATTCGCGGTCGAGGACACGGTGGACATCGCCGGCAAGCCGACGACGGTCTCGCGCGGCGTCACGGTCGGCAAGAGCATCGGAGCCCTGCTGCTGTTCATCCTCGGCTACAAGATTGCCGGCTTCTTCGCGCTTCGCGCGCAGAGGCTCATGGTGGAGCGCTTTGCGGTCGACGCGGCCCAGGCCAGGGTGCTGCGGCGCTGGATGATGTTGCTGACGGGCTTCGTGCTGGCCGTGATCACGCTCAACCTGGCGCGCATCCCGCTGACGGTCTTCGCGTTCATGGGCGGCGCGCTCGCGATCGGCATCGGCTTCGGCACCCAGACGCTGCTGCGCAACTTCATCAGCGGCATCATCGTGCTGTTCGAGCGCAAGGTCCGCGTCGGCGACATCGTCGACGTCGACGGCATCCAGGGCGTGGTGACGGCAGTCGACATCCGCTCGACGACGGTACGGCAGTTCGACGGCATCGAGACGATGGTGCCGAACTCGCTGCTGCTCGAACAGAAGGTCACCAACTGGACGGGGGAGTCGCCGACGATGCGGCGGGTCGTGAAGGTCGGCGTGGCCTACGGCTCACCCACGCGGCAGGTGGCGGACATCATGAAGGCGGCCGCCGACGAGCACGGCCTCGTGCTAAAGGAGCCGGCGCCGTACGTGATCTTCGAGGATTTCGGCGACAACGCGCTGGTGTTCGCGCTGTACTTCTGGGTCGACCTCGCCAAGTCCAACGGCATGCAGGTGCAAAGCGACCTGCGCTTCATGCTCGAACGACGCTTCGCGGACGCCGCAATCTCCATCGCGTTTCCGCAACGGGACATCCACCTCGACTCCGCGCGGCCGCTGCAGGTCGAGGTCGTCGGCCGTGCGGTCCCGCCGGCGCAGGCAACCTGATGTACGACGAAGCCGACCGCGAGTTCATGTCGCGCGCGCTTGCGCTCGCGACCCGGGCGCTCTACGACGCCGAACCCAATCCAAGAGTCGGCTGCGTCATCGTGCGCGAGGGCCGGGTCATCGGCGAAGGCTGGACCCAGGCACCGGGCTCGAACCACGCGGAAGTCGAGGCCCTGCTCGACGCCCGCCGCAATGGCCATGACGTGCGCGGCGCCACGGTCTATGTCTCGCTCGAACCCTGCAGCCACTTCGGCCGCACGCCGCCGTGCGCCACCGCGCTGATCGAGGCCCACGTCGGCCGGGTCATTGCGGCGGTCGAGGATCCGAACCCGCTCGTGGCCGGAGGCGGCCTGGAGATGCTGCGTAGCGCAGGCGTCGACGTACGCTGCGGACTGCTTGAGCAGGAGGCCGCCGAGATCAACATCGGCTTCTTCGCCCGCATGCAGCGCGGCCGGCCCTGGGTGCGGATGAAGATCGCGGCCAGCCTCGATGGCAAGACCGCGCTCGAAAATGGCGTCTCGAAGTGGATCACATCCGAAGCGGCACGGCGCGATGGCCATGCCTGGCGCGCCCGCGCCGGGGCCGTGCTGACCGGCATCGGCACCGTGCAGGCCGACAACCCGGAACTCAACGTGCGCCTGGTCGAGACACGGCGCCAGCCGCTGCGCGTGCTGGTCGACAGCCGGCTGGAGGTGGATCCGGGCGCGCGTCTGTTCGAAGGCGAGGGCAATGTGCTGGTGGCGGCCGCGGTCAGCGCACCGGCGCGCGAGAGCGCACTGCGCGCGCGCGGGGCCGAGGTCATTGCCCTGCCCAATGGCAGCGGCAAGGTCGATCTGGCCGCGCTGATGAAGGAGCTGGCGCATCGACACATCAACGAAGTGCATGTCGAGGCGGGCTACCGGCTCAACGGCTCGCTCGTTCAGGCGGGCGTCGTCGACGAACTGCTGGTGTATCTGGCACCGCTGCTGATGGGCGAGGCGCAGGGCATGGTGCACCTGCCCGCGCTGTCGGACCTGACGCACGCGCAGCGGCTCGAGTTCCGCGAAGTCACGGCTGTCGGCGAGGACGTACGCATCCTGGCGCGGCTGCATCCATAGGCAGGAACGAACATGTTCACCGGACTGGTCCAGGGAGTGGCGCGCATTGAGCACGTCGAGAGACTCGCGACCGATGGCGGCGTGCGGCTGACCATCGACGCGCGCGACGTGCCGGGATTTGCCGCCGCAGTCGGCGACAGCATCGCGCTCAATGGCGCCTGCATGACGGCCACGCAGGTCGACGGCCGGCGCTTCACCGTCGATGTCTCCGGCGAGAGCCTGGGCAAGACTGCAGGACTCGATAAGCCGGGCGAGGTCAATGTCGAGACCTCGCTGCGCGTCGGCGACAAGCTGGGCGGACACCTGGTCGCGGGGCACGTGGACGGCGTCGGCGAGGTGCTGCGCTTTGCGCAGGTGCAGGAGTCATGGGAACTGGTCATCCGCGCGCCGGGCGATCTGGGGCGCTACCTGGCCTACAAGGGATCCGTCACCGTCAACGGTGTCAGCCTCACGGTGAACCGCGTCACCGACGCGACGGCCGGCTGCGAGATATCGATCAACATCATTCCGCACACCTATGCCGTGACGACGTTGCGCAACCTGCGCCCGGGCAGCCGTGTGAATCTCGAAGTCGACCTGATCGCGCGCTACCTGGAACGCCTGCTGCACCGGACGAACTGACGCGCGGATGGATAACCAGGCCGCAGGCTGGCTGCTTGCGCTGGCGATGGCCGGCCTGCTCTGGCCCCTGAGTGCGCCCGGCCGCCGCCCGTACGCCACCGCTGTCGTTGCATTGCTGCTGCTCTACCTCGTCGTGCTGGCGATGGCGGCAACGCTGCTTGGGCCAGCCCTGCGGCCATGGTCGAGTGCCATCGCTGCGGCGGCCGTGTGGCTGGTCATGCAGCCCCTGATCGCGCTGGGCCGCATGTCGACCGCCGAGCTCGGGTTGAAGCCGCCGCGGGCTGGCAGCCTGCGACCCGCGGTGGTGGTCGCGCTGCTGGCGCTGATGGCAAACGCGGCAATCAGCGCGTTGCGCGGCGCGTCGCCAGTCGGCATCACGGCTGCGCTGGTGTCGGCCTCTCTCATTGCGGCTCTCATGGAGGAGCTTGTGATGCGCGGTGCGCTGCTTGCCCTCGCCGACCGCGCCAGCCCGCCGCGCTGGACTCTCTGGGGCGCTCCGATCGGCCTGGGCGGTCTTCTGATCACGGCAGCATTCGTCGCCCTGCACGGATGGCGGCCGGGCCTGCTGCTGGGCGTGGCGCCGGCCGCGATGCTCTATCTTTGGCTGCGCGCGCGGACGGACAGCCTGGCCCCACCCATCGTCGCTCACCTGCTCTGGAATGGCTCGGTGCTGCTGCTGCACGCCTGAGATCGATCCGCTGACCTTTCTTTCCACCGACGGCTCCCACCATGTCAAAGCTCTTCACTTCGTTTGTCCTGCGCGATCTGGAACTGGCCAACCGGATCGTCGTCTCGCCGATGTGCCAGTACTCGGCGGTCGATGGCAGTCCGTCGGACTGGCACTGGGCGCATCTGGGGTCCCTCGCGCTGTCGGGCGCAGGACTGCTTTGCATCGAAGCGACCGCGGTGACGCCGCAGGCCCGCATCACGCCCGGCGACCTCGGCCTGTACAGCGACGCCAACGAGCAGGGGCTCGCGGCGGTGCTGCGGATGATCCGCGCGGTGGCGCCGATCCGCGTGGCGGTGCAGCTGGCGCACGCCGGCCGCAAGGGTTCGAGCCGCGAGCCCTGGAACGGCGGCAGGCTGCTGCCGGAAGGCGAGGGCGGTTGGCGCGCCGAGGCGCCGTCAGCGGTTCCGCATGCGCCGGACGAAGCGCCGCCGCGCGCGCTCGAGCGCGCCGACCTGGCGCGCCTGCGAGCGGCCTTCGCCAGCGCGGCGGCCCGCGCCGCCCGGCTGGGCGTGGATGCGATCGAGCTCCACGCCGCGCATGGCTACCTTCTGCACCAGTTCCTCTCGCCGGTGTCGAACCGGCGCTCGGACGAGTACGGGGGATCGCTGGAGAACCGCATGCGCTTCCCGCTCGAAGTCTTCGACGCCGTGCGCGGAGCGTTCCCTTCCGAGCGGCCGGTCGGCGTGCGCATCTCGGCCACCGACTGGCTGGAGGAGATCGAGCCACCCTCACCGAGCTGGACGCTCGAGCAGTCGCTGGTGTTCGCGCGCGCGCTCAAGGCGCGCGGCTGCGACTGGATCGATGTGTCGAGCGGCGGCGCGTCACCCCAGCAGAAGATCAAGCCCGGCCCCGGCTACCAGGTGCCGTTCGCGGAGATCGTGCGCAGCGAAGTCGGTCTGGCGACCATGGCCGTCGGAATGATCACCGAGCCACGCCAGGCCGAGGCCATCGTCGCGGAAGGTCGCGCCGACCTGGTGGCGCTCGCCCGCGGCATGCTGTTTGACCCGCACTGGCCGTGGCGCGCGGCGGCCGAACTGGGCGGTACCGTCGTCGGCCCGCGGCAGTACTGGCGCGCCTTGCCGCGCGAGGCGGGTGCGATCTTCGGCCCTCTGACCTTTGGCCAGCGCTGAGGCGGATCCGGAGTGGCCGACGACTACAATCGCCGACTCTGAAAGAGCGCCCCCGGAGGCCCCCATGAACGCCCTGTCGCTGGTGACGTCGAAGTCGAATGCCGCCGGGCCCATTGCAAGCGTGCCGGAGATCGTCGACGAGCTGCGTCAGGGCAACATTGTCGTGCTGGTGGATGACGAGGATCGCGAAAACGAGGGTGACCTCGTCTTCGCCGCTGACTTCGTCACGCCCGAGAAGATCAACTTCATGGCCAAGCACGCGCGCGGCCTGGTCTGCCTGACGCTGACCGAGGCGCACGCGCGCCAGCTGGCGCTGCCGCCGATGGCGCACGCCAACGGGACGGTGCACGGCACCAACTTCACGGTGTCGATCGAGGCCGCCGAAGGCGTCACCACGGGCATCTCGGCGGCCGATCGCGCGCGCACCGTCTGGGTTGCCACGCGGCCGACGGCCAAGGCTTCGGACATCGTGCAGCCCGGTCATATCTTCCCGGTCGTGGCACAGGCGGGTGGTGTGCTGATGCGCGCCGGTCACACCGAAGCGGGCTGCGACCTCACGCAGCTGGCGGGCCTGACGCCGGCGGCCGTCATCTGCGAAATCATGAACGACGACGGCACGATGGCTCGGCTGCCGGACCTGATTCCGTTCGCCCAGGCGCATGGCCTGAAGATCGGCACGATTGCCGACCTGATTCACTACCGCGCCGCCAACGAGTCGATCATCGAGCGTTGCGGCAGCCGGACCGTACGGCTGCCCGCGGGCGAGTTCCAGCTCGTGGTCTACCGCGACAAACCGAGCGGCGCGCCCCACCTCGCCCTTGTCAAAGGCACGATCGAGCCGGAACGCGAGACACTGGTGCGCGTCCACGAGCCGGTTTCCGTGCTCGACTTCCTCGACGAGGACGCCAGCTCGCATTCGTGGCCGATCCCGAAGGCGCTGGCCGCGATTGCCGCCGCACCCAGCGGGGTGCTGGTCCTGCTGAACTGCGCTGAACCCGCCGAGCGGCTCTTCGCCAAGTTCGAAGCGCTGATGGAAGCGTCGCCGGAAGAGGGCGCCCGGCAGGCGCGCATGGATCTGCGCACCTATGGCATCGGAGCCCAGATCCTGCGTGACCTGAATGTCGTGCAGATGAAGCTCCTGGCGCGTCCGCGCAAGATGCCGTCCATGGCCGGCTTCGGACTGCACACCACGGGATTCATCGAGCGCTGAGTTGCCGCGGGCGTAGCAGCGCTCGCGTACACTGCCTCGCAGGAGGAACAATGGCGATCGACTACCTCGCGCCCGATTTCGACGGCGCCGGACTGCGCATTGGCATCGTGCAGGCACGTTTCAACGAATGGGCCGGTCGGGCGCTGCTCGAGGCCTGCGTGGCGGAGCTCGTGACCCTGGGCGTGGACGAGGATGACATCACGCACGTCTCGGTGCCGGGGTCGCTCGAGGTCCCGCTCGTCCTGGCGCGGCTGGCCGCGGCGGAGGACTATGACGCGCTCGTTGCGCTTGGCTGCGTGATCCGCGGCGAGACCTACCACTTCGAGGTCGTTGCGAACGAGTCCGCGCGCGGACTGGCCCAGGTTTCGCTGGCGCACGGCATCCCGATCGCCAACGCCATTCTTACCGTGGAGAACGACGAGCAGGCGCGCGCCCGGGTGGCCGAAAAGGGCAAGGACGCCGCGCGCACGGCGATCGAAATGGCCAACCTGCTGTGGGCGCTGGACGAAAGTGGCGACGAAACCGCCGGGGACTGAGCGCGCAGCTGGGGCAGGCAGCCGGGGTAGTGGTCGCAGCGCGCGGCGGCGCGCACGCGAGCTGGCGGTGCAGGGCCTGTACCAGTGGCTGGTCGGCGGCCAGGACGCGGCAGCCATCGAGGGCCATCTGGCCGAAAGCCGCGGCCGCGATCTCGACGAGATCACGGCGAGCACCGATATGCCGCACTACCGCGAACTGCTCAATGGCGCGATCGACGGCGCCGAGGCGCTGCGGGCCGACTTCGCGCCGTATCTTGACCGCGGCGTGGGGGCACTCTCGCCCGTCGAGCACGGCATCCTGCTGCTGGCGACCTACGAACTCAAGCACCGCACCGAGATTCCGTACCGCGTCATCATCAACGAGGCGGTCGAGCTGGCGAAAAGCTTCGGCGGGACCGAAGGCTTCAAGTACGTCAATGGCGTGCTCGACAAGGTCGCGGCGCAATTGCGCGCGACGGAAGTCGCGGCGCGTTCCTGACCCGCGCCGCGGGCCACGCGATGCCTGCGCCTCGACTGCCGACTGGCGAATTCGAACTGATCGCCCGCTACTTCCAGCGGGCCGCCGGGCCTGCGCCGCGCGTCGAACTCGGCATCGGCGACGACTGCGCACTGATCGATGGCGGGCCGGAGTCCCAATGGGCGGTGACGACCGACATGCTGGTCGAGGGCGTGCACTTCCTGGCGGACGTGGATCCGGAAGCGCTGGGCCACAAGGCGCTCGCTGTCAACCTCTCGGACCTGGCTGCCTGCGGCGCGACGCCGCGCTGCTTCTTTCTCGCGCTGGCGCTGCCTGCGGTCGCCGAACCGTGGCTGGCGGCGTTCAGCCGCGGGACTTTCGCGCTGGCGGACCGTTTCGGCTGTGTGCTGGCGGGCGGCGACACGACGCGTTCGATGCACGGCGTGACGATCTCGATCACCGCGCTCGGGGACGTGCCGCGCGGCAGCGCGCTGCTGCGGTCGGGTGCGCTCGCCGGTGACGAGATCTGGGTTTCGGGCACCCTGGGCGACGGAGCGCTGGGCCTCGCCTGCCGGCGCAGGGAGGTGGAGGCCGCCGATGCTGCACTGCAGGCAATTGCACGACTGGAGCGCCCGGAGCCGCGGGTGGTCCTGGGCGAGCGCCTGCGTGGCATTGCCTCCAGTGCGATCGACGTCTCCGATGGCTTGGCCGGGGATCTGGGGCACATCCTGGAGCGCTCGGGTGTCGCCGCTGCGCTCCGCTGGGGCGCGATTCCGCGTTCCGCTGCACTGCAGCGACTGCCGTTCGAACAGCAGCGGCAGTTCGTGTTCGCGGGCGGGGATGACTACGAATTGCTGTTCACGGCGCGGCCCGCCGACGGCGCGGCGGTCGAGTCGGCGGCACGCGCCAGTGGAGTGCCGGTGGCCCGGATCGGGTCGATCCACGCGGGACGCGGGCTGAGCGTCATCGATGAACGCGGAAACGCGGTGGACATCGCGCCTCAGGCGTTCGATCATTTCCGCCCATGACGGAACCGGCTGCAACGCTGCAAATGAACCCGGCAGAGGGCCAGCCGACGGATGGCGTGGCGACCCCGTCTTGGCGACTGATGCTGGCGCACCCCGCGCACTGGATCGCGTTTGGGTGCGGCAGCGGACTGCTGCGCCCGGCGCCTGGCACCTGGGGCACGCTGGCGGCCTGGTTCGTCTTCGTGACGCTCGATCCGTTCCTCTCAACAGGCGCCTGGTTGCTGCTGATCACACTGACAGCCGTCATTGGTGCGTGGGCCGCCGAGCGCACCGGGCGAATGCTCGGACGCCCGGACCATGGCGCGATCGTGATCGACGAGATCGTCGCCTTCTGGCTGGTGCTGCTGGTCCTGCCGCCGGACCTGCTCGCGCAGGCGCTTGGTTTCCTGGCGTTCCGGCTGTTCGACATCCTGAAGCCGCCGCCGATCCGCGCGGTCGATCGTCGCTTCAAGAGCGGTGTCGGCGTCATGGCCGACGATCTCATCGCCGCGTTCTACGCATTGCTGCTGGCGGCCATCGCCGTGCGAGTGCTCGGGTGACGCCCGGGGAGCGGCTGGAGCGCCTGTCGGCGCAGCTCGGGCAGGCGCTGCGCGCACAGCATTTGACGCTGGCGACGGCAGAGTCGTGCACGGCGGGCGGTGTCGCCTACGCGGTCACGATGACGCCGGGGTCGAGCCTGTGGTTCGACCGCGGGTTCATCACGTACGCAAACGAATCCAAAATGCAGGTGCTTGGCGTTGCGCCCGCCTATCTGCGCGACTTCGGCGCGGTCAGCGAGCCGGTGGCGCGCGCAATGGCGCTCGGGGCGCTGACGCAGAGCGCCGCGCAGGTCGCGGTCGCGGTGACCGGCGTTGCCGGCCCGGACGGCGGTTCCGCGGCCAAGCCGGTCGGCACGGTCTGCTTCGCCTGGGCGATCCGGCGCGATCCGGCGCAGTCCGCCTGGGTCAAGACCCAGACCCGGCGCTTCGAGGGCGATCGCGCCGCCGTTCGTACGCAGTCCATCGACTGTGCGCTGGAAACCCTGATCGGGTTGCTGAGCCAAAGGCAGGACGTTTGAGCACGCGACGACATACCAGCCGGCCGCTGCAACGCCGGTGCCGGGAGCGTCGCTGTCAGGGCCACGCCATAACCGGCTCCACGTTTCCTCTCGATACTCGAGAGCACTGATGGATGGTCACCTGTTTCCCGGCCTCGCGCTCGAGCATCGTCGCGTCAATGGCGTCGACATCTGCTTCCGGCGCGGTGGGCAGGGCGCGCCGATGCTGCTGGTGCACGGTTTCCCGCAGACGCACGCGATCTGGCACCGGGTCGCGCCGCGACTGGCGACGCGTTATTCGCTGGTCATGCCCGATCTGCGCGGCTACGGTGACTCGGCGAAGCCTCCGACCACGGAAGACCACGGGTCCTACAGCAAGCGCGCCATGGCGCGCGACTTGGTCGAGCTGATGCGCAGCCTCGGCCATGACCGCTTTCACCTGTGCGGACACGATCGCGGCGGGCGTGTCGCCCACCGCCTGGCGCTGGATCATCCGGAGGCGGTCGAACGACTGATGGTGCTGGACATTGCGCCGACCCGCACGATGTACGAGCACACGACGATGGACTTCGCGCGGGCGTACTACCACTGGTTCTTCCTGATTCAGCCGGCGCCATTGCCGGAGCGGCTGATCGCGGCCGAGCCGTTGTTCTATCTTCGCGCCAAGCTCGGAGGGTGGGGCTCGGGCGGCACCGGCCTCTTCGACGAGCGTGCGCTCGCCGAGTACGAGCGCTGCTTCACACCGGCCGCGATCCACGCCATGTGCGAGGACTACCGGGCGTCGGCGTCGATCGACCTCGAACATGACCGTGCCGACGAGGACCGCCGCATCGAGTGCCCGTTGCATGTGCTGTGGGGCGAGCGCGGCGTCGTGCATCGCCTGTTCTCGCCGCTCGCCGACTGGCGCGCGAAGGCGCGTGGCCCGGTGACCGGACGCACGACGCCGGGAGGACACTTCATTCCCGAAGAGTCGTCCGAACTGCTCGGCGACGAAATGCTCGCATTCTTCGGCTAACGGCGATGTGGCACGTTCGGCTCGGACTGCTCCTGCTCGCGCCCGCACTGGCGCTCGCCGCGCCGCCCGCCGAACTCTGCCTGTCGGATGCGCTCGGCCTCAAGGTCGCCGACGCGCGGCTCTTTGAAGGGACCGGTCCCTACCGCGCGCCCAGAATCTCGGCCGACGCCCAGGCGCAGCGGTACTTCGAGCAGGGGATGGTGTTTGGCTGGGGGTTCAACTATCCGGAGGCTGCGCGCTCGTTTCGCGCCGCGACACTGCGAGACCCGGGGTGCGCGATGTGCCGGTGGGGTATCGCGTGGGCGGTCGGACCGAACATCAATTCGGACATGGAGCCCGCCGAATTCCCGATCGCCCGCGACGCGCTGGTGCAGGCGAAGGTCTACGCCACCGATGCGCGCGCACTTGCGATGGTGGCGGCGCTTACCACGCGCTTTCCGTCGAGAGGCGAAACGATCGGCGATGCCGACGCGCGTCGCTACTCGGAGGCCATGGTTGCGCTGGCTGACAGCCGACCCGACGACGCGGACATCGCCGTGCTCGCCGCCGAGGCGCTGATGACGGAACACGCCTACGACTGGTGGCGGGCGGACGGAACGCCGCAGCCCTGGACGCCGCGCATCGTTGCGCTGCTGGACCGCGCCGTGCGACTTGCGCCGGACCATCCTGGCGCGCACCACTACCGGATCCACCTGTACGGCGAGTCGCCCACGCCGGCGTCCGCCGTCGATTCCGCCGATCGGCTCGAGGCGCTCGCGCCGGGCGTGGGCCACCTCGTGCACATGCCGGCGCACATTTATGTGCGGGTCGGCCGCTACCACGATGCCGTGCGCGCCAACATCGCTGCGGTGGAGGCGGATCGACGCTATGCGGCACTCACCCGGCCGGACCCGCAGTATGTGGCGGGCTACGTCGTGCACAACCAGCACTTCCTGTGGTCCGCCGCGCTATGGAGTGGCGAGTCTGCGGTCGCGCTGGAGGCGGCTCGGGCCATCGCCGAGGCGTCGGCCGCATCGGAGCGACTCGACGCGGGTACCAAGCAACACTTGCTGGGCCTGCCGTGGCTCACGGACGTGCGCTTCGCACGCTGGGACGCGATCCTCGCGCGGCCGGTCCCGCGCGAGGGTCCCTACCTGCAGGGACTGGCAGCGTATGCGCGCGGCACCGCCTACGCGCGCACGGGTGATGTCACACGCGCGCAGCGCGAACTGAATGGCCTGCATGCCGCTCGGCGCGCAGCGAGCGCCCGCAAGCTGAAGGTCAAGAACATCAATCAGGCAGATGCTGTGCTGGCCGTGGCGGGGTCCCTGTTGCGGTCCGAACTTGCCGCCGCCCGCGGCGCCTGGCACGAAGCGGTGCGTCAGGCCCAGACCGCGGTGAAGCGGGAAAACGCGCTTCAGATCGACGAACCGGCCGTATGGCCGCTGCCGGCCTTGCAGGCGCTGGGCCGCGTTCAACTGCTCGCCAAGGCGCCGCGTGATGCGCTGGACGCCTACCGGCGCGACCTGACGAATCATCCCGCCAATGCATACTCGCTCGCCGGCAGCGCCGAGGCGCAGCGCCGGCTCGGAGAAAACACGCTCGCGGCGCAATCCCTGGCGCAGGCGCGCGCGGCCTGGAGCCATGCCGACGTGCCGCTGCCCATGCCCTGAGTTCGTCCACGACGGCCGATCCTGATCCACAGAACGGAACACCATGCCTACTGAAGTCCTGCTGCTTTTTGCGCTGATATTGCTCAACGGTGTCTTTGCGATGTCCGAGATCGCACTGGTGACGGCGCGCCGCGCCCGCTTGCAGGCCCTGGTCGAGCAGGGCGATGCCGGCGCCGCCGCCGCATTGGCGCTTAACGACCAGCCGACGCGCTTCCTTTCGACGATCCAGGTCGGGATCACGTCGATCGGCATCCTGAGCGGCATCGTCGGCGAGGCAGCACTGGCCCAGCCGCTGGGCGACTGGATCATCGGACTCGGGGCCGAGCCGAATGCCGCGAAGCTGGGCGCCACCGCGCTGGTCGTCGTTGTCGTGACGTACTTCTCGATCGTGCTGGGCGAACTGGTGCCTAAGCGCCTCGGGCAGATCTCGGCGGAAACGATCGCGCGGCGCGTCGCGCGCCCGATCGGATGGCTGGCGATTGCGGCCAAGCCCTTCGTGCGTCTGTTGACGGCATCGACCGATGTCCTGCTGCGCCTGGTCGGCGCGCGCACGGATGGCGCTTCGGCGGTGACCGAGGAGGAGATCCATGCGCTGATCCAGGAGGGCTCGGAGACGGGCGTCATCGACGAGCAGGAGCGCGCCATGGTGCGTAACGTGTTTCGCCTGGATGATCGCCAGATCGCCTCGCTGATGACGCCGCGCTCCGAGATCGTGTATCTAGACGTCGAAGACGATCTGCAGCAGAACCTGAAGCGTGTGCTGGACGTCGAGCACTCGCGGTTTCCGGTGTGCCGCGGCGGCCTGCGCGACGTGGTCGGCGTGGCCAGCGCGCGTCGTCTCTTGCAGCAGGCGATCCGTGGTGAGGTGCTCGATCTCACGCGGGCGGCCGAGCCGGCCGTCTACGTGCCGGAATCGCTGACGGGCATGGAACTGCTGGAGAATTTCCGCGCCAGTGCCGGCCACATGGCATTGGTGGTGGACGAATACGGCGAGATCCAGGGCGTGGTGACGTCGCAGGATCTGTTCGAGGCGATCGCGGGTGAATTCAAGCCGCAGCGCACTGAAGACGCGTGGGCGGTTCCGCGCGCCGATGGCTCGTGGCTCCTCGACGGGCTGATCCCGATTCCGGAATTGAAGGACCGGTTGAACTTCGGCGCAGCCCCGGAAGAAGAGCTCGGCCGCTACAACACGCTGTCCGGCATGGTCATGCTGCTGCTGGGACGGGTGCCCGCCACCGGCGACGTCGTCGACTGGCACGGCTGGCGCTTCGAGATCGTCGACATGGACAAGCACCGTATCGACAAGGTGCTGGCCTCGCGCCTGCCGGGCGTCGAAGACGTCGTCGGAGTGGACTAGGGATTCAGCGGCGGCGGTGCAGGTTGATCTCGTCGCGCGTTGCCTGCGCCACGCGCCGGGCCTGTTGGGCAAAGTCGGCGCCACTGCCCGCGTAAAGGATCGCGCGTGACGAGTTGATCACCATGCCGGTGCCGTCGGCGGTCTGCCCGGCCTTGACGCTGGTCTCGATGTCGCCACCCTGGGCGCCGATGCCCGGGACCAGCAGCGGCAGGTTGCCGACCAGCGCGCGGACGGTCGCAAGTTCTTCCGGATAGGTCGCGCCGACCACCAGACCCAGTTGGCCATTGGTGTTCCAGTCCGTGGCCGCAAGGCGCGCGACCCGCTGGTAGAGCGGGGTGCCGCCGGTATCGAGCATTTGCAGGTCGTCGCCGCCGCGGTTGCTGGTGCGGCCGAGCACGAACGCGCCGCGATCGGCGTAGGCAAGGAAAGGTTCGAGCGAGTCGCGACCCATGTAGGGCGAGAGCGTGACCGCGTCGGCCTGGTAGCGCTCGAACGCCTCGCGCGCGTAATGCTCGGCCGTGGCGCCGATGTCGCCGCGCTTGGCATCGAGGATGACCGGGACGGCCGGATGCGCGTGGCGGATGTGTTCGACCAGTCGTTCGAGCTGTGCCTCGGCGCGTGCCGAGGCGAAGTAGGCGATCTGCGGCTTGAAGGCGCAGACCAGGTCTGCGGTGGCATCGACGATCTCCCGGCAGAAGCGGAAGATCGCGTCGTCGCCGGCGCGCAGGTGCGGCGGGAAACGCGCCGGGTCGGGATCCAGCCCCACGCACAGCAAGGTGTCGGACTCGCGCCAGCGCGCAGCCAGGCGATCGACGAAGTTCATCGTGTGGCCCATGGCATGTGATGCGGCCGCATCTTACGCGGTGCCATGGCGGCATCGGCGCGGCGGAGCCCTGTGCTAGAACGCGGGTCCCATGTCCCGCTTCAGTCGCCGCGACCTGCTGCTGCTCGCCCTGCTCACGCTCTTCTGGGGCGTGAACTGGCCGGTGATGAAGCTGGGTGTCGCCGAGATGCCGCCTCTGTACTTCCGCACACTGTGCCTTGGCGGTGGCCTGCTCGTCATCGGCGCATGGGCGCGCGCCAGCGGAGTTTCGCTCGCGGTTCCGCGCGGCGCCTGGCGCGAGATCGCGCGGCTTGCGGTACCCAACATGATCGTGTGGCACGTGCTCGCGATCCTCGCGATCAAGCAGTTGCCATCGGGACGCGCGGCAATTCTCGGTTACACGATGCCGGTGTGGGCGGTTCTCTGCGGCCTGCTTTTCTTCGGCGAAAAGCCGCTCCCACGCCACTGGCTGGGCGTGATCGCGGCCCTGCTGGGTACGCTGCTGCTGCTGTCGTCCGAGTTAACCGCGCTGGCCGGGTCGCCGCTCGGGACCGGACTGATGCTGGCGGCCGCTGCGGCCTGGGGTTACGGCACGCACCTGATGCGCCGGCATCTCGTCGACCTGCCGATCATCACGCTGACTTTTTGGATGATGGCACTCACGGTGCTGGTGATGGCCTCGGCCTCGTTTGCGTTCGAGTTCGAAGCGTGGCGCTGGCCACTGGCGCCCGAGTGGCTTCCGCTCCTTTACAACATCGTCTTCGCGGTCGCGTTCTGCCATGTCGTGTGGTCGATGCTCGCGCGCAAGCTGCCGCCGGCGGCCAGCGGCCTGTCCGTCATGTTCATTCCCGTGCTCGGCGTGTTCTCGGGCATGTGGCTGCTGGGTGAGCAGCCCTACTGGCAGGACTACACGGCGCTGCTGCTGATCCTGGTGGCCCTGTCGACGGTCTTGCTGCCGGCCCGCGCGACAGACTGAAGTCATGGCTGCTGCGCGCCGGGGCGCGCGCTCAGGCGCCCGCTCAGGTTCCCGCTAACGTTCCTACGCAGGCGCGCCTGCGAAAGTCACAGATCGCCCAGGTCGGGCAGCGGTGCAGCCGTCTTGCCTTCGGTTTCCGCGGGGGGTGTTGAAGCACCGCCGTTGCGAAACCACCAAACGGCGGCAGCGACGGCGCCTGCCACGACGAGCCAGCGCAGCGTGCGCGACCGGGCCAGCCTTGCCACCCCGGTGACGACCACCGGGACCAGCCAGGGTTGCGCGCGCGCAAAGCGTACAGCGGAGGCGGCTGTGCCCAGCCACCCTGACGATGCTGCACGCCGCGCGCCGCCGATGAGCAGGCCGGCGACTCCGGTGCGCGAACGCGTCTCGAGCGTTTCAAGCTGATCGGCCAGCAAGGCGCGCTCGGCCGCGGCGCGTGCCAGCAGCAGTTCACGCCGCAACGCGCGATGCTCCCGTTCAGCCCGTGCCATCACGCTCTCTATGCAGGCGGCCGCGCAGGGCGTCGCGGTCCTTCTCCAGTTCGGCGCGGGTTTCCGACAGGATCGGAGGCGCGGCCGCGACCTCGCGGCGGAGGAGGCCGACGGCAACGGCGCCCGCCACGGCATACCCGACGGCAAGCAGTCCCACTGCCAAACCGCGCGGACCATCCCAGAAGATCGCGGCCACCCACACCGATACCGTCACGAGAGCGGCCAGCAGCAATACTGCGGCGAGCAGGGCCAGCACCAGCCAACGCACCGCGCGATCGCGCGCATCGGCAAGTTCGAGCGCGGCCAGTTCGCCACGCGTCAGCAGCAAGGTCAACCCGTGCGCCAGCAGCGCTCTGACCGACCCCACCAAGCCCACGGGCCGATCGGCTTCAGCGGTCATGGCAGTCGGCGATAACGGCGGAAAGCAAGCCTAGCGACGATTGACGACCAGTCCGAGCAGCATACCGATACCGGCCGCGATGCCGATCGCGGTCCACGGATGATCGTGGACCCAGGTGTCGGTGGCCTTGGCGGCATGCTTGGCCTGGTCAACTACCCTGTGTTCGGCCTCCACCAGGCGGGTTTTGGCACTGGAAATCGCGCTTTGGGCGCGCCGCCGCAGATCGGCGGCCTGCTCGCCGCTCGACTGCGCCGCCTGCCGCAGCAGCTCTTCCGCATCGACGAGCACTGCATTTACGTCCGTCATCAGACGTTCCTTCGTGACTTGATCCATACATCCTCCTTCGGGTCGGTTCACCGCACTGAATTCAGCCTAGGCGCTGATCATGCTCCTGTCATGACGCAGATCGAATACCAAGGATTCCCTAGCCGTTTACATACACCCAGTTCAGCAAGTCATCGAGCGCACCCTGCGTGGCGCCGGCGTTGGGATGGTTGACGAAGGCCACCACCGCATAGCGCCGGCCGCTGGCTGCAAGCACGTAGCCCGCCACCGCCCGGGTGTCGACCAGCAGCCCGGTCTTGATGTGGGCTGACCCGGCTGCACCGACGCGTTTGCGCATCGTCCCGTCGACTCCGACGAGCGGCAGTGACGCAACGTACTCCGGCATCAGCGGGCCGGCGAACGCGGACGCGAGCAGCCGCGCGAGGCCGGCCGCCGTCAGGCGCTCGACGCGAGACAGCCCTGCTCCATTGTCCAGCACGAACTCGCGCCGTTCGAGACCCTTGCCCACCAGCCACTCGCCCACCACGCGCTGCGCCCGCTCGGCGCTCGCCGGCTGCCGGGTGACCTCGCTGCCGATCGTCAGAAAGAGCTGCCGCGCCATCACGTTGTTGCTGAACTTGTTGATATCGCGGATGACTTCGGCGAGCGCTTCCGATTCGTGCTGCGCCAGCCGTCGGGCCTCTGTGGGTGCCTGGCCGTCGCGAGCCTGGCCGCGCCAGCTTCCACCGCTGGCGGTCCACAACGCCCGAAACACGGAATCGACGTACTGGGTATGGCTGAGCAGGCTGACATGCCAGGCCCGCTCGCCACAGGAGCGCGGAAACCCCCCTCGGAACTGCGGGCGCATCGGGTCGCTGAAGTCGCCGACCAGCCGAGCGCGCCAGTCGTTGCAGGGGCCTTCGACCGCACGAACAGTGGCCGGGACCGACATGCCTGCCAACTGCGGTACCGCGTAGACCCGGACCTGTTTCGGGTCGACGTCGGGCACGAAGTGGAAGCTGACGCTCTTGTAGTTGAGCAGCAGCGCGTCGGGCCCGGCGTTGTAGGGCCGGAGCGCCTCGCCGTCAAAGGCGCCCGCGTCGTGGTTCGCCGCTTGAAAGGCGCTGCGGTCGAGCACCAGGTCGCCGCGGATCTCACGGATTCCGACGCCGCGCAGGCGCTGCACGAGCAGCCAGAACTGCTCGATGACGAACTGCGGATCACCGCTGCCACGCAGGTACAGATCGCCTTCGAGCGTTGCATTCGCAACCGGCGCCACGGCCAGCGCCTCGGTGCGCCAGAGGTACTGCGGCCCGAGCAGTTCGAGGCCGGCCAGCGTCGTGACGAGTTTCATCGTCGAGGCCGGGTTCAACGGCTGCAGCTCGTTGACGGCAAGCGACAGCCCGGTTCCGTTCAAAGGCACGACGCTGATTCCGACGGCGCTGCCCGGCACGTTGGCGAGCCTGAGCGCCTGGGCGACCGGTTCCGGGAGCGTGGCGGCCACACGCGGCGTCTCGCCGCGCGCCTGGCCGGCCGCCGCGCCGGCGACGAAGAGCGCAACGAGGGCAGAAATCCCGCGGGATAACCACGCGAAGTACAAGGGTTCTTCCTTCTCGTTTTTACTCATGCGGTGCACCGCAATGCTAGGTCGTTCGTTCGATAGACCGGCCATCACGCGCTCGGTAGCCTGCAATGACGCCGAACTCTTTTTGCATCGCAGTGCGTGCCGCGGGTTCGCTCCCGTTCCAGGAAACTCCATGAAGCTGGTGACTATTCAATTTCGAAGCTTACTGGTTGCACTCGCAGCCTCCAGTCTGCTGGCCGCATGCGGCGGCGGAGGAGGCGGCGACAGCGCACCGGCGCCCGCGCCGGCTCCGGCGCCAGCCCCCGTGATTCCCGAGCCGCCCTCGGGTGGCTTCGCGCCCTCAGGCCCGACCGCCGCCCCGGCCGCGGCGCCGACCGATGCGCAAGCCATTCGCTTCCTCGCGCAGTCGACGTTCGGCGCGACGACGGCCGACACAGAGCGCCTGAAGCGCCTCGGCTACAGCGACTGGGTCGAGCAGCAGTTCCTGATTCCGCGGACGTCGCATCTGGACTTCGTGCTGGCGGTGTATCCGATTCCGGCACCGGAAGGCGTGACGGTCACGATCGATCCCCTGTACCAGTCAATCTGGAAGCAGGCTGTCACGGCACCGGACGTGCTGCGCCAGCGAGTCACCTTCGCGCTGTCGCAGATCTTTGTCGTCTCGGCGGCCGACGCGGCACTGCAGACCGCACCACACACGCTGGCGTCCTATCTGGACACGCTGTCGATCCATGCCTTTGGAAATTACCGCGATCTGCTCGAAGCGGTGACCAAGCATCCGGCGATGGGGCAGTACCTGACCTCCCTGGCGAACCGGGGCGATGGGGGGCGGGTGCCGGACGAGAACTACGCGCGCGAGGTGATGCAGCTCTTCTCGATCGGCCTAGTGCAGCTGAACAACGACGGCACGCCGAAGCTCGTCAACGGAGAGCCGGTCGACACCTACAGCATGGATGACATCCGCGGGCTCGCGCGCGTCTTCACCGGCTGGGGTTGGGGTAACACGGGCACACCGGATCCGGTCAATGGCCGCTTCGGGGGGAACAGTCCGCAGGACCCGATGCGACGCGTGATTCCGATGCAGTTCTATGCGCAGTACCACTCGCCGCTGGAAAAGCAGTTCCTTGGCGTCACGGTGCCGGCCGGGACCGCCGGTCCCCAGGCGCTGAAGACGGCGCTCGACACGCTCGCCAGTCATCCCAACGTCGGGCCGTTCATCGCGACCCGACTGATCCAGCACATGGTCACCAGCAACCCGAGTCCGGCCTATGTCGGGCGGGTGGCGGCGGTCTTCAACGACAACGGCAAGGGCGTGCGCGGGGACCTGAAAGCCGTCGTGCGCGCGGTGCTGTTCGATCCTGAGGCCGTGACGCCGGCCAGCGGTCCGAATGCAGGCAAGCTGCGCGAGCCACTGCTGCGCTTCACGGCATGGATGCGCGCCTTCAACGCGGCGTCCGCGAGCGGCAACTTCCGGATCGGCGTGCTCGACAACCAGCTGTCGCAGACGCCGATGCGGGCGCCAAGCGTATTCAACTACTTCCGGCCCGGCTTCGTTCCCCCCAATACCAGCCTGGCCGCGGCGGATCTGGTGGCGCCGGAATTCCAGATCACGCACGAGATCTCGGTGGCGTCGTACGCGAACTTCATCCAGGGCGCGATCGCCAATGGCGTTGGCACCGGCAGCGATGTCAAGGGCAACTACACCGAACTGAATGGCATCGCGGACAACGCTGACGCGCTGGTCGCCCGCATCAACCTGCTGCTTGCGTACGACTCGCTGTCGCCAGCCACAGTGACGGCGATCCGGGACGCGGTCAATGCGATACCCATCACGGCGAGCAACGCGCGACAGAACCGCACGAACCTGGCGACATACCTCACGATGACCTCGCCCGAGTTCCTGGTGCAGAAATAGGCGGACGGAGAACACGATGACGACCAATGCTTCCCGCCGCGAGTTTCTCCGCACGGCCTCCCATCTCACCGTGGCAGGTGCGGCCACGCCCTGGGCCCTGAATCTTGCGGCGATCGGTGCGGCATCGGCGCAGACGGCGCCGGCGGACTACAAGGCGCTTGTATGCGTGTTCATGTACGGCGGCAACGATCATTCGAACACGGTGGTGCCGTACGACAACGCGAACTACGCGCTCTATTCGCAGTCGCGCACGAACTTGGCGCTGGCGCAGGCCACGCTGCTGCCGCTCACCACGCCGACGAATCCATCGATGAGCGGGCGCCAGATCGCGCTGCGGGCCGAGTTGCAGCCGCTGAAGACGATCTACGACGCCAGCAAGGCAGCCGTCGTGGCCAACGTTGGCACGCTCGTCGTCCCGACGACGATGGCGCAATACCGGGCGCGCAGCGTGCCGCTGCCGCCGAGCCTTTTTTCGCACAATGACCAGCAGTCGGTCTGGCAGACCTACAACGGACGGCGCGAAGGCGCGCGCGTCGGCTGGGGCGGACGCATGGGCGACCTGCTGGCCGCGTCCAATCAGTTCCAGAACTTCACCTGCGTATCGGCGTCGGGCACCGCCGTCTTCCTGTCGGGGCAGTCAGCGGTGCAGATGCAGATCGGCAACAACGGCGGCCTGGCAATCACCGGTGTGTCGGGGACGACGCTTTACGGCTCGAGCGCCGGGCCGGCCACCGCCCGCCGGCTGATGACCGAAGACCGTGCCAACCTGTTCGAGAAAGACTACAACGCGATCGTCAAGCGCTCGTCCGAAGCAGCGCAGACGCTGAACACCGCGCTCACCACGTTTCCGACGACTGCAGCGCCATTTTCGACCTTTCCTAATACCGGTCTCGGCAACCAACTGCGCAACGTCGCCCGCATGATCGCCGCCCGTCAGGCACTCGGCGCCAGGCGCCAGGTATTTCACGTCTCGATCGGCGGCTTCGACCAGCATTCGGGCCTGATCAACGGGCACGGCGGCCGCATGGCGGAACTCGCCAATGCCATGGCGGCGTTCTACAACGCGACGGTGGCACTCGGCATTGCCGACAGTGTGACAGCCTTCACCGCATCGGACTTTGGCCGGACGCTGGACTCCAACGGCGAAGGCTCCGACCACGGCTGGGGTTCACATCACTTCGTGGTCGGCGGTGCCGTCAAGGGCGGCGAACTGTATGGCACCTGGCCCGACACCGTGCTGCGCGGGCCGAACGATGTGGGTCGCGGCAACCTGTTGCCGACCACATCGGTCAACCAGTACGCCGCGGCGCTTGCGACATGGTTTGGCATCAGCCCTGCGCAGATGGCCGACGTGCTGCCCAACGCGGCGAACTTCCCGCAGCCGAACCTCGGGTTCATGGCGTAGTTCCGGCGGGTCGGGTTCGGCGCCGGCGTCCGGCCGGCCGCGGTCCCGTTCCGCGGACGTTCGTCGGCCCGCGAACTCATGCGTACGGATGGGGCGGGCGCGCGATTTGCTGCGCTGAGCGTCGCAGCTAGACCTTTTGCCCGATGGACGCGCATCGGGCCCCTTCCTACAGTCGCCAAAGTGCCACGTGCTCGCGCTCGGCGCTCGCACGTGGACCTGCAACCGCATTGAGCTCCGCTGGAGTTGGTTCGCCAGATGAGGAAGGCCATGAACGAGAAGACGCCCCGGATGTACCGCTCCCTGCTCGCTGCTGCTGTTGCGGCAGCCATGCTGGCCGGCTGTGGTGGTGGGGGCGGTGACAGCACGACGACCGGTTCGCCCTCGGGCGCCTCATCACCTTCGGCTCCGACGGCGCCGTCGGGGCCGACGTCGGCGCCGATCACACCACCCAGCGACGCGGAGGCCTTCCGGTTCCTGACGCAGGCCACGATGGGCGCAACCCCGGCCGAGGTCGCGAAGCTCAAGCAGCAGGGTTTCGACGCGTGGCTCGAAGAGCAGTTTGCGCTGCCGCGCTCGTCGCACCTCGACTTCGTCATCAGCGAGATCGGCCTCGACGGTGCCGGCGGCACGCAGATCACGATGGACCCGATGTACCGCTCGTGGTGGAAGCAGTCGCTGACGGGCAACGACCAGCTGCGCCAGCGCGTGACGTTCGCACTCTCGCAGATCGTCGTGACCTCGGCGGCCGATGCGCAGCTGCTCAACAAGCCGGCCGCGATGGCGTCCTATCTCGACGTGCTGTCGAAGCATGCGTTTGGCAACTACCGCGACCTGCTGGAAGAGGTCTCGCTGCATCCGACGATGGGCCGGTATCTGACGGCCCTCGGCAACCGTGCCGACGGCGGCCGTGTGCCGGACGAGAACTACGCGCGCGAGATCATGCAGCTGTTCTCGATCGGCATCGTGCAGCTCAACAATGACGGCACACCGAAGCTCGTCAACGGCCAGCCGGTCGACACCTACACGATGGACGACATCCGCGGCCTGGCCAAGGTGTTCACGGGCTGGAGCTGGGGCAACGAAGGCACGCCGGACCTGCAGGACAACCGCTTCTTCGGCAACGAGGCGGATCGCAAGCGGGAGATCATCCCGATGCAGCACTACCCCAAGTTCCACTCGCCGGAGTCCAAGGCGTTCCTGGGAACGACGATCGCCGCCGGCACGCCGGGGCCACAGGCGCTGAAGACCGCGCTCGACACTATCTTCAACCACCCGAACGTCGGACCGTTCCTGGCGCATCGCCTGATCCAGCGGCTGGTCACGTCGAACCCGAGCCCGGCGTATGTCGACCGGGTCGCGGCGGTGTTCAACAACAACGGCAAGGGCGTGCGCGGGGATTTGAAGGCCGTGGTGCGGGCCGTGCTGTTCGACGCCGAGGCGCGCGACGCCAACGCGATGGCCTCGGCGCAGTTCGGCAAGCTGCGCGAGCCGGTGCTGCGCGTCACCGCTTGGGCGCGCGCGTTCGGCGCCGAGTCGGCGAGCGGCATCTACCGGATCGGCATCCTCGACGAGCAGCTGTTCCAGACGCCGATGCGTGCTCCGACGGTCTTCAACTTCTATCGCCCGGGCTTCGTGCCGCCGAACACAGACATCGCGGCGAAGGGAATGGTCGCCCCGGAGTTCCAGATCACGCACGAAGTCTCGGTGGCGAATTACACGAACTTCATGCAGCAGGCGGTCGGCAACGGTGTCGGCTTCAACACGATGGGCCGACCGGACGTGCGCAGCAATTACAAGGACCTGGTGGCCCTCGCCGAGGACCCGGACAAGCTGGTGGCGCAGATCAACCTGACGCTCACCGGCAACCAGATCGGGCAGGCCAGCCTGGCAGCGATCTCCAGCGCCGTGGCGACGGTGAAGATCCCGGCGCCGGTGTCGGGCACGAACGGGCAGACGATCACCTACAACGGCAAGCAGTACACCTCGTGCGCGAACGAGGGCGCGCGTTGCGCCTTCACCGGCACCTACGACGTGATCTACGGCGCCAACGGTACGTTCGCGGTGAAGGCCGGACAGGTGAACGGCGTGGACTGCACGAACGACGTCTTCGGCGATCCGGTCGTGGGTGTGGCCAAGGCCTGCTTCTACGGGCCGATCGCGGCTGCCACCACGCCGTCAAACGTGCCGCCCGCGAACCAGAAGGACATCGATGACGCCAAGCTCAATCGGGTCCGGCTCGCGGTGTTCATGAGCACGCTGGACCCCGGGTTCCTGGTCACGAAATAGTCCGACAGCAAGGAGAAACAACATGACGATGAACGCTTCGCGCCGCGAGTTCCTGCGCAGGGCGTCCGCGCTGTCGGTCGCGGGATCGGCCACGCCACTGGTGGTCAACCTGGCGGCGATGAGTGCCGCATCGGCCCAGACAATGCCGGCCGACTTCAAGGCGCTGGTCTGTGTCTTCCTGTACGGCGGGAACGATCACAGCAACACGATCGTGCCCTTCGACAATGCAAACTATCAGCTCTATGCGCAGTCGCGCACCAACCTGGCCCTGGCGCAGAACACGCTGCTGCCGCTGACGACGCCCACCAACCCGTCGATGGTCGGGCGCCAGGTGGCGATGCGGCCGGAGATGGCGCCGCTGAAGGCGATCTATGACCAGGGCAAGGCTGCCGTTCTGGCGAACATCGGGCCGATGCGCGCGCCGATGACGATGGCCCAGTACCGCAACAACTCGGTGCCGCGGCCGATGGGACTGTTCTCTCACAACGACCAGCAGTCCGACTGGCAGTCGTTCGGGCCCGAGGGTACGCGCATCGGCTGGGGTGGCCGCATGGGCGATCTGTTCGCCTCGGCAAATTCCTATCAGAACGTGACGGCGATCTCCACCTCGGGCGCCGCGGTGTTCGTGTCGGGCTCGAGCGTCGCGCAGCTGCAACTGGGCAACAACGGCGCCCAGGGCATACCGGCCTTGCAGGCCAACGCGAACGTGTTCAGCACGACCTCCGCTTCGGCGCCGCTCAAGGACATCATGACGGCGGCCAGCTCTCACGTGCTGGCCAATGACTACAACAAGATCGTGAAGCGCTCGACCGAGGCCGCCGCGGCCATCAATACCGCGCTGGGTGCCATCACGCTAACGACGCAGTTCCCCGGAACCGGCCTGGGCAACCAGATGCGCAACGTCGCCCGCATGATCGCGGCGCGCCAGGCGCTCGGTGCGCGGCGCCAGGTGTTCCATGTTTCGATCGGTGGCTTCGACCAGCACTCCGGTCTGGTCGCCGGCCATGGGCCGCTCTGGGCCCAGATCTCGGCGGCGATGGCGGCGTTTTACAACGCCACGGTCGAACTCGGCATAGCCAATAACGTGACGGCCTTCACGGCGTCGGACTTCGGGCGCACGCTCGACTCCAACGGGCAGGGCTCGGACCACGGCTGGGGCGCGCACCACATGGTCGTCGGCGGCGCGATCAAGGGTGGCGAGATGTACGGCACCTGGCCGGATACCGTGCTGCGCGGACCGAACGACGTTGGCCGCGGCAACCTCCTGCCGACCACGTCGGTCGACCAGTTGGTCGGAACGTTCGCGACCTGGTTCGGCGTTCCTGCTGGCAACATGAAGGACGTAATCCCGAACGCGACGAACTGGCCCTCGCTCGATCTGGGCATATTCGCCTGACGGTCGATTGACCCCAGGAAACGACAACGGCGCCCGCGGGCGCCGTTGTTTCTTGCCGGTGACGCGTTACACGTCAGTTCGAGAGCTGCAGCAGCCCCAACCCCACGCGGCGGTACGAACCGATCCCGCGCAGCAGCCGCTTTTTCAGCAGGTCGGCATCGGTCACTTCAAGCACACCTTCGATGGACGAGTAGGGCAGAGTGATCGTCCGGTTGCCGTACGGGAATTTCAGTTCCTTGATGGCGACGTTGAAGAAGTCGGGCTTGAAACCGAACTTGGGCGCGACGGCAGCCAGCCAGGCCTCGACCTCCTGCACGGTCTTGAACGGCTCGACCTGCTTTTCGCCATCGACCATGCGCTCCCGGCCCACGCAGGCTTCAAGCTGGAAGCGATAGGGCAGGCCTTCCGCCAGTTGCACGACAAGCCGCTTGGGCGCGAGTGCGCTGACGGCCTCGGCCGGCGGTTCGACCCAGGGGTCAGCCGAATACACCCAGTACCGACCTTCACTGGTGGTGTCGGCGCGGAATACGAAACTGACGCCGGCCTTCTTGCCGAAAGTTCGGGCAAGCGCGGCGTGTGCGGAGAGCGGATCGGAGTGCTTGGGGCCGAACGAGACCGCGGTCTCGTAGAGCTCGACCGTCGGCACGTCCATCTTCGTGTAGCTCATCACCGTATCGACAAAGGCGCGGAGCGTCCGTGGACCCTTGCCCTTCGGCTTCGCGGTACTGAGCCAATGCGATGGAAGTCTTAGCGAAATGTCCATCGACAACCGCCGTCCTGTCTGTATGTGGTTAACCACCTCGATTTTCGGCACATTGCGGCGCTGCCGTATCACGCAAAGGCACTAGCCCGTCGACGACGTGCCGATGGCCGCCGACCAGTGGTGGCCGGGTCACCTGTCGGCGGGATCCCGTTGAAGGTCGGGCCTGCGATTGCCTGGACCGAACTCGCCAGTCGAGTGGCAGGGTTTCTCCTAGACAAAGTTAGTGTGTGCTCGCACCCTGATCGTGCCGCGGTGGATGGGCCGGCTGCGGTTCAATCCCAAAGAAATTCGGTTCGAGACCTTGAAACCAACGGTCTCTGCCCCTAGAATTAGCACTCGCCTGCTTGGACTGCTAACAACGCATTCGAGCCGGGTTTCGGAGGTCCGCCCTCCACCATTTCTTGTTTCTCGAGTGTCGAGAGATCAACTGCTAGGAGACTGTATGAAGATTCGTCCTTTGCACGATCGCGTGATCGTCAAGCGCCTGGACCAGGAGCGCAAGACCGCATCCGGCATCGTCATTCCCGATAACGCCGCCGAGAAGCCCGACCAGGGCGAGATCATCGCGGTCGGACCGGGCAAGCGCGACGACAACGGCAAGATCGTTCCGCTCGACGTCAAGGTCGGTGACAAGGTCCTGTTCGGCAAGTACTCGGGCCAGACGGTCAAGGTCGAGGGCGAGGAACTCCTCGTCATGCGCGAAGAAGACCTGATGGGCGTCGTCGCCTAAGTGTTCTGCGGCGCCGGCCGCAGCGCGGCCGGCCACCTAATTCTCAGAGAGAGGTTCTATGGCTTCCAAGCAAGTTTTTTTCGGCGATGATGCACGTCATCGCATGGTCAAGGGCGTGAATATCCTGGCGAACGCCGTCAAGGTCACGCTGGGCCCGAAGGGCCGCAATGTGGTGCTCGAGCGCAGCTTCGGCGCCCCGACCGTCACCAAGGACGGTGTCTCGGTCGCGAAGGAAATCGAGCTGAAGGACAAGTTCGAGAACATGGGCGCGCAGATGGTCAGGGAAGTCGCGTCCAAGACCTCTGACAACGCCGGCGACGGCACCACCACCGCAACGGTGCTGGCGCAGTCGATCGTGACCGAAGGCATGAAGTTCGTGGCCGCAGGCATGAACCCGATGGATCTCAAGCGCGGCATCGACAAGGCCGTCATCGCGGCTGTCGAGGAGCTGAAGAAGATCAGCAAGCCGACGACGACCAGCAAGGAGATCGCCCAGGTCGGCTCGATCTCCGCCAACTCGGACGCCGAGATCGGCAAGATCATCGCCGACGCGATGGACAAGGTAGGCAAGGAAGGCGTCATCACCGTCGAGGACGGCAAGTCGCTCAACACCGAACTCGAAGTGGTCGAGGGCATGCAGTTCGACCGCGGCTACCTGTCGCCGTACTTCATCAACCAGCCGGACAAGCAGATCGCGATCCTCGACAACCCCTACGTCCTGCTGCACGACAAGAAGATCGGCAACATCCGTGATCTTCTGCCGATCCTGGAGCAGGTCGCCAAGGCCGGCCGTCCGCTGCTGATCGTCGCCGAGGAAGTCGAAGGCGAGGCGCTGGCGACCCTCGTGGTCAACAGCATCCGCGGCATCCTCAAGACCTGCGCCGTCAAGGCGCCGGGCTTCGGTGACCGTCGCAAGGCGATGCTGGAAGATATCGCGATCCTGACGGGTGGCACCGTCATCGCCGAGGAAACCGGCATGACGCTCGAGAAGGCCACGCTGGCCGACCTCGGCCAGGCCAAGCGTGTCGAGATCGCCAAGGAAAACACGACGCTCATCGACGGTGCTGGCGAGACCAAGACGATCGAGGCCCGCGTCAAGGCGATCCGTGCGCAGATCGAGGAAGCCACCAGCGACTACGACAAGGAAAAGCTGCAGGAGCGTGTTGCCAAGCTCGCCGGCGGCGTGGCGCTGATCAAGGTCGGTGCCGCGACCGAAGTCGAGATGAAGGAGCGCAAGGCCCGTGTCGAAGACGCGCTGCACGCCACGCGTGCCGCGGTGGAAGAGGGCATCGTCGCCGGGGGTGGCGTGGCGCTGATCCGCGCCAAGCAGGCCATCTCCAAGATGAAGGGCGACAACCCTGACCAGGACGCCGGCATCAAGATCGTGCTGCGCGCGATGGAAGAGCCGCTGCGCCAGATCGTCGCCAACTCGGGTGACGAGCCGAGCGTGGTCGTCAATGCCGTCGCCAACGGCAAGGGCAACTACGGCTACAACGCCGCGACGCACGAGTACGGCGACCTGGTTGAAATGGGCGTGCTCGATCCGACCAAGGTGACCCGTACGGCACTGCAGAACGCAGCGTCTGTCGCATCCCTGATGCTGACGACCGACGCGATGGTCGCCGAACTGGTGGAAGACAAGCCGGCTTCGCATGGTGGCGGTGGCGGTGGAATGGGCGGGATGGGCGGCATGGGCATGGACATGTAACTCGGCCGACAGCCGCTCGCGGCGCATAGCGGCGTCGCGCGCGTTGGCTGTACGTCCGAGTACTGTCTACGCGCGCGTTCCTTGCTCTGCTTCCGCGAGTCGGCCGCCGGGTTGCGGGTTCTGCAGCCTGCATCCTCATCAAAGACAAACGGCCCGCGATTGCGGGCCGTTTGCTTTGCTGGGTGGTGGCCTGTGTCAGTACTTGATCGTGCAGCCGTATGCGTTCGACGCCGCGGTCGCGACCGGCTTGCCGGAACGCGCGTCCGTCAGGGCGGCGACGACGTAGTTCGTGGCTGACTTCACATCCGTCGGGTTCGCGCTGCGCTTGTCGTCGATCGCGCCCGCATAGATTACGGTGCCCTTCGGGTCGACGACGTACATGTGCGGCGTCACCTTCGCGCCAAAGGCACGGCCGAGGTCGCCCTTGGTGTCCATCAGCACGGCCGTCGGCGCCGAGTTCTGCTGCTTGAACCAGGCGGCGAGCTTGTCCGGCGCCATGTAGTCCGAATGCATTTCGGCGGTGGAGTTCACAGCAAGCCACGCCACGTTGTCGGCACCGAATCGCTTCTGCAGCGCCTGCATGTTGCCGCTGCTGTAGTGCTTGAGCACGAACGGGCAGTTCGGGTTGTTCCACTCGAGAACGACATACTTGCCCTTGAAATCAGCCAGCGAAACCGTCTTGCCGTTGACGTCGGTGGCGGAGAACGCGGGTGCGGGCTGACCCGCGGTGACGGCGGCAGCAGTGCCCGCGGCCGCGAAAAGTGAAACTGCGATCAGGGGTACTGCGAACTTCATGCGGGGCTCCTTATTGGATCTTGTCGAGCGCCGCTAAGACTGTGTTCTCCGTCAGAAGTTCAGGCAGGACCGTCGGTTGCCCGCTGCGGTCATAGAGGACGTACAGGGGAACCCCGTTGCGTCCGAACTCGGCCAGCGCGCGGGTGATCGTTTCATCGCGGTTGGTCCAGTCGGCCTTCATCCGGACAATCCCGGTGTCGGCAAACCGCGAGCGCACCTTGTCGGTGTTCAGTGCGACGCGCTTGTTCACCTGGCAGGTGACGCACCAGGCGGCCGTGAAGTCCACGAACACCGGCTTGCCCTGCGCTTTCAGGTCCGCCAGCGCCTTGGGCGAGTAGTCGACCCAGTCGGTGCCCGAGGTGGCCTTGCTGCTCGCCGCGACGGGCTCGGACGTGGCGATCGGCGTGAACGTCATCGCCGCCACAACGGCACCCACCAGCGCGACCCAGCGGAACCGGGCCGCACCGCGCTGGGCCAGTCCGAGCGACCACAGTGCAAAGGAAACCGCCACCAGGACACCGAGGGCGAGCGCGATGCCGCCGGCGTCCACCTGCTGCGCCAGAACCCACAGCAGCCACACGCAGGTGGCGAACATCGGGAAGGCCATGAACTGCTTGAAGAGCTCCATCCAGCGCCCCGGACGCGGCAGCTTGGCCAGCAGCGCCGGGAACAGCGTCAGCAGCAGATACGGCGCCGCCATGCCGACTCCGAGCATCGCGAATACCGAGAGGGCAATGGCCGCCGGCTGTGTGATCGCGTAGCCGAGCGCGGCGCTCATGAACGGCGCCGTGCAGGGCGAAGCCACGATCACCGCCAGCACGCCGGTGCCGAAACTGCCACGCCAGTCGGATTTGCCGACAAGCGCGTCGGCCGCTTTCGTGTTGCCGAGCCCGCTGCCGAACGTGAACTCGAAAACGCCGAGCAGATTCAGGCCGATGACGAAGAAGAGGACCGTCAGCGACGCCACGACCCACGGTGTCTGCAACTGGAAACCCCAGCCCAGCGCGCTGCCCGCCTTCTGTAGCGCGATCAGCAGACCCGCGAGCAATACGAACGAAAGGATCACACCAACCGCGAAGGCGACCCCGTGGGCGGCCATCGGACCGCTGTGGGTACGGTGCTGGGCGAGGCCGATCAGTTTCAGCGACAGCACCGGGAACACGCACGGCATCAGGTTGAGGATCAGGCCGCCGACGAACGCTGCACCCAGTGCCGCGAGCAGCGACATTGTGGGTGCGGGCGAAGTTGCGGCTGCCGGTGCCGGCGATGCGCTGATGGCTCCGGCCGCCACCGGACCTTCCACCGTGGCCGCCCAGCCACCGGCCTTGGATGGTCCGCCATTGACGACGATCACGCCGGCGAGCGACTTGGCATCGGCCTTCACGGGCTTGGCCGCGGTCAGGACAAGCGCGGTGCCATTGCTGCGATCGAGCACCTGGGCCGCGGCGGGTTCGATTCGGCCTTCCTCCAGCGGGAAGAATTCAATCGAATTGATGTTGCGGTCGGCGGGCACCGTCAGGGCCAGCCGGATGCGATCGCCTTCGGTCGTTGCGCGTACGGTGACGCCCGGCACGGCGCCGGGGACCAGCTTGCGTGCCTGGGCAAAGAGCGCTGCGTGCGGCGACGCACCTGCCGCCGTGCGCACCGGCAGCGTCAGCGAGAGGTCAGCGCTGCCGGGAATGCAGACGTCCTTGCACTCGAGCCATTCCGCCTTGGCATTGAGCGTGACGTTCTTGCCGGAAGCCAGGTCCGCCGGGACCTGCACCCTGGTCAGCAGCAGCGTCTCGCCTTCATAGCCAAAGTTCACCAGCGGACCGGCAGGCAAACGGTGCGGGTAGGGCCACTCGATCGGGCCGGCGGTGAAACCGGCAGGCAGTTGCCATTCGATCCGGGTCGGCAGGCCGGAGTCGCCAGGCACCTGCCAGTAGGTATGCCACTCGTTCTCGTGCGCCAACTTGAGCGCGAGCTGCAGCGGCTGGCCTGGCACGATGGCGTCGGTCTCGGCCACCAGTTCCGCCTTCACATGGGGTTCCGGCGCGCCAAAGCGGGGCAGCGATTGGGAGTGCGCGACCGAGCCAAGGCTCGCCGCGAGGATAAGGGTCAGTAGTCGAAGGAATCGCATGGTCCGATTTTCGTCCATCCGGCACCGGAATGGTTCCCGGCCAAACGGTTGATATGTAGGGTAATCAGCCCACGGCCGCAAACGCCTCGCGGGCTGCACCGATCGTGACCTCGATCACGTTTGCATCGTGGGCGCTCGAGACGAAGCCCGCCTCGAAGGCGGATGGAGCCAGGTAGACGCCCCGCGCCAGCATGGCGTGGAAGAACCGGTTGAAGCGGTCCTTGTCCGCCGCCATCACCTGCGCGTAGGTCACGGGAGGTTCCTCGGCAAAGTAGACGCCGAACATGCCGCCCACGCTATCGCCCGAGAACGCTAGACCGGGAGCGGCGGCGAGCGCGGCGGCCACCAGTCCGCTGACGAGCTGCCGTGTCCGCGCGCCGAGGTCCTCGTAGAAGCCCGGCCGCTGGATCTCGCGCAGCGTGGCCAACCCGCAGGCGACGGCAACCGGGTTCCCGGACAGCGTGCCGGCCTGGTAGACCGCGCCGAGCGGGGCGAGGTGCCGCATGAACTCGCGCTTGCCGCCGAACGCCGCCACCGGCATGCCGCCGCCGATCACCTTGCCCAGCACCGTCATGTCCGGGTCGATGCCATAAAGCGATTGCGCGCCGCCGAGCGCCACGCGGAACCCCGACATCACCTCGTCGAACACGAGGAGCGCTCCATGCTTCGCCGTGAGTTCGCGCATTGTCCGCAGGAATTCTTGCGTCGACCGCACGAGGTTCATGTTGCCCGCGATGGGCTCGACGATGACGCAGGCAATGTCGTCACCGTGCGCGCGGAAGGCATCGACGAGTTGCTGCGGTTCGTTGTAGTCGAGCACCAGCGTGTGCTGGGTGATCTCGGCCGGTACGCCGGCACTGCTCGGGTTGCCGAAAGTCAGCAGGCCCGAACCGGCCTTGACCAGCAGGCTGTCGGCATGGCCGTGATAACAGCCCTCGAACTTGATGATCTTGCGCCGTCCCTTGCCGCCGCCGGCGGCGCCGCGAGCCAGGCGGATCGCGCTCATCGCCGCTTCGGTACCCGACGAGACGAGTCGCAGCTGCTCCATCGATGGGACGAGCTTCAGGATCTCCTCGGCCATCACCACCTCGGCTTCGGTCGGTGCGCCGTAGGACAGGCCGCGTGCAGCGGCTTCCTGCACCGCGCGGACAACCGCGGGGTGCCCGTGCCCGAGAATCATCGGCCCCCAGGACCCGATGTAGTCGATGTAGCGCTGGCCATCGGCATCCCAGAAGTAGGGACCCTCGGCGCGCTCGATAAAGCGCGGTGTGCCGCCGACGGAGCGGAACGCGCGCACCGGCGAGTTCACGCCGCCCGGGATTGATCGCTGCGCGCGCTCAAACAGTTGTTCGTTGCGAGTCATACTCGAGTTGTCCCTCATGGAAAGCGTGCTGCAGTTGCCGGACCGCGTTGCCCGGCTCGGCTGCATCGAAGACGGCGCTGATCAGAGCCGCCGCGTGCGCGCCGGCGGCACTGACGAAACGGATATTCGACGCATCAATGCCGCCGATTGCGACGATGCGCTGGCAGGTGAAGCGCTCGCGGGCGCACCGCAACAGCTCCAGGGGCGCGCGCACCGCATGCGGTTTGGTTCCTGAAGCAAAGACAGAGCCAAAGGCGATGACGTCGGCGCCTTCGGCGGCAGCAGTCTCGGCACGGGCGAAGTCGTCGTAGCAGGACACGCCCAGCAGCCCGTGCGGCAGACGCTCGCGGGCGGTGGCAATGTCACCGTCGTCGCGTCCCAGATGCACGCCGTCGGCTCCGACTTCGAGCGCGAGATCGACATCGTCATTCACGATGAAGAGCGCACCGTGCGCATGCGCAAGCGCCCGGAGCGACCGTGCCTGCGTGCGGCGTTCGGTGGCATCGGCTCGCTTGTTCCGGTACTGGACCACCGATACGCCCGCCGCCAGTGCGGCGTCGAACCGTGACTGCATTGCGTAAAAGGCCACGGCGTCGACGTCCGGGGTCAGCAGATACGGGCCGGCGACACGCGCGGCGAGCTCAGCGCGGTCAGTGCTCATCCCTACCCGTGACTTCGTCGTCATCGTCGCCGGCCCAGAACAGCCGATCAGGGATCGCCATGCCGATTCCGGCATGAAAGGAATGCAGGACCGCCGCCGCCGTGTACTGCGAGGCTTCCTGCATCGCCTCGGGCACGTCGAGTCCCTGGGCCAGCAGTCCGGCCAGGGCCGCCGACAACGTGTCGCCGGCACCCTGAATGCGCGTTGTTGCGCCTTCCAGCCGCGGCAGACGGTCACTGCGCACGAGTCCTGTTTCGTCGTAAAGCGCGTTGACCGCCTGTTCCGATCCGGGCTCGGCATCGGCGATGAGCACGAACTCGCAGCCCCACCCGATCAGCTCGCGCGCGCAGGCGGCTGCCGGCAGGTCGTCTGCGCGCACCTGTTCCTCGGCGAGGCTCACCAGCTGACGCGCCTGCGCCAGACCCAGGGTCAGCACGGTCGTCTGCGGAATCAGCAACTCGCGCAGGGCCGCGGCAAAGTCGGCATCGTCATCCTCGTCGAGCGCGCGGCCGATGACCGGGTCGAGCACGACGGGCACGGAGTCGTAGTCGGCCAGGATGGCGGCGATCGGCTGCAGCTGGTCCATGGCGCCGATCGCTCCGACCTTGAATGCGGCCACCGGCATGTTCTGCAACACGGCCTGCCCCTGCGCCTCGAGCAGGTCTTCGTCGATCGCAACCCACTCATCGTTGCGTGTGCCGCCCGAGGACGCCACGGCAGTGACCACACTTGCGGGGTGGCAGCCCATGCTCGCGACGGCCAGCACATCGGCCTGCAGCCCGGCCGCACCCGTGGCGTCGGACAGGCCAAAACTGAGCACCACCGGGAGCGTGGACATCGAAGTGTGTCGGAAAAGTCACGATGCTACGCGGGACCTGCGCTGCTCGCGCGAAGGCGGTAGCAGGGACTTAGTAGCCCACGTTATGATCGTTCGCTAAGTGTTTGATTTTAGCCGCTGAGCGTGCGATCGCGCGCCCGTGTCCTTGAGCCATGATGACGACCAATGTGGGGACGAAAACCTGGATGTGCCTGATCTGCGGGTGGATCTACGACGAGGCCGCGGGGGTGCCGGAGTCGGGGATCGCGCCGGGGACCCGCTGGGAAGATATCCCTCCGAACTGGACCTGTCCGGAGTGCGGGGCGCGGAAAGAGGATTTCGAAATGGTCGAAATCTGACCGCGGAACCGTGGTTTTCGACGCGGCGTGCAGGGACGGCTTCGTATAAAAACGCGGCGATCGGTCGATAGAATCGTCCGCGCGTTTTTGCCAGGGCGAGTCCCGCGTGGCATTGACCGGCGGCATCCACAGGCCGGTTAAGGATCGAGGACACGACATGGCGGCACAGGATTTCTCGGATATCCGCGGCAAGAAGGTGATGGTGATCGACGACTCGAACACCATCCGTCGCAGCGCGGAGATCTTCCTTTCGCAGGCCGGCTGCCAGGTGATTCTGGCGCAGGACGGCTTCGAGGCGCTTTCGAAGATCAACGATCATCAACCGAACATCATCTTCTGCGACATCCTGATGCCACGGCTGGACGGCTACCAGACGTGCGCGCTGATCAAGCGCAGTCCGCGATTCCACAAGACGCCGGTGGTGATGCTGTCGTCGAAGGACGGCCTGTTTGATCGGGCCCGTGGGCGCATGGTGGGCTCGAGCGAGTATCTGACCAAGCCGTTCACGAAAGACAGCCTGCTGTCGGCCGTGAAACAGCATTCAATGAACTGATCCACGGGCCTTAGCGGGGGGCCGATGCCTATCAAGAAAGTACTGATCGTCGACGATTCGCCAACCGAGCGTTTCTTCCTCAACGAGCTGCTGACCAAGCAGGGCTTCGCCGTGTCGATGGCGGAGAACGCCGAGGAAGCGATGATGAAGGTCAAGGCCGTGATGCCGGACCTGATCCTCATGGACGTCGTGATGCCGGGCCAAAATGGCTTCCAGCTGACGCGCGCGCTGTCCAAGGATCCGGCCACGCAGGACATCCCGATCATCATGTGCACCAGCAAGAACCAGCAGACGGACCGCATCTGGGGTCTGCGGCAGGGCGCGCGCGACTACATCACCAAGCCGGTCAAGTCCGAAGAGCTGCTCGAGAAGATCGCGGCGCTCGGCTGAACGACACGTCCTCATGGCCACCCAACGCGACGTCAGCACCCGACAGTTGGTCAAGCTGCGCGAGTTCTCGACGCAGCTGGCGCAGCGCCTGAAGGAGGCGCCCAATCTGCCGACGGAGCCGACTCGCCTGGCCGTGCGCATCGGAGCGGAGAACTACCTGGTCGAGATGGGCCTGGCGGCCGAGGTCGTGAGCCTGCCCGAGGTCGCGCGCGTGCCCTGGACCAAGCCGTGGTACCGGGGCCTGGCCAACGTACGCGGGCGGCTGGTCGGCGTGGTCGACCTGCAGCAACTGGTAGGTCGTGAGCCCCTGCCGCCGGAACAGAGCCAGCAGTTGCTGGTGCTCAGCGAAGGCCTGGGCATCGCGGCTGGCATCCTGGTCACGCGCGCCTTTGGCATCCGGAACCTCAAGGATCTCGAGCCTGTCGAGAGCGACGGCGTGACGCGGCCCGGATGGGAGCGCAGCCGATATCGCGACCTCGAGGGAATGACGCTGACAGAACTCGATTTGCGCGAGCTGGCAGCCGCGCCGGCCTTTGGCGCGATCCACGCGTGATGGCGCGCGGCCGCAGGCATACCGGCAGGCAGTGAAGGCGCGGCACCGCCGCCAGAGGCGGTGAGCGCGGTCCGGCGCAGAGCCGGTTGAGAGTTAGGGCGGAGGATCTAATGGCACTCGAGATGGGGTCGCTCTTCCGGCGCAAGCCGAGCGAGCGAAAGCAGAAGGAGTCGGCGGACCCGTTCCGCAGCTCGGCACCGGGCGCGGAGTCGTCGCGCGCTGCGCCCAGGACCGTCATGATCGATCGCGGCGGCGAAGGCATGGCCCTGCGGCTGGTGGACCGGCTGCTCGCGTTCAAGCTGCCGGTGATCGGCGACCGGCCGATCAACACGCAGGTGCAGGTGCTGTTGATCCTGCTCGGCTTCTGCTTCTTCGTGCTGGTGACGGTGCTGCTGGTCTACAACCGCTTGACCACGACCGGCACGCTGCAGACTGCCATCGTCGGCGACACGCTGATGCACACGCAGCGACTGGCCAAGGCGGCACCTAATGCGGTCGAAGGCTCGCGTGAGGCCTTCCTGGAGCTGCGTGAAAGCCGCGACGCCATTGCCGCCAACCTCGACGCGCTCGCCAACGGTGATGCGGCGCGCGGACTCTCGGCATCGTCGACGGACATACAGCCGACGCTCACCACACTGAATGAACGCTGGCGAGCGAGCGAAGCGGCGGCCTCGGTCATCGTGGCCAACGAGAAGGCGCTGATCGCTTTCGGCGATGTCATCCGCAAGATCAACGACGCCAGTCCGCGCCTGCAGCAGCTGACCGAGGAAGTCACCGCGCTGAAGCTGCAGGCCGGCGCGCCGCCGCGCGAGATCGCGACCGCCGCCCAGCTGGTCACGCTGACGCAGCGCCTTGGCAAGAGCGCCAACTCCCTGGTGGCCGGCAACGTGGCCAACGCGGAAGTCGCGCTGACGCTGGGACGGGACATCAACCAGTTCCGCGACCTGACGCAGGCGCTGCTGGCCGGCTCGGATGCACTAAGGCTGGCGGCGACGACCGACCCGGAAGCCCGCAACCGCCTGCAGGAACTGACTCGGGTGTACGGCGAGTTCCAGAATTCAATCGCGGGCGCGATCGGCAGCCTGCAGGCCATCGTGCAGTCCAAGGAGGCGGAGCTGGCGATCCTGCGCGACTCCGAGCCCCTGCGGCAGCAGGTCACCGAGCTCGGCGGCCTTTTCACGAAGGAGCAGGCCGCGCGCACGGTGGCGCTGATCGTCATGGCGTTCTTCGGCATCGGCATGCTGCTGTCGGCCTTCGCGATCGTGAAGGTGCTGCTGGAAGACACGCGCAAGCGCGCCGCCGAAGCCGAGATCCAGCGGATGCAGGCAGAACGCCTAGAGCAGGAAGCCAAGCGCACCAACGAGCAGAACCAGGCCGCCATTCTTCGCCTGATGAACGAGTTGCAGGAAGTGGCCGACGGCAACCTGACGGTGCAGGCGACGGTGTCCGAAGACATTACCGGCGCCATCGCTGACTCGGTCAACTACACGGTGGAAGAACTGCGCGGCCTGGTGGGCCGCATCAATAACACCGCCGAGCAGGTCAACACGGCATCAACCGCCGCGCGCGACATCGCCACGCGGCTGCTGACGGCGTCCGAAGCCCAGTCCAAGGAGATCAAGGACACGGGTGACAAGGTGCTGAAGATGGCGTCGCAGATCAACGACGTCTCCAAGAGCGCCGGCGAGTCGGCCAAGGTGGCGCGCGCCTCGCTCGACGCGGCGGAACGTGGCCAGCGCGCGGTGTTCAACCAGATCGCCGGCATGAACGAGATCCGGGAGCAGATCCAGGAGACGGCGAAGCGGATCAAGCGGCTCGGCGAATCGTCGCAGGAGATTGGCGAGATCGTCGAGCTGATCACGGACATCACCGAACAGACCAACGTGCTGGCGCTGAATGCTGCGATCCAGGCGGCGTCGGCGGGCGACGCGGGCCGCGGCTTCTCGGTCGTGGCCGAGGAAGTGCAGCGCCTGGCCGACCGTTCGGCCGAGGCGGCCAAGCAGATCGGCGCGCTGGTGCGCACGATTCAGACCGACACGCAGGACGCGGTGGCGGCCATGGAAAAGAGCACGCAGGGCGTGGTCGAAGGAACGAAGCTCTCCGACGCGGCCGGCAACGCGCTGGGCGACATCGGGCGCGTCTCGCGCCAGCTGGCGGAACTGATCGAACGCATCGCGTCGACGACGAATGACCAGGCGAGCTCGGCCGGCGGTGTGGCGCAGTCGATCGAGCGCATTCTGGCGGTGACGGAGCAGACCTCGCACGGCACCCGGCAGGCGGCGCAGTCGATCGGCCAGCTGGCAACCCTGGCGCGCGAGCTGAAGGCTTCGGTCGCGCGTTTCCGCGTCGGCTGAAACGCTGAAATGATCGCGTTGACGCGCTCTCGTGGGCGGATGCTCGGCGTATCGGCGTCGCTAGAGTCGCGCGTAGCCGACCGCGACCGTCCGGGGAGCGGGCAGCAGGTTGCCGGGTCAGGCAGCCGAGGAACACGACATGGCTGAACGACACGATCCCAATCACCTCGTCGGCGCTGCGCCGGACATCGCGCCGCTGGCGTGGGTCATCGATGAAATCCGCAGCTCGCTGACCGAGGCCGTCAACGGCCTGAAGGCCTTCCTTGCGAGCAAGCAGGATGTCGACAGCCTGCGCAACGCCCGCAGCCAGGTGCATCAGGCCAACGGCGCGCTGCAATTGCTCGACCTGCGCGGTGTAGCGCTGGTGACCGATGCCGTCGAGCAGGTGACGCGGCGTTTCGAGGCCGAGCCGAAGGACTGTCTCCCCGCCGCCGTACGCTCGGTCGAGACGGCGCTCACGGCCGTCGTCGCCTACCTCGAGGCGCTGCTGTCGGGGCGGCCGAACCAGCCGATACGACTCTTCCCGTACTACCGCGACGTGCTCCTGCTCAACCGGGCGAGCCGCGTCCATCCGGCGGACCTGATCTTCCCCGACCTGTCGCGCCGGCCGGCGTTTCACCAGATCGAGGCACGCCAGATTTCGGCCGATCAGCTGCGCGATCGCCGCGCGCGCTTCGAGCTCGGGCTGCTGGGTTTCCTGCGCGACTCCAACGATGCCGAGGCGCGCAAGCGCATGCGCGCCGCGCTCGCCGACCTGGAGCACCTGCCGCAGAGGGGGCTCGCGCGCAGCTTCTGGTGGATCATCCGCGGGCTGCTCGAAGGCCTCGAGTCTGGCGCGGTTCCGGTCGATGTCGACCTGAAGCGGGTGCTGGCGCGGCTCAACCTGCAGCTGCGACGCATGATCGAAGGTGGCGGCGCAGTGGCCGAGCGGCTGATGATCGATGCGCTCTACTACGTTGGCCGGGCCCAAGGCGGGACGGCGCGCGTGGCCGAGATCAAGCGCCTCTACGGACTCGACGCGCTGATCCCGGCCGACTTCGAACGCGCATCGCTGACCGCCGTCGACTCCGATGCGCTGCGGACGCTGAAGGAAGCGCTGGCACAGGCCAAGCAGCTCTGGGGGCAGATCGTTGCCGGGGCTGCGGAAAGCGCGAAGTTCGACCAGGAGGTCGCGCTGGCGCGTGACTCCGCCGCCAAGCTTGCGGCGCGCGCGATCGGCGCGACGGTCGACGCCATCGGCAAGGCCACGCGGGACTATGCCAAGTTGCCGGCGGACGTGCGCGAACGTCTCAGCATCGAAGTGGCATCGGCGCTGCTGTTCACCGACCTGGGCGTCGACGAACTGCCGCAGATGGATACCGAGTACGAGGGCCGCGCCCAGCTCGTCATGGAGCGGCTGCTGAAGGCGCGACAGGGCCAGCCCCTGCCCGAGGCGGGACCATGGATGTCCGAGCTCGCCCGGCGCGCGCAGGATCGCCTCACGATGGGCACGGTGGTCGCGGAGACGCAGTCCACCTTGCGCGAGATCGAGCAGCGTCTCGATCGCTTCTTCCGCAACCCCGCCGAGCGCGCCGACCTGCCCGCCACCACGGCGATGTTCGACCAGGTCTGCGGGGTGCTGTCGCTGCTCGGATACGAGGAACCGGTCGCCGCCTTGCGCAACGTGCAGCAGTCGGTCGCGCGCTTCGCGGATGCCGCCATCGCACCGGAGCACGAGGAGTTCAGCCGCATCGCCCAGAACCTCGGTGCGGTCGGCTTCTTCGTCGAGAGCCTCAGTCAGGACAGCGAGCGCCCGCGTGGCATGTTCCACTACGACCCGGCGACCGGCGTGTTCTCCGCCGAGCTCGGCTCGCTGCCGGCCGACGAATCCGTGCTCGCACCCGCGGACGAGGAGTACCACCCGGCACCGCGCACCATCGACATGCGCGTGCCCGAGCCGCGCCGGACCGACAATGTCGAGACGGCCGCGCGCAAGACGCTCGAGTCTGCGCACCACCAGGCGTTGAGATTGACTCAGGTGGCGGGCGACGCCCGGGCGATCGGCGAACTCGACCGCCTGTTGCCGATGCTGTCGAACGAGGCCGACCTGCTCGACAGCGAGCCGCTGAAGACCAAGGCGGCGCGTGCGCTGCAATTGCTGGCTCAGCTGAAGGACGCGCCGGTCCGCGAGGATGCGCTGGAACTCGAGCAGCTGCTCGCCCCCGCCAAGGCGCCCGAAGCACCGCCGCCAACCGCGCCGCTGCCGTCCAGCCAGGCGGCGGCCGACAGCGAACTGCGCGAGATCTTCGTCGAGGAAGCGCGCGAGGTGCTCGACAGCATCGTCGAGAACCTTGCCGAACTGCGCACCAAGCGGGACGACAAGGCCACGCTGACGACGGTCCGCCGCGCGTTCCACACGCTCAAGGGCTCGAGCCGCATGGTCGGCTTCAAGCACATCGGCGAGGGCGCCTGGGGCGTGGAGCAGTGCTTCAACCTGTGGCTGGCGCAGGAACGGCCTGCCACCGATGACCTGATCGACCTCGCCGACGGCGCGCAGCGCGTCATCCGTGCCTGGGTCGACACAATCGACCGGGATCCGCTGGCCCACATCGAGCCGGCGCCGCTGGTGATCGCGTCGCAGCGTGTACGTGAAGGCGGCATGTTCGAGTTCTCGGGCGAGATCCCGGCGAAGGAAGCGCCCCCAAAGCCTGACGGCAGCGCGCCGATCGAGCAGGAGGCCGCGCTGCCGAACGATGTCGAGCAGGCGACGCGTCCCGCCACCGGCACGGTGCTGGATTTCGACCTCGACGCCCTGCACGAGCCCGAGCCGTTGCCGGGTGAGCACGCCGAGACCGCGTTCGCTTTGACAGAGGACACTGGTGCCGAAATCGCGCCGGCGCTCGAGGCTGCGGCCGTCGAGGCGCAGTTCGAACTGCCCACGCCTGTTGAGCCTGCAGCGGCGCCGGTCCCCGCGTCCGCCGGGGATGATGAGGAAGTGCGGCGCATCGGGCCGCTCGAGATCAGCCACGGGTTGTATTCCGTCTTCCTCAACGAGGCCGACGAGTGCATGCGCGTGCTGGCGAACGACATCACCGAGTGGCGCTATGAACCAGAGCGCGTGGTCTCGGCGCAGGTCGTGCGCCGCGCGCACTCGCTGTCGGGCATATCGAAGACCGTGGGGCTGGTCCCCGTCATCGCCATCGCCGACCCGCTCGATGACCTGATGCATACGCTGTCGATGCTGTCAGGTCCGCGACATCTCACTTTGACGGGCGCGCAGTTCGACACGCTCGAACGCGTGATCGAGCGCATGCGCGGCATGCTCCATCAGTTCGCTGCCGGGATCTATCCGGACGAGTCACCGCTGGAAGCAGGCGCGCTGCAGGACCTGGTCTCGGTGGTGCGCGCACACAGCGCGCTACACGACGAACTGGCGCCGGTGGTTATGCATCCTTCGGCGACCGGCGCAGTCGAAATGCCACTGCATGAACCCCCCGCCGCGAATGAGACGTTGGCCGAGGCGGCCCAGCCGGAGCCTGCCCCTGCCGCTGCGGACGTGCCCCTGGAAGTGACGCCCACAGCCGTACGGTCCGAGCCGACTCCCAGCGCCACGACAGCGCCCGCCAGCTCGGGCGGCGTCGAGGGCGGGCCTGCGGCGACAGCGGCCGATGAGGAAGCCGAAGAGGCCGCCGCGTCCAAGGTGCGCGACGAGCTCGATGCCGATCTGCTGGAAGTGTTCCTGGCGGAAGCGGCGGACCTGCTGCCCTCGATCGGCACGGCGCTGCGTGGTCTCGAGGCGGAACCGAACGACAAGGAGCTGGCGCGTGACCTGATGCGCCGGCTGCACACGGTCAAGGGCAGCGCGCGCATGGCGGGCGCGATGCGCCTGGGCGAACTGGTGCACGACATGGAGACGCGCATGGAAGCCGCCATGCAGCTCTCCGATGTGCCCGGCATCATCATCGAAGACCTGCAGGGACAGTACGACCAGGCGATGGGCCTGTACGACGAACTGCAGAACCCGGATGCGGCCGCGGCCGCGGCAGCAGCGGCCACTGAGATGCCGCCGGTCGCGC
>Ga0105090_10000039_pt1 | contig 45198 bp, 44 predicted proteins | sample PPLLak3March2015_FD_79110 | JGI IMG/M metagenome (GOLD analysis project Ga0105090, IMG submission 79110) | Freshwater sediment microbial communities from Prairie Pothole Lake near Jamestown, North Dakota, USA - PPLs Lake P7 Core (1) Depth... | ecosystem: Environmental > Aquatic > Freshwater >...
CCGTCTGGATGTCCACCGGCGGGCTGCAGCTGTTTCACAGCTTCGGCAACCACTTGCCGGCGGTGTCGAAGGTGCCGCTGACGTTTACCGTGCACGATTTCCGCGCCCTGGACCGGCCGCCGCGCCGAATGCCCGGCCGGGGCCCGGGCTTTGGTGTGGGCGGCGACCGCCTGCGACGCAACATCGAGCGGGCGGACGGCGTGCTGTGCCTGACCGAGCATGGCAAGGCGAGACTGCTTCACCATTATCCGGATTTCGAGCTCTTGCGCCTCGCGGTGGTGCCGCATGGCGTGGACCGTCAGCGCTTCTGTCCGCAGGACCCCGATCAGGCCATGGCGACGGCCCGCCGGCTCGGCCTGGAGCGGCCGTATTTCATCCAGTTGGGCAGCTGGTTTCCGCACAAGAACCTCGAGCTTTCGATCCGCGCGTTCGCCCGCTCGCGGGCGCGCAGGGAGGGGTTCCTGCTCGCCTTCGTGGGCGGCGGCGCCGACGCGGCACACCGTGCCGGCCTGGAGCGGTTGGCGGAGGAGAGCGGCGTCGACGACGCCCTGCGCTGGATCGAGGACGCAGGCGTAGACGACCTGCCCCGCCTGCTGGCGGCAGCGGCCGCGCTGTTGCAGCCGTCGCGCTACGAAGGCTTCGCCCTGCCGCTGCTGGAGGCGATGGCGGTCGGCCTGCCCGGCGTGGTCTCCGATTCGTCCTGCCTGCCCGAGGTTTCCGGCGGCATCTGGCCGATCGCCGGGGTGGACGACCCCGACGCGTTCGCCGCTGGCATGGATTCAATGGCGCTCGACCCCGCGGCGCGGGCCGCCGCGATCCGCGCCGGCCTGGAGCGCGCCGCGGCGTTTACCTGGGAACGGACCGCGCGGCTGACCGCCGCATTTTTTCGACGGGTGACGGGATGAAAATCAGTTGCTTCAGCTTCATTCGCGACGGCGTCAGGCTGGGTTATCCCTTCGAGGAAAGCATCCGCTCGGCGCTGCCCCTGTGCGACGAGTTCGTCGTGGCCGTGGGCGCCAGCGACGATGGCACCTGGGAGCGTCTGCAGGCCATGCACGAACCCAAAGTGAGACTGCTGCCCACGCAGTGGAACGAGCAGTGCCGCAGCCACGGTTTCGTCTACGCCCAGCAGAAGATGATCGCCCAGTACAACTGCACGGGCGACTGGGCCTTCTACCTGGAAGGCGACGAGGTGCTGCACGAGCGGGACATCGAGCGGCTGCGCCGGGCGATGGAGCACTACCTCGACGACCAGGAGGTCGAGGCGCTGGCCTTCGACTACTTCCATTTCTATGGCGACGCCCGGCACCTGCACGTCTCGTCGCAAGCCTATCGCCGCGCGGCGCGCGTCATTCGCAACCGCCTGCGCAGCATCGCGCCGGACGGACTGTATTGGGCCGTGATCAGCGACCGCACCTGGCACGGCGGCCGCAACAAGCGTCGCACCCGCTATCCCCGCGCCGCGGCGCTGAACATCCCGATTTACCATTACGGCAACGCGCGCGACCCGCGCTTCCTGAAAATCAAGGCCGCCACCGGCAACCAGTACTGGGCGAAGGACGTGTTCTACGGGACCTACGGCGACATCGACCCCGAGCAGATCGGTTCATTCGAGGGCAGCCACCCGGCGGTCATGGAAGCGTGGCTGCGCACCCACGCCAGCTCCGGTTTCGAGTTCAACCAGCAGCACCGGCTGACGCGCCGCGAGCGCAAGCACCGCCTGCTGGCGAAGCTGGAAAATCGCTTTGGCTGGGACTTCAGCAAAAAGCACTTCAAGGTCATTCGCGAATACGAATGACCTTGAGGGTGCGGAGGGTGGCGAGTGCGCGGCGGAACCAGGAGGCGATCTGGCTTTCCCTGGATTCGTTTGCGGAAATCGATGCAATGAGCGGCTCGTTGCAGATCTCTGCGTGGGCAGGGATGGTCACGAGTCCAAGGGTTCCGAGGGCTGCGCCAGGGGTCACGATGATCTGGTACGCGCTGGTATTGCCGACACCGACGATGTTCTTCAGCGGCTCGACCTGGAAAATGGTTTGGCGAACTGTGCTGTGCATTTCTACCACTCCCTTGGATCTTTTTTTCAACGTCCTGTAAAGCTGGTTGCACGGTATGAAATGCATGAACCATGCCAGTGGGAAAACGTGTCGCTGCTCATTTTTAAAATATTCTATTTTCAATGAGATAGATCGATCTTTGCGTTTAATATCTATCGGGGGAACAGGGCTTTGCGCGTGATTTGTGACTTCTTGCGACAGTTGCGCTGTCAAAAATTGTCACTCGCCCGCGCGGTCGGCCGGCAATGGCCCAAGGTGGGCTAGAATGGCCACGTCTCCCGGCACGGAAAAAGGTCGTTTGGCATGAACGTCAACGGACGCGCCTGGCGCTCCATCTGGGTCGAACAGAATGGCTGGTCGGTCGGCATCATCGACCAGACCGCGCTGCCGCATGACTTCGTGACGCGCAGCCTGCTGCGGGATGTTGACGCGGCCGAGGCGATCTCCCTGATGCGCGTGCGCGGCGCGCCCCTGATCGGCGCCACCGCGGCTTACGGGGTGGCTTTGGCCTTGCGCGAAGACCCCGGGGATGCCTGCCTCGAGCGCAGCTGTCGCCTGCTGGCCGCCACCCGACCGACGGCGGTCAACCTCGGCTGGGCGCTGCGCCGAATGCGCCGCGCACTCCTCCCGCTGCCGGCCGGCGAACGCATGGCGGCCGCCTACGTCGAAGCGGCTGCGATCTGCGACGAGGACGTGACGATCAATCGCGCCATCGGCGAGCACGGGCTGCGATTGCTGCGGGAGCTGTGGCAGGCGCGCAAGCCCGGCCAGGATCGCCTGCGCATCCTCACGCACTGCAATGCCGGTTGGCTGGCCACCGTGGACTGGGGCACCGCGCTGGCGCCGATCTACCGGGCGCACGACGAGGGCATCCCGCTGCACGTGTGGGTGGACGAAACCCGGCCGCGCAACCAGGGGGCGGCCCTCACCGCCTGGGAATTGCAGGCGCACGGCGTGCCCCACGATCTCGTGGTCGACAACGCCGGCGGGCACCTGATGCAGCAAGGATTGGTGGATGTCTGCCTGACCGGCACCGACCGCACCGCCCGCAACGGCGACGTCTGCAACAAGATCGGCACCTACCTCAAAGCGCTGGCCGCGCGCGACACCGGCGTGCCGTTCTACGTCGCCCTGCCCGGGCCCAGCATCGACTGGGCCATGGCCGACGGCGTGACGGCCATGCCGATCGAGGAGCGCGACCCGCGCGAGGTGACCGAAGTGCAGGGCCGGCTCGCGAACGGCGGCGTCGCCGCGGTGCGGATCGCCCCGCCGGGCGTGACGGCGCGCAACTTCGCCTTTGACGTCACGCCGGCGCGCCTGGTCAGCGGCCTGGTCACCGAGCGGGGCGTCTGCGCCGCCAGCGAAGCCGGTCTGGCGTCCCTGTACCCGGAGCAGAAAGGAGAGGCCGAGTGACGGAAAAATTGCGTGAGGCGCTGATCGACACGGCCCGGCAGATGAACCGCTCCGGCATCAACCAGGGCACATCGGGCAACCTGAGCCTGCGCAGCGGCGATGGGATGCTGATCACGCCCTCGGGCGTGCCCTACGACCGGCTCGCGCCGCCGGACATCGTCTTCCTGCCATTGGATTGCGGGGATGCACCGGTCGCCGAGGGGCCGCGCAAGCCCTCCAGCGAATGGCGGATTCATCGCGACGTCTACCGTGCGCGTCCCGAGGCACTGGCCATCCTGCATGCCCACCCGGTGCACTGCGCGGCCCTGGCCTGCCTGCACCGGCCGCTGCCGGCTTTTCACTACATGGTCGCGGTGGCCGGCGGCCGCGACATCCGCTGCGCGCCCTACGCGACCTTCGGCACCCAGGCCCTGTCGGATCACGTGCTGGCCGCCCTGGAGGGCCGCCGCGCCTGCCTGATGGCCAATCACGGTTTGTTGTGCCTGGGCGCCGACCTGAACTCGGCGCTGGCGCTCGCCGTCGAAGTCGAAACGCTGGCGCGGACCTACCTGCAATGCCTGTCGGTGGGGGAGCCGATCGTCCTGGACGACGCCGAGATGGGCCGGGTGCTGGAGAAGTTCCGCGACTACGGCAAAGAATGATTCTGCCGTAGGACCGAACATCGTTCGGGATACTTACGCCGACGTTCCTTACGCGTTCCCGGGCCCGCCGACGAACACGCGCCGGGCGCGCTGGCTCAGGCGCGTCAGGATTTCGTAGTTGATGGTTCCCGCCCGTTCGGCGACTTCTTCCAGGCTGATGTCCGGCCCGATCAGGTCGACCAGGCAGCCGGGCTGCACCCGTTCGTCCGGCACGCCGGTCACGTCCAGCGTGATCAGATCCATCGAGACGCGCCCCACCACCGGGACGCGGTGCCCCCCGACGGCGGCCACGCCGCGGTTGCCGAGCGACCAGGGGTAGCCGTCGGCATAGCCGGTCCCCACCGTGGCGATGCGCGACCCCGGCGGGGCCGTCCAGGTCGCGCCGTAACCGACCGGCGTGGGCTCGGTGATTTCACGCAGCTGCAGGATGCGGCTCTGGATGCGCAGCACGGGCGCGGCTTTGTGGCGGTCGTCGAGGTAAGGATTGCCGCCGAACAGGGCGATGCCCAGGCGCGCCATGTCGCCGGACCACCCGTCGCCCAGCAGCGAGCCGGCGGAGTTGCCGATGCTGGTGGGCGCCGGCGGCAAGAGCCGGCGCAGCGCGTCGAAGCGCAGCAACTGCTCCCGAACCATCCCCGATTCCCGGTCGTCGGCGCAGGCGAGGTGCGTCATCACGTAACGGATGTCCAGCCATTCGAGGTCCGCGCGACGTTCGAGCAGCCGCTGCAGTTCCCGTCGACCGAAGCCCAGGCGGGTCATGCCGGTATCGATATCGAGCACGGCCGGCAGGGCCCGGCCCTCGCGGCGCGCGCGCGCGGCCCAGGCGGCGCCCTGCTCCGGCGTGATCAGCACCGGCACCAGGCCGTGTCCGCGCAATACTTCCTCGCTCTCCGCCGTAACGCCTTCGAAAACGTAAATCTCCGCGTGCGGCAGCAGCCCGCGCAGGACCATGCCTTCCCGGTGGGTGGCGGTGAAGAACTGTCGGCAGCCGGCGCCGAACAGCGCCGGGGCGATGCGGGCCAGGCCCAGTCCATAGGCGTCGGCCTTGACCACCGCGGCGCAGCTGGCCGGGGCCACATGGTCCCGGCAATAGCGGTAGTTCGCCGTGAGTGCGTCGAGGTCGATGGTGATGAGCGTGCTCACGTCCGTGTCCGGTTGGCGTGGGAAGAGGCGGTTGCGGCGCTCAAGCGGCGCCGCTGGCCGGCAATGGGGTCGCCCCCAGAATGGCCTTGATTTCGAGAAATTCCTCGATGCCGTGCACGCCCCATTCGCGGCCGTTGCCCGACTGCTTGTAGCCGCCGAACGGCGCGTGCACGTCGGTGGGCGCGCCGTTCAGGTGCACCATGCCCGTGCGCAGCCGGCGGGCCACGGCCAGCGCCTCTTCGGTCGTGGCCCCGTAAACGTAGCCGGACAGTCCGTAGTCGGTGTCGTTGGCGATGCGGATGGCTTCCTCGACGGTCGCGTACGGGATCATGCACAGCACCGGCCCGAAAATCTCCTCGCGGGCGATGGTCATGTCGTTGCGGACGTCACGGAACACCGTCGGCCTGACGTAGTAGCCGGTCTGCAGGCCCTCCGGCTTGCCCGGCCCGCCGGCGGCGAGCCGGGCGCCCTCGTCGAGGCCCTTCCGGATCAGGGCCTGGATCTTGTCGTACTGGTTGGCGCTGACCACCGGCCCGATGTGGGTCGCGGCGTCCAGCGGGTCGCCCACGACGGTTTTCGCGGCGGTCGCCGCGGCGATCGCGACGGCCTCTTCGTAGCGGCCCTCGGGGACCAGCATGCGGCTCGGCGCGTTGCAGGACTGGCCCGAGTTGGAGAACATCGCGCGCACGCCGGAGACCACGGCCCTTTCCAGCGGCGCTCCCTGGAGAATGATGTTCGCCGACTTGCCGCCCAGCTCCTGGGCCACGCGCTTGACCGTGTCGGCGGCCGCCTTGGCCACCAGCACGCCGGCGCGGGTGGAGCCGGTGAAGGACATCATGTCGACGCCGGGGTGGGCGGACAGGGCCGATCCCACGCCCGGGCCATCGCCGTGCACCAGGTTGAACACGCCCCGCGGCACGCCGGCGGCCGCCAGGATTTCGGCGAAGATCGTCGCGTTGACGGGCGCGATCTCGCTGGGTTTCAGCACCATGGTGCAGCCCGCCGCGAGCGCGGGCGCCACCTTGCAGGCGATCTGGTTGACCGGCCAGTTCCATGGCGTGATCAGCCCGCACACACCGATCGGCTCCCGGACCACGCGGGTTGTGCCGATGGTCTCCTCGAACTCCAAGGTTTGCAGAGCATCGATCGCGGCCCTGAACTGCTCGACGCCGCTGGCCGCCTGGGCCTTCAGGGCGAAGCCGGCAGGGGCGCCCATCTCCGCCGAGATCGCCGCTGCCATATCGCCGGAGCGGGGCAGGTAGGCGTCGACGATCCGCTCAAGCAGTTCGATGCGCTGCGCCACCGTCCACTGCGAAAAACCCGCGAGCGCGGAGCGTGCCGCCGCCACCGCGCGGTCCACGTCCTGCGCAGTACCGAAAGACACCCGCCCGATGGAGCGTTCGCTGGCCGGGTTGATGATCTCGTGCAGCGAGCCGCCGCTGGAGGCGACCCAGACGCCATCGATGTAGTTTTTCGTGCAGTCGTACATGCTCATCGTCCTGTACAGCAGGGTGGCAGGCAATTGTGCAATTGTTGGGGCGCCATGCGGTCAGACCAAGCCAATTGCCGCCAATCGCGACCGATTGCGACCTCAGCGGCCGGGGACTGGCGCGCGCCGCCAAAGCGCATTATCTTGATGGTCCATTGCCGGGATGCGGCGCCCACCACGATCGACCGGAGAGAATGAACCGATGCTTGGCCTGATGCAAGACTACCCGCTGCTGACCCACACCATACTCGAGCACGGCGCGCTCAATCATGGCGAGCGCGAACTGGTCACGCGCGGCGTCGAGGGGCCGATCCGCAGGACCACGCTGAGCGCCGTGCGTAACCGGGCGCTGCGGGTGGGCAAGGCGCTGGAGCGCGAAGGGGTGAAGCTGGGCGATCGCGTCGCCACCATGGCCTGGAACAGCGAACGCCATGTTGAAACCTGGTTCGGCATCATGGGCATCGGCGCGGTCTGCCATACCCTGAACCCGCGCCTGTTCGCCGAGCAGCTGGATTACATCATCAACCACGCCGAGGATGACATTGTCTTCGTGGACCTCACCTTCGTGCCGATCCTGGAAGCCTTGCAGGCCCGCCTGCGGACCGTGCGCAAGTTCATCGTCCTGACCGACGCGCAGCACATGCCCACGACGTCGCTGCCCAATGCCGTGGCCTACGAGGAGTGGATCGGGGCGGTCGACGCCGACTTCCGCTGGAAGAGTTTCGACGAGAACACCGCGGCCGCGCTGTGCTATACCTCAGGCACCACCGGCCATCCGAAGGGTGTCCTGTATTCGCACCGCTCGAACGTGCTGCACGGGCTGCTGGTGAACCAGCCCGACGTGTTCGGCCTGCGCTCCGAGGACGTGATCCTGGCGATCGTGCCGATGTTCCACGCCAATGCCTGGGCGCTGACCTTTGCCGTTCCGGCCGCCGGGGCAAAGATGGTGCTGCCCGGCGCCGCCATGGACGGCGCCAGCATTTACGAGCTGCTGGACAGCGAGCGCGTTACGGCGACGGCCGCCGTTCCGACTGTCTGGCTCGGCCTGCTGCAGTACCTGGAACAGACCGGCAAAAAGCTGCCCTGGCTGAAGAAAGTGGTAGTTGGCGGCGCCGCCTGCCCGCCGATGATGATCCGGAAATTCGAAGTGGACTATGACGTGGAGGTGATCCACGGCTGGGGCATGACGGAAATGTCACCGGTGGGGACTACCGGCAAAATGAAACACGCGACCGCGCAACTCGACCGCGAAGCGCAGCTGAAGCTGAAGGAAAAGCAGGGCCGCACCCCCTACCTGGTGGAAATGAAGGTCGTCGACGACGACGGCAGGGAACTGCCGCGGGACGGCAAGACCTCGGGCCACCTGCTGGTAAAGGGGCCCTGCGTCGCCAGGGGCTACTACAAGCTGAACCAGACGGCGCTGAACGCGGACGGCTGGTTCGACACCGGCGACATCGCCAACATCGACCCGCTGGGCTTCATGCAGATCACGGACCGCGACAAGGACGTGATCAAGTCCGGCGGCGAATGGATTTCGTCCATCGAAGTGGAAAACGTCGCCGTCGGCTGCCCCGGCGTGGCCGAGGCGGCCGTGATCGGCCTGCCGCATCCGAAATGGAGCGAGCGCCCGCTGCTGATCGTCCGGCGCGCTTCGGGTTCCGAGGTCAGCGCGGACGAAGTGCTCGCCTTCCTCGATGGTAAGATTGCCCGGTGGTGGATGCCCAGCGGCGTCGAATTCGTGGACGAGATTCCACACACCGCGACCGGCAAGATCCAGAAAATGGACTTGCGCAAACGATTCAAGGACTACGTGTTTGCGGATTGATGGTGCTTTGAGGACGCTTATGGAGTCTGTCGCGTGACGGCCGCTGCGGTGGCGCTGCAGGAAATCGTCGACGCGGCGGTCGACGCCCACCGCGGCCGCATCGGCGCGCTGCTCCCCGTGCTTCACGAGATCCAGGACAAGTTGGGCCACGTGCCGCCGGATGCCGTGCCGATGATCGCCCAGGCGCTCAACCTGTCGCGGGCCGAGGTGCACGGCGTGATGAGTTTCTACCACGACTTCCGCGCCGAACCGGCCGGCGAGCATACCGTGCACCTGTGCCGGGCGGAAGCCTGCCAGGCGATGGGCGCGCGGGCCCTCGAGCGTCACGTGCAGGCGCGGCTGGGGATTGGATTCGGCGAGACCACCAAGAACGGCCTGTTCACGCTGGAACCGGTTTATTGCCTGGGCAACTGTGCCTGCCCGCCGAGCATCCGCATCAACGACGAGCTCCACGCGCGGGTGTCGCCCGAGAAATTCGACGAACTGATCGCCCGGCTGGAGGCGGCCGGCTGATGGATACCAAGGTGCACGTGCGCGTATTCGTGCCGGGGGACGCCACCGCCTGCGCGCTCGGCTCCGACGCGGTAGCGGCAGCCATTGGAGCGGCCGCGAGCAGCCGGGGAGTCGGGCTGGAACTGATCCGCAACGGCTCGCGGGGCGCCTTCTGGCTGGAGCCGCTGGTGGAGGTGGAAACCGCGGAGGGGCGCATGGCGTACGGGCCGGTGAGCATTGCCGACGTGGCCGGGCTTTTCGCCGCCGGCTTTCCGGGCCCAGCCGAGCATCCTCTGGCGCTGGGGCCGGTAAACGGTATCGACTGGCTGGCCAGCCAGCAGCGGCTGACCTTTGGTCGCGCCGGCTGGACCGACCCCTTGTCGCTGGACGATTACCGCGCGCAGGGAGGTTACGCCGGGCTCGATCGGGCGCTCGGCATGAGCGCGCAGCAGATTGTCGACGAGATCAAGGAATCCGGCCTGCGCGGCCGGGGCGGGGCGGCCTTTCCCACGGGCATCAAGTGGCAGACGGTGCGGGATGCCCCGGGCGAACGCAAGTTCGTCGTCTGTAACGCGGACGAGGGCGATTCGGGGACCTTCGCCGACCGCCTGTTGATGGAGTCCGACCCCTACCAGCTCATCGAAGGCATGACCATCGCCGGCCTGGCGGTGGGCGCCGCCGAAGGCTTCATCTACCTGCGCTCGGAATACCCCCACTGCAAGACCGTGCTGACCGAGGCGCTCAACCGGGCCGAGCGGGCCGGGTATGTTGGCGACAACGTCGGCGGCTCCGGGCGGCCGTTCCGCATCGAGCTGCGCATCGGCGCCGGCGCCTACATCTGCGGCGAGGAGACCTCGCTGCTGGACAGCCTGGAGGGCAAGCGCGGGCTGGTGCGCTACAAGCCCCCGCTGCCGGCGCACCAGGGCCTGCTCGGCCTGCCCACCCTGATCAATAATGTCCTCTCGCTGGCCGCGGCCACCACCATCATGGCCGAAGGCGCCGCCCGCTACCGGGACTTCGGCAGCGGCCGGTCGCGCGGCACCCTGACGGTGCAACTGGCCGGCAACATCAAGCGCGGCGGCCTGGTGGAGATCCCCTTCGGTTTGACCCTGCGCGACCTGGTGATGGGGTATGGCGGCGGCACCGCCAGCGGCCGCCCGCTGCGGGCGGTTCAGCTGGGCGGTCCGCTCGGCAGCTACCTGCCCGAAGCGCTGCTGGACACGCCGCTCGATTACGAAGCCATGGCCGCCGCGGGCGGCATGCTCGGCCACGGCGGCGTGGTGGTTTTCGACGACACGGTCGACATGGCGCAGCAGGCGCGCTTCGCAATGGAGTTCTGCGCGCTCGAATCCTGCGGCAAGTGCACGCCCTGCCGGGTGGGCTCGGCGCGCGGCGTCGAAATCCTCGACCGGGTGATCGCCGGCCGGGACCGCGAGCAGAACCTGCAGGTTCTGGAGGACCTCTGCGCCACGATGGTCGATGGATCGCTTTGCGCGATGGGGGGGTTGACGCCGTATCCCGTGCGCAGCGCCCTCAAGCACTTTCCCGAGGACTTCCGGTAGGCGCTTGCGGTCTTTGCGCTGACGCGGCAGGACCGGGGCGGGTGTCTGTTTTCGGGGCCTTCATCTGTCGGGAACAGATGCAGAGCGAACAGGGATGTCTCGGAGCGTGCCCCGGAAACAGACACCCGCCCCGGTCCGGATGCATGGATTCGTTTTGGTGCATAATGTAGGCACGAATGAATAGAGCTTGGAAATGAACGAGATACGGCTGAAGCTGAAGGACCTGGGGACGCCGGTCAGGATCGGCGAACCGGTTTCGCTGACCATCGACGGCAAGCCCGTGACGGTGGCGAAAGGCACTTCGGTGATGCGCGCGGCAGCTTTGGCGGGCATTTCCGTGCCGAAACTGTGCGCCACCGACACGCTCGACGCGTTCGGTTCCTGCCGCGTCTGCCTGGTCGAGATCGAAGGCCGCAAAGGCTACCCCGCTTCCTGCACCACGACCGTGGAAGCGGGCATGGAGGTGCGCACGCAGTCGGCGCGGCTGGACGAATTGCGCCGCAACGTGGTCGAGCTGTATGTCTCGGATCACCCGCTCGAATGCGTGAGCTGCTCGGCCAACGGCCATTGCGAGCTGCAGGACGTGGCGGTGTCGCTGGGCGTCGAGGACAGCCGCTACGGTCTCGGCGAAAACGGTTATCGCAATGTCGAGAAGGATCATTCGAACCCGTACTTCGCCTTCGACCCGGCGCAGTGCATCGTCTGCTACCGTTGCGTGCGCGCCTGCGACGACATCCAGGGCACATTCGCGCTGACGGTCGACGGCCGCGGCTACGCATCGCGGGTCACCGCCGGGCAGCTGGAAAATTTCATGGGATCCGAGTGCGTCTCCTGCGGCGCCTGCGTCCACCATTGCCCGACCGAGGCGCTGATCGAGAAGTCGCTGATCGACCACGGCGCGCCGGACCGCAGCGTCACCACGACCTGCGCCTACTGCGGCGTCGGCTGCTCGTTCCATGCCGAACTCAGCGGCGAGCGCGTGCTGCGCATGGTGCCGGACAAGGCGGGCAAGGCCAACGAAGGCCACGCCTGCGTCAAGGGGCGCTTCGCTTTCGGTTACGCGACGCACCGGGACCGCATCACACGGCCGCTGATCCGCGAGAGCATCGACCAGCCCTGGCGCGAGGTCGGCTGGGACGAGGCTTTCGCATTCACCGCCGCCCGCTTGCGGGACATCCAGCAGCGGCATGGGCGCGACAGCATCGGCGGCATAACGTCGTCGCGTTGCACCAACGAGGAAACCTACCTCGTGCAGAAAATGGTGCGCGCCGCCTTCGGCAACAACAATGTCGACACCTGCGCGCGCGTCTGCCATTCGCCGACCGGGTATGGTCTGAAGACCACGCTGGGCGAATCGGCCGGCACGCAGGCCTTCAACTCGGTGGCGCACGCCGACGTGGTCATGGTGATGGGCGCCAACCCCAGTGACGCCCACCCGGTTTTCGCATCGCGGCTGAAACGCCGGCTGCGCGAGGGCGCGCGCCTTATCGTCGTCGACCCGCGCCGCATCGACCTGGTGCATGGTCCGCGCATCAGGGCGGATCACCACCTCGCCCTGCGGCCGGGCAGCAACGTCGCCTTCATCAATGCGATGGCCCACGTGGTGGTCACCGAAGGGCTCGAGGATCGGGCCTTCATCGAAGCCCGCTGCGAACGGGGGCCCTATCTGAAGTGGCGCGAATTCATCGCCGGCGAACAGAATTCTCCGGAGCTGACCGAACGGATCACCGGCATCCCGGCCTCCGATGTGCGCGCCGCGGCGCGATTGTTCGCGACGGCGCCCAACGCGGCCATCTACTACGGCCTGGGCGTCTCCGAGCACAGCCAGGGCTCCACCACGGTGATGGGCATCGCCAACCTCGCGATGGTCACCGGCAACCTCGGGCGCGAGGGGGTCGGCGTGAATCCCTTGCGCGGCCAGAACAACGTGCAGGGCTCCTGCGACATGGGCTCCTTCCCGCACGAACTGCCGGGCTACCGGCACATTTCGGACCCGGGCGTGCGCGGCCTGTTCGAACAGGACTGGAAGGTCGAATTGAGGCAGGAACCGGGCCTGCGCATTCCCAACATGTTCGACGCCTCCGTGGCCGGCCACTTCAAAGGGCTGTACGTTCAGGGCGAAGACCTCGCGCAGAGCGACCCGAACACGCAGCACGTGGAGGCGGCGCTGCGCGGCCTGGAATGCCTGGTCGTGCAGGACCTGTTCCTCAACGAAACCGCGCGCTTCGCCCACGTCTTCCTGCCGGGCTCGTCCTTCCTCGAGAAGGACGGCACGTTCACCAACGCCGAGCGCAGGATCTCGCGCGTGCGCAAGGCCATCGAGCCGCTGGCCGGCCTGGCCGACTGGGAGGTGACGATGGCGCTGAGCAAGGCCCTCGGCTATCCGATGGACTATGCTCATCCGTCCGAGATCATGGCCGAGATCGCCCGACTGACGCCGACGTTCGCCGGCGTGAGCTACGCGAAGCTGGACCGGCTCGGCAGCATCCAGTGGCCGTGCAACGACGCGGCGCCGGAAGGGACGCCGACCATGCACGTGGACGAGTTCGTGCGCGGCAAGGGCTACTTCGCCATCACCGGCTTCGTGCCGACCGACGAGCGGGCCACGCGCAAGCACCCCTTGCTGCTGACCACCGGGCGCATCCTGTCGCAGTACAACGTTGGCGCGCAGACCCGGCGCACGCACAACACGCACTTTTACAGCGAGGACGTGCTCGAAATCCATCCCTTCGACGCCGAGGAGCGGGGCATAGCCGAGGGCGACTGGTGCGGCATCGTCAGCCGTGCCGGCAACACCGTGTTGCGGGCGGTGCTGACCGACCGCGTGCAGCCCGGCGTGGTCTACACGACCTTTCACTTTCCCAGTAGTGGTGCCAACGTGATCACCACCGACAATTCCGATTGGGCCACCAACTGCCCCGAATACAAGGTGACCGCGGTGCAGGTGAGCAAGGTGACCGAGCCTTCCGAGTGGCAGAAGGGTTACGAGGCCTTCGCCCGCCGCCAGGAGGAGCTTCTCGACAAGGCTCGCGCCTGATGCGCTTGTTCGCCGACGGGGGAGCAGAGTGATGCAGGAACTCGAACGCCTCGTGAAGATGGCGAACCAGATTGCGGACAATTTCAGCTTGCACGACGACGCAGTCGAACGCACCGCCGATCACCTGCGGCGGTTCTGGGCGCCTTCCATGCGCGGCAAGCTCGCCGACTTCGAGGCGGCGGGGGGCAACGGGCTCAACGAGGCCGCGCGGGCTGCCGTGCAACGCCTCGGCCCGTCCTGATGTCTTCCGCCCTTGTCGCGGGCCGCGTGGCGGGTTCTGTCGCGGGTGTGATCCTGGCCGGCGGCCGATCGACCCGCATGGGCGGCGGCTGTAAGGCGCTGACGCCGCTGGCCGGCCGGCCGCTGCTGCAGCACGTGATCGACCGCATGGCGCCGCAGGTGGTCACGCTGGCGCTCAGCGTGGAGCATGAATCCGCGGCGCTTGCCGCTTTCGGTTTGCCGCAGCTGGCCGATCCGGCCCCGGGGCACCGGGGGCCGCTGGGCGGTTTGTTGTCCGGCCTGCGTCATTTCGCCCGGCTGCGGTACTGGGTGCTGCTCGCGCCCTGCGATGCACCCTTTCTGCCGCCGGACCTGGCGGCGCGGCTGCTAGCCTGCGCGGTTCGGGCGCAGTCCTCCGCCGCCGTGGCCGTACACGCGGGTGAGTGGCAGCCGACGTTTTCGCTCTGGCATCACAGCGTGCTGCCGGAGCTCGAGCGGGCAGTCGGCCGGGAAGGGCAGGCAGGCTTCAAGCCCTTCCTGCGCGCGCTGCGGGCGGCGGAATGCGCCTGGCCCGACGACGCGCCACCGGGGGAGCCGTCGCCGTTTTTCAATATCAACGACCCGGCGGCGCTGGCCCAGGCCGGTCGCTGGATGGAGCAGGGACTTGCCTTGGAACGGACATGCTGAGCGTAGAAGAAGCGATTGAGACCCTGTTGCGGGCGGCTGGCCGCCTGGTCGGCGTCGAGGTCATCGCCCTGATCGAGGCCCTGGGGCGGACGCTCGCGGCCGACGTGGTCGCGGCGATCGACGTGCCGCCCGCCGACAACAGTGCGATGGACGGCTATGCTCTGCGGCATGCGGACTGGGTCGAAGTTGATTGTGCCGGCACCGGTGCGGAAGGCACCGAACGGACCGTTACGTCCCCCAGCCTGCCGGTGAGCCAGCGCATCGCCGCCGGATCGGCCCCGGCGCCGCTGACCCGCGGCACTGCGGCCCGAATATTTACCGGCGCGGAAATTCCGGCCGGCGCCGACACGGTGGTCATGCAGGAGCATTGCGAGGAAATGGATGCCGGCGTACGGCTGCTGCGCTTGCCGGAGCGCGGCGCCAACATCCGGCGACGCGGTCAGGATATCGTCATCGGCCAGCGCGTCCTGTCTGCCGGGCACCGCCTTCGGCCGCAGGATCTGGGTCTGGCGGCATCGCTGGGCGCTGCCCGGGTCGCCGTCTATCGGCGGCTGCGCGTCGCCATCCTGTCCACCGGCGACGAACTGGTCGAACCGGGTGACGAGGTCGGCCCCGGCCAGATCTACAATTCCAACCGGTTCACGTTGCAGGGCCAGCTGACCGCCTGGGGTTTCGAGGTGGTCGACCTCGGCATGGTGCGCGACGAGCACGGGGCGGTGCGCGAAGCCATGCTGCGCGCTGCCCGGGAGGCGGACGTCATCATCACCACCGGGGGCGTGTCGGTCGGCGAGGAAGACCACGTCAAGAACGCCGTCAAGGACCTCGGCAGCCTCGATTTGTGGCGCATCGCGATCAGGCCGGGCAAGCCGTTCGCCTACGGACGGGTGCGGGATAAACCCTTCCTCGGCCTGCCCGGCAACCCGGTGTCGGTATTGGTGACGCTGCTGGTAGTCGCCCGGCCCTTCCTGTTCGCCTGCCAGGGCGTTGCCGACACGTCATTACATGCCGTGCCGCACTTCGCGGCTTTCACCAGGGAGGGGGGCGCGCGCGAAGATTACCTGCGCGTGCGCGTCACGCAGGCAGGCCTCGAAGCGTTTCCCAACCAGAGCAGCGGCGTGCTGTACTCGACGGCCTGGGGCGACGGTCTGCTGCGCCAGAAAGCGGGCCAGGACATCCGCGCGGGCGACCGCGTGGATTTTCTGCCCTGGGCGCTGTTCAACTGATTCGGGCGGCGAGCCGGTCGCAGATGTGCCGGGCGATCGGCAGCGCGGAGGTGGCGGCCGGCGACGGGGCGTTGCACACATGCAGGCTGCGCGGAGTCTCCTCGAACAGGAAATCGTGGAGCATGGTGCCGTCGCGCAAGACCGCCTGGGCGCGGATCCCCGCCGGGTGCGGTTCGAGATCCGCCAGGCGCAGGCTCGGGCAGTAACGCTGCAACTGCGCCAGGTAGGCGCGCTTGCAGACGGAATTCCACGTTTCGCGGACGCCATATCGCAGATGCCGTATCGAAGTGCGCCAGAAACCGGGGAAGGCGAGCATCGACGCGCTGTCGCGCAGGCTGAAGGCGAGCCTGCCGTAGCCCTCGCGTTTCCAGCTTTGCACCGCGTTCGGCCCCACCGTGATCGAGCCGTCGATCATTGGTGTGAAGTGCACCCCCAGGAAGGGCAGCGCCGGATCCGGAACCGGGTAGACGAGATGTTGGACCAAATCCTGCAGCCCGGTGCGCAGACGGTAGTACTCGCCGCGATACGGGATGATGCGGAAGTCGATCCGCAAGCCCTGCATGAGCGCGAGCCGGTCGGCCATCAGGCCGCCGCAGGCGACGAGGTGACGTCCTGCGAATGCGCGGCCTGTCGTATGCACGTGAATCAGCCGCTCCTCTTCGCAGAGGGCAGTGACCTCGCAGTCGAAGCAGACCTCGCCGCCCCGCGCACGAAATTCCGCCAGCAGGCAGTCGCAAATGCGGGGATAGTCGACGATCCCGGATTCGGCCACGAGTATCGCCGCCCGGCCTTCCACGGCAGGCTCCAGTTCGCGCAGCTCCGTGCGGTCGAGCAGGACGGGCTCGAGGCCGTTCAGCCGGCAGCGGTCGAACAGCAGCCGCAGACGCGCCATCTCCGGTTCCCCGGTTGCTACGACCAGCTTGCCGACCTGGCGAAAAGGCAGCCCATTGGCTCGGCAATACGCGTACGTGGCCGCCGCCCCCTCGCGGCAAAAGCGCGCCTTCAGGCTGCCAGGTTCGTAATAGACCCCCGCGTGCACGACGCCGCTGTTGCGCCCGCTCTGGTGGAATGCCGGGCCCCGCTCCTTTTCCAGCAGCAGCAGCTTGAGCGCCGGCCAGCGCTGTTGCAGCTGCGTCGCCGTGGCGAGGCCCACGATGCCTGCGCCGATGAGGATGACGTCGTGGCTCATGCTGCTGTCGCGGGCTGCCGCCTGGTATCTGGGATGACCGGAGGTCCAGCTTACAACGGCAGGCAAACGGGTGCAGTGACGGCCGTCATGCGCCCGCGTGCGGGCGGTTCATTAACCGGGAGTGGAAAACGCGGCAAAGCCCGCGCGGTCTGCCGCAGCCGTCAGCCGCTGCCGCAGGCTCCTGCGGGGCCGGAAGCCAGGCTGACCCAGCCCTCTTCATCCACCAGGATGCTCCTGGCAGCGCGACTGGAACCCGCATGGCAAACAACGAACTCTCCGTTGTCCGAACCGTTGGCCGGCACCAATCCCGCAACGGTGAATGCCGCGCCTGTTTCCGCCGCGCCCCGCGAGATGATCCGCACATTCACATTGGGGCCCTCGAACGCCCGGATGAGTTCGATGTCCTGGACCACGCCGTCGCCATTGCCGTCGGTATAGACGAGCCAACCCTGCACCCAGTCACCGTCGGAGCGGCAGAATCTTCCGTTTGAGCTCGGGCAGACCCTGACCGTGCTGCCGCGCCTGAGCGCTTCGCCGCGCGCCAGGTTGAGGCCCTCGACCAGGTTTGACGAGGTCGACTTCAGCCGGTAATTCTCGATCAGCATGGATGAGCCCGGAACCGCGAGCAGTATGACCACGGCCAGGGCGGCGACGATGATCAGCAGTTCGACCACGGTCATGCCTCGGGTTGCGGGGTTTCCCTGGGTTTGGCTGCCTTGGTTTTGACTTTTGTTGCCGGTGTGCATGTGTTGCTCCCCTTTGAGCGATGCTTGCTATTCGACGTCGATCGCGGAGGCAATCGATTCGTCCGTCGTCGCCACCAACATGATCCGCCCCGCTTCGCCGACCAGGCCTCGCGGGTCGAAGACGAACCGCTCCTGATCGGAGACGAGCCGGATGCCCGCGGGCAGGCGATACTCCTGCAAGCCCAATCCCCGCGCGTCCCCCTCGGCGCCCCCCCCAGTGCCCACATGCGTACCGCGACTCTCCTCCGGCCGCGAAAACGTGATTTTCTGGACGTTTTCCGCGGGGGAGGACTCGATATTCATGGCCACGCTGGATTCCGACATGCGGGCCAGGTTGCGCGCCGCCGCCACGGAGTACCGGACGTTTTCCACGGTCGCCTTGAGTTCTGCCCGCGCGGTCGCGTTGCCGACGGTAGGCATGGCAAAGGAAAGCAGGATGACCAGCAGGCTGAGGACCAAAAGGATTTCGACGAGGGTGATCCCCCGCGACCGGGATACCGGTTTCGATAGCGCGTTGACGTTCATGCTCCCCCTACGGATACGACTGTCGCATCCCTGCGGGTTCCTGGTGGGCATGCGAATGAAATCTGCCGCACCGGCCGCCGATCCGTAGCGAAATCAAGAATGTCCTGACTTGCCAACAGTATAAACAAAGATTTGCGCAATGGACTTTGGCAAAAGTACCGCTCATCGGGACGAATGTACCGTTCAACCTTCCGGGCCAAAAAAAACCGGCGCGGAGGCGCCGGTCTTTCTCGTTTCCGGGCAGGCGATCGAAGCGCCGGCCCCGGTGCTGGAACTACGCTTGCGGCGGGGTTATTCGGTAACGTCGTTGACGGCCTGGTTGCAGGCCGCGCTGACCGACGCCGAATTGCTCTTCAGGCACTCGAGAACGCGCCCTTCGCCGACCTGCACTTCGCCGCACAATTTGAGGATGTCGTCACGGCATTGCGTCGCCAGGTAGTCCAGCGCCGAGACGGCCTGATCCAGCTGGGCTGACGCCGAGTACAGCGCATACTGGCACTGGCCGGACAGTTTGTCCTCGTGCGCATAGAAGCACGCCAGCAGGCGCCCTTCTCCCGGGCTGACCTGGCTGCAATACGTGGTGATTTCGGTCTCGCAACCCTGTTCTACCGTCTCGACAATCCCCTGCGCGGACACGGTGCCGCTCAGGCTCATCAGGACGGCGATCGCGGACACCATTGAGGCCTTCAGTTTCATTTCAGGTTTTCTCCAATCACTAAATGGTTAACTGCAAAAATTCCGGGCTGGATTCGCGGGCGCACGCTCGGCGTCATTCCGTGGCGGTCGTTTCCCCGGCCTCCACGGGCTGCTGCCTGGCTTCGTTGAGCGCGGCGAGCAGGATGTTGGCCCAGCCCTTGAGGATCCTGTCGGCATCCGCCCGGTTCGTCACCGAGTTGGTCCAGGTGTAGAAGCCGTCGTTGCTGCGATCCGCCTTGCGATCCATGGCCTTGGCGATCAGGTCGCCCGTAACGGAGTCGTACAGCTCGACGTAGAGGGTCATTTCGCCCGCCGAGTCGGTGTAGGTCCTGGACCGGCCGGCGCTCATGGTGTCCGGTGCATTGACGTCCAGATTGATGATTGCCGGACGCAGCAGCAGGACATTGTCGCCCGCCTGCTCGACGACCGGGTAGCCGCCGCCCTCCAGAACTTCCTTGAAAACGGTGTGCAGTTCCTGGGCGAGATTGCTCTTGATCTTCTCGATATCCTTCGACGACAAGCGCAGCGGATCGGCGGAACTGCTGCGCTGGTCGCGCTCCCAGTTCTTCTTGAAGGCGACATAGGCATCCAGCAACTGGATGCTCTGATAGCCGGACAGGTCGGCGCCCGGCTTGGCATAGACGATCGCCATGCGCGAGTCGGGAACGCGGTGCAGTCCGTCCTCGGTCACTTCCGGAAGCTCCTGCTGCTTGGCCAGCGCCGGAGCGCAAACCATCAGGAGGAACAGTGCGCAAATCACCGGTCGGAGTGCGAATGGTTGCATGGGACGGCTCCTCGGAAGCACCGCAGGCGAAGGGAATCGGAAATTTGGCATTGCAGTTTATTCCATCGTAATGGGGTAAGTAAACGCGTTATCATTTCGGCGACGTTGCCGCTTGGCCTCAACGGAGGGTGCGAATGAAATTACTGGTTCTGGTGGCGGTTCTGGTCAGCGGTTCGGTCCTGGCCGGCGTCCGGCAGGTCGACGAGTACCAGTGGGAAGGCGTCGGGCGGATCGTCGCGATCGGCGATCTGCACGGTGACTACGAGAATTACCTGGCTGCGTTGCGGGCCGCCGGTTTGATCGACCGCAAGGACAAATGGGCGGGCGGCGAGACGCACCTGGTGCAAACCGGTGACATCCCCGACCGCGGACCGGACACGGCCAGGATCATCGAGCACATCACCCGATTGGCGCAGCAGGCTGAACGCAAGGGCGGCCGCGTGCACAACCTGATGGGCAATCACGAAGCGATGAACGTATACGGCGACCTGCGCTACGTGCACGAGGGAGAGTACGAAGCCTTCGTCACGCGCAATTCCGCCCAACTCAGGGATCGCTATTACGAGCTGTACCTGAAGGCGCTGGAGACCCAGGATCCCGAGGGATTCGCGGCGCTGCCGGAGGATCACCGCGACAAGTGGGACCTGGAGCACCCCCTGGGCTGGGTGGAGCATCGGCAGGCCTGGGACCCCGCGTGGAACCCGGAGGGCGAGTACGCCAACTGGGTGATGGGCAGAAAGGTCGCCATTCGCATCAATGACAATCTGTTCGTGCACGGCGGCATCAGCGGATTCTACTGCCAGAACCGGCTCGACTGGCTGACCGAAAAGGCCGTGGCCGGTCTGCGCGACTTCGACCCGCTGGCGCCGGGCATCCTGGAGGATGAATTCGGCCCGCTCTGGTACCGCGGCCTGTCGGGCGAGGAGCCGCGGGCGGCCCCGGAAACCGTGGACGCGATCCTGGCGCAGCACGGGGTGGGACGCATCGTCGTCGGGCACACGCCGACCAGTGGGGTGATCTGGCCGCAGTACGACGGCAAGGTGGTCATGATCGACACCGGTGTCGCCAAGGCCTACGGCGGGCACGTGGCCTACCTGGAGATAACCCCGGAAGGGCTGTTCGCAGGCTACCCCGGAGGCAAGTTGCCGCTGCCTTCAGGCGGCGGTGACTTAATCGCCTACCTCGAGCAGGTCATCAAGATGGCGCAGGACAACCCTCATCTGCAGCGGCGCCTGCAACAGCTCCGGCAAGCCGGGCAGCAGGCGCCGCCGACCGCGGAGGCCCCAACCGCGGAGGCCCCAACCGCGGACACGGCATCAGGCGGGGCAGTGCCGACAGCGGGCGAACCGGCCGGCGTTCCGGGTGAAAGCCCGCCGCCGGCCGTCACCGTACCTATTTGCGGCATCGCTCAATGATGTAGCTCTGGAATCTCTTGGGGTTCTTCGCGGTTTCGAAGAACTTCTCCAGGAAAGCGGTCGCTTTCTTCTTCGAGCCCGGTTGCAGGCGCGTTTCGCTTGCGATCAGGGCCAGAAAGTCCCCCTCCCGGGCGAGGAGCTGCTGGCGGGCCGCTTCCAGCGTCCCGTTGTGCAGGCAATAACCGCGATAGAGGCGCTGGGTGACGGCAGTGATCGGCAGGCCATTGGGCGGCACCGCATACTCGGCGTCCACCAGGCCGGCGGAATCGAAATCGTAGGGCACCGGGATGGCGAAGTCGCCCGCTTGCAGCGGTTCGGGGCCGATCAGCTTGACGTTGTGGCAGCACTCGTCCTTGTGGTCCGGTCCCTGCAGCGCCGCCCAGTCCACATTGCCGATCATGTACTGGAACAGGGAGAACAGGCCGCTCATCTCCGGCTCCAGCTGCCCGACACCGATGCGCGTGACGTTGAGCTTTTTGAGACCGTTGCGCTTGGCCAAGTCGCCGTCGTCCTCGATCAGGAACGCGAAGCGATTGTCGACGGACTTCCCGTCACTGCTGTCCACGTAGTTGACCTGCAAGGGGCGCACCCGGAAGCTGTAATCGGTGAGCAGGTTGTACATGCGGTAGATCAGCATCTCCAGGACGTAGTACTGGTCGAAGCGATTTCCCTTGTCACAGTGCGTGACCATCTTGATGGATTTCTGACCGCGGAACGTGGTGCCCTTCACGGCCTCCTTCTCGAAGCGCAGCTTGAGTGGAGGATAGCGGCAGGCCTCCTGGCGCTTGATCCCGCGCCGCTCGACGGTCATGTTCAGCTGCACCGCCTGTCCCTGTTCGTCGCGGTACTCGATCCGGGCCGGGTAGGCTCCCTGGTGGTCCTCATTGGATTCGAGCGCCTCCCAGGGACCCGTCATCGTCACTTCCAGGGTGGTGTCAATGGCAAAGAGCTTGGCGGGCCCGGACTCCTCCTCCGCGGCCACTAACAACGGGGGGCAGAACAGGTTGGCAAGCAGCATCAGCGCCGGCCAGCAGACGATGGTTTGGCGGGTGTGCAGCAACTTGCGGAAGAATGATCGACGCGGCATGGTTCCTTTCCTTCAGAGAATGGGCGGCGGTGGCGCGTGCCGGCCGCCTTTCGGCCAACTGCGCTCGCGCCCTGTTCATTATAGAGGGGGTGCGGCACTTTGCACCCCGCGGCGGATGTTCAGTGCAGGATGCGGGAGCGGATGCCGGGGTAGTGCACGCCCCCGAGCAGCAGGAACTTGATTTTTGACTTGTCCGGAGAGTAAGTTCCCGGGGAAATGCCGAAGGATTCGTTCGCCATGGCCGCCGCCCTGCGGCGCGCCTGTCCGCAGCTCAGACTGGTCACCGACGCGGCCGTACTGGAAAGTCACGGCCGGGACTGGACCCGTTTTCGCGCGCCCAATCCCGCGGCCGTGGCATTTCCGGACTCGGCCCGTCAGGTGCAGGAATTGGTCGCCGCCGCCGCCGCCGGCCGCATCCCGTTGGTGCCATCCGGCGGCAGGACGGGCCTCAGCGGCGGAGCCGTCGCCGCAGCCGGCGAGGTGGTGGTTTCCTTCGACCGCATGCGGCGCATTGTCGAGTTCAGCCCGGTCGACCGGACCGTGACGGTCGAGTCCGGGGTGGTGACCGCTGCGGTCCAGGCACTGGCCCGCGAAAAGGGGTTGTATTACCCGGTCTCGTTCGCGGCGGAGGGAACGAGCCAGGTCGGGGGCAACCTGGCGACGAACGCCGGCGGCATCCGGGTGCTGCGCTACGGACTCACCAGGGAATGGGTGGCCGGCCTCAAGGTGGTCACGGGGCGCGGCGAGTTGCTGGACTGCAATCGCGGCTTGGTCAAGAACGCCAGCGGCTACGATCTGCGGCACCTGCTGATCGGCAGCGAGGGCACCCTCGGTCTCATCGTCGAGGCCACCTTGCGGTTGACCGACCCGCCGCTGCCGGGCAAGGTGATGTTGTTGGGCGTCGCGAGTCTGGACGCGTTGATGGAGGTGTTCGCGGCCGTGCGCGGCGACCTGGACCTGACCGCGTTCGAGTTCCTGACCGACCGCGCGCTGCACCACGTGCGACAAGGACAGGGATTACCGGCGCCGTTGGCCACGCCGTGCCCGCTGTACGTGCTTGCGGAGTTCGACTGCCCCGCGCCGGCCGAGGAAGAGCGCGCCATGTCCATTTTTGAGCGTTGCGCGGAGAAGGGTTGGTTGCTGGACGGCGTCATCAGCCAGAACGACCGACAGGCCGCCGACCTGTGGCGCTACCGTGAGGGCATTTCCGAATCCATCAGCCATTTCCCGCCCTACAAGAACGACCTTGCGGTAACGGTTTCCAGGGTGCCGGAGTTCCTGCGCCGCATGGACGCCCTGCTGCAGGAAATCTGTCCCGAGTTCGAGGTGGTCTGGTACGGGCACATCGGTGACGGCAACCTGCACATGAACATCCTCAAGCCGCCGTCTCTGGACTTGGCGTCGTTCGAGGCCCGCTCACATGAAATCAGCGGCAGGACCTACGCGCTCACCCGTGAGCTTGGCGGCAGCATTTCCGCGGAGCACGGCATCGGCCTGCTGAAACGTCCCTGGCTCGACCAGGTGCGTTCAGCCGCCGAGATAGAGCTGATGCGAGGGATCAAACAGGTTTTCGACCCGGCCGGGATTTTCAATCCCGGCAAGCTTCTGCCGGAGGTGTAGGAGGCCGCTTGCGGCCGACTGAGGCCGAAGTCGCGCGCAAGCGCGCTCCTACAACACAAACCGCATCGAGAAGTCCGTCGCCTGGACGTTCTTGGTGATGGCGCCGGCCGAAATGAAGTCCACGCCGCATTCGGCGACCGCCCGCACCGACACCAGGTCGATGCCGCCCGAGGCCTCCAGTTCGATGCGCCCGCGGTAGCGCTCGACCGCCGCGCGCAGGGACTTCAGGCTGAAGTTGTCGAGCAGAGCTCGCTGCGCTCCGGCCAGGCAGGCTTCTTCGAGTTGTTCCAGCGTTTCCACCTCCACCTCCAGCTGCAGGCCGGGGTGCAGCCGAAGCGCTTCGCGCACGGCTGCGCTGATCGAGCCGGCGGCGGAAATGTGGTTTTCCTTCACCAGCAGGGCATCGTACAGGCCGATGCGGTGATTGCGGGCCCCGCCGCAACGTACGGCGTACTTCTGCGCCAGGCGCAGCCCGGGAAGGGTCTTACGGGTGTCCAGGATGACCGCGCCCGTGCCGGCGACGGCGTCCACGTAGCGGCGCGCCTGTGTCGCAGTGCCCGACAGCGTCTGCAGGAAATTCAGTGCGGTGCGCTCGCCGCTCAGGATTGCGCGGGCTGGCCCGTTCACCCGGCACACCTCGTGGTTGCGGTGAACGACAGCGCCTTCGCTGGCCTGCCAGGTCACCTCGACGCCGGGGTCAAGCTGGCGAAAAGTCTCGCTGAACCAGGGGCCGCCGCAGAGCACCGCCGTCTCCCGGCTGATCACGCGGGTCGCAAGGCGTGTTGCCGGCGGAATCAGGGCAGCGGTGCGGTCGCCGTCGCCGATGTCCTCGGCCAGCGCACGCGACACGTCGTCGGCCACCCGTTCCGCGGGCGGCGGCTGCAGCAGGTCGTTCACTTCAGAAATCCTGCAACTGGGTCGTCCCGATGCCCTTTTCTTCGAGCAACATGGGTATGTCGTCGATCACGGGGTAAATGACGCGAGCGTCCTCAGTCATCAAACCCTCGGCAAGGGCATCGGTGACGGGTTCGCCATGTACATACTGCACCTCGCCGGCCGAAATGGCCGCGTTCAGCTTGCGCAGCTTGTCGGCTGGCAGTCGAACCAGCGGCGTCTTGCTGACCGGGCAGCACAGGATTTCCAGCAGTTTACCGTCGATGGGCATAGCATCTTCATCCGTTGAGCGATTCGCTTATTGTACTGCTACAATACGCGGTTTCCATTTTTGCACAGGACGGCAGGCGTGAGCGAAAACGTGTTGGTCGGCATCATCATGGGTTCCCAGTCGGACTGGGACACGATGAAAAACGCCGCTGAGATGCTGGATGCCCTCGGCATACCTTATGAAGCCCGCGTCGTGTCGGCCCACCGCACGCCGGACCGGATGTTCGAATACGCCGAGCGGGCGGCGGAGCGGGGTCTGCAGGTGATCATCGCCGGAGCGGGTGGCGCGGCCCACCTGCCGGGCATGGTGGCCGCGAAAACGATAGTGCCGGTGCTGGGCGTGCCGGTGCAATCGCGGTCGCTGAACGGCATGGATTCCCTGCTCTCGATCGCGCAGATGCCGGCCGGCATTCCCGTCGGAACCCTGGCCATCGGCGAGGCGGGCGCTACCAACGCCGCCCTGCTGGCAGCGGCGATCATCGGCAACCATTCACCAGAAATCCGCCGCGCCCTCGAGCGCTTCCGCGCCGAGCGCCGCGATGCCGTCCTGGCGCATCAGGATCCACGCGGGCTGGACTCGAGCGGGCCGAATCCAGGCGGATCGGACCCGGACCGGACCTGACCAGGTGAGCGCCGCGCACGAAAGTCGGCCTGCAAACGCCTTGCGGATCGGCGTTCTCGGCGGCGGCCAGCTGGGGCGCATGCTCGGGCTGGCCGGTGTACCGCTGGGCTTCCGCTGCCTGTTTCTGGATCCAGCGGCGGACGCCTGCGCCGCGGCTGCCGGCGAAGTGCTGCAGGCCGCATTCGACGATGAAGCCGCGGCGCTGGCGTTGGCGCGGCGGGTGGACGTGGCGACCTTCGACTTCGAAAATGTGCCGGAGTCCTCGGCGCGAGCGGTGGAGGCGGTCTGCCCTCTGTACCCCGGCTCGAAGGCGCTCGGCGCCAGCCAGGACCGCCTGGTCGAAAAGGACCTGCTCAGCAGCCTGGGGGCGGCAGTGCCCCCCTACCATGGCGTTGCCAGCCGCGCGGAACTGTTGGACGCACTCGATAGCGTCGGTTACCCGGCAGTCCTGAAAACCCGGCGCTTCGGCTACGACGGCAAGGGTCAGGCCGTGTTGCGTGATGGCGAGGATCTCGAGCGCGCCTGGCAACAATTGGGTGACTCCCCGCTGATCCTCGAGGCCTTCGTCCCGTTCCAGGCGGAGTGCTCGCTGATCGGCGTACGCGGGCGCCAGGGTACGACCCAAGGCACGACCCAGGGCACGACCCGGGGCACGACGCGGTTCTGGCCGCTGACGCGCAACGTGCACGCCCGGGGCATCCTCGCCCTTAGCCTGCCGGGCGTGTTTGACGATGCCCTGCAGCGGGAAGCCGAGCGCATCGTGCAGCGGCTGATGGACCGGCTCGAGTATACCGGCGTGCTGACCGTCGAGTTTTTTCTGCACCAGGGCCGCCTGCTGGCGAACGAGTTCGCGCCGCGCGTCCACAACTCCGGGCACTGGACGATCGACGGGGCGGAGTGCTCGCAATTCGAAAATCACCTGCGCGCCATTGCCGGACTGCCGCTGGGCGGCACCGGGATGACCCGGCATTCGCTGATGTTCAACTGGATTGGCGGCTTGCCATCACGTGACGCGGCCCTGGCGATAGACGGCTTGCACTGGCACGAGTATGGCAAGCAGGCCAGGCCCGGGCGCAAAGTGGGCCACGCGACCCTGACGGCGCCGTCCGACGCCGCGCTGCGTGAGAATGCCGAGCGGCTCGCCGCACTGGCCGGCGGGCAATTTCCGGAGCTGTTGGGTTCGCTGCTCAGCGGGACCTGACCACCCTGGGTCCCGATCAGTCGTCCGGATGGTCGACCAATTCTTCGACCAGGGCGCATACCCCGTCGACGATCTGCTCGGCCTGGGACGCGTCGATGATCAGCGGCGGCAGCAGGCGGATAACCTTGTCGTGGGTTACGTTGATGAGCAGCCCGCGCTGCAACGCCGCCAGCTTGAGGTGATTCACGTCGCGGTCCAGTTCGATGCCGATCATCAGGCCGCGGCCGCGCACGTCCCGCAGGGCCGGGTGCGGGCCCAGGCGCCGCCGGAAGCTCTCCAGCATTCCTTCGCCCGTTTGGGCGGCCCGCCCGGCCAGGTCCTCCGCGCGCATGATGTCGAGCACCGTGCAGGCGGCTCGCGTGACCAGCGGATTGCCGCCAAAGGTCGACCCATGGCGACCGGGCGTGAAGGCTTCCGCGGCCGCGCCGCGGGCGGCGCAGGCGCCGACGGGCAGGCCGTTGGCCAGGGCCTTGGCGGTGGTCAGGATGTCCGGCAGGACCTCTTCGTGCTGGTGCGCGTACCATTTGCCGGTGCGGCACAGACCGGACTGGATTTCGTCGACGATCAGCAGCCAGCCGTGCTCGTCGCACACGGCCCGCAAGGCCGCGAGGTAGCCGGGCGGCGGCACGCGGATGCCGGCTTCGCCCTGGATGGGCTCCAGCAGGATCGCGCCGATGTCCCCGCGGCGCCGGGCGATGGTCCGCACGGCCTCGGCGTCACCGAACGGCGCCCGGACGAAGCCGCCGACCAGGGGCTCGAAACCAGCCTGCACCTTGCGGCTGCCGGTCGCCGACAGCGCGGCCAGGGTGCGGCCGTGAAAACTGTGCTCCATGACGATCACGCCCGGGTTTTCCTGCCCCCGCGCGTGGCCCACGAGCCGGCAGATCTTCAGCGCGCATTCGATGGCTTCGGCCCCCGAGTTGCCGAAGAATACACGGTCCATGCCGGTAATTTCGGCCAGTCGGTCGGCCGCCCGCTCCTGCCAGGGGATGCGCACCAGGTTGCCGCTGTGCAGCAATAACCCGGCCTGCTCTGCGATCACGCCCGCCACCTGCGGATGCGCGTGGCCGAGCGAGCAAACGCCGAGGCCGCTGATCGCATCGAGATAGCGCGTGCCCTGGTCGTCCCAAAGCCAGGCGCCTTCCCCCCGCACGAAGGCCACGGGAAGCGGGGCATAGGTGTTCATCAGGTGTTGGCTCATCGGTGCTCCATCAAGACAGGTGTTCGGGCAAAACAGGTGTTCGGGCAAAATATGGGCTCAGGCAAAACATGGGCTCGGGCGCAGGAATCAGCTCGGCATCCGGGTCAGAACCCGGTGAGAATCTTCCAACGGTTCACGATGGCGCAGAACAGTGCCGCGGTCTTCTCGGCGTCGTAGATCGCCGAGTGCGCGTGCGATTCGTTCCACTCCAGCCCCGCCGCCTGCACCGAGCGGGAAAGCACGGTCTGGCCGAAGGCAAGGCCGGCCAGCGTGGCTGTATCGAAAGAACTGAAAGGATGGAACGGGCTGCGCTTGAATTCGGTGCGCCCGATGGCCGCATTGAGGAAAGACAGGTCGAAAAACGAGTTGTGGCCGACCAGGATGGCGCGCTGGCAACCGGTGTCCCTGACCTCCCTGCGCACGGGCTGCGCAATGCGCCGCAGGGCCTCCTGCTCGGGCAGGGCGTTGCGCAGCGGGCTGTCCAGGTTGATGCCCGTCACCTCCAGCGACTTGGGATCGATGTTCGCGCCGTCGAAGGGATCGACATTCACCGCGACGGTTTCCGCCACCATCAGGCGGCCGAAGTCGTCCATGCGGATGATACAGGCGGCGATCTCGAGCAGTGCGTCCTTCTGGGCATTGAACCCGCCGGTTTCGACATCGACGACGACGGGCAGAAAACCCCTGAAGCGATCAGCAATGCGCGGCATAATGGGTCCCATTCGACAAGCCGAGGAGCATAAGGGATTGCGATGCAAATTGCCATGAAGCCACGTGCCGCCGCGGCCTTGCTGGCCGCGTTCGTGCTGGTGTCCGCGTGGTGGGGGCCGACTTGGGCCGGAGGCGCGTCCGAACTGACAGGAGCGCCGCCCGCGCAGCCAGAGACGCTGTCCGCGAAAGGGGACTCGTCGTTGTTCTGGGCGCTGGCGCGCGACGGTGAACCGGTCGGTTACCTGCTGGGCACGATCCACAGCGAGGACCCGCGCGTGCTGGATTTTGCGGAGGCTTTCAGCGAGCAGCTGAGCGCCAACCAGACCTTCGCGATGGAAATGGTGCCGGACCTGCCGACGCTGACCCGGCTGACCGAGTACATGCAATACCAGGACGGTACCACGCTGGAGGCCAGGATCGGCGCGGAGCGCTTCGCACGCTTGCAGACGGCGCTCAGCGATTACCGCGTGCCCGCCGATTGGATCGCCCGCATGAAAGTCTGGGCAGCGATGATGACGCTGAGCGTTCCTCCCCCGCAGACGGGATTCTTCATGGATTTCTCCCTCTCGCTGCGCGCGGCCGGCGCGGGCCTCGAGGTCGTCGGTCTGGAGACGCTGGAACAGCAGCTTTCCTTCCTCGAGGCCATGCCGATGAAGCAGCAGCTGGCGCTGCTGGACCAGGCTCTGGACGAGTACGACCGGGTCGAAGCCGTGCACACGCAAATGGTGGACAGCTACCTCGCGGGCGACTTGCAGACCCTGGTGTCGCAAACCGAGGAGCAGCTTCGGGAACTGGATCCCGAGGCCAGAAGTTACTTCATGGAGCAGGGGATAGACGCGCGCAACCGGCGCATGCTGCAAGCGCTGCTGCCATTGCTCGAGGCCGGGCCGGTATTTGTAGCGGTCGGTGCGCTGCACCTGGCGGGCGCCAGCGGTTTGATCGCGGGGCTGCGCAGCGCAGGCTACGAGCTGATTCCGCTGCCCCTGCCCCTGTCAGCGCCGGAAAGCCGGGGTCAGACCGAACAAGGCGCCGACGACAAAGCAGGCGATGCCCCATGAAGGCTCCACCCAGATCGTGGTCACGCCGAGCACCGCGAACAGCAGTGCGGCTGTGATGCCGTCCCCCATTCGTTCGCTGACGCAGCTGTCCCGCCCGGTCAGCTTGAGCAGCAAGTGGTCGAGGCTGAGCTTGCCCCCGCCATGAAACAGCAAGGGCAGGAGCATGAGGACGAACAGCAGCGAAAGTTTGTAATTGCCGGCGCCCTGCGCGGTGATTGCGTAACCTTCCCATAGCCCCCGCAGCGATCCCCAATTCGCGGGCCAGTGCACCGCAGCGGCTGCAACCGATGCGACGACGATCAGCGACAGGGCCGCGAAGCGCGTAAACAGCCCGAACAGGAGCATGACCGAGAACACCAGTTCGCCCCACGTCGCGGCCAGCCAATTGACCTCCGTGGGCAGTGCGCCGAACGGCCAGGGAAAGCCTTTCTGCCATTCCGCCCACGGGATGTCGGCGAACCAGTTGCCGCCGCGCAGTTTGGTGATGCCGGATTCCCAGAATTCCCAGAACATGATCAGGCGCAGCGCCAGCGGCCACAGGTAGTCGCCGGCGACCCGCAGTCGGGCGGTCAGGTTGTCGTAAGCGTCGAACATCATGCGGTCCCCCGGCTTATCCCTCGATCGGCGCGTGTTCAGTGAGGCTGCGTGCCCAGGAGCACGTCCCTGGCGCGCAGGTCCGCCAGCACGCCGCTGCCGCCCTCGAGTACGCGCCGCGGATCCGGGTGTGCGATGCTGCGGGCTATCCGGTGCAAGAGTTCCGCGCCGTTGAGACCCGGCTCCGCCAGCATCAATTGCAGCAGTGATTGTGTCACTGCGTTGAGCTGCAGGAATTTCACCTTGTCATCACGGTTGCGGTAAACCAGCAAGTGGGTGGCCTCGCTCGGGGGCAGCTGGGGTTGGAAATCGAAGCGGATGCGGTGGACCGGGTAACGATAAGTGAGCGCTCGGGCCAGCGGCGACAGGACGGGACGTCCCTGCAGCAGATCGCCCGCACGGTCCGCCGGCACGTCGTTGAGTTCGCGCTCGTCGAGCGACAGGGCCAGCTCCACCCACTCGTAGTGGGCGAGTTCGAGCAGGAACGGCGGGTCGGCCGGGCGCGTGCCGCGCACGTCCTGCAGGTAGCGCAGGAACTCGCCGGCCAGTTCCGGGAACAGCGGTGTCTGGCAGCGGTGCTCGGCATAGAACTCCCGCACCAGCGCGGCCCAGCGGTTGTCATCGCAGAGGCTGCGCAGGACCGGAAAATTGCTCGCCAGGAGAGAGCTCACGTTGTTGAAGAAAAGCCGCCGGTAGATCGCCATCCGGCGATCCTCGACATCGACCGGCGCCGGATGCCCATCGGGGTCCCGGATATGCGCGGCGAAGTCCCGCTGCAGCCGGGCCAGCCGTTCCGGCCCGTCCGTTTTGCGTCCAGGGTTGCGCTCAGGCGCGCCGGCGACGGGACGGGCTGGCATGGGCCTGGTATTTTTGCTGCACGTTCCGGATGACCTCGACTTCCCGCAGCAACTCGTCCACCGGCGGGAGGTTGAAATCGCGTTCGAGCAGCGTCGGGAAAACGCCGAAGGCCTGGTAGGCCTGGTCAAGCAGATCCCACACGCCGGCGATCACGCCGGCGCCGTGCGTGTCGACGATCAGGTCGGCGGCCTCTTTGTGATGCCCGGCAATGTGCCCGTACGCGATGCGCTCGCCCGGCAGGCTGCGCAGGAATTGCAGGGCGTCGTAGCGGTGATTGACGCTGTTGACGTAGATGTTGTTCACATCCAGCAGCAGATTGCAGTCCGCCTCCTCCAGCACCGCCGAGACGAACTCGAGTTCACTCAGTTCCGCGCCGGGCGCCGCGTAGTAGGACACGTTTTCCAGCGCAATGCGGCGCTCGAGGATGTCCTGCACCCGCCGCACGCGCTGCGCGACGTAGCGCACCGCTTCCCCGGTGAACGGAATCGGCATCAGGTCGTAGAGATGCCCGTCGTCCGTGCAGTAACTCAGGTGCTCGCTGTAGCAGCGGATCTGGTGACGGTCGAGGAACTGGCGCAGTCGGTGCAGAAAGGTTTCATCCAGCGGGGACGGTCCGCCAATGGACAGGGAAAGTCCGTGGCAGACGAAGGGGATGCGATCCGTGTATTCACGCAGCTGGCGTCCACGACTGCCGCCCACGCCAATCCAGTTCTCCGGCGCGATTTCCATGAAGTCGACCGGGAAATCGACCGAGCCGGGATCGCGCGAGCGAAGCGGGCCCAGCAGGGCCCGCCTCAATCCCAGCCCGGCGCCCCGCACGGGGTGATCGCCGGTTTTCGCTGGCAGGGTCATGCGCGGTAGCGCTGCGGATCAGGCAGCTCAGCCGTTGTCGCCTTCGCCCTCGACAGCGCCTTCTTCCGTGCCTTCGGCGGCGCCGCACTTGCCTTCGCCGCACTTGCCTTCTTCACCCTTCTCGCCGCAAGCTCCTTCCTCGCCTTTCTCGCCGCAGGCGCCTTCTTTACCCTTCTCGCCGCAGGCGCCTTCCTCGCCCTTTTCGCCGCACTTGCCCTCTTCGCCCTCGTGGCTGTCGGCAAGCATGTAGCCGCTGTCCAGCTCCGCCAGTTCGAAGGGGTTGTCCGCGGCGGCGGTCGAGGCGGCCAGCGAGGAAACGAACGCCACGCCGACGGCGGCGGCTACGGATTTGGTCATGATGGTTTTGTCAGCCATTGCAAAGAACCTCCAAGGTTTGGTTTGGTCGGGGCGGTTGGCCCCGTCTTGTGATTGCTCGCTTGCGAGTCGTTACCGGAAACCGGCACGATTCGGTGCAGGAGACCGGCAACCGTCCGGGATTATTACACCTGCGTCTTGGATTTGAAACCGCAGAGGTCGCGCACGATGCACTCGGGACAGGCCGGCTTGCGCGCCTTGCAGGTATATCGGCCGTGCAGGATCAGCCAGTGGTGCGCGTCCTGGAGGTATTCCTTCGGCACGGCGCGCAGCAGTTTCTGTTCGACCTGCAACGGGGTGCTGCCGGTCGCCAGCCCGGTCCGGTTGGCGACCCGGAAAATATGCGTGTCGACGGCGATGGTCGGCACGCCGAAAGCCGTGTTCAGCACCACGTTGGCGGTCTTGCGACCCACCCCCGGCAAGGCCTCGAGCGACTCGCGGTCGCGCGGCACTTCGCCGCCGTGGCGGTCGACCAGGATGCGGCAGGTCTTGATGATGTTTTCGGCCTTGGTATTGAACAGGCCGATGGTGCGAATGTACTCCTTGAGGTCTTCGGAGCCCAGTTCCAGGAAAGCCTGCGGCGTGTTGGCCACCGGGTAAAGGCGGCGGGTGGCCTTGTTCACGCCGGCATCGGTGGACTGCGCCGAGAGAATGACGGCCACCAGCAGCTCGAAGGGCGAGCGGTATTCCAACTCGGTGCGCGGATGCGGCAGCACCGACCGGAGCCGGCGGAAGAACTCGACGCGGTCGGCGGGTTTCATCCCGCCCGCCCCGGCGCGGGCCGCGGGGCGGGCGCAGCCGCGCGTGCGCGACCTGCGGACAGGCGGGCGTTCAGCCAGTTCCGCCCGGCGACGAGCAACCCGAGGCCGATGAAAGCTCCGGGTGGCAGCAGGGCGAGCAGAAAGCCGGGATGGCCGGGGACCAGGGTCAGCTGCAGCGACTCGCCCAGCGCGCCAAACATCAACCGGGCTTCGCTGAACAGCGTTCCGCGCCCGGCAACTTCCCGCAGCGCGCCCAGTGCGACCAGCGCCAACAGAAATCCCAGGCCGGTTGCCAGGCCGTCGATCATGGCGGGCACCGGCCTGTTGCGCGAAGCGAAAGCCTCGGCCCGCCCGATGATGGCGCAGTTCGTTACGATTAGCGGAATGAAAATTCCCAGCACGCCGTACAGGTCGTGAAACCAGGCCTGCATCAGCAACTGGATCGTCGTCACCACCGAGGCGATGATCACCACGTAGGCCGGAATGCGAATTTCCGGCCGCAGTGAGCGCCGCGCCAGGGAAACCGCCAGGTTGGTGGTCACCAAGGTCAGCGTAGTGGCCAGCCCGAGTCCGATGGCGTTGACCACGGTATTGGTGACGGCCAGCAGCGGACACAGGCCGAGCAGTACGACCAGGCCGGTGTTCTGCCGCCAGAACCCGTCGGTCCAGACTTGCCGATAGCTGAGTCGGCTCATGGCGATTCCTTTCGTTCGGGCGCCGCCGCCTCGAACAGGGTCCGGCGGTTGGCTGCATAGTAATCCAACGCCAGGCGCACGGCCTCGACGATTGCGCGCGGCGTAATTGTCGCGCCCGTGAACTGGTCGAACTCGCCGCCGTCGCGCCGCACGCGCCAGCCCTGCGGCACGGGCGACCGCAGGGAACGACCATCGAAAGAGCGTATCCAGTCGTTTCTCGCCACCTCGATGGCGTCGCCGAGTCCGGGCGTCTCGCGGTGCGAGGTGACCCGGACCCCGGTCAGGCTGCCATCCGCCTCGATGCCGGCAAGCAGATGGATCGGGCCGTTGTAACCGTTCACCGCGGCGAAGCGGAGGATGACGGCCACCGGCAGCCCGTCGCGCCGCGCGCGGTAGGCGATCACCTGCTGGCCGCGCGGAAAATGCGCCTCGTCGGTGAACGAAATCCAGTCGTCCTGCAGCGCGTTGTCGTAACGTCCGGCCGGAATGATTTCCTGCAGTTGCTCGAGTACGGCGCGTCGCTCCTGCGCGGCGATGCGTTCGGCCGTCAGGTGATGCACGCCGGCGAGCAGCGCGGTGCCGGCGATGGCCACCAGCCCGAGCGAAGCGGCACTGCGCAGCGCCGGCGCCTTCATCGCGCCCCTCCGCCGGGGCGGCCGTGTCCGAAGATCCGGGGCCGCGTATAACGGTCGATCAGCGGCGCCGCCATGTTCATCAGCAGCACGGCGAACGCCACCCCATCGGGGTAACCGCCCCAGCGGCGGATCACCAGTGTGATGATGCCGACGCCGGCGCCGAAAATCATGCGGCCGCGCGGGCTGGCGCAGCCGCTGACGGGATCGGTGGCGATGAAAAACGCGCCGATGACGAGCGCCCCCGAGAATACGTGTTGCAGCGGGGCCGGGTTGCTGCCGGGGTCGGACAACCAGGCCGCGGTGCCGAGCAGCAGCACGCTGCCGATCATGGTGACCGGCACGTGCCACGTGACCACCCGCCGCCACAGCAGCCACAGGCCGCCCAACGCGTACCAGTTGGCGATCCACTCCCAGCCCAGCCCGCCGAAGTCGCCGAAGATCGGCGCCTGGCGCGCCTCCGAGATCATGCGCCCGGTGGCGACGCTGGTGCGGAGCGTGTCGAGCGGCGTGGCGCCGGTGACGGCGTCCCAGGCGAGCCCGCCCGGCGCATGCCCGGTGGCGATGCTCAGCAACACCTCGGCCAGCCCGGGCCGATATTCGGCGATGGCCGTGGGCGGCAGCCACGAGGTCATGTCCACCGGAAAACTGATCAGCACGACCACGTAAGCGACCATTGCCGGGTTGAACAGGTTATGGCCCAGGCCGCCGTACAGGTGCTTGGTCACGACGATCGCGAAGAACATGCCGATCGCCGCGATCCACCACGGGGCCAGCGGCGGCACGCACAGCGCGAACAGGATGGCGGTGACTACCGCGCTGTAGTCGCCCAGGTACGATCCCAGCGGCTTGCCACGCAGGGCAAGCATCGCGGCCTCGAACCCCAGGGCGAAGAGGCAGGCCAGCAAGATCTGCACGAAAATTCCGGGGCCGAAAAACCAGGCATGGGCGATGATGGCCGGGGTCAGGGCGCAGACTACCTGCAGCATGACGCTCGCGATCGTTGCGTGCGGGGGAAAGTGCGGCGCGCCCCCGGTTTCGAAGCTGCGACTCATGGTTCGCCCTCGCGGCGCTGGCGGACTCGCTCCACCGCCGCGGCGATGCCTTGCTGCTTCTCGCGATCGCTTTCCAGCGCCGCTTTCTTTTCCTGCATGCGCGTGCGCCGCTCCTGCTTCTGCAGGGCCAGGCGGGCTTCACGTGCTGCGAAGCGCCGGCGTGCCTCCTCGGCCCGGTGGTGCTCGAGTTCCCGTCGGCGCAATTCGGATTTGCCGAAGCGGAACCAGTCCACCAGCGGAATATGACTGGGGCAGACGAAATCGCAGCAACCGCACTCGATGCAATCGGCCAGGCCGCCGTCCTCCGTCTCGTTCCACAGGCCGGCGCGGGCGGCCCAGTGGAGGATTTGAGGCTGCAACAGTGCCGGGCAGACGCGCGCGCATTCGCCGCAGCGGATGCAGGGCATCTCGGGCTGGGGCGCTCGAATGTCCTCTTCCGTCAGCACCAGGATGCAGTTGGCGGCCTTGACGATGGGGTTGGCGTCGGAGGCAAGGGCATAACCCATCATCGGCCCGCCCAGCACCAGGCGGGCCGCGCCCGGCGTGTAACCGCCGCACTGGTCGACCAGGCTGGAAATCGGGGTGCCGAGGGCGACCAGCAGGTTGCGGGGCTTGCGCACGCCGTTGCCGGTGACGGTAACGATGCGCTCGACCAGCGGTTTGCCCTGCGTCACCGCGCGGGCCACGGCGGTGGCGGTCGCGACGTTCTGGCACAACAGACCGAGGTCGGTCGGGCGCCCGCCGCTCGGGACCTCGAGGCCGGTCAGCACCTGGATGAGCTGCTTCTCGCCGCCTTCGGGATAGATCGTGGTGACGCGGACGATGTCGATGTCCCGGGCGCCGGCCCCGTCCACCGCGCTCCGCAGAGCCTGGTGCACGGCACCCATCTGGTCCTCGACGGCGATCACCGTGCGGCTGGCGCCTACTGCGCGCTGCAGGATCTGCGCGCCAAGGACGATCGAGCCGGGCTGCTCGCGCATGAGCATTTCGTCACAGCTGATGTAAGGCTCGCATTCGGCGCCGTTGAGTATCACCGTATGGATGCCACGCTCGCTGGCCTCCCTGACTTTGATGCCGGTCGGGAACACGGCGCCGCCCAGGCCAACGATGCCGGCGCTGCCGATGACCTGGCGCAGCGCGGCGGGGTCGGCCTGCCGCCAGTCCCCGATCGGGTGCAGGGAAGTCCACTGGTCGAGTCCATCCGGCTTGATCACGATGCAGCGGCCTTCGATGCCCGAGGGATGGCTGACGAGATGGCGGACGATTGCGCTGACCGTGCCGGAAGTGGGGGCGTGCATCGGCGCGCCGCCGGTCTCGTCCGGGTTGCCCTCCTCGCCGCCCGGCAGGCCGGCCAGCAGTTCGCCCTTCAGCACCCGCTGGCCGGCCGCCACCAGCGGTTCTGCTTCGCGGCCCGCGTGCTGCAGCAGCGGCACGAACAGGCGCGCGGGCAAGGCGGCGCGCTCGACCGGCACCGCGCAGGAGATCTGCTTGTTGTGGCGGAGGCGCAGGCCGCCCGGAAAATGGTGCCGTTGCTGCCCGGCCTGTTTCGCCAGTTCCCTGGGATCGGCGTGCATCAAGCCGTCCCTGCCGCGGCGCCGGCCGCGCGGGCCGCCGGTGCCGGCCGCGGCCTGGTCCAGCCGCCCGGGACCGGGATCCTGAGCACCATCTCGATGCAGTCGACCGGGCAGGGGGGCAGGCACAGGTCGCAGCCGGTACAGGCGTCCGCGATCACGGTGTGCATCAGCTTGGGCGCCCCGATGATTGCGTCCACCGGGCAGGCCTGTATGCACAAAGTGCAGCCGATGCAGGCCGCCTCGTCGATGACCGCGACCCTGGGGGGCTTTTCCGCGCCGTTGTCGGGATTCAGCGGCAGGGGCTCCACGCCGAGCAGGTCGGCCAGGGCGCGGATGCCCGCTGCGCCGCCCGGCGGGCACTGGTTGATCGGGGCTTCGCCGGCCGCGATGGCCGCGGCGTACGGCCGGCAACCGGGAAAATTGCACTGCCCGCACTGGGTTTGCGGCAACAGGGCGTCGATCCGGTCTACGACCGGGTCGGACTCGACGTGAAAGCGGCGCGACGCCCAACCCAGTCCGAGGCCGAACAGGGTGCCGAGCAGGCTTATGGTCAGTACCGCCGTCAGCATGCGCTGCGTCCGCTCACAGCCTGGCGAGGCCGGTGAAACCCATGAAGGCGAGCGCCATCAGGCCGGCCGTGACGAGCGCGATGGGTGCGCCGCGGAAATGCAGCGGGACATCCGCATGGGCGAGGCGTTCCCGCATCGCGGCGAAGGCCACCAGCACCAGGCCGAAGCCGGCCGCGGCGCCAAAGCCGTACAGCGCCGACTGCAGCAGGTCGTGCTGTTGCTGGACGTTCAGCAACGCTACGCCGAGCACGGCGCAATTGGTGGTGATCAGCGGCAGGAAGATGCCGAGGATGCGGTAGAGCAGGGGACTGCTCTTGCGCATGATCATTTCGGTCAATTGCACGACGGTGGCGATCACCAGGATAAAGCCCAGCGTGGACAGGTACTGCAGGCCCAGCGGCTCCAGTAGGTAGGTGCTCAGCAGGTAACTCGACACCGAGGACAGTGTCAGCACGAACAGCGTCGCCACGGACATGCCGATCGCGCCTTCGAGTTTGCCGGACACGCCCATGAAGGGACACAGTCCGAGAAACCGGACAAGGACGAAGTTGTTGGCCAGTACCGTGCTGACCAGGATCAGCAGATATTCGGTCAAGATTCTGTCACGTCACCCGCTGCCCGGGCGACGCGCCTGCGTCGGGTTCCAGTATGAATAGGTCCTTGCCGCCGGGACCCGCCGCGAGGACCATGCCCTCCGAGGTGCCGAAACGCATCTTGCGCGGCTTCAGGTTGGCCACCATCACGGTCGTCCGGCCGACCAGGTCGGCCGGGTCGTAAGCGGAGCGGATGCCGGCGAACACGGTACGGGTCCCGTTGCCGATGTCCAGCGTCAACCGCAACAGCTTGTCCGCGCCTTCGACGCCCTCCGCCGCGACGATCCGGGCCACGCGCAGGTCGACCTTCGCGAACTCGTCGATCGTGATTTCCGGAGCCAGCGGGGGGACTTCCGGGCCGGACTCCTGGGCGGAGTCGGCTGCCGTGCCGGCCCGTGACGGTTGCAGGGATTCCTTCGAGTCTTCGATCATCGCTTGCACCTTGAGGGGGTCGATGCGGGTCAGCAGGGGCTGAAAGGTGTTCAGGGGCACGGCCAGCAGCGGCCGGTCGATCCGGCTCCAGATGTTCCCGCCGGGTCCGGTGGGCTCGCCCAGGAACGTGGCGGCGCGTTCCGCGGTAAAGGGCAGGACCGGCGCCAGGTAGGCGATCAGGACGCGGAACAGGTTGATGCCCTGGGTGCAGACGGCATGCACGGTCCGCTCCTGGCCGGCCTCCTTGATCCCCTGCCAGGGCTTGGCCTCGTCGATGTAACGATTGGCTTCGTCGGCCAACGCCATGATGCGGCGGATCGCCGACTGGTAGTTGCGCTCCTCGAAGTCGGCCGCAATCGCTTCGCGGGCGGCCACGAAGTCGGCGTAGAGTTCCGGCCGGGGCAATGCGTCGGCCAGTCGGCCGCCAAAGTGGCGCTGGATGAAGCCCGCGCAACGGCTGGCGATGTTGACCACCTTGCCGACCACGTCGGCGTTGACGCGTTGCACGAAGTCTTCGAGATTGAGGTCGATATCGCCGGTCCCCGGACCCAGTTTGGCGGCGAAGTAATAGCGCAGGTAGTCCGGATGCAGGTGGTCGAGGTAGGTGCGTGCGCGGATGAAGGTGCCGCGAGACTTGGACATCTTGGCGCCGTCGACTGTCAGGAAGCCGTGCGCGTATACCGCGGTGGGCGTCCGGAAACCGCCGCCCATCAGCATGGCCGGCCAGAACAACGTGTGGAAATAGACGATGTCCTTGCCGATGAAGTGGTGGACTTCCGTGGTGGAATCCGTTTTCCACCAGGCTTCGAAATCCAGTCCCTTGCGCTCGCACAGTTCCCTGAAACTCGCGATGTAACCGACCGGCGCGTCGACCCAGACGTAGAAGTACTTGTCCTCGGTGCCGGGGATGCGGAAGCCGAAATACGGCGCGTCGCGCGAAATGTCCCAGTCGCGCAGGCCGTCGGTGAACCACTCCTGCAGCTTGTTGGTGATCTCGGGCTGCAGCGCGCCCGAGGCCATCCATTCCTTCAGGCGGGGCTCGAAGTCCGACAGCCGGAAGAAGTAATGCTCGGATTCCTTCATGACCGGCGTGCTGCCGCTGACGGCCGAGCGCGGCTCGATCAGGTCGGTCGGCGCATAGGTGCTGCCGCAGGACTCGCAGCTGTCGCCGTACTGGTCCGCGGCGCCGCACTTGGGACAGGTGCCGCGGATGAAGCGGTCGGGCAGGAACATGCCCTCCTTTTCGTCATAGAGTTGCCGGATGCTGCGGCGCTCGATGTGACCGTCCCGGTCCAGGCGGCGGTAGATCCGCTCGACCAGTTCGCGGTTGTATTCGCTGTGCGTCGAGGAATAATTGTCGAAGCTGATGCCAAAGTCCCGGAAATCGCCCTTGTGCTGTTCGTTCATCCAGTCGATCAGCTCTTCCGGGGACTTGCCCTCGGCCCTGGCCCAGAGCATGACCGGCGTGCCGTGGGCGTCGTCAGCCCAGGCGAAATAGCATTCGTGGCCGCGGCAGCGCTGGAAGCGGGCCCAGATGTCCGTCTGGATGTACTCCAGCATGTGCCCGAGGTGGATCGCGCCATTGGCATAGGGCAGGGCGCTGGTGACCAGGATCTGTCTTCGTTCTGCTGTCATGGCTCGAGTTTCTGCGACGAATCGCGAATTATCTCATGATTGGAAGCCATCTCAACAATACCCATGCCACCCGTCGTTGAGAGGACTTCCGGTTTCCGATCGACACGCGACACTATACAATGCGTCGTTTGACGTTTCCCCAAAGTGACCGCATATTCAGACGACCGCATACCGGCACCCACCAACACTGACTGACAAACATGGCACAACTCTCTGAAACCTACGTTCGCAGCCTGCTCGGGACGATCCGGGACACCTATGCAGGGATCGACCTGGTCAGCCTCGGCTGGGTCCGCGGCATCGGCATCGAAGGAGGGCGGGTCTCGGTAGACTTGCGCGCCGGCTACCCCCTGAGCGGTCTGCGGGACGCGTTGGTCGCCGACATCACGGCCCGGCTCGAGGCGGATGCCCTGGTGGAAAAGGCCGTGGTCAACCTCGACTGGAAAGTCGTGCCGCACGCGGTGCAGGGTGACCTGAAGCCGCTCGAACAGATCCGCAACATCATCGCCGTAGCGTCGGGCAAGGGCGGCGTCGGCAAATCCGCCACGGCGGTCAACCTGGCGCTGGCGCTGCAGGCGGACGGGGCCCGGGTCGGCGTGCTGGACGCGGACATCTACGGGCCCAGCATGCCGCGCATGCTGGGCGTGGCGGGCGCGCCCCAAACGGTGGGCAACCGCATCGTTCCGCAGCAGGCGCACGGCCTGCAGGTCATGTCGATCGGCTTCATGGTGGACGAAGACACGCCCATGATCTGGCGCGGCCCCATGGTGACCTCGGCCCTGCAGCAACTGCTGACCGAAACCAATTGGGACAACCTCGACTACCTGGTGATCGACCTGCCGCCCGGCACCGGTGACATCCAGCTGACGCTCGCGCAGAAAGTGCCGGTCAGCGGCTGCCTGATCGTGACCACGCCGCAGGACATTGCGCTGCTAGATGCGCGCAAGGCGGTGCAGATGTTCCGCAAGGTCGAGATGTCCGTGCTCGGCATCGTCGAGAACATGAGTACGCACATCTGCAGCCACTGCGGCCACGAGGAGCCTATTTTCGGCTCCGGCGGCGGTGCGCGCATGGCCGCCCAGTACGGCGTGCCGCTGCTCGGGCAGTTGCCGCTCGACCTGCGGATCCGCGAAGACCTCGACCACGGTCGGCCCACGGTCGTTTCCGCGCCCGGCTCGGACCTCTGCCTGCGCTATCGGGACGTGGCCCGCAGTGTGGCGGCCCGACTGTCGATGGCGCCGCGCAGCCTGGCGGTCGCGTTGCCGCAAATCAACATCCGCAACAGCTGACGCCTGGGCAGGCGCGGCTGACGGGATCACCGGGGACACCTGTGAGCATCAAGTCTGATCGCTGGATCCGTCGCATGGCCGAGCAGCACCGCATGATCGAGCCGTTCGAGCCGGGGCAGGTGCGTGAAGGCCCTGCCGGTCAACGTCGCATCTCGTACGGAACCTCGAGCTACGGTTACGACGTGCGCTGCGCCCGTGACTTCAAGATATTCACCAATATCAACTCGGCCATCGTCGACCCGAAGAACTTCGATGAAAACAGCTTCGTGGACTTCAGCGGCGATACCTGCATCATTCCACCCAATTCCTTCGCCCTGGCGCGCACCGTGGAGTACTTCCGCATCCCCCGCAACGTCCTGACGATCTGCCTCGGCAAGTCGACCTATGCGCGCTGCGGCATCATCGTCAACGTCACCCCGCTGGAGCCGGAATGGGAAGGGCACGTCACGCTGGAGTTTTCGAACTCGACGCCGCTGCCGGCCCGCATCTACGCGAACGAGGGCGTGGCCCAGGTCCTGTTCTTCGAGTCCGACGAGGTATGCGAGCAGTCCTATGCCGACCGCGCCGGCAAGTACCAGGGCCAGACGGGAGTCACATTGCCGAAGGCGTGACGTAGGACCGAAGGTTGTTCGGGAAGCTAGGGCCGAACCTCGTTCGGGAATTCTAACGCCCAAATCCCGAACGAGGCGCAGGCTATGAGGGGGGAGTGATTTTCACCGCAGGTGAAAAAAATGCCCCCCGAATGCCGTCGCGCCCTCGGTCCTACTGCAGCGGCGGTTGCTGGATTAGGGTGGCGTAGGTCTGGAACGACTCCTGCCGCCGGTTGACTTCGAGTTCCACGCGGCTGCCGGGCTCGCGCTGCGAGATGGCGAGCGCGAACTGGCTCGCATCGGCGACCGGTTCGCCGTCCACCGCGACGATGACGTCGTTGGGGCGAATCCCCGCGTTCCAGGCGGGACCCTCGCGCGCGACTTCGGTCACTGCGACGCCCTGGCGGACGGCGCTGCCGTCGGGCAGCAGGGTGGGGCGTATGTCGCCGAATGTGGCGCCGAGCCAGCCGCGCCGCACCGAACCGTAGTCGATGATCTGCCGCATCACGTCGCGAGCCAGGCCGATCGGGATCGCAAAGCCGATGTTCTGGGACCCCAGCGCGGGCTCCAGCACCCGCGTGTTGATGCCGACCAGTTCACCGCGCGCGTTGATCAACGCGCCGCCGCTGTTGCCGCGGTTGATCGCCGCGTCGGTCTGGATGAAGTCCTCGTAGGGGAGCGAGCGCAGGTCGTTGCGCCCGGTGGCGCTGACGATGCCCATGGTCACCGTGTGGCGCAGGCCGAGGGCGTTGCCGATGGCCAGCACCACGTCACCGACGCGCACGGTCGGATACTCGGCCACCGGGGCCACCGGCAGGCCGTCGAGATCGACTTTCAGCACGGCCAGGTCGGTTTCCGGGTCCGAGCCAACGACGCGAGCCTTCGCCACTCTGCCGTCCCACAGGGCGACGGCAATGTTCTGCACGCCGGAAATCACGTGATGATTGGTCAGGATGTAGCCGTCCTCGCTGAGCAGCACTCCGGAGCCTTCGTCCGCGGATAAGCGGTAAAGCAGGCGCGACTTGGGCGGGCGCTGGGATTCTGGTGCAACGGCTGCGGGCGTCATCGAACGGGTATAGATGCTCACGACGGCGGGAGCCGCGCGGTTGACCGCATCGGCATAGGAGCCGGGGGCGACCGGGCCCGCCGCGGCGGGCTCAGGCTCGGGCGCGCGCAGTCGCCCGGCCAGCGACGGCCAGAAATAAACGATCAGGAACGCGAGCGCCAGCCCGGTGACCACGGCGCGCGTCAAAAAGGCCAGCAGTTCGGAGATTTTCGCCATCGGCTTGCGTCAGATTCCATCTCGGCCGCTCCGCCGGGCGCGAAGCAAGCCGTCGAACCGCCATTCTAGCCGGAAACGCATTGTTTCACATGGGGGCTTTCAGATAAAATGGCGGTTTGACAACGGGCGGGGACCGCGGCCGGGCGGGTCAGCCGCGTGACGCGGATCGGCCGTGGGCATCGCGAATGTGCGGCGGCACGCCCTGGGCTGGGCGGGGAACGGCCGCGGCCACGATAACTCGAAACAGACAGACCCTGCAGGGATCTCATCCAGCTGGAGAAACAGATGCCAAGTGATGGCGTGAACAAGAAGCGGCGCCGGTTCCTCGTCGCCACCACCTCGGTCGTGGGCGCGGTAGGTGCGGGCTTCGCCGCCGTTCCATTCATCAAGTCATGGAACCCCAGCGCCAAGGCGCAGGCGGTCGGCGCCCCGGTGCAGGTTTCGCTGCATGGCCTCGAACCGGGCCAGATACTGAAAGTGCAGTGGCGCGGCCAGACCATCGGCGTGCTGCGGCGCTCCGAGGAGACCGTGGAGTTGCTGTCGGAAGTCGACGGCGAGCTTCGCGACCCGGCCTCGCTGGAGTCCGAGCAGCCGCTCTTTGCCCAGAACGAGGCCCGCGCCCTGAAGGACGAGTACCTCGTGGTCAACATGCACTGCACGCACCTGGGCTGTGTCCCGCAGGTAGTGCCGCAGGTCGGTCCCCAGCCGTTCGACGACAACTGGAAAGGTGGTTTTTTCTGCCCTTGCCACAAGTCGAAGTTCGACATGGCGGGCCGCGTTTACAAGGGCGTGCCCGCGCCCACCAACCTCCGGATTCCCCCCTACAGTTTCCTCGATGACCGCACCCTGGTCATCGGCGTCAATCCTCCGGAAGGAGCCGTGTGATGGCCAAGCCCGCCAGCAATCTCGCCAAGAGCGGTAACGCGTTCATGAACTGGATCGACCAGCGGCTGCCCGTGACGGCCTTCTGGAACGCGACGATGACAGGCTACTACGCCCCGAAGAATTTCAACTTCTGGTACTACATGGGTTCGCTGGCGCTGCTGGTGCTGGTCATCCAGATCCTCTCCGGCATCTTCCTGACCATGCACTACAAGCCCTCCGCGGTAGAGGCCTTCGCGTCGGTCGAGTACATCATGCGCGACGTGGAGTGGGGCTGGTTGATCCGCTACCTGCACTCCACCGGCGCGTCGTTCTTTTTCATTCTGATTTACCTCCACATGTTCCGCAGCTTCCTCTACGGCTCGCACCGCGCGCCGCGCGAACTGGTCTGGATTTTCGGCATGCTCATCTACCTGGCGCTCATGGCCGAGGCGTTCATGGGTTACGTGTTGCCCTGGGGCCAGATGTCCTACTGGGGCGCGCAGGTAATCATCAACCTGTTCGGCGCGATCCCGAGCATCGGCGAGCCCCTCACCGAGTGGATTCGCGGTGACTACTTCATCTCCGACGCCACGCTCAACCGCTTCTTCGCGCTGCACGTGATCGCGCTGCCGCTGGTGCTGGTGTTCCTGGTGATCGCGCACCTGATGGCGCTCCACGAGGTCGGCTCGAACAACCCGGACGGCGTCGAGATCAAGAAGGTGAAGGGGCCGGACGGCATCCCGC
>Ga0105090_10000041_pt1 | contig 44302 bp, 37 predicted proteins | sample PPLLak3March2015_FD_79110 | JGI IMG/M metagenome (GOLD analysis project Ga0105090, IMG submission 79110) | Freshwater sediment microbial communities from Prairie Pothole Lake near Jamestown, North Dakota, USA - PPLs Lake P7 Core (1) Depth... | ecosystem: Environmental > Aquatic > Freshwater >...
GATTTCAATGACTGCGATAGTTGAAACTTTTCCCGACCAATAATTTTTTCAATAGCTTCATTGTCGACACCCTCTCGCTCCCCTATTTTTCTTGCAGGGGCCCCTGCCCAGATTTCATATGGCCCTGGATTCCGGGTCAACACGGAGCCTGCTCCAATAATGACGCCATCTGGAATATTGGTGACCTGATACAGCACGATAGCACCATCATAAATACACACATCGGCACCAATGTATTTATCCTGCCAGACTACACCATAGTGTGCTTCTACCGCCAAAATCGGTTGACGGCCTGCATGAATATGGTCATGCGTATAGATACGGCATCTAGCCGTAATATTGCACCATGGGCCGATATAAATATCGCCTGTGCAATCAATCAAAGAAAATCGGCTGATCAACAGATTTGTTTCATATCCATCGGATTGGAACGCCTTGGGAGAGATGATGACACCACCCTTGTGAACATTTGAATGAGGGTGCCGTATTGCAGCCGAAAGGGCTTCTTTCAATTCCATTCGATTCATGGTTGTGGGCCCGAATTTCATAACTTCGGGCTATAACAATAATGTCTTATGAGTTAAATTCATTTTCAGGGACCTCCAAAAATAGTGTGAACATATTGATTGAAAAATTATTATTTTCTATATAAAATAACATCAGGAAAAATTATGGCACACTCAAAAGTACACCCCGTTCATCAATTCGAGCCATGGCAGGTTTGGCCCGGTTCGTTCGGTAATCCGCCTACAGATGGCAATTACCCCTTACCTGAAAATATCCCCCTGATTGTGACCCGATCGACTCCCATTGCTTCCATGGGTTCATGTTTCGCCAGAGAAATCAAACGGCGTTTAATAAACAAAGGTTTTAACTACATTACAGAAGAAACTCACCATCCCGCGGCCATTCATGCTAGTGCCGCATGGGAAAGAATATACAACACCTTTTCCATGCGGCAGGTTTTTGAATACACTTTTGAAAGCTTCGATCCTCAAATCCGTTGGTGGAAATCTCCTGAAACCGGCAGGATTCAAGACCCTTACCGACGAATAATCCTTTATGATTCCGTTGAAAAAGCCCAAAAAGATTTTAATCGTCACATAATACTCTCCAGAAAGGCCTTAACCTCCGCCCAGCTTCTTATTATCACCCTCGGGCTTACCGAAATATGGGAAGACAAGCTAGACGGTTCCGTAATTTGTCTTCCCTCCGGCCCCTACATCAATGAGGGCGGTGATATGAGCCGATATCGTTTTCGCATAAGCCGCTATGCTGAAAATCTTGAAAATATGGAACGTATACATGAGATCATGTCCGAACATAATCCTGATTGCAAATTGATGGTCACCGTATCGCCAATTCATCTTTGGGCAACCTTCAGAAAGGATGAGGATGTAATCACTGCATCCTGTAACTCCAAAAGCACTCTTCGAGCCGTTGCCGATGAATTTACGGCCGGCCATGATAATGTCTTTTATTTCCCGGCGTTTGAAATGGCAACCATTTATAGGCCTTTTGTCGGAGAATCCATTTTCGCGGATGGTGCCGAAAATTTCCATGTTAATAAACCAACCGTAAAGTTTATCATGAACCAGTTTTTTAAAAATTATACTCCGCCTTAAACGGATCCATTCGGCCGTCAAACTGGAGCGACTATATGGATATATCTTTGTTTAAGTCAAGATTTTTTCGTGATTAATTTGGCTGACTATTGGTTTTCTATATTAGATCGATTGTTTGTATCCGTTTAAAGAATCAAGTTAAGAACATGAATGTTCTCCGTCTCTTTTTCTTTGAGCTGAAGTCGAAGCTGTTTGGCAGAACCGGCTTCTCCCGGAAAAAACAGGAACCCGCTAGCGATGCTTTGGGGCCCCACGGGAACATGCTGAAGAGACTTTTCACGCAGGTCATTGATAATTTCTCTTCGGGCGTCGGTATCATCATACCCTTTGGCGGAACCGATGGTAGCCCCCGCAGCCGCACCAACCGCAGCCCCCTTGCCAATGGCACTACCGACATTGTCTCCACTGACAATGCCTATGGCGGCTCCTATGATTCCTCCAGCCGCTGCTCCCCACAACCCGTGAAAAACACCCTCTTTTGCCATGCTCTTGCTTTGGGAATGTTTAGCCGCGCGCTCATAGGCGATCTGGCTGCTCAATATTGGCCATAGGTTACCCGCTTCATCCTCCAGAAAAGTCTGTGAACCGTTAATTTCCAAGGAATATATTCCCTGATTGTCAAAAATCACCTGAACCGGAAGCATACCAGCACCGAGAATATCAAACCCGAACGCTTCTTGCGCTTCAGTTTTGTCGGTGAAGGCTTTTGCGGCCACCTGGGCGTTACCAATAGAAGTAACATTATGATAGGAGTATGGCATCTTGAACGCCATGGGCTTTACCTTATAGGAAGTGGAGCATCCAAAAAGCAGCATAAATAAAAATAAAAATAAAATGTTACGTTTCATCCGAACCTCCCTTTTGTATAAACATTAAAAAAAAACGAGCCTACCAAATAAACATACCACGCTGTCCATATTTTGTCTTTTTCATTTTGGTTTTTTTCAGTGGGAAGAGGCGGAAAAATCAATAAAAAAGTAATAGAATATCTTTTCTGGGATGATATGATTGAGTTGCACGAGGGCTAAATTTTTGTTAATTTTTGACAAATAATTATCACCGTAAACAAAAAAAGGATTAACCCATGGAAACAACCAACAATGTTAAAACACCTTTCCAAATTCCCCGAATCGGGGACAAGGCACCTAATTTTGAAGCAGAAAGTACTTTCGGTCCTCTTCAGCTGGAAGATTTCAGAGGAAGCTGGCTTGTTTTTTTCTCGCACCCGGCGGATTTCACCCCTGTCTGCACCACTGAGTTTATTGAGTTTGCAAAAAACTACGAAAAACTTAGAAAACTCAACTGTGAACTCTTAGGCCTGAGCATCGACAGTATTTTCTCACACATCAGCTGGGTAAGAAACATAGAGGAAAAATTCGGTATCAAGATTCCGTTTCCGATCATTGTTGACCTTGATGCCTCAGTAGCTAACTTGTATGGGATGATCATGCCCGGAGACAGCACCACTGAAACATCACGTTGTGTTTTTGTGATCGATCCTGATGGTAAAATTCGCGCCATGATTTATTATCCTTTGACCACCGGACGTAATATTGATGAAATTATTCGTTTGATTCAGGCACTTCAAACAACCGATAAGCACACGGTAGCCACCCCTGCTAATTGGAAGCCCGGGGATAAAGTGATCGTACCCCCGCCGAGATCTCAGGAAAGTGCTCAAGAGCGTATGAACCAAGGATATGAATGCATTGACTGGTACTTTTGTAAAAAATCCCTGGAGAAAGATTAATCGTGGCTTGTATCGATAAAGACGGCAACATTACCCGCAGTGCCGAACTGATGATGCTTGCGGCACTTGAACCTAATGATGCTGAAACAATCATCAAGGAATGCGGGCTTGCTCCTTTTCGGGTAAGAAGTGGCTTAAGAGAGCTTGAAAAAGTCGGCTTGATTCAAATGAAAGATAATTTGTATCAAATCACCCCTTTAGGTATCGAAAAGCTTGAAGGAAAACAAGTTCTCTAATTTGCTCCTAATATATATGTTTATCTCTTAATATCTGTTGCAAATATCGACATTTGGGTAAAGGTGCCTTTTGCAACAAGTTTCTCAAAAGCCTTGTCGCAAGAAAAGACTTCTGCTTCTGCGACCTTAATCATTTTTCCGTTGTTGATCACTTTTGCTTTGCAAATCACAAGATCACCCGTGCAGGGTTTAAAGTAATTCATTTTAAATTCAATGGTTAAAATTCGACATTTTTCTGAAACCATCGAAAAAGAAGCATACCCTGCCGTATGGTCCGCAAGAGTTGCCAAAACACCTGCGTGGACAAAACCGTCCTGTTGAAGATGTTCCGGACGTATATTTAATTTGGTATCCATTTCACCGAATTGGATTCGAATCACCTCAAAACCGCAATAGGAGGGAAATCCTGTTAAAAAATCTTTTTCGAGAAAAGCAATCCTTTCCTGATCCATTGGATTCCTCTGATTTTTTATTACCGCGGATTCTTTTGAATCTTTTTTTGAATGTATTTCATAAGACCGCCGTTTTGAACCAATTCCTGCATAAAAGGTGGAATGGGGCGGCTATGATAGGTTTTACCGGTCTTCATATGGGTGATAATACCCGTATCAAAATCAACGGATATTGCGTCACCGGTTTCAAACTGGTCGGCATTTTCGCATTCAAGAATGGGCAGTCCCATATTGAAAGCGTTTCTATAAAAAATCCGCGCAAAACTTTTAGCGATCACACATGAAACGCCGGCAGCCTTGATGGCAATGGGAGCATGTTCACGAGATGACCCACACCCAAAATTTTTATCAGCCACGATGATATCCGATGGTGAGACCTTGCCGGCAAATTCAGGGTCTGCGTCTTCCATACAGTGTTTTGCCAATTCGGCTGGATCACTGGTGTTTAAATATCTGGCAGGAATAATCAGGTCTGTATCAATATCATTTCCGAACTTCCATACTTTTCCAGTCACTTTCATTACATTTATTCCTTTTTTAAAAAGAGTCAGGAAACTCCCGGCGTTTTTTAAAACCTCTATGATTGGCCGATCTTACTGAAGCTGATCCGGGCCTCCGATTTTTCCCAACACTGCGGAAGCCGCTGCAACGGCAGGGCTTGCCAGGTATACTTCACTTTCAGGATGCCCCATACGCCCCACAAAATTTCTGTTGGTAGTGGCAACAGCACGTTCACCCCCGGCAAGAATTCCCATATGTCCACCCAGACAGGGACCGCATGTGGGTGGGCTGATCACGGCTCCGGCATCCAAAAATATTTCAAAAAGCCCTTCATTCAACGCTGCCCGGTATACATAAGGAGTTGCGGGAATGACAATTAAACGAATGCCTCCGGCCACTTTATGGCCTTTGATAATTTGTGCGGCTGTTCGCATATCCTCGATTCTTCCGTTTGTGCAGGTACCGATCACTACCTGGTCGATAACCACCTCTCCAACGTCACTGATACCTCTGACATTTTCCGGAAGATGCGGAAAAGCCACTTGAGGCTCGATATTACTGCAATCAAACTCAAACACCTTCACGTATTCAGCATCCCGATCACTTTCAAAAAAAGTGTATTTGCGAACGGCCCGGTCTTTTACATATGCTTCGGTTACAGCATCCGGGGTAAAAATGCCGTTTTTAGCACCGGCTTCAACGGCCATGTTGGCCATGGTCAGACGACCGGCCATTCCCATCTTTTCAATGGTTTCACCTGCAAACTCCATGGCCTGATAAAGAGCGCCGTCAACTCCAATTTTTCCGATGGTGTAAAGAATCAGGTCTTTGGCTTCCACCCATCTGGAAAGCTTGCCCTTAAAGATAAACTTTATGCTTTCCGGCACCTTGAGCCATACCTCACCTGTGACCATGGCCGCCGCCAGATCGGTGCTTCCCACACCTGTTGCAAATGCGCCAAGACCTCCATAGGTACACGTGTGGCTGTCCGCCCCAATGACCAAGTCTCCGGGGAGAACCAACCCTTTTTCCGGTAAAAGCGCGTGTTCCACCCCCATCTCACCGGCATCATAAAAATAGGTCAGATGATGTGCCCTGGCAAAGTCCCGAAGAATTTTAGCCTGCATAGCTGACTTGATATCCTTGTTGGGCACAAAATGGTCCGGAACCAAAATCACCCGGTCCTTATCAAATACAGTTTTTGCCCCGCTTTGATTAAATTGGTCAATGGCAATGGGAGCTGTAATATCGTTTCCCAAGGCGACATCAACACGGGCATTGATCAGGTCACCCGGTTTGACATGGTCAACTCCGGCATGTACGGCCAGAATTTTTTCCGTGAGGGTCATCCCCATTTGCAAATCTCCTTTGTTGGTTTTCGATAATTTTTTTATATCGCTCCGGATTTGATTTTAATCCTTGTCTGTTTTCAGAACGGATAAAAAAGCAGATTGAGGTATCATGACATTCCCGACCATTTTCATTCGTTTCTTTCCTTTTTTTTGCTTTTCCAGAAGTTTCCTTTTTCTTGAGATATCGCCTCCATAGCATTTTGCCGTAACATCTTTACGAAAAGCGCTGACCGTGGAACGGGCAATAATTTTGGCTCCGATCGCACCCTGTATTGCAATTTTAAACATCTGGCGCGGAATTTCTTCCTTAAGCCTGTCGCAGGCATTTCTAGCACGTTCCGCTGCCCTTTCTTGGTGTACAAGTTGGCTCAGGGCGTCAACCCGCTCACCGTTTACAAGAATGTCGACTTTTGCAAGGCTTGTAGCTCTATAATCTATGATTTCGTAATCAAATGAGCCATAACCCTGGGTAACGGATTTCAGTTTATCATAAAAATCATAAACAACTTCGGCCAGCGGAAGTTCAAAACTCATTTCCAGGCGGTTGCTGGTCAGATACTGATAGTTTTTGTTAATTCCCCGGCGGTCAAGACAGAGTTTCATCACTGCTCCCATATATTTGTCCGGTACAATAATAGAGGCTTTGATAAATGGTTCGCGAGCTTCTTTTATGTTGGTAGGGTCCGGGTAAAGGGATGGATTATCTATAGTTACCACTGAATCATCATTTAAAACCAGTTCGTATTTAACCGAGGGCGCGGTCAAAATCAATGACAGATCATATTCTCGCTCTAAGCGCTCCTGTACCACTTCCAGGTGCAAAAGCCCTAAAAAACCGCATCTGAAACCAAACCCAAGTGCAGCAGAGGAATCCTTCTCATATATTAAAGAGGAATCATTTAGTTTCAATTTCTCCAATGCAATGGCCAAATCCTCATAACCGTCGGACGCCACAGGATAAATGGATGAAAACACCACGGGCTTGGCCTCTTTAAATCCCGACTTTGGTGTTTCACAAGGCCTTTCCTTATGGGTGACCGTATCCCCGCATCGTGTGTCGCTAACGGTCTTGATACCCGCAATCAGATAACCCACTTCACCTGCTAAAAGCGATTTTTGGGGAATCCTTTGAATTTGAAAAATGCCGACTTCTTCCACCCGGTATTCGGCACTATTGGACATAAACTTAATGATATCTCCCGGCTTGATTGTTCCGTCGAATACTCGAAAGTGAATAATCGTGCCCCGGAACGGGTCATAGTGGGAATCGAAAATCAAAGCCTTAAGAGGAGCTTCAGGGTCACCCTTGGGAGGAGGAAGCTTACTTACAATAGTCTCAAGTAGCTCATCTATGCCGATACCCTCTTTTGCAGAGGTCAGGATTGCGGCCTCCGGATCAAGACCTAAATCTTCGGCAATTTGTTGCTTGACTCGGTCAATATCCGCGGATGGCAGATCGATTTTGTTAATCACCGGAATGATCTCCAAATCATGCTCCATTGCCAAAAGCAGGTTGGCCAAAGTCTGAGCCTCTACACCTTGGCTGGCATCGATAAGTAAAAGCGCTCCTTCGCAGGATGCCAAGGCTCTTGAAACTTCATAAGTAAAATCAACATGTCCCGGGGTATCGATAAGATTTAAATCATATAACTGTTTGTCTTTGGCTTTGTAAGGAAGACAAACGGTCTGGCTTTTTATGGTTATGCCACGCTCTCTTTCAATATCCATGTTGTCTAGAATCTGGTCCTTGAACTCTCGCTCGGAAACAACGTCCGTAGCCTGAATCAGTCGGTCCGAAAGTGTAGATTTACCGTGGTCAATATGAGCAATGATGCTGAAATTTCTAATATTTTTCATTTATATTTTCTGATCGGTCTGAAAAAGTAAAGCACCCTGATAAACAACATGGGATAGTTAATATAAGTAAAAATTTTTTACTAGCCATTTCTTAATAAAACAGAAAAATCCCCATGGTTTTTTCAAGTTTTATGGGGATTTTCTAAAATGGTTTCCTTAGTACAATAATAAAATCTTAAAAGGAAAAGCCGGTTGACACCTTGTTTCTTTCCGGTTAAAATTGCAGCTAATCCCTTAGGGTTATTATCAATCTTTCTATTACCAAAAAGTATCAAACATTGTCAAGTCCGAGACCAATTAAGACAAAAGTTAAACATATTACAGAATTAAAAATTAAAAGAACAGGAAAAAATGAAACCATGGATATCCGCATTTTAATTGTCGATGATGATACCGATATCCGGGACCTCATGTGCAAATACTTAGAAATGATGGGCTATAAAACCTTTGGTGCCGCAAGTGCCGAAGACTCTCTGGAATTGCTCAAAAAAAAAAATATCCATGTGGTAATTACCGATATTCTCATGTCGGGCATGAACGGACTGGAACTTACCGATTCAATCAAAAAAGATTATGATATCGATGTCATCGTCATGACAGGGTACAGCGGGGATTTTTCCTATGAAGAAGCTATCAGCAAGGGTGCCAGTGATTTTGTTTTTAAACCCATCCGTTTTGAAGAATTGCACCTGCGGCTAAAACGGGTGCTGCGGGAACGTCAGCTAAAAAAAGAGCGAGACCAGATGGTCGATAAGCTCCAAAAACTTGCAATTACCGACGGTTTGACACAACTTTATAATTCAAGGCATTTCTATCATCGTCTGGAAATGGAAATTTCTCGGAGCATCCGGTATGGAAACGATCTATCCCTTCTGCTCATGGATATCGACTTATTTAAAAATTACAATGATGAGTATGGACATCTTGAAGGTGACAAGGTCCTGGTGAAAATTGGAAGTATTATCCAATCATGCCTACGCCAAATGGACTCGGCATATCGCTATGGCGGAGAAGAGTTTACAATTATATTACCCGAAACAAAAGCCGAGGATGCGTACACCGTTGCCCAGCGAATTCGTAAAGCTATCGAAAACCAGAAATTCATCCCTGACGGAAAAGATCCGGTACCCATTACCATTAGTATCGGCATTACGGAATATTGCCCAAAAGAAGATGCGGCCTCGCTTGTCCAAAGGGCGGATAAAGCCATGTACATATCAAAACAAAAAGGGCGAAACAGTATATCATTTCTACTACCTCAAAATCGCATATAAAATTCCATGCTGCATTATCACTTTTTTGACAACCCCGACTTCCGCCCTTCCGGTCTGATTATTGAACAAATCACGGCGCTTTACCGAAGCCAAGGATGGTGGAATGGATCGGACAATCCCGACCTTGTACTTCGTATTATTCAAGGAAGCCACTGCTTCATGGTTGCCCGGCATGGTCAGGAAATTGTTGGAATGGGACGCGCTATCAGCGACCGAACAAGCGACGCTTATATTCAGGATGTCACGGTGAAAAAAAAATTTAGGGGGCAAGGTATCGGAACATATATTATACGGATGATTATCAACAGGCTCCAATTGGATGGGATATTCTGGATCGGGCTCATTGCGGAAAAGGGCTCCCATGGCTTTTACGAGCCAATCGGATTTAGACCGATGATCAATTCGACTCCGATGATTTTATCCCAACCATGAATTTTAAAAAGCTTACTCCCAAAGATTATTCCGAATTCAAAAGTTTTTTTACCAATCAGAAATATTTGCACTCTGCTTATTCTCTTTCTTCCATAATTGTCTGGAGCACAGAATTTTTTCAACCCTATGGTGCGGTGGATGGAGATACATTTATTGTCGGCGCAGAATTCGAAAAGCATAAGGACAGACGACATTTGATTTTACCCGTATCTGTTAATCGTGAATATACCCCTGAACAACTTTATCAATTGGCAAAAGATACCGGTTATGAACAATACTTTTTTGTAACTGAAGAATATATTAATGCCTATGGGAAAAATCAAATAGCATCTTTTTTCAAAATTAGGGAACAACCTGCTTTCAAAGATTATGTATATTTAACCCGGGACCTGGCTAGATTGGAAGGAAACAAATATTCCAAAAAACGTAATCTTATCAACCAGTTCAAACGTGAGTTCGAGGTCGGCAAATTTGTCAAAACCGAGCCGATTACAAAAGCCGCCTCCAACGAATGTATCGAGTTTCTGAATAAATGGTGCGAAGAAAGAGACTGCGGCCAGGAAACCCAGGAGGAACTTTATTGTGAAAAGCAAGCTGCCATAAATACACTTGAAAATATCGAACTTTTAGGTGTCAACGGCCTCTTACTTCGCATAGACGGCGAGGTAAGTGCTTTTGGAATGGCCTCCCGCCTGACTTCCGACATGGGTGTATTTCATTTCGAAAAAGCCTTTGCCAAAATCAAAGGACTTTATCAGTATTTCGACAACTTGTGCGCCAGAAAACTATTCAAGGGCTATACCTACATCAACAAAGAAAGCGACATGGATCTTCCAGGCCTGACTAAAGCAAAAAAATCATATTATCCGTTAATGATGGTCAAGTCATACAGATTGGTTCTTCGATAAAGGATTTTTTCCCAACTGGCCGCAACCCGCTAAAATATCTTGCCCTTTTGTGGATCTTTTTCTAACAAAAATCTTTTCTTCCACAAGCCAATTAAGAAACCGTGAAACATCTCTCTCATCAGGAATTTCAAAAAACGAATTGGTGTGGGGATTATAAGGGATAACGTTGACCTTGACTTTCAAAGGCTTCAGGTAATCAGCTAATTGTCTTGCATGTTCTCGACAATCATTTAAGTTTTTAATTAGAACATATTCAATATAAATGGCCCCATTTTTTTTCATGGGAAAATCCAGCAAGGCTTCACGAAGTTTAACCATTGGATAAACATTATTTATCGGCATAATTTTTGATCGTATTTGATCGTTGGAAGCATTCAAAGAAACAGCAAGATTTAATTGGGGCCAGTTTAACGCCGCAAGCTTTTGGATACCGTCAATGCGCCCGGACGTCGAGACGGAAACATACCTTTTGGGGATGTCCATCCCCCGCTGATCTTCCATGACCCGAATGGCTTGCACCACATTGTCGTAATTATCCAACGGCTCTCCCATCCCCATGAAAACCACATTTCGCACATGAACTCCAAATCTGAATTTTGCCGTGTACAGTTGCCCGACAATTTCTTCTACTGAAAGATTTCGTAAAAATCCAAGAAGGGCGGTTTCGCAAAACCGACATCCCATTTTACATCCGACCTGAGTAGATAAGCATAACGTATAATGGGTGGCCATGGGAACAATAACCGATTCGATTTTCAAACCATCTTTCAAGCGGGTGACAAACTTGGTTAACCCCTCTTCTTTTTTTATTTCCGTAATGGGGTTAAGATTAATTTCCAGGTCTTGGCAAAGTTGACGACAGAATGTTGTTGAACGCAAAAATGCAGGGGCATTTCCGATATTCGTATTTCCATTGGCATAGATTTCCCGGAATATAACTGTCGCATAATAAGCCCCTTTACCATAGCGCTTATTCAGCTCCAATGTGAGTTCGGAAAAGGTCAATTCGAAAAATTTTATAGGAAGGGGATCTTTTTTCAAAAAATTCCAAGCCTGCATGAAAAACTTAAATAAGGAAAGAGGGTTTCCATCGATCAAATTTCATTAAAACGTTCACCCTCTTTCCCTCAAACAACCATGTGGGTTATACTTCAATAGGTGACGGTTTGCAAAGGTGTCCTTCTTCGATAGAAACCCTTCCGCACCCTTCACAATAATATTTCATTGCCGCAAGTTTATCTTTGCAGATATGTTTGGTATTTACCTGGGGTGAGCCGCAGAAGCTGCATTTGGATTCATCTCCGCAGGGATTGCATAGATGTCCGGGTTCTTTTGCGACTGCTCCGCAATTTTTACATGTATATGTCATGGTATGCCTCCTTGTTATTTTCAGGTTCAGGATTATTGTTTATCATTGAATATTGAAATAAATTCAGGAAAGTCAAGCTATGGATATGGTTTACCAATATGAAACCGTTTTATTTTTGCGAGGATGTTTTTGACATGGGATGCCTATGTGAGCAGATAGCTGCTAAGGATCAATGGCTATCATCGTTATATAGACGGTACCGAGATCATCTTGGATTACCGAACAGATGGCTGATCATGAGCATGTATGTTCCTGTCATGACCGTCATGGAACCTTTATATTAAAACCTTATTGTTAAAGGAAATTGAGACATGAAAATTCTTGGAATTTCGGGAAGCCCGCGAAAGGAAAATGTATCAGGTACTCACAAACTAATTCGCACGGTATTGGAAGCCGCAGAGTGTGACTACGAGCTGGTGTCTTTGAGGAAAATGCAGATATCAGGATGTATTGCTTGTTTAGGATGTGTCAAAGACAATGTATGCAAAGTCAACGATGATCTTGAGCCGATACGGGAAAAAATTATCGAAGCTGATGCATTTGTAATCGGAGCTCCAAATTATTACTCAACCTTGAACGCCAATACCCATGCTTTTTTAGAACGATGGTTTCAATTCAGACATCAGGAAGGCAACCTATTATGGGGGAAGCTGGGTGTTGCCGTGGGTGTGGGAGGCTCCACCGGGCAGGCCTCCGCAGATGAAATCGAAAAGTTTTTTCTTTACAATTTTATTGAAACCGTGGCCAAAGTCTCGGGTCAAGGCGCAGCATCATGCTTTTCCTGCGGATACGGTGAGACATGCAAAGTGGGTCTTCCGCATTTGCTTTATGGCGAAGGCGTTAAAATAAAACCAGAGGATATTCCTGATGTTGAGAAACAACACGGGGTCATTGAATCCGCCATTGATGCCGGAAAGTTGCTGGGGTTGCGTCTAAAAAACGGCCGTGACCGACAAGCCGTGACCCAAAAAATGCAGGAAAAAATGATGTCCCTGTTGAAAAGCTCGGTTTAAAGAGATTTTTATTTTTTGAAATGATCCCATCCGGTAGGGGTAATCATTTCCTTTTTTTCATCTGAAAATTCAAGTTCCAGTTGATTTGAATCGGTAATTTCACCTATTTCAAATAAAGGATTTTTAAAAGTTTCATGGTATTTTTCGGCGATTTTTTTTGCTTGATCCCGCGCTATCGTTACTAATAACGTATAATCTTCACCCCCTGCTACCGCATATCGAACGGGGTCAAAATTAAAACGTCGGCAGAATATTTTCAGGTTTTCAGAAAGCGGGATTTTTTCAGCATATATATGTGCTCCTACACGGCTTTGCTCCAAAATATGGCCAAGATCCGAACTGAGCCCGTCGCTGATATCGATGGCTGAATTGGCGCCCCCGCATCGGGCTAAAAACTTTCCTTCCCTAAGATATGGTTTGGGAATCAAATGAGCGTTTTTTAAGCCTTTAAACGGTTCCGAGTCGCCTTTAATTTCATTGAGGATCAAATGGCTTCCGGCACGACTGTCACCCAGGGAACCGGTGCAAAAAATAACATCCCCCTTTTTTGCACCGCTCCGATACAATATTTCCTCTTTTGGAGCGGAACCGACAACCACCACATTGATAACCAGATCTCTCTGTGAGCCGGTGGTGTCTCCACCCAAGAGATTGACATTAAAAATAGCAGCCAGCTGCTTCATACCATCATAAATGTCTTCGATGAACTCAATTGAACAATTTTCGGGGATCGCAATACTGATAAAGGCTTCCCGTGCACTGGCACCCATTGCTGCAATATCGCTCAGATTTACCGCCAAGGATTTATAGCCCAGGTTATATCCGGATGTGGCGTTCCTCAAAAAGTGGACCCTTTCCACCATCATATCGGTAGTCACAAGAACTACCTCGCCGGCAGGGTGTGCAAATACTGCAGCATCATCGCCTATACCCTTGATCACATGATTTTTTCGAACCAGGCACCCACCAGACAACTTTTTAATGAGCCCGAATTCTCCGATGTCTTTCAGATTCATATTTTTTGGCTTTGGTTATTATTTCTTTTAGTTCTTTTGCCGACTTTTCCGGATCTCCGGCGGAGACAATGGCAGAAACAACTGCTATACCGTCTGCACCGCTCTTGATGGTATCTTCCGCATTTGTATGGTTTAATCCACCAATAGCGACAATGGGAATTTTAACCATTTTTCGAATTCGTATCAATCCTTCAAGTCCAATAGGTGCTACGGTGTCCGTCTTGGTCGTAGTAGAATACACAGGACCGACTCCTATATAATCAGCGCCTTCCTTTTCAGCCCGGAGAGCTTCATCAAGGGTTTCGGTCGATATCCCGATGATCATGGAATCCCCCACGATTTTTTTAACTATGGAAAAGGGCATGTCCTTTTGCCCCAAATGAATACCATCCGCACCAACAGCCTGAGCCACATCCACGCGATCATTAATGATTAACATGATGTTTTTTTTTTGCGCGGTTAAAAAATTTTTCAGAATCAAGGCCTGTTCTATGAATTCACGGGTACTGCAATTTTTTTCTCGAAGTTGAACACATGAAACACCACCTTTGACCGCGGATTGTACGACCGAGAGATTGTCTCTTCCCATGGAAAGCTCCCTGTCCGTAACTAAATATAGAGAATAATCAACCGCTTCTTTTTCCATGGTCTTTAACCTTCAATAATCCTGGCGCCCTTTTCAAGAACATCCGGCGTGATGTTATAAAGAGCGTCCAGCAGTCGAACCATGAATGTTCCCGGACCGATAGATTCGCTGCCGGCGATTTCCCCTGCCAGACCAAAAAAAGAAAGTGCCGTGGCCGAAGCAATTACGGCATCCTCATCTACAGCAAGAAAAGCAGCAATGATCGCCGTAGCCATGCATCCGGAGCCTGTGATACGCCCCATGAGTGGATGTCCGTTTAAAATCCGGAAAATTCTCCCACCATCCGTAACAAGATCCGTCGGACCCGTGACAGCCAAAGTGGTTTTTAATTGCTGAGCAAGAATCTTTGCCGTTATAGCTGCATCATCAACCGTATGAAGAGAATCCACACCTTTGGTCTTGGAGTCTTCATTCCCAAGAGATAATACTTCAGATGGATTGCCACGAATCACACGAATATTTATTTTTTCAATGAGCTTTTGCGCGGAGGCTGTTCGAAAGACTGTTGCACCGGAGCCTACAGGATCTAAGATGACTGGAATATTTAATTCCGATGCTTTTTCTCCAGCCATCAACATTGAAGCCACCCACTCATCAGAAAGAGTACCGATGTTTAATACCAGTGCGCCGGCCAGTGTTACCATCTCCCGGACCTCGTTTTTCGCATGGGCCATCACGGGTGATGCACCCATAGATAGCAAGGCGTTAGCTGTAACATTCATGACTACTAAATTAGTAATGTTATGTATTAGAGGTTTTTTTTGACGCAGTAAATTTAGGTTCCGAGCCGCCTTTTCCGCCAAATTAGACATCTTTGTCTCCTGTTGCTGTTTTTGGTATTTTTAAAGACGTTTTAAGTTACAAAAATGAGTTTACCGTTTTTCAAGTATCTTATCAATCAATTGATTTTTTCGAATCCTTTTTATTTTATCCAAACAATAAGTATGTTATTCTTGAAACGGTATGTATTACTTAAAAGCTTGACAAACGACTAAAAAGAAATTTACCGGAAATTCTATAACAAATGGATAAAAACAAGAGTTTAAATATCTGCTCAGAGGATCACATCGATCCTATGGCCGTAATTGCGGCCATCAATGAAGGTATCGTTATCCTAAAGGAAGAAAATATCATTTACGCCAATCGCACTTTTTCTACCATGGTAGGACAAGATATTGCCGATTTATTGGGAATATCTTTTGCCGACGTAATTTCCAAGAAAGAACAAGAAAAGGTGATGGATTATTTAAAAACATCAATCGGTCAGTCTTGCCAACAAGATGGGATAGAATTCCAACTTGAGAAAGATCCTGAACGCTATGTTTTTATGAAGGTCAGTCCTATTCAATGCCACGGTTGGTCTGGAATCCTCGGGTATATCAGCGATATCACCAAAAGAAGAAAAGAGCGTCTCGCGATCAGAAGACTTCATACCAGATTGAGAAGTATCCTCGACCATATGCGCGAATTAGTGATTTCCTTCTCATACCTTGAAGAATTTGACAAAGAGGAAATGACGGATTTTTCATTTTTTGATGATCATATTGTTGAGATCAATTCATCGGCACTGGCTTTTTATGGTGTTCCTGCATCGTATTTCCTCAATAAAAAAGATAGCATATTTGATTATATCCACGATGATGATAAAGATAATGTTCTAAACCATTACATCAGTCTTTTCGAAAAAGGAACCGGTGAAATCACCTACAGAATAACTACACCAAAAGGTGAAAACAAATGGGTCTTGGATTATGGAAGAGTCGAATATATGCAAACAGGAAAAGTAAGAAGAGTTAACCATATCATAGAGGATATTACGGAAAAAAAGAAAGCTCTTGATGAAATCAAAGCCAGTGAAAACAAATACAGAAGAATTTTTGAACTCTCCAAAGACATGATTTATATACTCACCCCCGGCGGAAAAATTATCGATATCAACTCGGCTGGTATAAAACTTCTCGGGCTTGCCAATAAAGAAGAAGCCGCTTTAAGAAATATAAAAGAATTTCATGTTGATTCGAATGCAAGAGATGCGCTTGTTAAAGAAATTATGGAAAAAGGAGAAGTCAGCAGGCCCAGGATAATGTTTAAAAATACCAAAGGAGAAAGATTTGAAGTCGGTCTCAACATTATTGCCCGGAAAGATGAAAATGGAAAAATCATATCCTATCAAGGAATAGTCCATAATATTACGGAAGCAATTAGGCAGAAGGAACTCGAGGCAATAAGTCAGCTTGCGGGATGTTTTGCGGATGATTTGGCATCTCCGTTGAGTGTGATCTTAATAGGGATTGAAACCATCAAAACTTTTTTAGCCGATATTGAGAAAATGACGGAAAAACTTTCCAATCCGGAAGAAGTAAAGGATTTGGAAGAAATTATCTATGAAATGCGCTATAATGTTTCAGACATAAATTACTTTATCAATGAGGTTATGATTGCTGTCAACGATATCAAAGACCGATTAAAGGAAATCAGAGATCAATATTGGAATTTAAAAAAGGTTTCAGATGGCTCCGGGGGAATAATCTATGAAAGGGGAAGCAAAAACAATTAATTTAGCAGGAAAAGGTGAACATTGAACGGTAGGCAGAGAGTTTGGGCTCAAAAATGGAATTCCATTTTTGGTGTTTTATTCATTTTTTTTATAAAAAGCATAGTATTTTAAAACTTTCTCGACATAATTTATGGTTTCAGGATATGGCGGTATGCACCCATATTTATCCACCGCGTTGGGACCGGCATTATAAGCCGCAAGCGAAAGGGATAAATCTCCATTGAATTTATTCAACATGTTTTTAAAGTAGCGAACACCTCCCATGATATTTTCCCAGGGATCTAATGGATCCCTTATGGACAACTGCTTAAAGTTAAACGGCATGATTTGCATAAGGCCCATGGCACCCTTTTCAGATACGGCCATGGGATTGAAATCGGACTCGACTTTTATAATAGCCTTAATCAGAGGAAAAGATACGTCATGGTGGTGGGCGGCCTTGATAATGAAAGTATCAATATTGTCAAAATAATTATACTGTTTTTTTTCTCGAATTTCTTCTTTTCGATAAAAGCGATATCTAACGGATTTTTTTTCCGATTCCACGGGTGTATTTGTAAAATGCATCACCCCTTCTTTGTCTATATGCATATAAATGTCCGCGGATACAGGAGTTGGTTCGATAAGGAGAGAAACGGCAAAAAAACCGATGATTAGACATCCATATTTAAAAAAATTCATTATTGATTATTCTTCCATTGGAACATTTAAAGTCGGATTTGTCCGGTTCCCGACTCTTTAATTTTCATTGATTTTTCATATTTTTTCAGCTGTTTTTCTAACTCATCCTCTAAAGGAGAAAATATCCTTTCAGTCACTTTTTCGTAACTTTGTCTTTTATGTGCCAAAATCAGATACAGCCCTTCTTTGGCTCGTGTCATGGCTACATAAAATCACCGTTTTATGTGTATTTTTGTCGAATTGTTCGAAAAAATCAAGTAGTTTATAAAAAAACTCGACAACACCTTTTTAACCGAAAATATTTTGGATAATTCGGGCTATGGTTTCCTTTCGGCAATAATTTCTATTTTTTCTTTTCTATAGAAATTTCTTTTACAGGCATATGAAAAAGAAGTTTCTTAGATATCAACGTTTCTCTTTCACCCTCTTCAAAAATCTTAACCCGACCGAATTCTCCATCATAACCAGGAACAATTTCAACCTGATTTTTTCTCATTTTACCAATGGATTCCTTTAAAAGCGGTATACCTGCTTCTTCAATTTTTTCAAGGGAAAGCTCATTGAGGACATTTAATTCCGGACCAAGTTTTTCGAGTATTGAGTGATATTGTTGAAAAACCTTTTTGGTGCGCGGACCAACCCTGAGCATCTCGGATAGAATATCGGTCAAAGGGATAATATGATCATAAGGGTGACTTTTTGTGGGTTTTACGCCTTCCGGACGATCCGAAAGTGCGTTAACACGGTAAAGTACCCCCAATGTCAAAGGCTTTTCACACACCGGACAAATATTGTTATGGGAAAGGGTCTGTGTGGGGTGAAAACTTATTTCACATTTTCGATGCCCATCATAATGATATTTTCCTTCTTCAGGGTAAAATTCCAACGTCCCAAGAAAATGATTCGGGCTCCCGGATTTCATGGCCTCAATGATTGAATCGTAAGTTAATTCAGTGTCAAAAATATTGGCTTCTCTTCCCAGATTCGCGGGCGAATGGGCATCCGAATTTGAAATTAAGGTCAGATTTTCCAGAGCCGATACTCTCCAGTTCATTGCAGGGTCTGATGAAAGTCCGGTTTCCACTGCATAAATATGGGACGTTAAATCTTCAAAACAATCCTGTAGCGAATCAAATCCCGATTTCGAACCCAAAAGGGAAAACCAGGGAGTCCAAATGTGAGCCGGTACAAAGAATCCCCGGTCCGTTGTCTTAAGAAGAATCTCAAGCAAATTTCTGGCATCCATCCCAAGAATAGGTCTTCCATCGGACTTAACATTACCAATTGCTAACAGTTTTGACCCTAAACGTGCGGCTGTATCTAAGTCTGGAACAAACAAAAGGTTATGATTTTTTCGGGTTTTACCATTTTTTTTATAGATATTGCTGATTTCGGTCACCAACATAAATGCAACCTGAGAACGGCATGAAGAAGGCACTTGCTTATCACATTGTTTTGCGATGTCTGGTTTTAATCTAAATAGACCGTTCTCATCGTAAACCAGTTTTTCTTTTAATTCGGCAAACCATTCCGGGTGGGTGAAATCTCCGGTACCAACCACGGTAATACCTTTTAGCTGAGCGGCTATATGAAGATTTTCAAGGTTAAGGTTTTTGGCTGTTGCCCTAGAATAGTGAGAATGGATATGAAAATCGGAAATAAATTTCATATAGGATCTTTCAAATTTTAATGCTCCAAAATTTTTATAACATATTTGTCTTTCAAAACCCGCCAAATAACGAGATGATTTTTAACATACGTTTTTCTTTTTTCAAAAAACAGATGGTATTTAACATTATATCGTTTTGTTATCATAAGGGTAAAAAGTCGTTTTTGATATTAAATTTAGTGTGTTGAAAAGTTATTAGCGATATTAACAAGGATACATTTATTATTAAAATATAAAAAAATAATTTAATAACTGTTTAATATCACCAATCAAATGCAAATGGTAAATTTTCAAAAAATCTGTTTTTGAAAATTAGGTTGGTTTTTTTAACATCGACCGAATTTAAAAAATTTTTTGGAATCAATGTTGCTAAAACTTGTCGGAGAACCCATCAATTTTTAACATTTCATCTCTTATGGTTTGAAACTACATTTTAATAAACAGATGTTTCAACTTTTTGTTAACGTTAAAATAAATTAATTATTATTAAATTTAAATAAGTTATAAACTTGTTATCAATATTAACAACCTATATTGAAGTTAAACAATAACAAATTAAAAATTAATCCATTAAAAAATTGACTGGTGGAATATGCATTTGAAAAAAACCTTGTTTCATTCTCATAAAAATTATATATATGTACGGTTATACAGAGTTCCCCCAAGATAAGGTAATACGTCATAATTTTAAAATTCAGATGAGTAACAATTTTTACCCAATTAGTTTAAAGAAAGTATAGGGTTGATATGGGGCTTTTGTCATCTTCAGTATCTATAACATGTTACAGAGTTGAAGGTTCACTCGAAGATCCATTTATGGAAACAGTGGAAAAAAAATTAAAACACAATATGATAATGGAAATCGATGATGATGTTTCGGAAAAAGCCATTGGATGGACATCTTTGGAAAACCCGTATCAGCCGAAATTTGAAGGATCTTCCTTTTGCATAGGACCCTATTTGGTCTTCGCACTCAGAATAGATCAAAAAAGTATTCCTGCCAAAGTTTTAAAAAAATTTTATGTGCTTGAAATGCTCAAAATACTCTCTGAAAGTGGAAGAAAATATCTGAACAAAACTGAAAAGCAAATGGTAAAGGATCGGGTTTATTCCATCCTTTTAAGACGATATCCTGCGACTCCCAAGATTTATGATTTGATATGGAATTATGAAGGAGGTTTTATCTGGTTTTTCAGTAATCAGAAGTCCGCTAATGAAGAGTTCGAGACACTTTTTTCCAAAACATTTCAACTTAGTCTGATTCGTCTTTTTCCTTATACCATAGCTGATTTGGATGCAGGGTTATCTGATTCGCAGAAAGAACAATTGAATAAAATTTCCCCCACGCAATTTTCGGAGTAACATATGTTGGATGTGTCGGTTTCTTATAATCGCTATAAATTTTTGGGACATGAATTTCTTACATGGTTGTGGTTTTTAATGGAAAAAGATCGATCATTTTTGCAAACGGAAGTTCCCGAATTGACATCCCTGGAAGTCGGCAATCGAATTGTTCTGGAAAACAGATTTAATGAAGGAGTTGAAATTATCACCATAAAGGGTGATGATGCCGGGCTTGAAGAAGGGATGCTTTCTCTTAGAAAAGGGGCGGTTGTGACGGAATTTCATTTGTTATATACGGCTGGAGACCACCAATGGCAGTTTATTTTAAAAGGGGAAAGTTTAAACATTTCCAACCTGAAGGTTCCCAAAACGGGTGAGGTTGAATCGGGACGGGAACTGGAGGGAGCTGTGTTGGAAAAAGTCTATCTTTTCGAAAAGGTCATTGAGCTGATCAATATTTTATACAAAAGTTTTATTAAGTTAAGAATTTCCAGCGAATGGAAAGAAAAAATAGTGCCTGAGATTAGAAAATGGATATATGCGTAATAAAAACGGATAACTGTAACTGATCAGGGAGCATGACATGCAATTTACGATAAAAAAAGAAGATATTCTACATGTGCTCCAAAGAATTCAAGGACTCACCGGAAGAACAACAAATCTGGCGATAACACGAAACGTGTTGATCAAGGCCGACAATGATTCCATAACGTTGACTGCTACGGATCTTGATACGGGATTCGAAGGTACCTATCCTGCTGTCGTAACTGCGGAGGGTGTCATCGCTATTCATGCCAGAAAATTATATGAAATTGTCAGAGATTTTCCAAGCGATGAAATCCATATGTCGGAACTTGAGAATCGTTGGCTGGAGATAGGTAATGAAACTGTGCAATATAATATTGTATGCGCAAACCCGGATGATTTTCCAGAGACTTCCTTTACCGAAGATATCTCGTATTTTGAGATGGAATCTGCGGCGTTGAAAAAAATGATCGAAAGAAATTTAATGATAGCAAGCGACCCTGGAGATACCAGAGCGCATATGAACAGTAGCTTTTTTGAAAAAATTTTTGAAGAACAACATAACAGAATCCGCCTGGTGTCTACTGACGGCAGTCGTTTGTCATTGGCGGAATGTATTATTGATAAAGAAAATCTAATGCCACCGGAATCAGGTGTTTTAATTCCAAAAAAAGAACTCAACGAGGTTGTTAAGTTTCTGGATCAGGATAGCACGGTGAGAATCGGGATTGAACAGAACCGGCTTGTGATTAAAAAAGATACTGAAACCATTATCGTAAGACTTGTTGAAGGGGAATTTCCCGCGTACGGGGCTATTTTTAATTCTGAAACCAAAAATGTTTTTAAAGCGGATCGTGAAAAATTATTGATGATGTTAAAGAGGATGTCGATTTTATCTTCTCAGGATTACAAAAGTGCTTTGTTTAAATTCGAGAAAAATCGTCTTAAAGTGACAACCACGAACCCGGAAATCGGAGAATCCAAAGAAGAGATAGATATTGAGTTCGATGGAGAGCCGATTGAAATTTCTTTTAATCCAAAATATTTTATTGAAACTTTAAATGCCATTGAAGACAATAAAATTTTCGCCAGAATAATTGATCATGAAAGACCATGTCTGGTGGAAGGGGAAAAGGATAGAACCTTTTTAAGTGCAATCATGCCCATGAGAATATAATGGAAAACATATACAACGAAGGAAGCATTCAGGTTTTAGAAGGGCTGGAAGCGGTAAGAAAACGCCCTTCAATGTACATCGGAAATGTCGATGTGGAAGGGCTCCATCATCTGGTCTATGAAATTATTGACAATAGTATCGATGAGGCCATGGCGGGATATTGTGATAAGATCCATGTTACCATTCATACCGATAATAGTGTCAGCGTTGAGGATAACGGAAGAGGGATACCCATAGGAATTCATAAGACTGAAAAGGTACCGGCCCTTGAAGTGGTTATGACAAAACTTCATGCGGGTGGAAAGTTTGATAACAGCTCATATAAAGTGTCCGGAGGACTTCATGGTGTTGGCGTCAGTGTGGTTAATGCGTTATCCTTACTTCTGGAAGTGGAGATTTATACCGGATCTAAAATATACTATCAATCTTATGAAAAAGGTAAAAAGGCCTGTGAGTTAAAAGTTATCGGTGAAACAAAAAAAAGAGGAACAAAAATAAGATTTTTTCCGGACATAACCATTTTAAATGACAACAATTTCAATTATGATATCATATGCCGAAGAATTCGAGAACTTGCTTTTTTAAATGCAGGGATTCAAATAAGCATCGAGGATGAGAGATTTGATAAAAAAGAAACGTTCCTTTATAAGGGTGGAATTGTTGAATTTGTTGAATATTTGAACCGGCGAAATGTGCCTTTGCATAAACCTATTTTTATACAAGGTACGAAAAACGAGGTTCAGATTGAAGTTGCCATTCAATATAATGAAACCTTTACCGAAAAAATGTTTTCCTTTGCCAACAATATTAATACCGTAGAAGGCGGATTTCATCTGATCGGCTTTAAGGCAGCCCTCACCCGGTGCATCAATCAATATTCCGCCAATGAAAATCTCATCAAAAACCTGAAAACAAAAATCAGCGGCGACGATGTTCGGGAAGGGATGACATCGGTTGTCAGTATTCGGATAAAAGACCCACAGTTTGAGGGGCAAACCAAAACAAAGCTTGGCAATAGTGATGTCAAAGGACTTGTTGAGTCTTTGGTTAATGAAAAGCTGGGTGAATATTTTGAAGAAAATCCGGTTGTAGCAAAAAAAATAATTTTAAAGGCTGTGGATGCATCCAGAGCCCGTGATGCCGCAAAGAGAGCAAGAGATCTTGCAAGAAACACAGGTTCTGTTCTGGATGCGACACTTCCCGGAAAACTTGCTGAATGCCAGATATCCGATCCGGATCAAAGAGAAATATTTCTTGTGGAGGGGGACTCCGCAGGGGGTAGTGCCAAGCAGGGCCGAGATAGAAAGTTTCAAGCCATCTTGCCGTTAAAAGGAAAAATTCTGAATGTTGAAAAAGCAAGGTTTGATAAAATTTTAAGAAGTGAGGAAATTAAAAATATTATTACCGTTCTGGGGACCGGCGTGGGTAGTGAAGAGTATGATGTGGAAAAAATCAGATACAAGAAAGTTATTATTATGACCGATGCCGATGTCGACGGTTCCCATATTCGAACACTGCTGTTGACTTTTTTTTATCGCCAAATGAGAGAACTCATTGACCGTGGGTATCTTTACATCGCTCAGCCGCCGTTATTTAAGGTCGGAAAAGGAAAAAGCGAATTTTATCTAAAAGATGAAAAACAATTCAATGAATACGTCTTAAAACGAACCTCCGAGTCTAAACGGGTTAAAAACGCCAATAACGATGAGTTTTTATCTGAAAAAGATCTTTTTTTGTTTATGGGTGATCTAACAGAATACTTCACATCCCTGAATAAGCTTGAAAGAAACGGTGTAAAAACAGAATTTACTGAATTGCTCATCAAGCATGGCGTTGAGGATAAAACCTTTTTGCAGGATCAGGAAAAGATGGTTAATCTTTTTAATGTTCTTATTGATAAAGGTTTCAATGCCCAAAAACCATCCTGGAATTCAGAGCGTGAAATTTTTGAAATCGTGGTTGAACCTGTAAAGCAAAAAGATCTCTTTTCTGTTGATGAAACAATGAAAGAGATGCACACATATAAAATCGGCAGAAGTTTGATATTTTCAGCGGAGTATCAAAAAGCGCTTCTTGTGGGAAAAAAAATATTCGATTTGGATTATCCACCCTTTAGCGTATTTTCAAACGATAAGGATGATGATCCGGTTACGATCGATAACAAAAAACAGCTGTTAAAGTATCTTATAGAAGAAGGTAAAAAAGGAATCGGCATTCAGCGTTATAAAGGTCTGGGTGAAATGAATCCGACTCAATTGTGGGAAACAACCATGAATCCTGAAAAAAGAAATCTTCTTCAGGTCAAAATTGATGATGTTGTGGATACGGATGAAGTGTTTACAATTCTCATGGGAGATGAAGTGGAACCGAGAAGGGAATTTATTCAAAACAACGCACTTGAAGTCAGCATGCTGGATATATAAACTGTTTCACCCCTTGTTTTATTACAAATAGAGGAGACGTCAATTATGCTTAATGTCCTCTGTATTACCGCAAGAGATATTCCGGATGCATGGTTTCAGGCGGTTTATGAAATCATAGATCATGGGCATGAATATGTAATCGATCGAGGTAGTTTTGAAGGGCAAAAACGGCTTGAATTCGATTATATTACCATTCAGATAAAATACCCGGGTGTGCGGCCCCTGATTCCTGATATTCCACCCGCTTTGGGCATCCCGAATCCTGTAGCCGAAGGATACATCGAAGAATATCTCCCATACCTGATGACTGCTGAAAAAAAGCCCAACGAAGATTATACCTATGGCCGATATTTAGAGCCTCAGATTGCTGAAGTGATCCGGATGTATAAAAAAGATGGACATGGAACCAATCAGGCGTATATGACCGTCGGCGATCCCGCGGCTTTGTTTCTAAATGATCCTCCCTGCTTAAGAGGAATCGATACAAGAATCAGGTATGGAAAGCTTCACTTCATGGTATATTTCAGATCATGGGATTTGTGGAACGGATTTCCCGCCAATCTTGGTGCTATTCAATTGCTGAAGGAATATATGGCTGAAGAAATTGGTGTTGAAGACGGTGAAATAATCGCTTCTAGTAAAGGACTTCATCTATACGATTATATATGGGAATTGGCTAAGCTGCGCACCATGAGATCTTCGCAATAACTTCCGATGTATATGACTATTTAAAAATCAATGCTCTTTGGTGTTCTCGGAAAGGGAATAACATCTCGGATATTGGTTATCCCTGTAAGAAACATAATCATTCTTTCAAAACCAAGACCAAATCCGCTGTGGGGAACAGAACCGTAACTTCGCGAATCAATATACCACCAATAGTCCAGCTCATTGAGTCCGAGTTCTTCCATACGGGAAATCAAAATGTCGAGTCTCTCCTCACGCTGGCTTCCACCAATGATTTCACCGACTGTCGGCAATAACACGTCCATACCCGCCACCGTGCGATTGTCATTGTTTAGTCTCATATAAAACGGACTGATATTTTTGGGGTAATTATAAACGATAACCGGTCCGTTAAAATGATTTTCGGTCAGAAATTTCTCATGTTCCGCTTGAAGAGCTTTTCCAGTCGACAATTCAAATTCAAACTTTTGGCCGGAATCAGTGACAATTTTGACCGCATCTTCATAGGCAATTCGGACAAATTCTCCGGACAGGGTATTTTCCAACCGTGACATCAGGTTTTTATCGACAAATTGCGCAAATAGTTCCATGTCGTCGGAACATTGATTAAGAATGTGAGATGTCAGACATTTAATAAAATCTTCGGCCAGAGTCATGTTTTCAAAAAGATCGCAAAAAGCCATTTCAGGCTCGACCATCCAAAATTCCGCGGCATGCCGGCGGGTGTTTGAATTTTCCGCTCTAAATGTCGGGCCAAAGGTATAAACGTCTCCTAAAGCCAATGCAAACATTTCTGCGGATAATTGGCCAGAAACGGTCAAGTTGGCCTCTTTTCCAAAAAAATCCATGGAATAATCGATCTTTCCATCATTTTTAGGAATATGACCAAGATCAAATGATGTTACATGAAAAAGCTCTCCTGCCCCTTCACAATCAGAGGCAGTGATGATCGGGGTATGAATATGTTTAAACCCCTTTTCTCTGAAAAACTGATGAATGGCAAAGGAAAGTTCGGATCGAATACGAAAAGCGGCGCCATATTTATTGGTGCGTGGACGTAAATGTGCGATGGTTCTTAAAAATTCGTCGGTGTGGCGCTTTTTTTGTAAAGGATAGCTTTCAGGTGCCAATCCAATTATATCAATGGTTTTTGCGTGGAGTTCCCATTTTTGGCCTTTTCCAGGAGATTCCAACATTCTGCCGAACACCGAAATTGAGGAACCCGTTGAAAGGGTTTTTATCTGTTCGTAATTTTCAAGTGTATCGGCTGCGATAATCTGGAGGTTTTTTAAGCATGAGCCGTCATTTAATTCAATAAAAGAAAATGATTTGGAATCCCTTCGGGTACGGACCCAACCTTTGACAAGTGCATTGTCCATGGGAGAGTCTAAATTCAATAACACATTGATTTTGGATCGAATCATTATCTGATCTCCGAAACCTTTAAGAAATAAAAATCAACATGAAAACATGCTATTGTTGGCTTATAGCCTTACGGTGATGTAATAACCCGTATCTCCTCTTTGCAACAAGAGAACCACGGAGGATTTCAGGCGGTATTTTATGATCATCTTTTCATAGGTACCAACATTTTCAATCACATGCTCATCGAATTTTAAAATTGTATCTCCGGGGCGTACACCGATTTCAAAAAGGTATGAATTCTCCAGGACTTTGTTGATAACGACTCCCTTGTCAATTTTGATGTTATACCGGGATCGATTTTGAAAAGAAAGATCTTCAACCCGGATACCTATCAAGTTTTCGGATAAATCCATCGCCCTGTCTTCAGGAAATAGTGATGCAACCAGGGACACCTGATGCCGATTCCCTTTTCTGAACAAAACGATGTTAATTTTATCGCCCGATGCAAATTCCCTTAGAGATGATCTGTAAGATTGCAGGGAACCAACAGGCCGGTTTCCAATCGACAGGATGACATCTTCGGGTAAAATGTCGGTTTTCTGAGCAGGGCTCGACTTTTCAATGTTTTTTACCAATACGCCGAGAGTATTTTCGGGTATTTCCATGTAGGCAGCCAGGCGTGGATCAAGTTCCTGGACAATAATACCTGTCCAGACAGGAAACACCTCTCCATATTGAATCAGGTCCGAAACAATTCTTTTGGCGGTATTTATTGGAATTGCAAATCCGATGCCTTGAGCCTTGGAATAAATAGCGGTATTGATGCCGATAAGTTCTCCATTAATATTTAAAAGAGGGCCGCCGCTGTTTCCCGGATTAATGGAAGCATCTGTTTGAATAAAATTGTGATACACGGCCTCATCGGTTCTAATGCTTCGATCAACGGCGCTGATCACACCGGTTGTAACCGTATGTGAAAAGCCAAATGGGTTTCCAATTGCGATAACGGTTTCACCGATCATTAGATCTTCGGAATTGCCCATGGAAACCGATGGAAGGGGTTGTTGTGTGTCGATCTGGAGGACCGCCAAATCCGAATCCATGTCCGATCCTTTAATTTGGGCCTTAAATTCCCTTTCATCATTTAAAAGCACGGTAATAGTACCCGTAGATTTAATGACATGAGCATTTGTTAAAATAAATCCTTTTTCACCGTCGATAATTACGCCGGATCCTAAACTGGTGCGTTTATATTTACGGTCGAATCCGGGATCAAAAAAATCTTTAAAAAAATAGTCAAAAAACGATTCCGGACTGCTCCCTGAAAAAGGAAAAGATCTTCTTTGAACTTCATATTCACTGCTGATATTTACAACAGCAGGGCTGATATTGCGGACAGCTCTAACAACCGGGGTTTCTCTTTGATATGGTTCAGAAAAAGCGATCCAAGGGAAAATAAAAAAAAGAATAATAATGTAAATCCCGAAATTGAGGAAAAAGGAAAATTTTTTCCGCTCGCAATTGATATGTTCGAGTAATGAACTCATATTAAAAACCAGAATTGAAACTTTTTTTTACGAAAAAATTGTAAGAAGAAAAAAATTAATATATTAAATACGGTTTGAATAAACATTCAAACCGTAAAGACATAAAAAAAACCAAACTTTAAACCATACCCAAAAAAACATAACATGACACATTACACTTATCAAGACATCTTACATCATATCAACATGCCAAGCCAATATTTAGGGACGGAAATCAACGCTGTCAAAAAAGATCCTGATAAAGTTAAATTACGGATCGCTCTTGCTTTTCCGGATCTATATGAAATCGGGATGTCACATTTTGGCATGCAAATTCTATACTCCACACTCAACCGGCAAACAGATATAGCCGCGGAAAGAGTTTTTTGCCCGTCAATTGATATGCATCAAAAACTCAGAGAAAAAAAAGTCCCGTTATTATCACTGGAATCGGCCACCCCTTTAAAATCATTTGATATCATCGGTTTTAGTTTGTTGTATGAACTTAATTATACCAATATTCTTACTATATTGGAACTTTCACAAATGCCGTTTCTTGCTGAAGAAAGAGGCGAATTATATCCATTGATCATTGCCGGGGGGCCATGCGTTTGCAACCCTGAACCCGTAGCTAAAATTTTTGATGCCATGGTATTCGGTGATGGCGAAGAGGTATGTCTTCAAATGGCGCAAAAGTTCATGGAATGTAAAAAAGACGGCATTCCGGAAAAATCTGAAATTCTTAAGCAATGGTCTGCCATTGAAGGCGTATACATTCCCTCGTTTTTTTCGGATAACATTATAAAAATTGAGAATTCAGAAATTATTGTTCCGGCTCCACTCCATGAAAACTACAAAATAATTACCAAAGCTCTTGTCAAAGATTTAAACAAAGCACATTTTCCTGAAAATCCGGTCGTTCCTTTTGGAAAACCGGTTCATGACAGGCTTAGGATGGAAATTGGAAGGGGGTGCACCAGAGGATGCAGATTTTGTCAAGCAGGGATGATCTATAGGCCTGTGAGAGAAAGACACAGTGACACCATTTTTGATTTGCTGCAAAAGTGTATCTGTTCGACCGGGTATGAAGACATTTCATTAATGTCACTGAGTACCGGTGATTACAGCGGCATCCAAAACCTTCTTGAAAACCTGATGAGCAACTACCAGAAAGAGCATATCGCGGTATCTTTTCCCTCTTTGAGAGCGGGTACTCTAACATCATCACTTATGGAACAAATCAAAAGAGTTCGAAAAACAGGATTTACCATAGCTCCGGAAGCTGGAAGCCAGAGGTTAAGAAATGTCATTAATAAAAATATTACCGAAGATCAAATCGTGGAAACTATTCACGACGCCATAAAAGCAGGATGGAAAGCCATAAAACTATACTTTATGATCGGGCTGCCTACGGAAACGGAATATGATATAATTGAAACCATCAATTTTATAAAAAATATTAGAAAAATAAAGGGGTTGGAAAAAAGCAACTTCAAAATCAACGCCGGTTTTACAACCTTCATTCCAAAACCTCATACCCCATTTCAGTGGGCCGGACAAGCTCCTTTGGAATACTCGAAGGAAGTTATTTCGCGGATTAAAAAAGAATTAACAAGCAAGAGTATCCAGGTGAAATGGCAACAACCTGAAACAAGCAGAATAGAAGGCTTATTTGCCCGCGGAGACCGTAAACTTGCAAATTTGCTGGTTCATGCCTTTGAAAATGGGTGTCGACTGGATGGATGGAGCGACCATTTTAATTATGTGAAGTGGATAAAAAGTACGGAAAATTCTAATATAGATATTAATTTTTATACAACCCGAGAAAAGTGTATGGATGAACCATTAGCATGGGATCATATGAACAGCAGAATCCATAAGAGATTTTTTATGGAAGAATGGTGCAAAGCAATTAAAGAAAAAACAATCATAGACTGTAGAGAAGGATATTGCCATCAATGTGGAGTTTGTGATTTTAAAAATATTCAACCCATGCTCAATAAAACCGAAATCCGACTGGAACAGAACAATATTATTGAAGATAAGGAAGAAAAACAGCCCCAAAAAATAGTGGTGGTATATTCAAAAATGGGTCAAGGAAAATATTTTGGCCATCTTGAATTGGTTAATATTTTTTTAAGGGCCATGAGAAGGACTGGTATCCCGATTCAATTTTCAAAAGGATTTCATCCCATGCCTAAAATTTCTTTTGAAGATCCTCTTCCCCTTGGGATGGAAAGTGAGGAAGAGAGATTTTTTATTTCTGTCGACCAAAGTGTTGATCATAAAGATATGGCTCGGCAATTAGCATCAACGCTCCCTGAAGGAATAGCGGTCAAAGAATGTCAAGTTGTTGATAAAGCTTTCAAGGATGAAAACCCTAACCTTGTATCTTATTTTATAGAATTGGAGGATGATTATTTTTCTGACACCATATTGGAAAACTATTTAAAATGCGAAACATTCAATTTGGTCAAAACCGGGAAAAAAGGAAAAACAAGAATTCTTAATCTTAAAAACATTATTGAAGATATTAAAATTTTGGATCAGAAAAAACTTTTGCTGATAACTACAGGTGAGCCTGGGAAAAAATTAAGGCCATCGGAAATAATTAAAAATATCTTTGGCCTATCTGAAACAAGTATCCATAAGGCAAGAATTGTTAAGCTATCGGTCAGGAAAGGGGAAAATGTTCAAGCAATTGGTTATTAACGATTTAGAACACGAAACAAGGGTTGCTCTTGTAGAAGACGGGACCATAGCGGAGTTGTTTATTGAAAGAAAAGATGAATCCGATATCGCAAGCAATATTTATAAAGGAAGAGTAAAAAGGGTTCTTCCTGGAATGCAGGCGGCTTTTGTTGATATCGGGTTAGAGCAGGCGGCTTTTATCTATGTGAACGATCTGGTTTTCAGTAGATCAAAAGAATACGAAAAATTATTTATCGATGATAATACAAATGAAAATGAAAAAAACCAAGACGAGAATGAAACAAATAATAAAAAATCTCAAGAAGTTCAGCAGGCTAAAAATGGATTACAAATTGAAGATCTCATTCTAGAGGGACAAGAAATTATGGTTCAAGTGGCCAAATCGCCCATAGGTACAAAAGGTGCAAGGGCTACCGGTTATATTTCTATTCCTGGAAGATTTTTGGTTTTGATGCCCAACGTCGAAAATATCGGTGTTTCAAGAAGGATCGAGGATGAGGCGGAACGTAAAAGATTGAGAAAACTCGTTCAAGAAATTAAATCCGATGATTTTGGTTATATCGTACGTACTGCGGCGGAAGGTATTCAAAATGAAAAACTTTTATCCGAAATGGTTTTTTTAAACAGTATTTGGAAAAATATCCTGAAAAAATATCAAAACGCAGCTCCATCCCGCCTTATCCACCGAGAGCTGACTGTAAGCTTAAGAGCTGTCCGAGATCTTTTGACTCATGAGGTTGAAAAACTGATTATAGATTCTAAAACCGGGTACGATACCATCATTTCGTTTTTAGATAATTTTATGCCTGGAATGAAAAGTTCTGTGGAATACTATGATGGCTTTGAACCCATTTTTGATGCTTATAATTTGGAAGGAGATATAAGTCGAGCACTAAAGCGGAAAGTCTGGCTCAAATCCGGGGGTTATATCGTCATTGAGCAGACGGAAGCCCTTTCAGCGATAGATGTCAATACCGGAAGGTTTGTGGGGAAACATAACCTGGAGGAAACCATTCTTAAAACAAATTTAGAGGCTGTTAAAGAAATTGCCTATCAAATTCGATTAAGGGACTTAGGTGGTATCATTATTATCGATTTTATCGATATGGAAAAAAAGATAAACCAGGAAAAAATTTATAAGGCGCTTTTAGATGCATTAAAAAAAGATAGAAGTAAAACGCATATTTTACCCATGTCAGAACTGGGACTCATCCAGATGACGCGGAAACGTATTAAAAAACCGCTTACCCGATTTTTGTGTGAACCGTGTTTTTATTGTGATGGTGAAGGATATCTTATTTCCAAAAAAACAATTTGTTACAATATTTACAGAGAAATATTAAGAGACGCGCAAGACATGGTTGGTGCAACGTGTACATTGCGAGTCAACCCTGAAATCGCCGAGCTTTTATTGGGCGAAGAAAACAGAATTATTGTAACGCTGGAAAAAAAAATCAAAAGACAAATCGTTATATTTCCGAACAAACAGTTTCATATGGAACAATTTGATTTTTTCGAGGTACTGTCGGAATGAAAAAAAATCAATATTGACAGATAAATAGATATATGATTTAATTACAAGATTCGACTTATGAATATTAATGATATGGTTCAATTTAAAAATAAAAGGATTCCATAATGAAACGTACATTTCAACCAAGCAGATTAAAAAGAGCCCGAACACATGGATTTTTAAAAAGAATGTCGACCAAACAAGGGCAAAATGTCATTAAAAGAAGAAGAGCTAAGGGAAGAAAACGTCTTTCCGTTTGATACCGCCTATAAAATAGGCCATGATTGTTTCTGATTGAACAAAAAAGTAATATTTTTGACAGGTATAAGCTTATTTGAGTGCGGAGGATATTTTTAGCAGGTAAAAAATTGGTTTTAAAACGATTCACCAAAAGGAACAGACTCTTAAAGCGAAGAGACTTTTTAGCGGTATCTTTAAATGGGACAAAAGTTCAAAATAACCATTTTGTTCTAATTTATTCGAACAATGAAAAGAGAGAAAGCCGTCTGGGAATCACCGTGACCAAAAGGGTTGGAAAATCGGTTGTAAGAAATCGAATTAAACGTTATTGCAGGGAGTTTTTCAGGCTTAACAGATCCATTATACCCGGAAAAAGAGATATGAACATTATTGCTAAAAAAAATGCATTGTTACTGAATTCAAAACAGATGTTTCAAACACTTGAAAATATTTTCAAAAAAATTAATTAATATGACGTTGTTAAGCAAACTGATCAAGATGGTCTCTCTTGACTTGATCAGGTTATATCAGTTGATAGTCTCACCTTTAATAGGTTCGCATTGCAGATTTTATCCGAGTTGCTCCAGATATGCTTACAAAGCAATAGATATGCACGGACCTGCCAAAGGTATAATTCTAGCTGCAAAAAGACTTCTCAAATGTCATCCATTTCATCCGGGTGGTTATGACCCCGTACCTGAAAAATTCTAAAGGTATAGTATATTCAAATAATTCCGGATCCAATGCATTTTTAAAGGCTGAAATTCATGCAAAATAAGACAAAAATACCATTTGCCTGTCAAACTTATCACCTAAACCCGCCTGTTATGCTTAGTAAAAACGGCTAACAAAAATTATATCTTCTATTATAAACTAGCAAAAAAATGAATTCCAAAAAACCAGGAGAGTGAAATGGAGCAAGCTCGTATATTTATTGCTATCGCACTGTCGTTTTTAATATTCATACTCTGGGAAGTTTTTTTTGTCGATAAAAAAGAAATCGAACCGGTACCTCAGGTCAAAAAAAGCATATCCGAAGAAGCTCAAGCCGATAAAGAAGTTCAAGGATATATTCCTCAAATTAGTGAAGAAATATTAAAGGATTCTTTAGATCTACCTCAAGATTACCAAGCCCGGGAAACCAAGATTAATACCCCATTGTATACGGTAACCATTTCCGAAAAAGGGGCAACCTTTAACAGTTTTGTATTGAAAAATTACAAAGAAAGTGTTGGCGAACAATCACCATTTAAGGAATTAATCTCCGAAAAATTACAAGAAGGAACATTACAATGTTTTTTCCAGGAAAAAAGCATCCCGGATCTTAACAATGTAATTTATGACAGCGTGGTTGCGGGTAAATCCATCGATGTATTTAGTCATCCTGAAACGATTGCCTTTTCATGGAAATCGCCCGAGGGAATTGTTTTTATGAAGGAATATGTTTTTTCCCCAGATACTTACATTATTTCTCTTACCATACGGGTAAAAAACGGATCTGATAAAAATATTGAAGATCAATTAAAAATCACACTAGCAAACCAACTGGAACAAAAAGATGCTTATTATGGTTTCGTGGGCCCCAGTGGCTTAATCGATAACAAAATGAAAGAGGTTAAAATTGAAAATATCAAAAAGGAAACCTTCACCGAAGGAAATATAAAATGGATAAGTCTTGAGACCATATACTTTATTAACAGTATTGTACCGAAAGAAGTCAAACATGCCGCAATGATCCTGGACGAAGGAAATAACAATATTGTTTACAATAGTTATCTTGAGCCGGTAGTAAAAGTTGAAAAAGAAATGGAAACCGCCTATAAATACGACATTTATTTTGGGCCCAAAAGCCTTAAGCTTTTAAGTCAAAAGAATAACGGGCTTGATAAAGCCATCAATTTTGGAATGTTCGATTTTATCGCAAAGCCTTGTCTGTGGTTGATGAATTTCATTTATGATTATATTCCAAATTACGGAATCGCTATTATCATCTTAACTATCATTGTGAAGCTTATTCTATGGCCTTTGGGAAATAAGAGCTATAAGTCCATGAATGATATGAAAAAGCTTGCACCATTGATGAAAGAAATCAGAGAAAAATACAAAGATGATAAAAAGAAAATGAACCAGGAAACAATGGCTCTTTACAAAACATACAAAATTAATCCAATGGGCGGTTGCCTCCCAATGGTTTTACAGATTCCCGTATTTTTTGCACTATATAGAATGTTATACGAAGCGATCGAATTGAGGCACGCCCCCTTTTTCTTGTGGATTAACGATCTTTCTGCGCCTGACAGGCTTTTCAACTTTGATATCTATATTCCCTTAATGCAGCCTCCATTTGGAATACCTGTCTTAACGCTCATTATGGGTGCTAGCATGTTTCTTCAACAAAAAATGGCGCCTGCTCCCGCAGATCCGACACAGGCAAAATTAATGACTTTTATGCCGATTATTTTTACGTTCATTTTTATAAACTTTTCATCAGGACTTGTTCTCTACTGGCTTGTAAACAACCTTCTGTCCATGGGCCAACAATACTATGTTTCAAAAAAGAAAGGATAAAGACGGAGGTTTTTCATGACATCTGGGTTGGAATTCGAAGGAAAAAATATTGAAAATGCTATCAAAAAAGCGTGTGATAAACTGAAAATCAAGGAGGAAAAACTTAAATACGATGTAATTTCATATGGTTCAACAGGAATCTTCGGACTGGTTGGCACAAAAAAGGCTAAAATAAGGGTGACATCACCAAAACACTTAAAAACAATACAACAGGAAAAAAATGAAAATTCCGTTGATTCCCACAGCGCATTGAAAGAAGATGATAAAACTGAAATAGCATCCATTATTGAAGAGTCCTTTGGAGAAAAAGATATTGATTCTTTTATCGGTTCCTCAATCGAAGATTTCGACTTCAAAAATAGTAATGAAGGTGAAGATTCCAATGATGTATATGATTCCAATGATGATGATGATGATGATGATGATGATGATGATGATGATAAAAATAAGGAAGACGATACTAATAAGATAGACGATCCATCTGCAATCCTTGCAGGGGAAGAAGTTCTTAAAAAAATTGTCGATTTAATTACAACTGATGCAAAAATAACTGTTCAGCAAGAAAATAAGAAAATCAAATACAATGTTAAAGGCGGAAATACTGCGGTATTGATTGGAAAAAAAGGACAAACCCTTGAGGCCATCCAATATATTGTTGAGAAAATTGTCAACAAAAAAAGCCGGGAAAAAATCAGAATTCATGTCGATATTGAAGGGTATCTCGAAAACAGAAGAATTAATTTGGAGAGACTTTCCACAAGACTTGCGGAAAAATCCAAAAGAATCGGTAAACCTGTTACCATCGGTCAATTGAATTCATACGACAGAAGAGTCGTACACTTGATTTTAAAAAAGGATTCAGAGGTAAGAACGCAGAGTATTGGAGATGGTTTTTATCGAAAGCTCGTTATTTTTCCTAAAAAAATCCGAAAATAATATTTTTGAATAATTACTGCGCAATTGTGATCATTTTTGTATAAAGGGATGTTTGGTGAATCCACATAGCAAAATAGAAGAATCATATCCTTTTCAATATCAAAATTATAAATGGTACTGCACGGATACCATTGCGGCAATAGCAACACCTCCCGGAAAAGGCGGTATCGGAATTATTAGAATATCCGGAAATAATGCCGTTGCTCTAAGCAAAAATATTTTCCGAAAAAAAAGCCTCTCCCAACAAACAACATTTATAATCCAAAGCCATCATCTTTATTACGGACAAATTATCGATCCGGAAAATGAGGAAGTCATTGACGAAGTGATGATCTGCCCCATGATTGCACCCAAGTCATATACCCGGGAAGATGTTATCGAGATTCAGACACACTCGGGAATCGCCGTTCTTGAAAAAATTTTAGACATTATATTAAAACAAGGAGTACGGATCGCTGAAGCCGGTGAATTTACCAAGCGGGCTTTTTTAAATGGAAGAATCGATCTGACACAAGCTGAATCTGTAATGGACATCATCAATGCCGAAAATGACAGCGCTAGAATAATTGCTTCACGTCAATTAACTGGGGCCCTAAAAGACCAATTGATTCATATCAAATCAAAAATTCTCGAGTCCCTTTCAGAAATCGAGGCTGAAATAGATTTTTCAGAAGATCAAGGAGAAATATTTCTTAAGTCACATTCGTGGCAAAGGGATATCTTGTTACCTTTAAATAAATTGGAAGAAAATGCTGAATTAGGACAAATAATAAAAGATGGAATTAATATCGTTTTGGTGGGTAAGCCCAATGTGGGCAAAAGCAGCCTTATGAACCGACTTCTTAATCAGGATAGAGCCATCGTTACCCCTTTTCCCGGAACGACAAGAGATCATATTGAAGAGGCATTTGAAATCGGAGGAATAAAAGTTAGATTAACTGATACCGCAGGTATACACAATAGTCAAAATCACGTAGAAATTTTAGGTATCCAAAAAACAAGAGAAATGATTCATAATGCAAGCTTGGTTCTTTTTGTATGCGATCTTTCAAGTCAAATTTCCGAAGAAGATGAAGATATATTTAAAATACTTCATAATAAAAAGAAAATTATTGTTTTCAATAAAAGAGATCTTGTTGGTGAACGACTGTTTCAATACATTCCAATGAGTTGGGAAAATGAAACCCAAATTAAAATATCCGTGTTAAAAAATGACGGGATAAATGAATTAAAAAGGCTTGTTATGAATCAGATCCTGGAAAATAAGCAAACCGACCCAAATTGCATACTCGTTTCAAATATTAGACAAAAAAAATGCATAAAAGAGGCTTCTACGGCTATAAAAAATGCTATTCAGGGCTATGAAAATAATATGCCGTTGGAAATCATTTCCATTGAATTCAAAGAAGCTGTCCACCAAATCAACAATGCATTAGGCGTTGAAATTTCTGAGGATATTCTTGATCAGATATTTCATAAATTCTGTATCGGAAAGTAATGTTTCACGTGAAACATTGTTTTTATACCGGCCATATCCGGTGGATATGGTGTAAAGGAGATCATTTGTGTTATGGAGTTTTCAACATTATTCGAAAAATATAAAAAAATCGTTGATTCGGCGGATAAGGTGTTCGAGCAGATTAAAAAAGAATATTCCGATTGTGTGAGTTGTAAAATAGAATGCTCGGACTGTTGCCATGCGCTGTTCGATATCAGCTTTGTGGAGGCGTTATATATCAGTCAAGGGTTTAGGGAAAAATTTAATGGCCCTGAATTGGATAAATTATTGGATAAAGCCAATAAAGCTGACCGAAAAATTTATAAGCTCAAGAAGGAAGCCTATAAGGATTTTAAAGAGGGAAAAGACGAAACAGCGATATTTGAAAAAATTGCTGAGGAGCGGATTCGATGTCCGATGTTAAACGACTCCGACCAATGCGATATCTATGAATTCCGTCCAATTACTTGCAGATTGTATGGTGTTCCGACGGCGATAGGGGGAAAAGGCCACACTTGCGGATTGTCAGGTTTTAAAAAGGGACAAAGTTACCCGACAGTCAATCTGGATGCTATTCATCAGGCCCTGTTTAATATTTCCTCGGAAATCGTCAAACAAATCGGTTCAAAATATTCCGGGCTGTCGGAAATGGTGGTTCCCCTTTCCATGGCGCTATTGACGGTTTACGACGAAGAATACCTTGGTATTAAAAGCGAAGAAGAAAAAAAAGGCCTTACAGATGAGGAGAACAGAAAAGATGCCGAATCAGGTCAGTGAAGAAGAGATAAAAAAGAAAGCGATTTTTGATTCAATGTCTCCGAGGCGGCAGGCATTTATCAAAAAAAAAGGGTATGAAAAATGGAACCCCTTTATGGAACCTAAAGATCCTATCGATATTCGAAAGGATCAAAGCAACAGGACAAGTCAAATGCTTGTAAGGGAATTTCTCCAGTCCAGAAGCCATGAGGGGTACAGCAATGCTTATGGACGAGGAGTGCTTGAAATGGCCATAGGCATTATTAATAGTGATGATCGTTTTATAGGCATGTATGAGTTTGCCGTATGGTATCAAAATTTATTAAAAGTTGAAAATAACCAATAGGGGTTTTGTAGCCGGTCAGAAATTGAAAAATCCAATGAAATAACACATCGGATTGTAAGGCTTTTTGAATTGGGGTGAACTGTTTCACGTGAAACAGTTCACCCCCTTCAATGTTCTGGGAAAACAGCGGCAAAAAAACACCTGATTAGCTTTTTAGACCGGGATTCTCTTGAAAATTATGAATCCCGGTTTTTTTATAGTAATAACGTTTTTGATGAGATTGAATGGTTGCGAATGGAAAAGGTTGGGTTGTTTAAGTTCGTAAAATCTCCATTGGGAAAAAATATTTATAAAGCTGAAGTGTGCACCTCGAGTATGGATCTTGCGTGGAAACTTCATGAAGCGATGGCGTTTCCAGAGTGGTCGTCCGTTGTTGTCGACCGTCAAATCAATGGGCGAGGCCGGTTCGGAAGAGCATGGGTCTCTCCTCCAGGAAATCTATATGCCTCTTTGCGTCTTCCATTTAAATCATCGGAATCTTTATTTTTAACCTCCTTTATCATTGCCTTCGCGATTCACAAGGTTTTAATCGACCTGGGACTCAATGCCGAATTTAAATGGCCAAACGATATCCTCGTTTGTAGAAAAAAAGTAGGAGGGGTTCTTATTGAAGAAAAAGCCGGGGTCTCCATTGCTGGTATCGGCATTAATGTGTCTGAAGCTCCGGTCTTGGATGCCGTAAAAGACATGAGAACTTTCCCCGCCACACGCCTCAAGGATTTCGGAGTATGCATAACCCCTCTTGATCTCTGGTCGACCATAATCTCGGCTATCAAGAATTACACCGATATTTTTTCTGAAAAAATAAATTGTAAAAAACTGTTGCGAACCATTGAAAACCACATGGCTTTTCTGGATGAGAAGGTGGTATTTAAATCCAACAACGGAGAGGAGTTTCCGGCCATAATTTCCGGTCTTTCCAGTACCGGAGGAATACGATTAAAAACAGCAGATGGAGAAAAAATTCTGCATTCAGGCAGTTTTTTTCCTGTCGTTTACTAAATTTTGGAGTGACCATGAAAACGTTTGATAATGTTCGTAAAGAAATTAACGGAAAAAAAATTCTGGTTGCAAACCGTGGCATTGCCGCCCGAAGAATCAGCAGAACTATTCGGGAACTTTTAAACGCAATACCGGTGATAACCGTAACGGATGTGGACAAAACCGCTCCATTTACCGCAGGTGCCAGAGAACTTGTTCTCTTGGGAGGGAATCCCAGGGCTTATCTGGAACTTGACCGAATTATCAGCCTTTCTAAAAAACAGGGGGTCGTTGCTGTTCATCCCGGATGGGGGTTTGCTTCGGAAGATTCCGGTTTCCCCGCCAAATGCAAACAAGCCGGCCTTCTATTCATTGGCCCATCCACTGAGGGTATGGAACTTTTAGGCAACAAGGTCAAGGTCCGGAAACTGGCCAAAAGTCTTGATATTCCAGTGGTACCCGGATCTCTGGGAGCGGTGGATGTGGAAACTGCCCGTCAGGTAGCCGTTGAAATGGGACTTCCGGTGATGCTCAAGGCCGAAGGCGGGGGAGGCGGAAGGGGTATATATGAAATTTACGATCTGGACCAGCTGGAAAGCGCCTTTTCAAAAGCTTCTGCACTGGCCCATGCCTCGTTTGGCAATCCGCGCCTTTTTGTTGAAAAGCTCATGACTTCGGTTCGTCATATCGAAATTCAGGTAATCGCCGACCACTACGGTAATGTTTTTGCCTTTGATGAACGCGATTGCACGGTTCAACGCAACCATCAGAAACTCGTGGAAATCACCCCGTCTCCATGGCCGAAAATGACGGAATATCTTAGGACTCGTCTAAAAAATTACGCCAAAAAACTTATAAAAGCCGTAGGTTATTATTCCCTGGCTACGGTGGAGTTTCTGGTGGATGAAAACGGAAACGTATATCTCATTGAAGTGAACACCAGGCTTCAGGTGGAACATGGAATCACTGAATGCCGGTACGGTGTAGATCTGGTGGAGGAACAGATCGCTGTGGCGTTTGGAGCAAAGCTTCGATTTAACGAAGAAAACACCACTCCGGTCTGCCACGCCATTCAGGTAAGAATTAACTGCGAAGATCCTCGCCATGGGTTTACTCCCAACTCGGGTTTGATAACCCGCTATCTTTCGCCGGGTGGACCGGGCATTCGTCTGGACTCCTGTATTTCAGGAGGATATGATTTTCCACCCCACTATGATTCGGCAGCAGCCCTTTTAATCGCTTATGGAAAGGATTGGGAAAAGACACTGGCCATTATGCACAGAGCTCTAAACGAGTACATCATCGGAGGTCTGAAAACCACGATCCCATTTCATCAACGAATAATCAACCATCCCTGTTTCTGTTCCGGAGATTACAACACCCGGTTTGTCAGCACCACACCAGAACTCATGTATTACAGGGATTTTGATCCGGAAGCACTACGCTTAAGCCGTCTCGTTGCAGAAATATCTGCCAGAGGCTATAATCCCTTTGTTCAACTCGGAGAATACCGCGGTACTGAAGACAAACGTATGCCGTTGTTTTCACCGGTCTTTCCGACCCTTGACCAAAGTGGTCCTGAATCCATTTATCCACGGAAAGACAGGAGAGCACTCCTTGATTTTATCAGAGATTCGGAATGTATTCATTTTACGGACACAACCTGCAGGGATATCACCCAATCCAACAGCGGAAACCGTTTTCGACTTGCCGAAGACAAGATCATTGGTCCGTATCTTGATCGATGTGGTTTTTTTTCCATCGAAAATGGCGGAGGCGCTCATTTTCATGTAGCCCTCATGGCCAACATGACCTATCCTTTCAATGAAGCACGAGCCTGGAATCAGTTTGCACCTACCACCTTGAAGCAGATTTTGGTAAGGTCAACCAACCTGTTGGGTTACAAACCCCAGCCTCGGAATCTCATGCAAATCACCGGTGAGATGATTTGCGAGCACCATGACATTATACGCTGTTTTGATTTCCTGAATCATGTGGAAAACATGGCCCCGCTGGCCGAAGTTGTTTTGAATGAAAAAGGGAACGTGTTTGAACCGGCTCTGTCCCTGTCCTGGGCAGATGGTTTTGATGTTGCCCATTACATGAACGTTGTTGATGAGATCATTGCAATGGTAGTCAGAATCACGGGATATCCTGTAAATAAAGCACAGAAGGAATTTATTATCGGGCTGAAGGACATGGCTGGAGTCTGCCCTCCAAGGTTTATCAGTGCGTTAGTTTCCGCAATCAAAGAAAAATACCCCGAATTGGTGATACATTATCACCGGCATTTTACAGATGGCCTGTTCACCCCGGCGGTAGGATCGGCAGCAAAAGCCGGAGCCCATATCGTGGATACAGCCCTGGGTGCTGCTGTCCGATGGTACGGTCAGGGAGAGGTTTTATCCACCGCTGCATATATTGAAGAAGAAATGGGCCTTAAAACGTCTTTAAACAAAGACATGATTCGCGCTTGCAATTTCGTTCTCAAACAGATCATGCCTTATTACGACCGCTACACACCTCCTTATTTCCAGGGCATTGACCATGATGTCATTCATCATGGAATGCCGGGAGGCGCAACCTCGTCTTCTCAGGAAGGAGCCATGAAGCAGGGCTATATTCGCCTTCTTCCTTACATGCTGAGATTTCTTGCCGGAACACGAAAGATCGTCAGATACCATGATGTTACACCTGGTTCCCAGATCACATGGAATACAGCCTTCCTTGCTGTAACCACTGCATTTAAACGGGGTGGTGAAGACGAAGTAGGCCACCTTCTCTGGGTGATGGAATCGGTTGCCGGAGTTTCCGAAAACCAATTGAGCGATAATCTGAAAAAAGAGCGCCTGATGCTTTACAAAGAAAGCAATGATGCTTTCCGAAATCTTCTGCTGGGTCGCTTCGGTAAGATGCCACTGGGATTTCCACCGGATTGGGTTTACGAGAGCGCTTTTGGTCCGGATTATCAGCAATATCTGAAACAAAGAACCCAGGATTCCCCCCTCAAAACCCTTGAATTGATTGATATCGAGGCTGAAAAAGAAGCGTTGACCATCCAGATTGAACGTACACCCACGGATGAAGAACTGGTTTTATATCTCAACCATCCGGGAGATGCCCTCAAGACCATCATTTTCAGGCATAATTTTGGAAACCCCAACCGTCTGCCCCTGGATGTATGGTTTGAAGGGCTTTTAGTGGGAAGAGAGATTGATTTTTGCGATACTGACGGCAAACCGCACCGGATGTCCATCATTGATATCAGCCCGGTGGATGTCCAGGGTATCCGGTTGGTGAGATATCATTTGGATGACGAAACCTTCACGCATCCGGTTCAGGTGGCTGAGCCCACAAGCAAAGGGCTTGGGGCTATTGAAATGGCTGATAAAAAAAACCCATGCCACATCGGATCTCCCAGCACAGGTGATCTCTGGGTGATGTATGTGAAACCCGGAGATATGGTAACCAACGGTGAGGAATTGTTCAACATCACCATCATGAAACAGGAAAAAGCCGTGATCTCACCCATGGAGGGAATTGTGGAACGGGTTCTTAAAACAGCGGATTATAAGCACGACAAACAAATGACCCCGGTGCGGGAAGGAGAACTTCTGGTGGTCCTGGGGCCTGTACCCAAAAGATGCGAAAAATGCAAAAGTCCGATCAAAGATGATTCTTTCAGGTTCTGTCCGGTTTGCGGAACCGAGCAGTCAAACCATTAATTTTATGAATTGATAAAAAATGGGATACGATTGTAAGCAGTTGGTATTGATCAATTGATAGAAAGGGTGGTATCTGGTTTCAGAGGTTTTGTAAAAGGGGTATTTAAAAACGGGCCTTGGACGGTTTTCAATCTCTTGAATAACAACAACAGCCTGAAACCTATCGGTGAGAGACCAGATAATCAACCTTCCTGATTTACACCCATTGTAATGTCACATCAGTGAAATGAGGCTGTTTGAAAAATATTAAATTTCAAACAGCCTCTTTGTCATCACTTCACAAAATTGATCCGGGTAGGATAATAACGTTTGTATGTGGTCTTTCTGCAAAATAATTTAAAAATCATGGATACCTGTATAGTTTTCCGGGGTAATTTTCGATAATTCGTATTTTATATCGTCGGAAATGTCAAGACTTTTAATGAACGCTGCAATCACATCCCGGTCGATCCGGCCATGGGTTCTTGTCAATGCTTTCAAGGCTTCGTAAGGATTCGGGTATCCTTCCCGGCGCAAAATGGTTTGAATGGCCTCGGACACAACAGCCCAGTTATTTTGGAGATCGCTGCGAAGAGCATCTTCGTTTAAAAGAATTTTTTTAAGTCCCCGAAGCAATGACTTTAATCCGATCAGTGTATGGCC
>Ga0105090_10000042_pt1 | contig 44056 bp, 38 predicted proteins | sample PPLLak3March2015_FD_79110 | JGI IMG/M metagenome (GOLD analysis project Ga0105090, IMG submission 79110) | Freshwater sediment microbial communities from Prairie Pothole Lake near Jamestown, North Dakota, USA - PPLs Lake P7 Core (1) Depth... | ecosystem: Environmental > Aquatic > Freshwater >...
CGGCCGATCTGCGGCCGGGCAGGCCCGCGGTCGTCGAAGTGGTCATATTCGCGCCGGGCGAAGCCGGCGCCCGGCTGGTGCAGCCCTGAGTCCGTCCGCGCGCGCTTGCAGTGAGCCCGATGCGCGGACAACCTGCGCTTCTGCCGGTGCGGTCCGCTGGTTTTTTCAGGAATTAAGTGCTTTGAGCAGCAGGCTGCGCTGCAGGTCGGCTTCGTGGCGCGTCGGAAACCTGGGCGCGAGCCGCAAATCCCCGGCGAAACGGATGTTGAACTGAAAACCTTCGCCCCCGTCCGCCTCGAATACCCGGGTCAGCAGGACCACTTTGTCCAGCACGATCGTGTAGCCCTGCAATTCGTAGGTTCTTTCGGCCATTGTAAAAATGCTCCGCGCCCGGTGAGTCCGCACACGATTCTATCCGCTTTCCGGCGCGGGCGCGCGATACCCGGGACGCCAAACGGCGCCGGTCGGATGTCTGTTCAGTGCCTGTTCATGCAGCCCGTGATAACCTGAACCCGAAAATGAAGACTTTGGTCGCCGGAGTGTTGGCATTGCTGTTGGCGGGTTGCGCCACGGAGCGCTATTACCCGGTCTACCCGCCGGAAGGCGGCGGGTATTACATCGCCGAACGGAACCCTTCCGCGGGTGGCTACGACGCCCGTTATGACAGCCTGTTTGCGCTGGGCATGTATCCCTGGTGGGTGCACACCTTCTACACCCCTTACTACTACCCTTATTACTTCACGTACTATCACCCGTTTTACGACCCGTACTACGGGCCTTACCATTTCGCGGGCTGGTATCCCGCGTGGCCGTACTACGGCGGGTACCAGGGACGCCATTCCTACGGCTGGCCGCCTTATCATGCATATCGCTACGCCCCGCCGGGCCGGCCATCGCGGGGCTCGGCCCCGGGGGAGCCGGGAAGCGGCCAACCCGGCGGTCCGCTTGAACAGCCGGTGGCGGATCGGCCGAGACACGGGACGGTCGGCGAGCGCAGTCTCGCCCGCGAAGCGATGTACGGCGGTGTTGCGCCGCAGCGCGTGACCGCGCCCGTGAGCGCAGAGCGTCGCTCCCGGGCGGGTGCGCCTTCGGCCCCCCCGGCGGCCGGGCCGGGCGTGTCCGTCCCCTTCGACCCACGGCCCGCGATGCCGTATTCCGGCCGCCTGCCGGCGGCGCCAACGGGACAGCCGGCGGCGCCGTTGAGCCAGCCCGTGGCCCCTGCTGCGGCCATGCGGCCGTTTTCCAGTGAGCCCGCGCGCGGCCGCCAGGTGCCTTCCGAGCGCGCCCCCGCGGAGCGCGACCAGTAGCGGAAGCCTGCCACTTCTGCTTGGATTTCAGTACAATACGCGGTCTGCAGCTGCACGATGGGCCAGCAAAAACGGTCCGCAAGACGGCATCCCATGAATTATCCTGAAATCTTTGACGTGATCGTGATCGGTGGCGGCCACGCCGGCACCGAGGCTGCGCTCGCCTCGGCGCGCTGCGGCGCGCGCACGCTGCTGGTGACACACAGCGTGGAGACGGTGGGGCAAATGAGCTGCAACCCCGCAATCGGCGGCATCGGCAAGGGACACCTGGTCAAGGAGATTGACGCCCTTGGCGGCGTGATGGCCCGCGCGGCCGATGCCGCCGGGATTCAGCTGCGGACGCTCAACTCGTCAAAGGGTCCGGCCGTCCGGGCTACGCGGGCACAGTGCGATCGCAGCCTGTACCGGTCGTTCATCCGCAGGAATGTCGAGCAGCAGGCCGGACTTTTGGTCTTCCAGTCCGCCGTGGACGATCTGCTCATGGACGGCGGCCGGGTCGCGGGTTGCCGCACGGCGACCGGCCTCCACTTCCGTTCCACCGCCGTGGTGCTGACGACCGGCACGTTCCTCGGTGGCAGGATGCATATCGGTGAATCGCAACTCGAAGGCGGCCGTGCGGGAGACCCGCCTGCCAACGCGCTCGCCGCGCGGCTGCGCGAAATGCCGTTCAGCGTCGCGCGGCTTAAGACCGGCACACCGCCGCGGATCGATGGCAAAAGCGTCGATTTCACGGTAATGAGAGAGCAAGCCGGTGACGTTCCGCGACCGGTTTTCTCCTATGTCGGCAGCCGGGACGACCACCCGCGACAGGTCTGCTGCTGGATCACGCATACTTCCGAGCGCACCCACGAAATCATCCGCAAGGCTCTGCACCGGTCCCCGCTGTACTCGGGCGTCATCGAGGGCATCGGACCGCGCTACTGCCCATCCATCGAGGACAAGGTGGTGCGCTTCGCCGATCGGGCCAGCCACCAGATCTTCGTCGAGCCGGAAGGCCTGGACACCTGCGAGCTCTATCCCAACGGCATTTCCACGAGCCTGCCGTTCGACGTGCAGCTCGAGGTCGTGCACTCCATCCGCGGCTTCGAAATGGCGCATGTCACGCGACCGGGCTACGCGATCGAATATGATTTCTTCGATCCGCGCGAGCTGCACGGTCACCTCGAGACCAAGCACGTGCCGGGACTGTTCTTCGCCGGCCAGATCAACGGCACCACGGGGTACGAGGAGGCGGCGGCGCAGGGACTGGTCGCGGGCGTGAACGCGGCGCGTGCAGCGCGCGGCGAGGACCCCTGGGCGCCACGCCGCGACGAGTCCTACATGGGCGTGATGATCGACGACCTCATCACCCGGGGCACCGCCGAGCCTTACCGCATGTTTACCAGCCGGGCCGAGTACCGCCTGCAATTGCGCGAGGACAATGCCGACCTGCGGCTGACCGCCAAGGGCCGGGAGCTCGGCCTGGTCGATGACCTGCGCTGGCGCGCCTTCTGCGACAAGCGGGAGCGCATCGACAGGGAGGGCCGCCGCCTGCACGGGATCTGGGTCGCCCCGGGCAGCCCGTTGGCGGATTCGCTGCAATCCGTGCACGGCATCTCCATGAGCAAGGAGAGCCGCGCGCTCGACCTGTTGAAGCGGCCGGAACTGGATTATGCCGGTCTCATGTCCATAGACGGGTTGGGCCCCGGTGTTGCCGATCCACAGGTGGCGGAACAGATCGAGATCGAGGCGCGCTATGCCGGCTACCTCGGACGGCAGCGGGAAGACATCGAACGCCGGCAGCGGCACGAAGGCATGGCGATTTCCGCCGAATTCGATTATGCACGGGTGCGCGGCCTGTCGACCGAAGTGCGCGAAAAGCTCGAGCGCGTGCGTCCGGACACCTTGGGCCAGGCCTCCCGGATTCCCGGCATGACGCCGGCTGCCCTGTCCCTGCTGCTGGTGCACCTGAAAAGGACGCGACAGCAAGTGGCCTGAGCCGGCATTTTGCGCTTTTTGCGCAATATCACGAATTCGCAACACTGGCTTTACAGTTTCTTAACGCGGAATGGTTATCCTTGAACTGTAAGTTGACTGTGCCTAGCGCGTCGCCCCTCTAGACAGGCAGTCCCCACACTTCTATGCCTACGCGACGTGCTTTCAAGCCCCGGATTCCTGTCCGGGGCTTTTTTTTGCCCGGTTAATTGTCCATGATGGCCGCAGCGAACCGATGAGCAGGCCCACCCCATTGACTAACCCTCCCGTCACCCCACCCGCCACCCGGCCCGGCACCTTCATCGAGCGGCTGCTGCCGTTGGCCGGCGGCGACCGGGCCAGCGCCAGGGCGGCGCTGGCGCACTCGCCGTGGCATGCCCTGCGGGGCTTCTGCATGGGCAGCGCGGATGTCATTCCGGGCGTGAGCGGCGGGACCATGGCCCTGATCCTCGGCATCTACGAGCGGCTGCTGCGGGCCATTCGCTCTTTCGACCGCGACTGGCTCAACAGCCTGCTGCACCTGCGCGTTGCCGAAGCGCTGGCACGGAACGACCTCCTGTTCCTGCTGCCGCTCGGGTTCGGAATCATGCTGGCAATACTGTTTTTCACCCGCGTCGTGCCCTTGCCGGCGCTGATCGTGTCGGATCCGGAAATCATCTACGGCCTGTTTTTCGGCCTCATCCTCGCCTCGGTCATCATCCTGATGGGCGAGGTGGACCGTTACGGCCCGAAAGAGGTCGTGATCACCGCGGCGGGCGTGCTGTTCGGTTTCGTGATCGTCAACCTGGTGCCGGTCGAAACGCCCACTTCGGCCTGGTTTATCTTCGTCTGCGGTTTCGTCGCTATCTGCGCGATGCTGCTGCCGGGCATCTCGGGCTCATTCGTGCTCCTGGTGCTCGGCAAGTACGCCTACATCATTGACGCCCTGGGGGCCTTCGACCTGCCGGTGATACTCACCTTTGCCGCCGGCGCCTTGGCGGGCGTGATCGTGTTCTCGCGGGCCATCGTCTGGTTGCTGGAGCGCTACCACCAGACCACACTGCTGCTGATCAAGGGCATCCTGATCGGATCCCTGTGGATCATCTGGCCGTTCCAGGACCGCGTTTTCGCGATCGTCCACGGCGAGGCGAAGCTGGTCGGCGCGAGTCCGGCCTGGCCGGATGCCCTCGACGGAACGGTCCTGGCCTCATTCGCCCTGCTGCTGGCCGGATTCGTATTCGTGCTGGCGATTGACCGTTTGGCGAAACGCTCGCGGTGATGGAGCAGGCGCTTGCCCGGGTGCCGGGTTTCCCGGGCATGCCGCAGCCCTGCCGCTGACGATCATGCGCCGGCGTGAATTCGCTTGGCGGCCGTTTGGATTACGGTAAAATTCGCAGTTTGCACCGGCCACTCAGGCCCGGGACGCGGCAATAAACCAGGACCAGGCGCCATGAGCAGCGACAGCCCCGCAACACCCACCAACTTCATCCGTAATATCGTCATCGACGACCTCGAGAGCGGTAAGCACGAGCGCATCGTCACGCGCTTTCCCCCGGAACCCAATGGGCATCTGCACATTGGCCATGCCAAGTCGATCTGTCTGAATTTCGGCATTGCAGCCGAGTTCGGCGGCCGCACCAACCTGCGATTCGACGACACCAACCCGCTGAAGGAAAACGAGGACTTCATGCTGGCCATCATGGAGGACGTGCGCTGGCTGGGCTTTCAATGGCATGAATTGCGCCATGCCTCCGACTACTTCCAGCAACTTTACGAATACGCGCTGCACCTGATCCGCAACGGCAAGGCCTACGTGGAGGAACTCAACGCCGACGAGATTCGCGCCTACCGGGGCACGCTGACCGAGCCGGGCCGTGAAAGTCCCTGGCGCGACCGCCCGGTGGAAGAAAACCTCGACCTGTTCGAGCGGATGAAGGCCGGCGAGTTCGAGGACGGCCAGTACGTGCTGCGGGCAAAGGTCGATATGGCCTCGCCGAACATCAACCTGCGGGATCCAGTCGTATACCGCATCCGCAATGCCGCGCACCACCGCACCGGCGACGCGTGGCACATCTACCCCATGTACGACTGGGCGCACGGCATTTCGGACGCCATCGAGGGCATCACGCACTCCATCTGCACCCTGGAGTTCGAGGATCACCGGCCGCTGTACGACTGGTTCCTGGACAACATCCCGGCGCCCTGTCACCCACGCCAGATCGAGTTCGCCCGGGGCAACCTGGACTACACGGTCATGAGCAAACGCCGCTTGCGTGAACTGGTGGAGGAGGGCCACGTGAGCGGCTGGGACGATCCGCGCATGCCGACGCTGTCCGGGTTGCGGCGGCGCGGCTTCACCCCCGAGGCCATCCGGGCTTTCTGGCACGAAATGGGCGTCTCCAAGGCCGACAGTATCATACCGATGACGGTGCTCGAGAACACCGTGCGCAACGACCTGAACGCGCGCGCGCCGCGTACCATGGCCGTGCTCGACCCGCTGAAAGTGGTGCTGACCAACTACCCGGCCGGGGAGACCGAATGGCTCGAAGCGGCGGTTCACCCGCAGGACGAGTCCATGGGTACGCGCCGGGTGCCGCTGACCCGCGAGATCTGGATCGAACGCGACGATTTCATGGAGGATCCGCCGCGCAAGTTCTTCCGCCTGACGCCGGGCGGCGAAGTACGACTGCGTAACGCTTTCATCGTCCGCTGCACCGGCGTGACGAAAAACGACGCGGGCGAAGTGGTGGAATTGCACTGCGAATTCGATCCCGCAACCCGGTCGGGCATGCCGGGCGCCGAGCGCAAGGTCAAAGGCACGATTCACTGGGTGTCGGCCGAGCACGGCAAGCCGGCGGAGATCCGCCTCTATGACCGCCTGTTCACGGTGCCGAACCCGCTGGGCGACAAGCGCCGCGACTACCGCGAGTTTCTCAACCCGCACTCGCTGGACGTGGTCCGCCGGGCGTATGTCGAGACCGCCGTGGCCGAAGGGACGCCCGGCGATTTCTATCAGTTCGAGCGCAATGGCTATTTCTGCCACGACAGCGTCGACTCGAAACCGGGTCAGCCGGTGCTGAACCGCGTCGTGACGTTGCGCGATTCCTGGGTCCGCATCGAACAGGAACTCGCCCGGGAGTCATAGACCGGGATCCCGTTACTCCTCCCGGACAGGGTCCATGACGAATGCCACGCTCATGGAACGGCGGGATTTTGCTACACTTTTTGCATGCCGCTCACGAGGGAGAAGCAAAATGGGCTGGACCATCCTGATCATCGTCGCCGCCGTTGTCCTGTTCGGCATCGTCATTTACAACCGCCTGGTCGCCGGGCGCAACCGTTACAAGAACGCCTTCGCGCAGATCGATGTGCAGCTGACGCGACGCCACGACCTGATTCCGAACCTGGTCGAGACGGCCAAGGGTTACATCAAGCACGAGCGGGAGACCCTGGAAGCCGTCGTCAATGCGCGTAACGCCGCGGTCAGCGGCCTGAAGGCGGCAGCCGAGGACCCGACCAACCCTGAGTCCATGCGCAGGCTGGCCGAAGCCGAGCAGGGCCTGAACGGCGCGCTGGGGCGCCTGTTCGCGCTGGCCGAGGCCTATCCGGACCTGAAGGCCAACCAGAACATGATGCAGCTCTCGGAGGAATTGACCACCACCGAGAACAAGGTAGCCTTTGCCCGCCAGGCGTACAACGACTCGGTCATGGACTACAACACGCTGCGCGAGTCCTTCCCGAACAACTTCGTGGCCGGCTGGTTCGCGTTCCGGGCGGCTGAGTTGCTGGAGATCGAGGACGAAACAAAGCGCGAGGTGCCCAAGGTCAGCTTTTAGTTGAACTTCTTCGAGCACCAGGACCGGGCGCGCCGGCAGTCCCGCCGGCTGATCGCCGCATTCATCCTGGCCGTGCTGGCCATTGTGGTGGCCATCGACGCGATCCTGCTGCTGGTGGTGGGGTTCACGAGCGGCGATCCCTCGGCGGCGCCGATGCCGCTGTCGGGCATGCTGAACGCCAACCTGCCCTTGCTCGCGGGCGGCGCGGTCATCACTACCGGCGTGATCGGCCTCGCCAGCCTGTTCAGAATAGCGAGCCTGCGCGCCGGCGGCGGCCAGGTGGCCCGCCAGCTGGGCGGGTCGCTGGTCGACTCCGACACCCGGGATTTCAAGCGGAGCCGGCTGCGCAACGTGGTCGAGGAAATCGCCCTGGCATCCGGCGTGCCCGTGCCGGAGATCTACGTGCTCGATCAGGAGTCCGGCATCAACGCGTTCGCGGCGGGCTACACCCCGGCCGACGCCGCTGTTGCGGTGACCCGCGGGGCGCTCGAAACGCTGGAACGCGACGAGCTGCAGGGGGTCATCGCCCACGAATTCAGCCACGTCCTGAACGGGGACATGCGCCTCAACATCCGCTTGATGGGCACGCTGTTCGGCATCCTGTTGCTGGCCCTGATCGGCCGAAGAGTTCTCGTGCATGCCCGCTTCGGACGCCACGGTAAGAACGGAGCGGCGGTGCTGCTGGTTGCCGCCGGGCTGATGGTGGTCGGGTACGTCGGCCTGTTCTTCGGTCGCTGGATCAAGGCCGCCGTGTCACGCCAGCGGGAGTACCTGGCCGATGCCTCGGCCGTGCAGTTCACGCGCGATCCGGGCGGCATCGGTGACGCGCTGAAAAAAATCGCCGTATACACTGACGGCTCCTATCTGAAGGCCGACACCGAGGAAGTGAGCCACATGCTGTTTGGCGACGGTGAGCGGATGATGTTGTTCTCCACGCATCCGCCGCTGCTGGAGCGCATCCGTCGTATCGACCCCGGTTTTCGCCCGGAAGAGTTGGAGACCACGGCGGCGTCCATTCTGCGTGAGCGAGCGCGGGACCGGGAGGAGGCCGAACAGTCAGCAAAGCGCGACCTGGCGGATGACCGGCAGAACATGCGGGGTGGGGTGTTCGACGCCGGCCGCCTGGTCGAGCAGATCGGCAACCCGGATTGGGCGCGCATACTGACGGCGGCGGCCGCGGCCGCCGCGCTTCCCGACAACATTCGGCGTGCCGCGCATTCCACCGAGTGGGCTCCGGAAGCACTGTTTTATGCGCTGCTGGACCGCGACGAAGAGTTGCGCGAGCGACAATTGCTGGCCATCGCCCAGCGCATGGGAGCGGACAGCGAGGCGCAAGTGCGGGCGCTGCTGCAGTCAGGGGGACCGCCCCGGGCGGAACAGCGCCTGCCCCTGCTCGACGTCGCGTTTCCCGCGCTCAAACGGCGGCCGCCCGAATTCGTGACGCAGGTGCTGGGCACGGTCAAGGCGCTGATCGATACGGACGGCCGCGTCGACGTGTTCGAGTTCCTGCTGGCGCGCGTGATCTCGCAGCACCTGTGGGAGTCGCAGAATCCCGGCGCGGTGCGTGTTTCCGGCAACAAAGCGCTGGCGGCTTGCCGGGATGACTGCCTGACCGTGATGACGGTGCTGGCGCGGCAGGGCCATGCCGACGGTCACGGCGATGGCCAGGGCGGCAACGTGGCCGCGCAAGCCGCGTTCGAAGCCGGCTGCGAAACGCTTGGGGTCGATCCCGGCGAGGCCATGCCGGAGCCCGGAGACTGGGTGGCCGCGCTGGATTCGGCCTTATCCCGGCTTGATCGCCTGCGTCCCGCGGACAAGGAAATTCTGGTCCGCGCTTTGGCCGCCGTCGTCACGCATGACGGCCGGATGGTCGTTGCCGAGCTCGAACTCCTGCGCGCCGCTTGCGCGCTGATTCATGTGCCGCTGCCGTTGTTGGCTTCGGTGTAGGAGCGCGAATTTACAGGCCGCCGGCGAACTTCTCGGCGATCATGATGGTGGGGGCGTTGGTGTTGCCGGAAACCAGGGTGGGCATGACCGAGGCGTCGACCACCGACAGTCCGTCCAGCCCTCGCACGTTCAGCTTTTCATCGACCACGGCCCGGTCGTCCTGCCCCATCCGGCAAGTGCCGATCGGGTGGTAAATGGTCTCGGACTTGCGCCGGATGAAATCGAGCAGCGCATCGTCGGAGCAGACATCCTTGCCGGGGTAGAGCTCATCGCCCGCGTAAGGTGCAAACGCCTGCTGGGCAAAGATCTCGCGCGAGAGCCGGACGCACTCCAGCATCATGCGACGATCGTACTCATGATCGAGGTAGTTGGGCTGCAAACGCGGCGCCGCGGCCGGATCGGCGGACCGCAGCGTGATTTCTCCGCGGCTTTCGGGGCGCAGCGCACAGGCGTGGATGGTCATGCCGTGTCCGGGCAGGATGTTGCGGCCGTGATCATCGAGGAACGCCGGCACGAAATGCATCTGGATATCGGGACGGTCGTCGGTGGCGTGGCGGCTGACCAGGAATCCGCCGGCCTCGGCGATGTTGGAACTGCCCGGGCCCCTGCGGCCGAACAGGTAGCGCAGCCCGGCCCACAATTCGTTTATCTGGTCGTAGGTGATCTTCTTCCTGCAGTGCACCAGCGTGCAGATATCGAGGTGGTCCTGCAGGTTCTTGCCCACGCCCGGCAATTCGTGGCGCGGCTCGACGCCGGCAGCGCGCAACTCATCCCGCGGCCCGATGCCGGACAGCATCAGCAAAGCGGGTGAATTGATCGCCCCGCCGGCGAGGATAATGTGGCCGCCTTCGGCGGTCTGCGTGCGCCCCTTGCGGCGGTATTCGACTCCGACGGCGCGACGCCCGTCCAGCAGGATTCGGGTGGCCAACGCATGCGTGCGCACGACCAGGTTCGGGCGTTGGCGCGCCGGGCGCAGGTAGGCGACCGCGGTGCTGCAGCGGCGGCCGTTGCGCTGGGTGACCTGGTAGTAGCCGAAGCCACGCTGCCGCGGGCCATTGAAATCGTTGGATTGCGGGTGGCCGGCCTGTCCGGCCGCCTCGAGAAATATGCCGGAAAGCGGGTTGACGTGGCGCAGGTTCTGAACGCCCAGCGGGCCTCCGACGCCGTGGAAAGCGGATGCGCCGTTCTCCTGGTCCTCCGACTTGATGAACCAGGGCAGCACGTCGTCGAATGACCAACCGCGGGCGCCGCGTTCCGCCCAGGAATCGTAATCCTTGCGGTGGCCCCGGCAGTAGCACATCGCATTGATCGAACTCGATCCACCGAGGACCTTGCCGCGCGGCCAGTAGAGGCACCTGCCGTTCAGCTGCGGTTGGGGTTCGGTCTCGTAACCCCAGTTGAGGTGTTGCAGGTCGATCAGCTTGGCCAGGCCGGCCGGCATGTGGATGAACGGATGCCAATCCCGGCCTCCGGCTTCCAGCAACAGAACCCGGCGGTTGGGATTCTCGCTCAGGCGGCCGGCCAGCGCGCAACCCGCGGAGCCTGCCCCGACGATGATGCTGTCAAATTCCATACGTAGGCGTATTGGGGATATCCCGAATGATAGCCGATAACGTCGGCCAGGCAAGGGGCGGCCGGGGTCGAAATCTTTCAACTGCCTGATATCGGTCAAGACGCGTTATAATTCGCCGCTTGCGCCGGATCCGAGCAGAGTTCCAACCATGACGCTGACGAGACTTGCTTTATCGAACCCCGTAGCCGTCGTGGTGGCCTGCATCCTCATTGCCATCTTCGGCGTGCTCAGCCTGACGCGCCTGCCGATCCAGATGACTCCCGAGATCTCGCGTCCGGAAATCACCATCTCGACGCCCTGGAGGGCGTCGGCGCCGAACGAAATCGAATCGGAGATCATCGAGCCCCAGGAGGACGTGCTGCGCAGCATCCCCGGGCTGCTGAAAATGCAGTCGACCGCCAACTACGGCATGGGCTTCATCAACCTGCAGTTCGAAATCGGCACGGAGATGAACCGCGCGCTGATCGAGGTGCTCAACCGCCTTAACCAGGTGCCCCGCTACCCGGTAGACGCGGACGAGCCGGTCATCAGCGTGGGCGGCGACGATTTTTCCAAGGTCATCGCCTGGTGGGCGATCACCCCGCAGCCCGGCAATACGCGGCCGATCGAGAGCTACCAGGATTTCGTCGAGGACACGGTGATCACGCGGTTGGAGCGCGTGGCCGGGGTGTCGCGGGTGGGCTCTTTTGGCGGCAGGGAGCACGAGGTGCGCATCACCTTCGACCCCTTCAAGGCCGCCAACATCGGGCTCGATCTGACCGGGGTCGCGATGCAGCTTGGCAGCAACGCCGACGTTTCCGCCGGGCTCAACGAGGTGGGGCGGCGTGAGTACACCTTGCGCTTCAGCGGCAAGTACGACGTCAGCGCACTCGGCGACCTGGTGCTGGAGTGGCGCGAGGGCCGGCCCATCCTTCTGCGGGACATAGCCAGGGTCGAGCTGGTCATGGTCGACGCCACCAACGTCCTGCACCAGAACGGCGGCGCCTCCATCGCGATGTTCGTGATCCCCGAGTCCGGGGTCAATGTCTACGACGTGATGGGCGACCTGAAGATAGCCGTGGCCGACCTCGCGGACAACGAGCTGGACCGCGCCGGGCTGCAGATCTACCAGGACGCCGACGACACGGTGTACATTTCCGAGTCGGTCAGCATGGTGCGCAACAATCTGTTGTTGGGCATGTCGCTGGCAATCGTCGTATTGTGGTGGTTCCTGCGCAAGTTCCGCGCCACGGTGATTGTCGCGCTGGCGATTCCACTGTGCCTGCTGATTTCCTTCATGGTCCTCGACTTCGCGGGCCTGACCCTCAACATCATCTCCCTGGCGGGACTGGCATTCGCCACCGGCATGGTGCTGGACGCCGCGATCGTCGTATTAGAGAACATTTTCCGGCAGCGCGAGGTTGGCAGGGAGGGTAACGAGGCCTCGATGCGCGGAGTGAGCCAGGTATGGGGCGCGCTGCTCGCCTCCACGGCTACGACGGTCGCCATCTTCATGCCGGTCATATTCCTGCAGAACGAGGCGGGGCAGCTGTTCAGCGATCTTGCAGTCACCATTTCGGCCGCGATCGTTGCGTCGCTGCTGGTAGCCGTCACCGTGTTGCCCACGGCTGCCGCGACCTGGATCAAGGGCGAAGCCATCGACGACCATCACCGCCATTGGTGGCGCTGGGTTACCAGCCACATCATGACCTGGACCGACACGCCGCGGAGGCGTTGGATGTGGATCGGCTCGTTGACCCTGGTGCCGCTGCTGCTGGCGCTGGCCCTGCTGCCGCCGGCGGACTACCTGCCCGAAGGCGAGAAGAATTTCGTGATGGGATTCATGGTCACGCCGCCCGGCATGGGCACGCAAACCGCCCGTGACGAGCTGGTCGAAGTCATCGACGAGCGCCTGCTGCCCTACCTGCACGGCGACAAGGAGCCCCGGATCAAGAGCTATTTCCTCGGCAGCGCCAAGAGCTGGGGGACCTTCATCGGCGGCGAGGCGGTCAACGACGACGAAGTCGATGAACTGATCCGGGTTTTCAATACCGAGATCATGACGGGTTTTCCGGACACCTTCGGCTTCGCGAGCCGTGATCCGATTTTCGGCGGCTCGCGCGGGGGGCGGCAGATCGACATCGACCTGTCGGCGGATTCCTTCGAATCGCTGCTGGATGCCGGCCGCGCCGGCTTCTACACGGTCATGCAGGCGCTGCCGGAGGCCACCATCCGGCCGGTGCCGGGCCTGGAGCTGGCAGAACCGGAAATTCGCCTGCTGCCGGACGACCGCAAGATCGCCGAAGTCGGCTGGAACCGCACGCGGGTGGCGACGGTCGTCCGCGCCATGGGCGACGGCGCGTTTCTCGGCGAATACTTCGACGGCAGCCGCCGTTACAACGTCGTCATGCGCTCGGAAAACTGGTATTCGCCCGAGGAACTCGGCGCCCTGCCGGTGGCGACCGCCGACGGGAGCATTCAGACCATCGGCGAACTGACCCGGGTCACGCGTACCGCCGGCCCGTCCAACATTCGCCGGATCGATCGCCGGAGAACCCTGACCCTGCAAGTGACGCCGCCGGCCACGATGGCGATGGAGGAAGCGCTCGATATCATCAAGGAACAGGTGGCGCCGGCCATCCAGGCGAATATGCCGGAGGGCGGCACGGTCCGCTACCGCGGCACGGCCGAAGCGCTCGACGAGGCGCTGACCAGCATGGCGGGCAGTTTCATCCTGGCCGTGGTGATCCTCTACCTGCTGATTTCCGCGCTGTTCAAGTCCTTTCGCGACTCACTGCTGGTGATCACGACCATACCGATGGCCACGGTCGGCGGCGTGTTGGCTTTGCGCGCCGTCGACCTGGCGCTGTCCGGTTCGGGCGGGCAACAGATGGATCTGTTGACCATGATCGGTTTTGTCATTCTGCTGGGCCTGGTCGTGAACAACGCCATCCTGCTGGTGTATCGGGCGCGCGATGCCGAACGCGAAGGCATGAGTCGCCGCGACGCAGTCGAAAGCGCCGTGCGCCTGCGGCTGAGACCGATTTTGATGAGCACGATGACCAGCATCTTCGGCATGCTGCCGCTGATGCTGATGCCGGGCGCCGGCACCGAACTCTATCGCGGCCTCGCCTCGGTCATCGTGGGTGGCATGCTGGTCAGCACCCTGTTCACGCTGGTTCTTCTTCCCAGCCTGCTGCGCATCCACGAGGAAAGGAAGCCCGCAGCCAGCCTGGTGCCGGAAGCGGCGCCACTCCCGTCGAATTGACCCGGCCCTGGAATCGGATTCATGAGTATGCGCGAAATGAAGAAAACCCTGAGAACCCGCCTGGCGGCTGTCGCGCTGGCCCTGGCCACATTAGCCGGGCTCGCCCCGGTCGATGCGCAGATGGGTGGACCGGCCCTGGTCAAGGTGGCGGTTGCCAGCGTCAAGGACATAGCGCCGGTGACTATGGTCCCGGGAACCGTGGTGAGCCGCCACGACGCCCGCCTGTCCGCGGAGGTGGAGGGTCGCCTGATCATGGTCGCGGAGGTGGGCACGGTGGTGGTGACCGGCGATCCGGTGGCGACCGTCGAAGACATCGCGTTGCGCCTGCTGAATGCCGAGCTGAAGGCGCAGGTGACCCGGTCCGAAGCCAACCTGCGTTTCCTGGAAAATGAGGAACAGCGTTATGCCCGCCTGGCCGAGTCCAATCTCACGGCGGTGACCCAGCTCGACCAGACCCGTTCCGATCGTGACGTGGCGCGAGGCGATCTCGAGGTGGCGCAGGCGCGGTTGCAGCAAAACGAACACCAGTTGGCAAGGACCGCCATACGGGCGCCTTTTGACGGCGTCGTGGTCGAGCGGCTGATGATGCCGGGTGAGCGTGTGATGGACGGCGCCACCGTTATCCGCCTGGTGGACCAGCAGAGCCTCGAAGTCATCGCCCGCGCACCGCTGGATTATTTCCCCTTCGTCCAGCAGGGACTGTTGCTCGACCTTCGGGCCGGCGAGCAGCCGGCCCTGGGGCGGGTGCGCACCGTGGTCGCGGTCGGCGACGAAAACACGCACCAGTTCGAACTCAGGCTGGATATCGAAGGGCAGACGTTTCCCGTGGGCCAGACGGTGCGCGTATCGATCCCGACTTCGGGCAGCCGCCAGGTCCTGACGGTGCCGAGGGACGCGCTGGTGCTGCGCCCCGAAGGCCAGAGCGTGTTCGTCGTGGACGGCAACAATCAGGCCCGGCAGGTCAGCGTGACGGTCGGCGTGGGGCAGGGTGAGGACATCGAGATCCTGGGCGAGGTCGCTCCCGGGGACCGCGTGGTAATCCGCGGCAACGAGCGCTTGCAGCCCGGGCAGGCTGTCGACATCATGGACAGCTGATGCCGGGGGCAGTCGGGCCCGCGCAGCGTGGAAACTCCCCCGCGCAACGCGGAGACATTCCCGCAAATCGCGGAAACCTGATCGAGCGCCTGGTTACGGTCGAGCACGGGGAATGGCCGCGCCTGGCCCTGGCGTTTTTGTACTTTTTCTTCCTGCTCGGCGGCTATTTCATGCTGCGCCCCTTGCGTGGCGCGGTCGCGGCGAACAACAGCGACATCCTGCACTGGCTGTATACCGGCACGTTCCTGACCATGCTGGCCATCGTGCCGGCCTTCGGATTCCTCGTGTCCCGTTTCACGCGCGGCCAGTTCATCCCGGCGATCTACGCGTTCTTCATCCTGCACCTGCTCCTTTTCGCGATGGCGTTCGAGGGCGATGCCACCCCGCCGTGGGTGCAGCGCGGCTTTTACATCTGGCTGAGCGTGTTCAACCTCTTTGTGGTTTCGATTTTCTGGAGCTTCATGGCCGATATCTTCCGCCCCGGCCAGGCCCAGCGCCTGTTCGGTTTCATCATGGCGGGCGGCAGCATCGGCGCGATCATCGCGCCGTCCTTCACCAAGGGCATCGTCGCCGGGCACGGAGCCACCGGCGTCATGCTGGCCTCGGCGGTATTCCTGGGCCTGGCCACCGTGCTGGCCGTGGTGCTCGGCCGGTTCGCCAGGACACAAGGTGCAAGTCGGGACAGCGAGGTCATCGGCGGCAGCATCTGGGAGGGCGCGGTTCGCGTATTCCGCTCGGAATACCTTCTGTACGCATGCCTGCTGATGCTGCTGCACAACCTGGTTTCCACCTTCCTGTTCAACGGCCTGGCCGTGCTGGTGGACGAGAATGTCACGGGATTCGAGGAGCGCACGACCTTCTTCAGCCATGTCGACCAGGTCGTGCAGATCCTGGCGTTCATTTTCCAGTTTTTCATCACCTCGCGGCTGGTCAGCCATTTCGGGATGCCGCGCACCATGGTGATGATCCCGGCCTTGCTGGCGGGCGGCTTCGTCATCCTGGGCAGTTCAATGGGCCTGGTGCTGTTTGCCGCGGTCCAGGTGGCGCAGCGCTCGCTGAACTACGGCGTGCTCGGGCCGGCCAAGGAGATGCTGTTCACCGTCGTGGACCGGGAGACGAAGTACAAGAGCAAGAACTTCATCGATACGGCGATCTACCGTGGCAGCGACGTAACGGCGAGCTGGATCTTCAAAGGCCTGTCTTCGGCCGGCATGTCCATCGCCCAGATGACCTGGGTCTACCTGCCGGTGATGGCTCTGTGGGTACTCGGTGCCTGGCGGCTGGGCCGGATCTACACCCGAATGCGCGAACAGCTGCGCGGGCCAGCGCCGGACCTCGCGCCCGAGCCGGCCGCCGCAACATAGCGGGCGCCGGTCCGACCCGGAGTATTATCTGGAAACAGGGTGGAAACGAGGCCCGTGCGCGCTTTCCAGCCGCTCGACCGGACAGCGGTAGAGCCGTTCCAGGCTGGATTCGCTGAGCATGTCGAGGGTGGGTCCGGCGCACCAGTCGCCGTTGCCGAACAGCATGACGACGTGACTGCAGTAGCGTGCCGCCAGGTTGATGTCGTGCAGCGCGGCGAGCGCGCCGCTGGCGCCCTCCGTGCAACGCTTCCGGATCATGCCCATCATCCGGACCTGGTGCCGCAAATCCAGGTGATTGGTGGGTTCGTCCAGCAGCATGATCTCCGGGGCCTGGACCAGCAACGTGGCGAAGGCCAGGCGTCGCGCTTCACCGCCTGAGAGTCCCGTCACGCTGCGCTCCCCGAATCCATCGAGGTCGACCGCGCGCAGGGCCGCATCCGCCAGTTCGAAGTCCCTTGGCCCTTCGCGCTCCCAGTAGCCCAGATGGGGGTGGCGCCCGGTCAACGCCGTCTGCAGCACACTCGAGTCGAATACGTAAACCGTGTGCTGCTGCAGCATGCCGATGTGCCGCGCCAGCAGTCTGCGAGGCAGTTCGGCGATATTGCGGGACTCGAGCAGGACCTCGCCGGCGGCCGCCTCGTGCAGCCCGGCCATGCATTTCAGCAGGGTCGTCTTGCCGATGCCGTTCGGACCCAGCAGTCCCCAGAACTCTCCGGGTCGGATCGCCAGGTCCAGTTTGCTGACGACCTGGATGCCGGCGATGCGGACGCCGAGGTTCCTGGAGGCCAATGTGCTCATCGTTTGCGATCCGTCGCTCTACTGCTTGACCCGGGCGCGGTTCAACAGCAGCAGGAACAGCGGAACGCCGAGCAGGGCGGTCACCACTCCGACCGGCAGCTGCCGGGGCGCGAGCACGGTGCGCGCCAGCGTATCGGAGAACACCAGGAACAGGCCACCGAACATAGCGGACGCCGGAAGCAGCACGCGGTGGTCTGAGCCCACCAGCAGGCGCATCAGGTGCGGGACGATGAGCCCGACGAAGCCGATGTTGCCGGCGATGGAGACCGCGGTCGCGGTCAGGACGGAAGCCAGCAGGTAAACCGCCCAGAGCAGCTTGCGTGTCGGCTCTCCGAGCAGACGCGCGGTGGTCTCCCCCATGGCGAGCACATTGAGGCTCCTGGCCATCCCGAAGCAGATGATGAAAATGGCGATGAGGATGAACAGCGCCCACCACGGTAAATGCGCATAGCTCAGGTCGCCGATCAGCCAGAACAGCATTCCGCGCAGGCTGCCGTCCGGTCCGAGCGTGAGCAGCAGGCTGATCAGGGCCGCCCAGCCGGAGGCGGTGACCACGCCGGTCAGCAGCAGGCGCGTGCCGCTCCACGGGCCCTCGCCGCGCGCCAGGCTGAAGACGATCAGGATCGACAAAAGCGCGCCGGCCCAGGCCAGGGCGGGCGAAAGCGCCGCCGCAACGCCGGCGGACATGCCGCAAAGCGCCGCGAAGGACGCGCCGCCCGAGACGCCCAGGATGTAAGGGTCGGCCAAGGGATTGCGCAACAGAACCTGCATCAGGCAGCCTGACAGCGAAAGCAGCGCGCCCACGGTCCACGCCGCCGCTGCCCGCGGCAGGCGCAGGCGCCAGACGAGTTCGCCGAATTCGGACTCCGGGCCGGTGAGCGCGGACCACCACTGGTCCCAGCCGAGGCTGACTGACCCGATGGCGGCCGCAGCCAGCACACTGGCCGCCGAGAGCAGGGCGAGCAGCAGGAACAGCAGGCGGCGTTGAGCTGTTGGCATCATGCGGGAGAAACGATTAACATTCCGGGATAAGCAATGCAAAAGTATCACATGGCCCATTCCGGGCAGGCAAGCCGCGAATGGGCAAGCTAAGGCAATGATCGATCCCGACGGTTACAGACCCAATGTGGCCATCGTCCTGGTAAACGATGAACGGCGCGTGTTCTGGGCACAGCGCTCCAGCAACGACGGCTGGCAGTTTCCACAGGGTGGCATGCACAGCGACGAGACTCCCCTCGAGGCGATGTATCGGGAACTCCGGGAAGAAACCGGCCTGACTCCTGACCTGGTCGAATTGATCGGCTCCACGCCGGGTTGGCTTCGTTATCGCCTGCCGCGCCGGTATCAGCGTCACTACAGCAAGCCGCTCTGCATAGGCCAGAAGCAGGTCTGGTTTCTGCTGCATTTCCTCGGCGACGATTCGGCTTTCAGCCTGGACGGTTGCGAGGAGCCGGAGTTCTGCACCTACAAGTGGGTCGATTTCTGGTACCCGGCGGACAACGTGATCACGTTCAAGCGCGCCGTGTATCGCAAGGCCCTCACACTGCTCGAGCCGCTGGCCGAGTCGCACCTGTCCGCGTCGTGCTTGCCCGGCTCCAGCCGCGCTTCGGCCTGAGGGGCCGCGACGCGTCGCGCCCGTGCATAATGGATCAGAGCTTCCCTAAAAACCGAACTTCGCCCCGAGCATGAACGTCTGCGGCTTGTTTGGCCGGACCCCGTAAGGGTCGCGCGACGCGACGTAGAGTTCGTCGGTGAGGTTCTCGATCACGCCATAGAACTCCAGCGCGTCGCTGATCCGATAGTGGGCTGACAGGTCGAACAGAATCGCCGACTCCGTCTCTTCGAAGTCGCCGCAGCTGGCTTCGGTGCAGACCGAGCCGAGGTGGTTGCCGCTGAGGAAAAACGACCAGGGCCCCCGCTCGAGGCCGAGCGAAACCCACAGCTGGTTCTCCGGCACGTAAGGCACCGGGTCGCCCTTGCTCACCGCGCCGAAGAACTCGGAGACGAAGTCGGTCTGGAACTCGGCGTCCATCCATGTATAGACGACGTTCAGCGGCATCTGCCAGCCCGCACCGGCGTCGAACGAGGTGCCCAGGGCGAACTCCAGGCCGGGAACGTGAACACCCTCGCCGTTGAACGCCTCGCCCGGTTCGCAGTTGCTGCCCGAGGAGTTGGTGCACAAGCCGACCAGGTTCTCGTAGTCGTTGAAGAACGCCATCGCTTCGAGGCTCAGATTGGCGGAGTCCTGTCGCAGGCCCAGCTCGTAGTTGACGCTTTCTTCCGGATCCACCCCAGGCTCATTGCTCGGCGCGGCGAAGCCTTTGTGGACGCCGGCAACGATCCGGGTGCCGGCACCGAGTTGGTAGAGGGCCCCCAGGCCCGGCAGCCAGACGTCGACGTCGTTCTCGCGGGAGTCGCGGAAGTTGTCGGGCTCCCGGCTCGAGGGATCGGCGCTGTTCGTGCGCCAGCGCTGGCGGTTGAGTTCGATGTTCTCGTAACGCAGTCCCGGGGTCAGTGTCCAGTCGGCCCACTCGATGCGGTCGTACAGGTAGGCCGCCCACGCGCTCGCATCCTGGAGCTCGTTGCCCGCATTGCCTTCCAGGCCGCGCGCGTTCAGCAGCAGGGTTCCGTTCAGCTGCTGGTAATTGTCGTTGCGCTGCAGCCGGTCTTCCTGGTCCTCGTGGTAGCGCAGCCCCGCCTGCAGCGCGTGCAGGGCGGCGCCGCTTTGCAGGGTGGTGTCGAACACCGCCTGCAGGCCTCGTGAGTAGTAGTCCCGTGCGTTGTTGCGCACCTGGATCGAACCTTCGGCGGTATCGGCACCGTCGAGAATGGCCAGCAGGCCGTTCGCCGCGATTCCACCCAGATCCATGCCGCGGTTGACGGCGGCAACCACGTTCGCCCAACCCGTGCCGCGGAATGACTGCGGGTCCTCGCTGCCATCCACGTCCAACGCCTCCGTCTTGTACCAGGCGCGCTCGGTGTCGTTGTCGTAGGCGGTCAGGGTCAGGCCCATGCCGTCCTGCGTTTCGAGTCGCCAGGCCAGCGTCAGCTGGTCGTGCTGGTTCTGCATTTCATCCAGCAGGGAGGCGCCGTATCGCCGCAGCTCGTCCGCGTGGAAATCGGCGTCGGCGAGCCCCAGGTAAGTCTGTTGCGAATCTTCCTCGGCATAATGGAGCCTGACCTCCAGCTGCTGGTAGACAGCCGCCGCCGGGTCGGAGGTGAAACTGAGCTTGGCGAGGTAGTCTTCCTTCTGAAAACCGGTTCCGGCGTCGCTGCGATCGATCGACTGGTAGCCATCGGACTGCCATTGGTGGGTCTCGGCCAGGAAGCGTGAGCGCTCGCCCCCTCCGCCATACCAGCCGTGGATGCGCCAGGTCGTGTCCGAGCCGTACTCCCCCTGCAGAAAGCCGCTGTCTTCGGCCGGTACGGGCGTGGACCGGAGGTTGATCGCGCCGCCGATCGTTGAGGGTCCCTGCGTGATCGAAGACGGGCCTTTCAGCACCTCTACCGAGTGGATCCGGCCGAAAGTGGGGAAGTAATACGCCGCGGGCGCCGCGTACGGCGCCGGCGCGATCAGCACGTTATCTTCCATCAGCGTGACCCGGCTGCTCCGCTCCGCGGCGGTGCCGCGGATGCTGATGTTCGGCCGCAGCGCCCAACCGTCCTCGACCTGCAGCGCTACGCCGGGAACCCGGCGCAGGGCGCGGACCACGTCAGTCGTTTCGAACTCATCCAGATCTTCGGCGGTGATCGCGCTGGCGCCTCCGGCCACGTCGCGCGCGGTCTGCGCGCTGCCAAAAATGGTGATCGGATCGAGCTGCGCGCAGGCCAGGCCGCGGTCGGTCTTGCTGCCCCGGGACGGATCCTCGCAACTGGCGGCCGATGCCACGGCCGGGATTGCGATCAGCAGGACGGCAACTGCAAGAAGAAGTGGGTTCATGCTCGGAAAACTCCTCGGTACTCATCAGATTCGATTTGTAGCAAATGCGAATGATTCTCATTCACCTGGCGGGATTTTACACAGCTACAATGCAATTGACAATCATTCTCATTTGCATTTATGATCTGTGTCAGGCGAACTCATTTGCTGCTTTGGATCTGAGCCATGTACATCTGTATCTGCAACGCGGTAACGGAATCGGTCATCAGGCAGGCGGTGAGGGATGGCGCGCGCAGTATTTTCGATCTGACGGCCCGCACGGGTTGCAGCACGCAATGCGGTCGCTGTGCCGATCTCGCGCGAGAGATCCTGGACGAGGAACTGGCTGCAATGGGCGACACCCACGTTCCGGTCCAGCTGAGAATGGTCGGCACCCCGTGATTTAAATGATTCTCATTCCTGCACGGAATTAATTCCTTTTGTAGAATGTTTGCTCCTGCGGCCGCTGAACTGCCGCCGAGTCGTCAATAAATCCTGGAGAGTCTTCAATGAAGGGTGATCCGAAAGTCATCGAACACCTTAATCGTGTGCTGCGCAACGAGCTGACCGCCATCAACCAGTACTTCTTGCACTCCCGCATGTTCAAGGACTGGGGCCTGAAGGGCCTGGCCGACTATGAATTCCACGAGTCCGTCGACGAAATGAAGCACGCCGACTCGCTGATCGAGCGCGTCCTGTTTCTCGAAGGTCTGCCGAACCTGCAGGACATCGGCAAGCTGCGGATCGGCGAACATACGCAGGAGATGCTGGAATGTGATCTGGCCCTGGAAATGGACGCCATTCCGGACCTGCGCGAAGCCATAGCCTACTGCGAGTCCGTCAAGGACTACGTCAGCCGCGACCTGTTCGACGGAATCCTTGATTCCGAGGAGGAGCACGTCGACTGGCTGGAAACCCAGCTCGATCTGATCTCGCGCGTCGGCGTCGAGAACTATCAGCAGTCCCGGATGGGGTAGCCGTCCCGACAGCGGCGATCAGGCCGCCAGGGGCCGGCCCCGTGCCGGACGCTCGTCAGCCCCTGCTTCGACGCGCCAGGGCAACGGCCGCCTGCGCCAGTTCCGTGATGGCGTCAAAGTAGCCGCTGGCGATGGCCGCCGGTGGCGTAAGCCAGCTACCGCCGCACGCGATGACCTCGGGCACGGCCAGGTAATCGGCCAGGTTGGCCGCCGATATGCCGCCCGTGGGCATGAAGTGCACACCGCGGAAGACCGATGCCAGTGCTCTGATCATCGGTACCCCTCCCGCGGGGCCGGCCGGAAAAAACTTGAGCACGCGGAAGCCCATGTTCCAGGCCCGCTGTGCCTCGGTGGCAGTTGCGACTCCCGGATACAGCGGCAGCCCGCAGGCGGCGGCTGCCGAGACCACCTCCTCGTGCAGCCCGGGCGAGACGAGGAAACGAGCCCCGGCATGCGCAGCGGCGCGGGCGTGGTCGCCATTCAATACCGTGCCGGCGCCGGTGATCGCGCCCGGGATGCTGTTTGCGATTTCATGCAGGCAGAGCAGGGCCAGGTCCGTGCGCATGACGACCTCCAGCACGGTCAGCCCGCCTTTTACCAGGGCTCGCGCAGTATCGACCGCAACATCGACCTCGTCCGCCTGGATCAAGGGCACGACGGGCGTGGCTCCGAGCCGCTCCAGGATCTCCGATGACGTGATCATTGCGCCCTCCCGTCGACAGCGACCCGGCCGAGGGTGGCTGGTCGCGATTCGGTCATCATACTACCCGTTCACCTGAGCAAGGTCTTTGGCTCTGTACCTGGACCACCCGGCTTGAGATATGATGCAGTGGTCCGCATGTTTTCGAGACCATGTTTTCCCATACGAGCCAGCCCTGCACCTTCGAACGCGACTGTGAAGTCGTCATGATCCCGCTGGGGGACGTCGTGACGATTCCCGCGGGCACGGTGGGTTACATCACGCAGTCACTGGGCGGCAGCTTCACGGTGTTCGTGGACGGCAACCTGTTTCGTGTCGCCGGCGTCGATGCGGACGCGATCGGCAAACAGCCGGTCCTGCCGCCCAGCCTGCCCGAGGACGCCACCGAGGAAGACGTGGAACGGTTGCTGTGGGACCAGATGAAAACCGTGTACGACCCCGAGATCCCGGTCAACATCGTCGATCTGGGCCTGGTGTACCGCTGCGAGATGCGCAGCGACGATAATGGCGAGCGCGTGGTGGACGTCGAGATCACCCTGACCGCACCCGGCTGCGGCATGGGCGACATTCTGGTAGACGACGTCAGGTCCAAGCTGGAACTGGTGCCGACCATTCGCGAGGTGCACGTGGAACTCACCTTCGATCCCCCATGGAATCACAGCATGATGTCGGAAGTCGCCCGGCTCGAAACCGGAATGTTTTAAGGACTGATTTCGACGACCTCGCTTTCGATGCCCTCCGCCACGGTCACCCTCTGCGCCATGGCGGGCGTCAGGAATACCCGGCCCGCCGCATCCACCAGCAGCACCTGCTCCAGTCCCAGCGCCTGGGCGACTTCGGTCCATTCATCGGGCCCCGCTACGGTCAGCGCGGTCGCGGCCGCATCGGCCAGCAGCCCTTCGGAAGCGATTACCGTCACCGACGACAGGGCCTGCACGGGCCAGCCGCTGCGGGGATCGAGGATATGCGGATAGCGCGCCTCGCCGTGCTGGCGAAAACGCTCGTAATTGCCGGAAGTGAACACAGCCTCGTCCGAGACGGTTTCGAGGGTGCCGACGATGCCGCCCTGCGGATCGCGAATCGCGACCCGCCAGGGCCGGTCGCCGTGGTTGCCCATGGCCCGGAGGTCGCCACCGGCATTGACGATGGCGTTGTCGATGCCGAGTGTGTTCAGCCGCGCACAGGCGAGGTCGACGGCGTAGCCCTTGGCGATGCCGCCGAAATCGAGTTGCACGGCCGGATTTCTCGAATTCAGCGTCAGGCCATCGACCTCGATATCGGTGGTGGAAGGATTTTGCCCGACCAGGCGTTCGATCGCTTCGGCCGGGGGGGGTGGGCCCATGATCGGGTAGTCGGACGTATGAAAGCCCCACAGCCCGATCAGCGCGCCGATGGCGGGATTGAAGCGCCCGCCGCTGCGCGTTTCCAATCGCTGCGACCGCCGGATCATCTCCACGATGTCGGCAGTGGCCGTGGCCGGATTGCCCGCAGCGAATGCTTCGTTTACGCGGGTCAGCATTCCGGGCTCCCAGGCGTGCCAATCCCGGTGCATCGTTTGAAAATCACGCTGCAGCTCGGCGAAAGCACGGCTCGCGGCCGCGCGGTCCACGCCTTGCACGGAAACGTCCAGCACGGTCCCAAACACGAAAAACTCGGCCTGGTGCACCTCCGGGCTGCGCTGACAGGCGGACAGTCCCAGGCAGAGCAGCAGCAGGCAGATGTGAAGTCGGCGGGTCATCGGGAACGCAAGCATAGCAAAACCGGCACTCGCGGCCGCACTTGACGGGAGTCAAATTGATGAACCCGGCATACCGCTATTCTGTCGGCATGCACACTCTGCACGGCCGCCTGCTGCGCGAACACGAGACATTCCGATCCATGGCCCGGATCTACTGCAGCCATCATCATGGCGCTGCGGGGGGGTGTCTCTGCCCGGACTGCGAGAGCCTGATGCAGTACGCGGCGCGAAGACTCGAAAAATGCCCGTACGGCGCCGATAAACCGACCTGCGCCAACTGCCCGGTCCACTGCTACAAACCGGCTCAGCGTGAACAAGCCCTCAAAATCATGCGCTTCGCGGGACCGCGCATGGTCTGGCGGCATCCCGTCCGGGCGCTCACCCACGTCTTCGACAAGTTGCGCCGGGTCGAACACCCGATGCGACTGCGCCGCCGCCGGAATGCGGCCCAGGGTGGTCCGCGCGACACCTGATTCGCGGCGCCCGTCAGGGAATCCAGGCCAGCGACAGGAACCAGGAGCGGCCGGCAGCATCGAAGCCGTACGCCGGTTCGTAATACTCGTCGGCCAGGTTCTCGCCGCGCAGCTCCAGGCGCCAGGCGGGCAGGAAGGCCCAGCCAGTCCGAAGGTTCAGCAGCTGGTAGCTGTCCAGCGTAACGCCGCCAAAATCACTGCGCTCGCCCGAGTAGAACCACTCGAGTCCCAACCAGGCGGCGTCTCCGAACTGCCGGTTCAGCCGGATGGCCGCTTTTTCCTCCGGCCGACGGAGCAGGTCGTCGCCCGTGTCGCGGTCCTGCGTGTCCTGCAATGTCGCATTTGCCTCGAATAGCCAGCCGGCGCGTTCCAGCGTGTACTCGAGCTCGACACCCTCGAGCCGGGCCCGGTCGATGTTGATGGCCTGGAAGAACTCGCCGTTGAACGCGATCAGATCGTCCACGTCGGTCCGGTACAGCGTGGTGGTAAATCGGCCGTAGCTTTGGTGCTGCCAGCGCAGGCCCAACTCACCCGAGGTGGACGACTCGGGTTCCAGTTCGGGATTGCCGGCGAACAGGCCGCCAAACCCCGGTGAGAATTGCTCGCTCAGATTCGGCCCGCGAAACGCCGAGCCATAGCTGGCGGTCAATCGCCACGCTTCCGCGAGATCGTAGCCGGCGGCCAATTGGCCTGTGAACTCGCTGCCGAATCGGCTGTTGTCGTCCAGCCGCCCGCCGGCCTGCAGGTGCATCCGTTCGAAACGATGATCGTAGATCGCGAACAGCCCGACGTTGTCGCGATCCTGTTCCCAGGCATGGGCGGACTCGCCGTTCTCCCGGTAATAGTCCAGGCCGAAGCTGACCTGGCCTTGCAGACTCGTCGCAACCTGGTTCTGCCAGCTGAGTTGGTAACGGCGCGAATCGTCATCGGCCGTGAAGAAACCGAAGTCGGTGAACAGCTGGTCGCGGACGTAGCCGCCCTGCAGCTGGTATTCCCAGGCCGGCGTCAGGTGCCCGCTGAAACCTGCCGATGCGACCAGCTGCTGCGCATCGGAGCGGCCCTGATCGAACTCCGATTCGTTGTCGATGGCCAGCAGACTGTATTCCCAGCGCCCGAGTTTCGCGTCGGTGGCCCCCTTGACGCCCAGGTTCACCGCGTCGAATCCGTCGTCGTCGGGATGAAAACTGAAGCCGTTGGGATTCTGGGCCGAGAAGCCGTCCACCTTCCGGTAGCCGGCGTTGACGCTCAGGCGCGTGTGCTCGCTCTCGTAGCCCAGCCCGCCTTCGGCTTCCGCGGTGCCGAAGCTGCCGCCCGTGATGCGCGCGTAAGGTTCGGGGCTGCTGCGCGTAAATACGTGGATGACGCCGCCGATCGAATCGGAGCCGTACAGGCTGCCACGCGGACCACGGACGATCTCCACGCGCTCGATCTGGTTCAATGGCAGCTGCTCCCAGGCATAAGCGCCGGTGTTGGTGGAGCTTACGCGCACGCCGTCGATCAGCACCAGCACGTGGTTTGAATTGCTTCCGCGCAGGAAGACGCTGGTTTGCGTGCCGGGCCCCCCGGCTCGCACGATGTCGACGCCGGGTTGCAGGCGCAACAGTTCGAACAGGTCCTCGGCCACGGAAATCTCGATGTCTTCACGCGAGATCACGCTGACCGAGGCCAGCGACTGGTCGAGCGGCTCTACGCGGCGTGAAGGCGTCACAACGAGGTTGGGTTTGAGTTCGTAGGTATCGATTTCTTCGGCCTGAAGAAGGCCGCTGCTGCTGCCAGCAGGACGGCAGCAAGTGGTCTGTGGATTTTCATGGGTATTCCCTGGCGCACACCCGCGACTGTCATGCGCTGCGGAGACAAGGAAGGGGGTCAGGGGAAATTCCGCAGACCCTCGTTGCCCTCCGCAACATGGTTGAGCGAGCTTCAGGCCGGTCTCCGGACTCGCGAGCAGCCCCGGCGGCCGGCAGCTCGCCGGGCCAGGTCCTTTGCGGCGCCTTCCCACACTTCGTGCAGTGGCTTAATGCCGCAAACAGTCCGCTTTCACGCGGACCAATCGCTTACCGTTGCGGGGGCAGTGCCGGATTCCCACCGGCTTCCCGTTTCACCCGGCACATCCTGGCGCGAAGCCAGCGAACATGGTCCGGGAACCCAAAGCAATGGCCCCTGCCTGTCCGGCCGTCTGGCCGGACAGGCAGGGGCCTGAAGTATAGCAGCGAAACAGACCTGCAGGTATCGGCTGCAGGCCCGCCTCAGCCCGCGCGTCCTGCGAGGTCAGGCGGCGTGCTGCGCGCCCATCCTGGACTGCGGCTGTCTGCCCAGCCGCAGATCCTCGACGTCGAAGTCGTCCACCGCGATGATTTCCATGACCAGTTCGCGCACACGGACCAGGATGTCCGCTTCCTCGCGGGTCAGGACGGACTTGCCGATTGCGTCTTTGAGCTGCTCTTCCCAGGTGATGCCCTTGATCTCGCCGGCCTTGACTGCTTTCAGCAGCCTGCGCTCCAGCGGTTCGGCCTGGATGACCTGCGGCAGCGCCCGCTCCATGAAGCACACGGGGTGACTCGAGGTGGCGGACTTGTAGACCCCTTGTGTGAGTCGGTCACGCGTGTCGGACGGCGCCAGCAGCAGTTGCGCCACTTTGTGCGTCAGGCGGTCGCCGGGCGCTTTCTCGCGGCGGCCGAAGGGGAATACGACCATCCGCAATACGAAGCGCATGTAGCGGTTCGGGAAATTGTCCACCACCAGCCGCAGGGCCAGTTGGATTTTGTAAATCGCATTGTGGAAAGCCCAGGCCAGGATGGCCTGGTCGGCTGCCGGCCGGCCCTGCGCCTCGAAACGCTTGAGCATGGCCGAACAGATGTACAGGTGGCTCAGCACGTCGCCAAGGCGGGCCGAAATGTGTTCCTTCTGCTTGAGTTTGCCGCCCAGCGTCAGCATCGCGACGTCGGACACGAACGCCAGCGCCGCCGAATAACGCGACAGCTTCTGGTAGTACTTCGCGGTCTTGCGGTCGTGCGGGACGATGGTGAATTTGCCGAAACTCAGGCCCAACACCAGGCTGCGCACGGCGTTGCGGACTGAATAACCGACATGAGAGAACAGCAGGTCGTCGAAGCGCTCGATGCGCACCCGCGGGTCCTCGATGCGGGCCGCCTGCATCTCTTTGAGCGCGTAGGGGTGGCAGCGGATCGCCCCCTGGCCGAAGATCATAAGGTTGCGCGTCATGATATTGGCGCCTTCGACCGTGATCGAAACGGGTATGCCTTCCCAGCCGCGCCCCAGGTAGTTTCGCGGGCCGAGGATCACGCCCTTGCCGCCGTGGATGTCCATGGCGTCCCTGATGAGTTCCCGGGCCATTTCCGTCGTGTGGTACTTGGCGATGGCGGATGACACGGCGGGCTTTTCGCCGAGGTCGACCGCGGTCGCCGTCATGCGCGACAGGGCCGAAGTGGCGTAGGTGTTGCCGGCGATGCGTGCCAGTGCGGCTTCGACACCTTCAAAGCGGCCGATGGGCATGTTGAATTGCTTGCGGATGCGCGCGTAGGCGCCGGTCGCGAGGGCGCCCATCTTGGTGCCGCCCGTGGACGTCGAGGGCAGCGAAATGGCCCGTCCCACCGACAGACACTCGACGAGCATGCGCCAACCCTGGCCGGCCATCTCGATTCCCCCGATCAGCGAATCGAGAGGCACGAACACGTCTTTGCCCAGGACCGGGCCGTTCTGGAAGGGCAGGTTCAGCGGCATGTGGCGGCGGCCGATCTCCATGCCCTTGGTGCCTCGGGGCACCAGCGCCAGGCTGATGCCGAGGTCCTCCTTGCCGCCCAGAAGGCGGTCCGGGTCGTACATGCGGAACGCGATTCCGATCAGCGTAGCCACCGGGGCCAGCGTGATGTAGCGCTTGTCAAAGTTGAGGCGGATGCCGAGCACTTCCTTACCCTTGTATTCGCCCCTGCAAACGATGCCGTAGTCGGGAATCGAAGTGGCGTCGGAGCCGGCCGTCGGGCCGGTGAGGCCAAAACAGGGAATTTCCTCGCCCCGCGCCAGGCGCGGCAGGTAGTGGTTTTTCTGCTCGTCGGTGCCGTAGTGCAGCAGCAGCTCACCGGGCCCCAGCGAATTCGGAACGGCCACGGTGGACGCGGTCACCGCGCACACCGAGGCGATCTTCTGCAGCACGGCACGGTGTGCCATGGCCGAGAAGCCGAGGCCCCCATATTCCTTCGGGATGATCATGCCGAAGAAGCGATGCTTCTTGAGGAAGGTCCAGGTCTCCGGATTCAGATCGGCATCCCGGTGGGTGATCTCCCAGCTGTTCAGCATGCCGCAGAGTTCCTCGACAGGCCCGTCAAGGAAAGCCTGCTCTTCGACCGTCAGTTCGAGATACGGCTGTTCTTTCAGGATATTCCAGTCAGGCCGGCCGGCGAACAACTCGCCTTCCCAGCCAACGGTACCGGCATCGAGCGCGATTTGCTCGGTCTCCGAGATATCCGGGAGCATGCGGCGAAACTGGCCCAGGAACGGCGCGCTGATGAACTGCTGCCGCCAGGGTTTGTAGTTCAGCGGAACGGCGATTGCCGCGAACACGAGCGTGATCGCCGCCAGGATCAACAGTGGCACTGAACCGGTTGCGGCCAGCACGACGATGCCTGTCGCCATCGCGGCCGTCCACACCAGCAGACGGGTGCCATAGAAGGCGCAGACGAGGGAAATAGCCAGGAGGGTCAACAACAGCAGCCAAGTCATATGCGTTCTCCGCCGATCACTTTAGAGTTACCATACGCCAGAGTATGGAAAAGCCTTTGACGCAAGTCAACAGCCCAGTCCGAAAACCGGTACACTGCTGCCACTGACGAATCAGGGCCGAGCGGTCAGATTCGGGACGGAAAAGTTTGGGAACAAAATCGCAAAAAAAACAGGAACGTATAACCCTTTCGGCAGCCGACTGGGAGCGCGAGGCTTTGGAATTGATCGCCGAGCAAGGGGTGCAGGCCCTGGCGGTCGAGCCGCTGGCGCGCAGGATGGGAATCACGAAAGGCAGTTTTTATTGGCACTTCTCCAGCCGCGAGTCGTTGCTGGAAAAAGCCCTGAGCCGCTGGGAGGAGCACGACAGTCGCAACCTCGCCGCATCACTCGGGGAATTCAATCACCCGCGCGACCGGCTGGTGTCATTTTTCCGGCGCGTGCCGCGGGAAAAACTTACCCATGAGGTTTACAGCGAACTGTGCGCGGCCGCGGGACACCCGCATGTCGAGCCGGTGCTGGAACGTGTCGCCGAGCGGCGCATGCAACACCTGTCCGCAGCATTCCGGGAGCTGGGCCTGGACGAGGTGCGCGCCCGCAACCAGGCCCGCCTGACCTACTCCGTCTACCTCGGCTTCCTGCAGCTGCAGAGGCAGCACCAGACGCCCCATCTGAGCAGCGAAGAGTTCGAAGACTATATCGAACACGTGATTTCCACCCTGATCCCGGATTGACCGCTTGCGTGATTTCGCGCATTGAATCCCTCGCAACGACGACTTATTTTCAAAGAATGGGCGGGAGAGTACCGCGGGCAGGAACTGGACAAGAGGAAACGACGTGACCACCCACAAGGCGTTGCAAGCATGGATCAATGAAATCGCTGAACTGACCCAGCCGGACAGCATCTACTGGTGCAACGGCTCGGAATCCGAGTTTCGGGAACTGACCCGATTGCTCCTGTCCAACGGTGGTTTCGTCGAACTCAACCAGGAAACACATCCCGGCTGCTACCTGCACCGGTCGGACCCGTCCGACGTGGCGCGTGTCGAGCACCTGACGTTCGTCTGCACGTCGAGCGAGGCGGACGCCGGCCCGAACAACAACTGGATGGCGCCAAACGAGGCCCGGGCCAAGCTGCGGGGGTTGTTCCGCGGCTGCATGAAGGGCCGCACCATGTACGTCATACCTTACTGCATGGGGCCGATCGAGTCCCCGCTGTCGCGCTGCGGCGTGGAGGTGACGGACAGCGCTTACGTCGTTGCCAATATGAACATGATGACGCGCATGGGTGATGCCGCGCTGCGGCGCATCGAACGCGAAGGCACTTTCGTCAAGGGCCTGCACTCGATCGGTGACCTGAATCCCGAACGTCGCTTCATCATGCATTTCCCCGAGGATCTCGAGATACAGAGCTTCGGCTCCGGTTACGGAGGCAATGCGCTGCTGGGCAAAAAGTGCCACGCCCTGCGCATCGCCAGCTACCAGGCGAAGACCGAGGGCTGGCTGGCGGAGCACATGCTGATCGTCGGTGTGGAGAGCCCCGCGGGCGAAGTGCACTACATCGCGGCGGCCTTTCCCTCGGCCTGCGGCAAGACCAACCTGGCGATGATGATTCCACCCTCGACCTACAAAGGCTGGAAAATCTGGACCCTGGGCGACGACATCTGCTGGATGCGCGTTGGCGAAGACGGCCGGATGTGGGCGATCAATCCCGAGTCCGGGTTCTTCGGCGTGGCGCCCGGCACCGCCAGGACAACCAACCCCAATGCGCTGGCCATGCTGGATCACGACGCAATCTTCACCAACGTGGCGGTGACCGGGGACGGTCAACCCTGGTGGGAGGGGCTGGACGGTCGTGTGCCGGCGAAGGATTGGATGGGCGAGCCTTTTGAGCCCCGCAACGGCCCCGCGGCGCACCCCAACTCGCGGTTCACGGTGCGCATGTCGCAATGCCCTTCCTATTCCGACCAGGCCGAAGCGCCTGGCGGCGTGCCGCTTTCGGCCATCATCTTCGGTGGTCGCCGCGCGCGGCTGGTGCCGCTGGTCATGGAAAGCGAATCGTGGACCCACGGCGTGTTGATGGGCGCGTCGATGGCGTCGGAGACCACGGCGGCCGCAACCGACACGGTCGGTGTGGTCCGACGCGACCCGATGGCCATGAAACCCTTCTGCGGCTATAACTTCGCCGACTACTGGGCGCACTGGCTGAGTTTCGAGGGCGTTTCGGACAAGCTGCCGAAGATCTTCACGGTCAACTGGTTCCGCAAGGACGCCGGGCACCGCTTCATGTGGCCCGGGTTCGGCGACAACATGCGCGTTCTCGAGTGGATCGTGCGCCGCTGCAAGAGTGAAGTGGGCGCCGTCCACACGCCGATCGGCAGGATGCCCGACCCGGCGGACATCAACCTCGACGGAATCCGGGTGGCGCCCGCCACCATGCGGGCGCTGCTGGACGTGGACATCGACGCCTGGAAAGCGGAATTGGCCGAGGTCGGTGAATACATCAGGTCTTACGGAGACCGCACCCCCGCCGCACTCAAGACCGAGTGGGAACGCATTTCGACGGCCCTGAACGCCGCCTGATCCCCGGCTCGAGGTTTCACGTCCCCGTTGCGGCACGGTCGCGCCGGTGCCACGCACCGAATTGCGCCCGTTCATAACCAGGCAACCGCCGTTTCAATGTACAGTTGGCATTTAAACCGTTTGCAGCGGGTTTATGTCAAACGTACATGGGAGGAGCGCGCATTGACATCGTGGGCAGCGGATTCTGCGTCTCACGATGAGGATTCCGACCTGGTCGGCCGGGCCGGGCGTGGTGACCGCGCTGCTTTCGAGAAGCTGTACCGGCGCCATCGGGATCGTGTTTACGGCCTGCTTTGGCGCCTGGCCGGCGGGGATGGCGCACTGGCCGAGGACTTGCTCCAGGAAGCTTTTGTCCGGGCGTGGCAGAAACTCGACAGCTTTCGCGGCGAGAGCCGGTTCGGCACGTGGCTGCACCGCCTTTCCGCCAACGTGGCCCTGAGTGACCGGCGGATCCGGCTGAAGCGGGTCCAGCGCGAGACCGCGCTGGACGAGGCCGCCGAGCGGACCGCGATGGGCGATCGGGATGTGCGCGCAGGGCAGCAGATGGATCTCGAGCGCGCGATAGCAGCATTGCCCGAGCGGGCCCGGACGGTCCTGGTGCTCTACGACATCGAGGGCTACAGCCATGCCGAGATCGCCGAATTGACGGACATGGCCGTGGGCTCCTCGAAAGCGCAGCTGCATCGTGCGCGCAAATTGATCCGGGAGGATCTCGAGAAATGACGCAAGGTATCGGAGAACAGGAACTGCTGCGGCGGATCGCGGAATTGCCGCGCGACATCCGGTCCGGCCGTGACCCCTGGCCCGAAATATCCGCCCGGATCGCCGCGTTCGAAGCGCCGTCGGCCCGAGCGGCCCGGCTGCCGCCATGGTCGCTGTCGCAATGGTCGCTGCCGCAATGGTCGCTTATGGGCGCCGCCGCATCGGTGGTCCTGGCGTTGGCACTTGGCTGGCTGCTGCTGTCCGAAAGGGCTGTGGCCCCTGACGCGCCCGGCGGCCCGAACGAACTCGCCCAAACCGGGGTGGTCAGCCACGAAGCCGTTTCGGGACTGCGTGCCTCGCTCACGGGCAGCGAAGCGGAATACAGGGCGGCCTTCCGGGAGTTCATTCCGGTCGGCAGCGCGCGCCCGAACCTGTCGCCTCAGACCCTTGCGGTCATCGAGACCGGCTGGGCCGAGTTGCGGCAGACCGAAACCGAACTGACGGCGGCACTGGCGATGCGCCCGAACGATCCTTTCCTGAATGACCGCTTGCTCCAACTGCGGGCGCGCCAGCTGGGCTTTCTGCAGCGGCTCGCGACGCTCGATCTGAACGACAGGAGAATGACCATATGAGAACCACGACACAGTATGGCCCGGAGTGTGGCCCAAGGCGCGTAATGCAGCGCGTAATGCAGCGCGTACCGCAGCGTGAGGGGTCGGTCGACCCGAAGCGCCGCGCGCGCCCGCTGTTGGCTGCCCTGCTCGGCGGGCTGGCCCTCGCTGCCCCGCACGCCGTGATCGCCGACGTGGAGATCGACCGCACCGTGGAGATGCCGGCAGACGGGCTCGTGTTCGTCGAGAACGTGGCCGGCACGGTCGAGTTCATCGCCTGGGACCGGCCCGAAGTTCAGATCCGGGGCGAAGCCGGCGACACCGTGGAAGAAGTCGAAATTTCCTCGACGTCGAAAGGCGTGCAGGTGCGGGTGATCAACCGCAAGGGCGGGCGCCAGATCGACGGCACGGATCTCTACTTCCGCATTCCGGAAGGCGCCAGCGTCGAAGCCGAGACCGTCAGCGCCGACATCCGCGTGAGCGGCAGTCGCGGCGACGCCGTGATCCTGCGGACGGTAAGCGGGGACCTGCAGGTGGAGGCGTCACCCGGGCGCGTAGAGTTGGCTTCGGTGAGCGGCGACGTGGAGCTCGAAGGCGAAGTGGCCCGCTCAAGTGTGGAAACGGTGAGTGGCGAGATCATGATTGTCGGGGTCGCCGGCGAAGTCTCGGCCAACACCGTGTCCGGGGACGTCTCGCTGGAAGGTGGCGAAGTGAGCCTTGGCCGCTTCGAGGCGGTATCGGGGGATTTGATCCTGTCGCTGGCGCTGAGGGATGCGGGCCGACTGACCTGCGATTCGATGAGCGGCGACGTGAATCTCAGCCTGCCTTCCTCGCAAGAAGCCGAGTTCACTGCGCAAAGCTTCAGCGGCAGCATCCATACCGATTTCGGCAAGTCCGCGCGGGTCTCGCACGGGCCAGGCGTGGTGCTGGAGCATCGCGAAGGCGACAACGGCGCAAGGATCCGTCTCGAGAGCTTCAGCGGAGACATCTCGATCCGCCGGCGTTAGCCTCCTCCCCGAAGGCGGGAGCGAATGTCCTCGCGGGCCGTGCGGATAATGGAGTCACGGTCCAGCGAGTCGAGGATCTTGCGGGCGGTTTCCCGCGGGCCGGCATTACCCCATGACTTCCCGCGCGAAAACCAGGTCTGGGCCATCTTGCCCGTCAGGGACGTGGCGTACCAGGCCAGCGCTCCCTGCGCCGTGGCGGTCAGGGCCGTCGAGAGTCCGGCGCTGGCGGTCTTGAGCGCTGCGGATACGAGGTTCATGCCCCAGTACGCACCCATCAGGGCCACCAGTTGGGCGGATATCGTCAACAGCAGCCGGGAGGCCTCGCCGCGGCTCAGGCGAAAGCCGTATACCTCGCCGAGGTGAACGACCATCGCGACGTCGCTGCCGGCGGCGGCCAACAAGTCCGTTACCGGGACCGGGTTGAGCGCGACGAGCAGACCCTTGCCGACGCAGTACTTTTGGATGATCTTCTCGGCGACCGATTTGCGCGCGGCCACGATGCGCGCGGCCACTTTCGCGTCGAGTTCGCTGGCGAACAATGCGGCGTTCAGCGCGGACAGGGCTTGCCCTTCGTTCTCCAGCAGCGACCACAATCGTTCTTTCAGGACGGCAGTATCCGGATGGCGGCCGCGCGTCGTTTCGCTCTCGGCGCCGCCCGGCCCTGGTCGGATGACGATTTCCGGGCGGGGGTCGGCGCTGGTGGCGAGCACGCAATCAGCCGGAAGCAGGGTTGCGCAGCGGTCGCGGAGCCGCTGCAGCAGCAGCTGCAATTCCTGGCTCGTGTAGCGATCGGACTTGTTGAGCACGAGCAGCACCGTGCGCCCTTCCGCGCACAGCTCCCGCAGCGCCTGGAACTCGAATTCCGTCAAATCGCCTTCGCAAACCATCAGCGTGACGTCGGCCCGGCGACTGATTGACCGGGCCAACTGCTCCCGTTCGGCGCCGTCCAGTTCGTCGATGCCCGGCGTGTCGATCAAAACCACCTGCCCGTCGCGCAGGGACTGCCAGGACTGGCGGTTTTCCTGCCGGGTTTCCCCGTGCAGGGGGCTGGTCGTGAACACGGGGCGCTGCAACAGGGCATTCAACAGCGAGGACTTGCCCACGCCCACCCGCCCAAAAGCGGCGATGTGTATCTCGCCCTTGCGCAGCTTTTGCGAAATCGACTCGATTTCCTCGAATTCGGCGGCGAGCTCCTCGCGCACGGAGGCGGGAATGCTGGTGTCTTCGACCAGTTCCCGCAGGTTGCGATTCGCCTCCAGCAGGTGCCGGTCAGGGTTCGCGGTCTGCGGGCCCCTTGCGGGAAACCGCCAGCTTTGCAAAGTTGACCGCACCCGATTCCAGATGGTCATGCATGAGGTCCTCGAAAGCTTCGGCGGCGGGGTAGGGCCGCAACTGGCCCCGGCTGGCCATGGTCTCCGCGGCTGCCCGCCCCAGGCTGTCGAAGATCATGCCATAGGCCACCGCGTGGATCACGCCGCCGGAGATCGTCCCGATGCCGGGAAAGGCCTTGAAGGCGTTGCCGGCAATGGCCAGCGTGATGGCGGTCATGTTCTTCAGTTTGCCGCCCGCCTGCGCGAGGAAGGCTTCGATCTCGATGTCCTTAACCGGCACCTCGTAGAGCTGCGACAGCTCACGCACGAGCCGGGTGGCGAGCACGCCCTGGATGACCAGGTCGGACCCGGGCGCCACGGCGGCCAATGCGCCGATGACCGCCCGCCGCGAGTATTTGCTGACCAGTTCGTCCGCCTGCTGTCGGCGGTGCTGGTGGCGCGCCGCCTCCAGCTTTTCGCTGGCCAGCGTCAGCACCGCGGTTTCGCGCAACGACTCCATCAGATCCCGGTCCTCGTCGAGTCGTCGCTGCACGGCCTCCCGCAGGGCGGCGATTTCCGGCCGCCGCTCGCGTGCATCGCGCTGTTCGATGCCTTCCCCCAACAGACGCACGACTTCTTCGCGCCCGCCGGTGCTGACGGCGACCACGTCGGCCGCGTCCATGCCCGTCTTCTGGCGGAGTTCGGCCAGCACCGTTGCCAGGTCTTCGGGCGAGTATCGGTCCGCCTTGTTCAGCGCCAGAACCAGCGGCTTGCCGAGACCCTGCAGGAATTTCAGCTGCCGCGCCTGGCTATTCGTCAGGTCGGCGTCACAAAGGAATATCACCAGGTGTGCCCGCCGTGTCTCCTCAACGGACGCGTGATCGTCCTGCAAATTGAAGCCCGGCAAATCGGCGATCGTGATGCGATCGCCCGACGGCGCCTGCCACGCGTAGTGGCGAATCGTCGTCGTCGTGCCCGCGCGCGGATCCGTCTCGACCTCGGCTTCGGGCACCAGCGCGTTGACCAGGCTGCTCTTGCCGCTGGAGACTTCCCCGTACACGGCGATGAAGACCTCCCCTGTGCGGCGGCGGCGGCGTTGCTCGCGGATTTCCTCCAGCGCGGCGGAAACGTCGACGCCGCGGCCGGCTGATTCCACGAGTCGGTCCTGCAGGGCTTCCTCGGTGATCTTGCGCGGTTCCGCAGCGGTTTTTCTCCGGCGCGCGGGGCGGAACCAGCTCCAGAACAGAACCACCGTCACCAGCGGGAGACCCGCCAGGAGTATCGCGTAGCCGAACTGGATCCACAACGGCGCCTCGCGCAGGTAGTGCCAGACGGTCACCGCGGCTTCAGTGGCGATGAGCACGACAAACAGGACGAGGAACGCGGCGATCAGGATCGCGATGGAGACGAGGAGGCGTAAAGGCATGGCCGGCACTGTGTTCTGGTCGAGCGAGAATAGCAGTTCCTGCCGTCCGCGGCAGCTATTGTCAGCCTTGCTGGTCAGCCGTTCTGTTGCCAGACGATCCGGCGCGCGGTAGATTGACAGCCTCGGGCTCCGCGCGCCCGGTGCCTCTCCACTGTCGGAGGGGACTGCACCGTGCGCGAGGCGTTCAGATGAAGGGGCGAAATCACCGTAATCCACCCGGTTGCAGCGAGCGGGCCATGGCCATGCTCGGTCATGAGCTCGACAACGTGCTCAATGGGCTGCTCGGCATGACGCAGCTGCTGCGTGAGTCCGGCCTGAGCCCGGAGCAGGATCGCTGGTCCTGCGCCATCGAGCAGTCGGGCCGGCAAATGCGCCGGCTGGTAGCGACGTTCCGGTCCGGTTCGGGCCCGGCCGATCAAAGGCCTGCCCTCCACGCTTTGCGCATCGATGGCATCGAACTGCTCGAGCAGGTGGTAATCAGCCATGCGCCGGCGGCGGCCGCCAACGGCAACCGCCTGCTGCTGAACGTGGATCCCGACGTCCCGGATTATTGGCACTGCGACCCCTGCCAGCTGCGCCAGGTGATCGACAACCTGCTCGGCAATGCCATCAAGTTCACCGCCGGCGGCGAAGTCCTGCTGCGGGCTGCCAGGGCATCTCAGGGTTCAGATCGGCTGCGGATCTTGGTCGTGGACTCCGGGCCCGGCATCGACCCTGCCGCGGGAGACCGTATTTTCGAGGCCTGGGAGCAAGGCCACAAGCGCATTCGTCGCGATTTTGGCGGCAGCGGGCTGGGGCTGTTCATCTGCCACCGGGCGGTGACTGCGATGAGCGGAACGCTCCACTGGTCGACGCCTGCTTCTGGCGGCGCCTGCTTCGAAGCGCGATTGCCCGACGTGCTCCGCGAGGAGGCGGCTGTGTCCGCGCGGGTGCCCCGCTTGCTGCGGGAAGTACATTGCTTCCTCCAGCTCCGCGAGCCCTTGCGCGGATCGGTCGCCGGCTGGCTGGCCCGGCTCGGCGTCCAGTGGCAGGATGCGAGCGCGGGCGCGCTTCAACCGGGCCAGGGTGGGTTGGCGGTCGGGGTCAGCGAACTCGGCGCAGACGCGGGTCAGCCTTGTCATGACCTTTTGCTGACACCGTTGAACGAAGCCGGCGGCCTGGCGGGGGCGAGGAGCGTGGCGGCGCCGATCCTGGGGTGCAGCCTGGGGCCGGCCCTGCTCGGGTTGGTGCTGGAGTGGCTGTGGTTCAGGGATGAAGGGCAGGACTCAGTTCCCTGACCGCACGGACCAGCGCCGCGAGGTTGGCGGGGTCCACATCCGGCGTTATGCCATGGCCGAGATTGAATACATGCCCGTTGCCCGACCCGAAGCTCTGCAGCACGCGGCTCGCTTCGCGACGGATCACTTCCTCCTCTGCCAACAGGATCGCCGGGTCGAGGTTGCCCTGCAACGCGACGCGTTCCCCTACCCGGCGCCGCGCTTCCTGCAGCGCGATCGTCCAGTCGACGCCAAGCGCGTCACAGCCGGTCGACGCCAGTGCCTCGAGTTGCGTGTTGCAGCCCTTGCTGAACAGGATGACCGGCACCCGGCGGCCCTCGCTCTCGCGCTTCAGCCCCGCGACGATCCGTTGCATGTACGCGAGCGAGAACTCGAGGTAGGCCTCGGCCGACAGCGCGCCGCCCCAGGTGTCAAAGATCTGCACCGCCTGGGCGCCACTGTCGATCTGCGCATTCAGATAATCGGTGACCGTGTCCGCGAGTTTGCCCAGCAGTTCGTGTGCCGCATCAGGATGCTGGTACAGCAGTTGCTTGGCCCGGCCGAAGGACTTGCTCGAGCCGCCTTCGATCATGTAGGTAGCGAGCGTCCACGGGCTGCCGCTGAAGCCGATCAGCGGTACCTTGCCGCCGAGTTCCCGGCGAGTCAGGCTGATGGCGTCCATCACGTAGCGGAGGGACTCGCCGACGTCAGGGCGCGGCAGCTTGCGTATGTCGGCAGCGGACTGTACGGAGCGCCGGAACCTGGGGCCCTCACCTTCGACGAAGTACAGTTCGAGGCCCATGGCATCGGGGATGGTGAGGATGTCCGAGAATATGATGGCGGCATCCAGGGCATAGCGGCGCAACGGCTGCAGGGTCACTTCGCAGGCCAGCTCCGGCGTCTGGCACAGGTTCATGAAGCTGCCGGCCTGCGCGCGCGTCGCGAGGTATTCGGGCAGGTAGCGGCCGGCCTGGCGCATGATCCAGACTGGCGTACGCTCGACCGCTTCACGGCAAAGCGCGCGCAGCAGGAGGTCGTTTTCGAGTTGCATCATGGGTCAGTTCTCCTCGCGCCCTGCCTGGACAGGCGCGCTATTTCGCTGCGGTGACTCTCCCTGCTCGACCTGTTCATCCCGGGTGGTCTGCATCGCCGCGATGATCTCGTCCTGGGTGCTGTCGCCGATGACGGCCGCGCTGCCTATGCCACTGAGCAGGATCAGCCGGAGCCCGCTGGCCAGAGCCTTCTTGTCGAGCTCCAGGGCGTTGGCGAGGGCCGCGACAGGCAGGTCGACAGGAATCCGTACCGGCAGCCCCAGGGCCTGCAGCAAAGCCGTCAGCCGATCTGCCAGACCAGCCGGGCAGAGCAGGCGGGCCTCGCTCAGGCGGGCGGCGACCACCATGCCGATGGCAACGGCCTCGCCGTGCAGGAAGCGTTCGTAGGACGTCACCGACTCCAAAGCGTGACCGAAACTGTGACCGAAGTTGAGCAGTGCCCGGACGCCGGCTTCCTTTTCGTCCAGGGCCACGACCTCGGCCTTGTTTTCGACCGAGCGGCGGATCAGGTAATCGAGTGAAGCGGGATCGCGGCCGTCCACGGCAGTTGCCCGCGCCTCCAGCCAGTCGAAGAAGCGTTCATCGCGAATGGCGCCGTACTTCACGACCTCTGCCAATCCTGCATTGAATTCCCTGGCGGGCAGCGTGTCGAGCGTCGCCGAGTCGATGACGACCGCCGCGGGCTGATGAAAAGCGCCCACCAGGTTCTTGCCCCGGGCGTGATTGATCCCGGTCTTTCCGCCGACCGAGGCGTCCACTTGCGCCAGCAATGTCGTGGGCGCCTGCAGGAAGCGCACGCCCCGCATGTACGAGGCTGCCGCGAAGCCGGTAATGTCGCCGACCACGCCGCCGCCGAGCGCGATCAGGGTCGCGTCCCGCCGTGCTTGCATACCGACCAGCTTGTCGATGACCCCGTACCAGGTCTCGACGGTCTTGTACTGCTCGCCGTCGGGCATGACGTGGACCTCGGCCTGGCGCCCGGGCAGAGCCCCACGCAGGCGTTCGACATACAGCGGGGCCACCGTGTGGTTGCTGACGATCAGGACTTTGCCGGTGCCGACGTGCTTGCGCCACAGTCCGGCGTCGCCCAGCAGCCCGCGGCCGATATACACGGGGTAGGCGCTGCCCGCCAGATCCACGCTGATGGTGTTCATGTCAGGGATTTGCCTGTCGGGAGGCCGGGCACGCAGACGCGGGCTCTGCTCGACTCCAATGCTCGCGGATGAGGTCCGCCAGCTTGCGCGCGGTGAGGTCCGGGCTGCTGCTCTGCGAGGGAAACTCGATATCGGCGAGCGTCTCGTAAAGCGCATTTCTCTGCTCGGCCAGGCGCGTAAGCCGTTCCTGGCGGTCGCTGGTCTGGATCAAGGGCCTGCTCCGGTCCCGGCTGAGGCGCTTGAGTTGCTGGGCCACCGACGTGCGCAGGTAGACGACCAGCCCGTTGCGTCGCAACAGGTCCCGGTTTCGTTCCCTGAGCACCACTCCTCCCCCGGTCGCTACCAGCACGCCGTGCAGCGTGGTCAGCTTCTCGAGCATGCGCGTTTCTCTCTCGCGGAACCCTTCCTCGCCTTCGACGTCGAAGATCAGGTTGACACTGGCCCCGGTCTGCACCTCCAGCTCGTGGTCGCAGTCCAGGAACTCGAGGCCGAGCAGTTCGGCGACTCGTTGCCCGATGGTGGTTTTTCCTGACCCCATCGGGCCGATCAGGTACACGTTCGTCACGGGTCCGGGTAGCGATGGGGGCGGCGCCTCGCTGGCGGCCATGGCCGGCGGCTTATCCACGGGCGCCCCGCTGGCGTGCACTCGCACACGACTTTGGGTAACATTGCCCGGATTCGGCAAAGGCCGCATGGCAGAACTCCATGATCCGTTTTTTCGTACTGTTTACCGTGTTGCTGGTTGGGCTATTCACGCTGGAGATTCTACAGCCGGCGGAAAAGCACGTCATCCTGCCATTCACGTCCTTCATCGCCGACGTCAGCGCGTGGATCATTCAGCTCTTCGACGACAACGTGACTTCGGTCTCCAACGTCATCCGCGACAAGACCAACGGTTTCGGCGTGCGCATCGAACGCGGCTGCAACGGCGTCGAGGCGCTGATCATCCTGTTCGCTGCCATTTTCGCTTTCCCCGCGCCGATCAAGAACAAGCTCATCGGGTTCACGATCGGTTTCTTCGCGATCCAGGGCCTGAACCTGGTGCGTATCGTCAGCCTGTTCTACCTCGGCCAGTGGAACCAGGTTGCCTTCGAGTGGTTCCACCTCTACCTGTGGCAGGCACTGATCATCCTCGACGCGCTGGTGGTCTGGCTCATCTGGCTGCGCACCCTGCCGCAAGCGAAGGCAAGGAGGCTGCGCGAGGCGGAGGCCAGGAGGCAAGCGGAGGAAATGCCAGAGCGGTCGCCATGAGGCTGTCGGCCGAGATCATCGACGAGTTCAACAAGGCGTTCAAGAAAGCCAGGGTGGCCGGGGAGCAGGAGCCCACGGCCATGGTTCTGGCGACCAGTGACGGACACGGTCTGGTGACGTCGCGCACCGTCCTGCTCAAAGCGCTGGACGAGAACGGATTCGTGTTCTTCACCAATATCCACAGCACCAAGGGGCGGCAGATGGCCGTCTGTCCGCGCGCCGCGGCGACCTTTCTGTGGAAGGCGAGCGGTTGTCAGGTACAGCTGACGGGAACGGTAAGCCGGGTGAGCGACGAGGCGGCCGACGCCTATTTCTCGACCCGCGACCGCGGCAGCCAGATCGGCGCCTGGGCATCCGCACAGTCGGAGCCGCTGGACAGCCGGGAATCGCTGATGCAGCGGGTCCGCGACCTGGAGCAGAAATTCGCGGGGCAGGAGGTGCCGCGGCCGCCGTTCTGGGCCGGCTTCGCGCTGGCCCCGGAACGGGTGGAGTTCTGGTGGCAGCGCGAGTTCCGGCTGCACGACCGTTTCGAGTACACGCTCAACGGCGGGCAATGGAAGAAACAGCGGTTGAACCCCTGAGGAGTTTCCCGCGGCCTTGTCTCCGCACACGACCAGCATCGAGATCGCGACCCCGGGGCGGGGCTTCCAGGACGTCAGCGCGGAGTTGCAGCAGGCCGTCCGCCAGAGCGGGGTGAGGGTCGGGCTGTGCCACGTTTTCCTGTGCCACACCAGCGCCTCCCTGCTGATCACCGAGAACGCCGACCCGGACGTTCGTCGCGACCTCGAGCGCTTTATGCACAGGCTCGCGCCGGACGGCGACCCGGCCAACGCGCACGTCGCGGAAGGTCCGGACGACATGCCGGCGCACATTCGCTCGGTCCTGACCTGCTCTGAACTGACCATCCCGGTGCGCGAGGGGCAGCTGGCGCTCGGTACCTGGCAGGGCGTCTACCTGTGGGAGCATCGCCGGCGCCCGCACCGGCGGCGCCTCGACATCACCGTTTTAGGGGCGTAAGAGCGGTCCTACTCGGTGTAGAACTGCTGCCTGAACACCACCATCAGCGGCTCGTTCTCACCCTCCACGGCCACGGCGACTTCAAACCGATAGGTTTCGAGGTTGTGCACGGGGAACTCTCCGATGTAATAGATCGCCCCTTCCGGATCCCGGATTTCGCGAATCTCGATCTCGCGCAATTGCCCGGTCAGATTGGTGCCGGTGGCGGTCACGGCAGCCTTCGCGGGCGTGCCGGGGGTGTCCATGACCTTTTTCAGCACGGCGACGTTCAACAGTGCACGGTTGGGGGAGCGCGTTATGCCGTAGCCCTGCGCGACCTGGGGTGGGAGCAGGTTCGTGTTCAGGGCGTTGTAGTGGACCACGTAGTCACCGAAATCCTGCGACTGCTGGGCCGCGCCATTGGCCGAGAATGCGAGGCCTCCGATCAGGAGCAGGAGGCTCGGGAGCTGTTTCATCATGTGGGCCCTCATGCCTGGGTGGAACGTCCTCACCATCCTAGCAGAAGCAGCAGGAAACGTATGCCGATCAGGGCGAAAACGGGCGACAGGTCGATGCCGGCGATCGGCGGGATGACCCGGCGGAACGGCCGCAGGACCGGCTCGGTGAGCTGGTAGACCAGTGGCACGACGGGGTGCCGGGCGCGCCCGGCGACCCAGCTCAGCAGAACGTTCGCGATGATCAGGATGAAGTACGTCACCAGCAGCGTAGCCAGGAGCTTGGTGACGCTGAACGCGGCGATTCCCGCCGGAGACAGCGGGGTTGACCCGATGCGGCTCACGATCCAGACGCTGAAGAACTCGAGTGCCAGCAGCAACACGACGGAGGCCGTGTCCAGTCGGCCGACCGCCGGAATCACGCGCCGCAGGGGCACCACTGCCGGGTTCGTGACCTTGACCAGGAATTGGCAGACCGGGTTGTAGAAATCGGCGCGGACCCACTGGAGCAACAGCCGTATCATGACCGCCGTGATGTAGAGGTCCAGCAGGGTGCTTGCCAGGTAGGAAAAAGCGTTGGCACTGTTATTCA